>Ga0209758_1000291_pt1 | contig 98850 bp, 93 predicted proteins | sample AraplaMF_Col_mMF_FD_184258 | JGI IMG/M metagenome (GOLD analysis project Ga0209758, IMG submission 184258) | Arabidopsis root microbial communities from the University of North Carolina, USA - plate scrape MF_Col_mMF (SPAdes) (version 2) | ecosystem: Host-associated > Plants > Roots > Endosphere... | reverse complement strand
AATCTCCTCCGTAAAATACAAGCATCCACTACACAACAACTTCTCGGCCTCCCAGGTGGAGGCCGAAGTCGTTTCTAGCCGATCACAGACCGGCCCAACCCAACCCTCCATCCCTGCCGGCAACCATTACCCAACACCACTCCGAAGCCACACCTCAGTCCATAAACCAGCTTCCGATGCAGCCAGAACAGCATCACGCCCCCAAACAAGCCCAAAACAAACGCATCACCGAAACCATCTCCCCAACCACGTGCTCATACACTCAACCGCGGGCGCCGGATCGATGTGGAATCGATGTGGACTGGCCGAATTCCGTCATAAAGCGTGATGCCCTGCGCCCCGTCCGTCAAAACCAACATCGTCAGCCGTGAACCACCAATCCAGGACGCGGGTTCCGCGTCCCCGAAAGGCCGCGGCCAATTTCAATGAATGAAACAGATGCCTTGCTGCAATGGCCGTAGCGGCGGTTTTGTTTATGATCGATCGTCAACCGGGATGGGGAGCACAAACGTCGCCGGGTTGAGGGAGGAGAAACGATGCGCAGCATACTGGCATCCATCGGTATCGCATTGCTGGGGTTCGTCGGCGTTGCCGCGAGCAGCAGCGCCGGCATGGCGTCGGACTGGCCGAAAGACAAGCCGATCACCTTGGTCCATGCATTCGCGGCCGGCAGCGATTATCTGGCGCGCCTCGTGGCGGCGGCGCTTGAAAAGGGCGTCGGCCAGACCGTGATCGTCGAAAACAAACCGGGTGCGGGCGGTGCCATCGGTACGGGCTATGTGGCGCGCCAGAAGCCGGATGGCTATACGCTGGTGACCGCCTATCCCGGACCGGCGGCCAATTTCACCAATACGATGCCGGGCCTGCCTTACAAGCCGGTACAGGACTTCGAGCACATCATCCAGTTCTCCGTGGGCGACATGGTGCTGGTGGCCCGCAAGGATTTCCCGGCGCAAACCCTGAGCGAACTGATCGCCTATGCCAAGGCCAACCCCTCGCAGGTAAGCGCAGGCAATAACGGCATAGGGTCCTATGGTCATATGATCGAGACCGCGATCATGGACATGGCCGGCATAGACATCAAGCTCGTCAGCTACAAGGGCAGCCCCCCGATCGTCACCGACATGTTGTCGGGCAGCGTCGACCTGTCCGTGGACTATCTCGGCGACGCCTATATCAAGCACATCGAAGCCGGAAACCTGAAGCCGCTCGCCGTCATCTCGGCCAAGCGCGCAAAAATCCTGCCCAATATTCCGACCCTGAAGGAGCAGGGACTCGATCTCGTCGCGGTTCCCTGGGGCGGCATCATGGCTCCGAAGGGCACGCCCCCCGCGATCGTCAAGCGGATCAACGAAGTTCTCACCGCCTATCTGAAATCCGACGACGCGATCGCAAAATTCGCCGTGGCGGGGCAGATCGCAGCGCCGACCACGCCGGAGGAATTCCACAGGATCGTGGTCGATGAGGAAGCGCTGTGGCGGAACATCATCGCCAAGTACAACATCCGGAGCGAATAGGCTTTTCCTTTCCGGCGGGCGGTCGAACTGCGGCCCGCCTGAAGGGGCCGAAGCTCATTTTGAATGATGTGGTTGCACGCTGATCGCAAGGCCCCGCTCCACCGCCTCGCAGATGCTTGGAGCCGGCGGCAGGACTTGCGAATCCGGACCTCCCGCCGTGCTCTTGGCATCGATCCTCTGCAAATTGCCTGGCAAGCCGGTAATCGGAAGCGTGGCCGCCGGGTGACACCTGCTCCTCGCCGCGGCATCGAGCGCATCCCGGAAGAAGGACGACTCTGCATGGCTGACACGGATAATGAACCGCCGCTCGTCGACACGCATTTTCACATCTACACCACCGATCTGCCGCTGGCGCCGAATGCCTGGCACAGGCCGCCGGAAGATGCCGGCGTCGATCGGCTGATCGGACTGCTCGACGAGCATGGCATCGCGCTCGGTGTCGTTGCCGCCGCCAGCCTGCACGGGGAATATAACGACCATGTTCGCGCCGCCCTGCGCCGCTACCGGCGCCTGCGGGCGACTGCCATCGTCTCTCCGTCGATCAGCGTCTACGAGCTGGAGCGGATGCGCGATGACGGCTTCGTCGGGATAAGACTGATGTGGCGGACGCTCGACCAGGCGCCCGATATCACCTCGCCGGAATATCGTCGGCTGCTGCGGCGTGTCGCCGATCTCGGCTGGCATGTCCACCTGATCGAACGCGCCGATCGCCTGCCGGTGATGATGGAGGAGATTGCCGCCTCGGGTGCCCGGATGGTGATCGACCATATGGGAATGCCCGATTCGGCCAGGGGGGTGGACGATCCCGGATTTCGGCTGGTGCTCGATGCGCTGGAACGGGGCAATGCCTGGGTCAAGCTTTCGGCGGGTTACCGGTTCAGGCCGCCATCGCTGGCGATCGATTTCTCACGCGAACTGCTGCGGCTGACGGGCGGGGAGCGGCTGGTCTGGGCCAGCGACTGGCCGTTCGCCGCCTTTGAGGGTCGCGTCACCTACGGGGAAACCGTGGCGGCCCTGTCGGAGTGGGTGCCCGATCCGGCCATGCGACGACGCATCGGCGGGCGCAACGCCCTCGAACTCTATTTCATGTAATGTCTGGGAACGAATATGGACGAACTCGCTGAACTCGCGGTCAAATCCGTTATCCTGTCTCTCGTCACCGAATACTGGGACGATGTCGACACCAATTGGGGAGCTCGCGCCCATACGCTGTTCACCGAGGACGGCGTGTTCGGATCCGGCGAGACCGCCTATACGGGCAGGCAGCAGATCAAGGCGTTCTACGATTGGCGCGTCAGCCGCGGCGATCGGGTCGCGCGCCATCTCATCAATAATCCGATGATCACCATTGAGAGCCCCGACCGGGCGACGATCCGATATATCATGACCATCTATGCGGTCGATGGAGTGCCCGTCTTGTCCGTTAGCGGGCCGAACAGCATTTCGGAAGTTGTCGAAGTGCTTGTCCGCGATGCGCAGGGAGGCTGGAAGATCCGGTCGAAGACCTTCACCGCCCTGTTCAGGGGAGAGGAACCGACCACGACCATGCCCGATCATCTGCGCAGGAGCCTGCTGCCGGACGAACCGCAGGACCAGAGCTAGCTCAGGCCTGATACCGATTTTGAAATGCCGTTGAGGAGGAGAACAGCATGACAACCGAAATGGGCCGGCCCCGACCGCGATCGCTTAGCCGACGAAACATCACCTTCGCAGCCATCTTCGTGAGCTTCGCCGTGGCGACCGGCATTTACGCCTATCGCACGCTGAAGATCGGCACCGCGGCCGAAATGGGGTCCGGGTTCTTCCCCGTCATGCTGTCGATCCTGCTGGCTTTGCTGGCTCTGGCCGTTGCCTTCACGCCGCTTTCGTCAGGCGGCCAGCCGCTTCGGTTCGCTTCGATCAAATCGTCGATACTGGTCATGGGCGCTCCTCTCGTGTTCGGATTGACGATCCAGTCGCTCGGCCTCGTGATCGCGGTCGCCGTGACGATTTTTCTTTCGAGCTTTGCCAGCCGGTTTGCCACCTTGCGCCAGTCGCTGCTTCTCTCCGCCGGCTTCACCATCTTTTGCGTCGCGGTGTTCCACTTCCTCCTGAACCTGCCGATCCCCCTCTGGGGCGATCTGATCATTGGTTAGAAATACGCCATGGATATCTTTGCCAATCTCGCCGTGGGTTTCGGGGCGGTTCTCGAACCTTCCAATCTTCTGTTCTGCTTCATCGGCTGCCTGCTCGGCACCGCGGTCGGCGTTCTGCCGGGCATCGGACCGCTCGGCACCATCGCCATCCTGTTGCCGGTGACGTTCGGGTTTCCGCCGGAAGCCTCGATGATCATGCTGGCGGGCATCTATTACGGCGCCCAGTATGGCGGGTCGACGACGGCGATCCTGATCAATCTGCCTGGTGAAGCCACTTCCGCGGTCACCGCGATCGACGGTTACCAGATGGCGCGCCAGGGAAGAGCCGGCGTGGCATTGGCGATCGCAGCACTCGGGTCCTTCTTTGCGGGCTGCTTCGCGACGCTCGTCATCGCCCTGTTTGCCGTTCCGCTGACGACGCTGGCCCTCCAGTTCGGCCCGTCGGATTATTTTGCCCTGATGGTACTCGGCGTCGTGGCCTCGATTGCGCTCGCGCATGGTTCGGTGCTGAAGGGGCTTGTCATGATCGTGCTCGGCCTGCTGCTCGGTTGCGTGGGGACGGATGTCTATACCGGCAGCATGCGCCTCACCCTCGGGACATTGGATCTGGCGGACGGCATTCCGATCATCGCCTTTGGTTCGGGCGTCTATGCCATCGCCGAAATCCTCCGGGGTCTGGAGGATGAAAGGGAGCAGGAGCGCGATGTGCTGACCACCCGGGTGACGGGCCTGATGCCCTCCTGGGCCGATATCAGGGAATCGGCCGGCCCGATCCTGCGCGGCACGGGCCTGGGCTCCATTCTCGGCATCCTGCCCGGCGGTGGCGCGATGCTCTCGTCGTTCACGTCCTATGCGCTCGAGAAAAAGCTGTCGCGCCATCCCGAACGCTTCGGTCACGGCGCCCTTGCCGGTGTCGCTGGCCCGGAATCGGCCAACAATGCCGGGGCCCAGAGTTCGTTCATTCCGATGCTGACGCTCGGCATTCCGTCGAACCCGATCATGGCGCTGATGATCGGGGCGCTGATGCTGCAGGGCGTGGCGCCCGGCCCCAATCTCGTCAACGAGCGGCCGGTGCTGTTCTGGGGTGTGATCGTCTCAATGTGGATCGGCAACCTGATGCTGGTGATCCTCAACCTGCCGCTTGTCGGGCTTTGGGTGAAGCTCTTGTCGGTCCGCAATCATTTCCTGTTTCCCGCCATCATCGGCTTCTCGGCGATCGGCGTCTACAGCGTCGGCAACAACCCCTTCGATCTCGTCGTCATGGCGGTTTTCGGAGTGGTCGGTTATGGCCTGACGAAGCTCGATTGCGAGCCTGCCCCTCTGCTGCTCGGCTTTGTTCTTGGGCCGATGCTGGAGGAATATCTGCGGCGTGCCATGCTGCTGGCGAACGGCAATCCTCTTACCTTCTTCCAGCGGCCGATCACGGCAGGCCTGCTGATCGTGGCGGCGGTAACGTTGTTCGCCGTGCTGTTTCCGGCCATCCGCAACAGCCGCAGGGTCGTGTTCGCCGAAGAGGACTGAGCCTCGCCAAACTCCGGGCCGGCTCTCATCCGGCCTGCCCGGTTGCCACCTATTCTGTTTCATCTCTTGAAATGAGCCGCCGGCGGAGATGGACCGCGGGCGATCTGGCGCTTTATTCGTCGGGACAGGGAAACCGTCCTGACGCCGCCATGAGCGGCCCTCCCACTCCAAAGTCCACAGGTGAGGCTTGCAACCCGCACTCATTGTCCATTTTCGCCGGCTGTGGCCATGAGCGCTGGCAAGTCACCACGCTATAACCCGCTCCTGGCGCTCAGGGACCTCCATTATCGCCGTTTTGCCATCGGCAGCATCATCTCCGTTCTCGGCATGTGGATGCAGAAGATCGGTGTCGCCTGGCTGGCCTGGGAACTCAGCCGGTCGCCGTTCTGGCTGGGTTTAATCGCCGCCGCCGACATGTTGCCGTCGATCTTCCTCAGCAGCTATGCCGGCTCGCTTGCGGATGCGCACGACAAGATCAAGGTGCTGCGCCGGGCCCAGTCGGTCGCGATCGTGCAGTCGCTGGTTCTCGCCATGCTGTCATGGGCGGGATTGACGACGGTGGAAGTGCTGTTCGGGCTGACCCTGGTGCTCGGGATCTCCAGCAGCCTGGAGCAGCCGGCGCGGCTGTCGCTCATCCGGGAGATCGTGCCCCCCGACTATCTGCATGCCGCGGTGGCGCTGAATGCGCTGAGCTTCAACCTGGCTCGCTTTGTCGGCCCGGTCATCGCCGGCGCTTTGATCAGCGAGGTCAATGTCGGCATTACCTTCGCTGTCAGTGGTCTGGCGATCGCCTGCTTTTCCTACACTCTCGCAGTGATCCGAGTGCAAAGAGGCATGGCGCGCCCGGCCGGCACCATGCCCGGATCGGGGACGGCCGACGGTTTCCGTTATGTGCTGCGCCATAGAGGCGTGCTCGCCACGCTTGGGCTGATGGGATTTTCCGGGATCAGCGTCGGCGGGATCCTGCAGATGTTGCCGGCGGTGGCCGACGCCCTGTTCGCCAGAGGCATCGATGGTTTTGTCGCGCTGATGGCCGCTTCGGCCCTGGGATCGATTGTCTCCGGTACGGTGACCCTGTTGCGGCCATCCAGCAGCCGCGGCGTTCCCGGCATCGCTATCGCAGCGCTCTGCGCTACCGCGTCGCTTGTTGCGCTCGCACTTGTGCCCGGCTTTCATTTCGCGCTGATCGCGATCTTCTGCATGTCCTTCGCCAATATGCATGCCGGTATCGCCGGTCAGGCGCTGCTGCAGCTGGAAAGCGAGCCCGGCAAGCTCGGCCGGGTGATGGGGATCTACAGCATGATCATCCGCGGCGGACCGGCAGTCGGCAGCTTCCTGATCGGTGCGGCGGCCACTTTCGTAGGCATGGTCATTCCCCTTATCGGCGTTGCCGCCCTGGCGGCATGTTATGCCGGCATCATCGCCCTGGCGTTTCGCCGGCCCAGGTGATCCCGCCACCGCATTTCACCTATTGAAATACGCCATGGAAACTGCTGGCCTAGTCGGCAGGTCACAACTACGCTTTTATCGGCATTGGTAACCAAACCGATGCTGAAGAATTCTGGGAGGAGTTCTGAATGTTCGACAGCGAGTTGAGGGAGAGACCGGCCAGATCTCCGCAGCTACCGAAATACAACGATCTTCACTGCAGGGCGAATTCATTGCGCGGCAGCATCGACGAACACAAGCCGTCCTACGCCCCGGTCGAATCCGCGCGCCGGGTCCTGGTGCTGCTGCAGGCGCTGAATGCGCAGCGCATCGCCACCATCGGTTCGCTGCATCAGGTGACCGGGCTGTCCAAGCCGACGATCGTCAGGATGCTCGAAACCCTGATCAGCGAGGGCTACGTGGTCCGTGACAACTTCGTCGGCGGCTATAGCGTGACCTCGAAGGTCGTCTCGCTTGCCTCGGGTTTCAGCGGGGCGCCGCTGCTGATCGAGGCGGCGCGGTCGCGGGCGGTTGCGCTGACCAACGACATCAAGTGGCCAGTGAGCCTCGGAACGCTGCGTGACGGCCACATCCTGGTCAGTTTCACCACGGCACCGATCAGCCCCTGGGCCTATCCCTTTCCGGTCCTGCACCGGTTCCTTGATCTGGAACTGACGGCAATGGGGCAATGTTACCTCGCCTTCTGCGATGACGAGGAACGCGCGCTCCTCCTCAACGCGGTCGCCCAGCAGCGCCGGGAACAGGGCAAGCCGATCGATGTCGCCCGCACGCTGCGTGACCTGCGGGCTACCCGCAAGCGCGGTTATGCCCGCGTCGGCGGACCCCGCCGCGTTTTCGAGTTCGTCGCGGTCCCGATCTTCGACCAGCAGCGCTGCTCGGCCTGCATGGGCGTCGGTTATTACCGCACGGCGGTTTCGAGCGACCGTATTCTCGAAAGCGTGGTCCAGCCCATGCTCGAAGCCGCATCCGCCATCGAGGTGGACATGCGCAGCCTGCACGGCACCACCTACTAAGGCGCCACCCGATTATCGATATCGGCCGGATGCCGCGCGATCGCGCACGGCACGGCTTTGCCATGGCGATCACGCCGTTTAACCCGATGAGGATCCAATGAAGCGCAAGGTGATACTGACATGTGCCGTCACGGGCGGCAGCGCGCTGTCGAAGAACAGCCAGTACGTTCCGATCACGCCCGAAGCGATCGCCGACGAGGCGATCAGGGCGGCAAGGGCCGGCGCCGCTTCCGTGCATATCCACGTGCGCGATCCGCAGACGGGGGCGCCCTCCATGAAGTTCGAGCTCTATGACGAGGTGATGCAGCGCATCCGCCGCTCCGGCAGCGATGTCATCATCAATCTGACGGCGGGACCGGGAGCCGGCTATGCACCGCCCCTGGACGAAACTGCCGCGCCGCCCGTCCGTTCGCCGGGTGTGCGCACCGATCACGTCTCGCGCCTTCGTCCCGACATCTGCACGCTGGACGTGGCGACCATGAATTTCGGTGACCGGGCGATCGTCAACACGCCGCCGCATCTGATTGCCATGGCGCAGATGATCCGCGCCGCCGGCGTGAAGCCGGAACTCGAAGTCTTCGATATAGGCCATGTGGGCGTGGCGGTGCGGCTGCTGGAGGCGGGTCACCTGCCCAAGCCGCCCTTCTTCCAGTTCTGCCTCGGTATTCCGGGTGGCGCGCCGGCAACCACCGAGGCGATGCTGCTGATGCGCTCGCTCCTCCCCCCGGGCACGATCTGGTCCGCCTTCGGCATTTCCCGCTTCCAGATGCCCATGGTCGCCCAGTCAGTCATTCTCGGCGGACATTGCCGCGTCGGGTTGGAGGACAACCTGTATCTGGAGCAGGGTGTGCTTGCCGAGGGTAATGAGCCTCTGGTGCAGCGCGCCGTCGAAATCATCAGGGCGCTCGGGGCCGAGCCGGCCACACCCTCCGAAGCCCGCGAGATCCTGTCGCTCGAAGCCGCGAGGGCGGCAGCCTGATGATAAGCGACACCCATCCGCTTCCCGAAGGCGCCTTCGATCCCGCCGGGGCCGGTTGGACCCGGCGACGGTCCAATCCCTTTTTCGATCTGATCGGACCCTTCTGGCAGAAACAGGAGGAGGACGGCCAGTTCATCTTCGCCATGCACTGCACGCCCAACACGCTTAATAATAACGGCAACATGCACGGCGGTGCGCTCACGGCTTTCTGCGACCAGGCACTGGGCGGCACGCTGATCGAAACCCTGTCGCGTGCCGAAGGTCAGGTGGGGCCGGTGCGATCGGTCACCGTCCAGCTCAACGTCCAGTTCCTGGCGGCGGTAAAGCCATTCGATTTCATGATCGGCCGGTGCCGGGTGACCCGCCGCACCCGGACGCTGGTGTTCGTCGATGGGCTGGCGGAAGTGGGTGGCGAAGCCGTCGCCTCCCTGCAGTCGGTGTTCAAGCTGGTCAAGCCGGCGGCCTGACCGGCGATCCTTCGGTTTGTTTTTCACGCGCTGAAATGGCCGGACGCCGGCACTCCCCCGCCACCTGCAAACGCCGCAGAGTGTCCACAACAAGACGATGACAGGGAGAGGAACAATGCCACCAACGGAGTTTACGGCCCGGTTCAAGGCACGCCAGCAATTGCTCGGCGCGTTCGTCAAGACGCCCACCAGCCATGCCTCGGAAATCCTGGGCGGAGCAGGTTTCGACTTTGTCGTCATCGATGAGGAACACGCGCCGATCGATCGCTCCGCGACCGACCAGATTCTCCTCGGATGCCGGGTGAATGGCATCGCCGGCCTCGTCAGGGTTCCCTCGTCATTTCCGGCGAGTATCCAGTCGGTTCTGGATTGCGGCGCCAATGGCGTGCTGGTTCCGCATGTGGCCTCGGTCGAGACCGCCCGCGCCGTGGTCGCCGCGAGTCGATATCGCGGCGGCATACGCGGCTTTTCCAATTCCCCGCGGGCCGGTGCATATGGCGCGACGGGCATGTGGGATCATATCGAGGCACAGGATCGCGATATCGCTGTCCTGGCGATGATCGAGGATCGTGAAGCCATCGATGTCATCGAGGACATCCTGGCGGTCGAAGGGCTCGACGGCATCTTTATCGGCCGTGGCGATCTGACGGTTTCCCTCGGCGCCCGGTCGGCGAGCGAGCCGGTGGTCAAGGACGCGGTCGCCCGCATCCTGTCGGCCGCCCGCAACGCCGGCAAGCCTGTCTGCGTAATGGTCGGCTCGGTGGGCGAAATCGAACCGTTCCGTGCCGAAGGGGCGAGCGCGTTCATCGTCTCCTCCGACCAGGGCATCCTGCGCACCAGCGCCGCCCGGATCCGTGCCGAGTTCAACGCCGCCGCAATCGAATCCCCATCAGTCAGGACGTGAAAATGTACGCACCCAACGACCCACGCGCGAGCCTCAACACCGCCGCTACGCCAAGCGCCGTGCCGACGGCATTCAAGGGCGGCGAATATGCGCGCTTCTACGATGCGCCGCCGCAGGACGTAGCGGATGGCAGCACGACCTATTGCGCGCGGGGGCAAAACCTCGTCGTGGCGCACACCACCGGCAAGGCTGGCCTTGTGCTCTCCCGCGTCAATCAGCTTGACGAATACGTCGTCCTTCTCCCCAAGCCCGATACGCCTGTCGAGATCCGCTGGAATGGCGAGAGCATCTCGGTCGATGGTTTTTGCCTCGTGGTCGTACCGGCCGGCGATAGTGAAGTGCATCTGAAGGGCGATGGCGAAGTGATCCGGCTGGTGACCACGCGGGCCGCTGATCTCGTCGCCAAATGCTCCAACGCGGGCTCCTATCTCAGTCCCGATCCGAACGTGCCGCCGTTCCAGGCCTGGCCCGATCCGGTCAATGGGCCGAAGCTGCGTCACTATAGCCTGGATGTGCCTCCCGAGCCCGGCCGGTTCGGGCGCATCTTCCGTTGCTCGACGATCATGGTGAACTACCTGCCCGGCAGCGGCCCGCGCGACATCACCAAGATGTCTCCGCATTTCCACGAGGATTTCGAGCAGTATTCGCTCTGCGTCGAAGGTTCCTACATCCATTACCTGCGCTGGCCATGGATCAGCGACATGAATGCCTGGCGACCGGACGATGCCGAACTCTGTGCAGCGCCGTCCGTCGCTGTCATCCCGCCGCCGGCCATCCACACATCGCGGTCCATGGATCCGGTGAAGAACGTGCTGGTCGATATCTTCAGCCCGCCCCGCGCCGATTTTTCGGCAAAACCCGGCTGGGTGCTGAATGCGGCCGAATACCCCGCGCCCGACGCCGTCACACTGTAAAACCGAACACCAGCCTTTCCGGGAGTGCCCATCCATGACCCAATCCGCCGCCCTTGCGACCGACCGAGACGCCGAAATCGCCGACCTTCTCGTCGGCGCTGTGGACCTGCATTGCCACAGCGGGCCGGCGGTTTTTCCCCGCCTGCTGGACCATTATGAGGCCATGGTGGAAGCGTCCGAGGCGGGTTTCTCCGCACTCGTCTACAAGGACCATTTTTATCCCGGCATGGCTCATGCCCAGCTTCTCGAAACGCTTTATCCCGACAGAGGCACACGCCTCTATTCGGGCGTCGCGCTCAACAATGCCAGTGGCGGCATCAATCCCCATGCTGTCGATCACGCGGTCAAGCTCGGCGGCAAGATCGTCTGGATGCCGACATTCGCGGCTCAGAACCACATCGACAAGAGCGCCGACGAAACCAAGAATTATCCGAAGAGCGCCAATCCGATGCTGCCGCCCATTCCCCTGACCGTCTTGGACGAGAACGGAAAGCTGACCAGGGAAACCAACGAGGTCATCGATGTCATCGCGGCTGGAGACATCATCCTGGCCGGCGGGCATCTCTCGGTCCATGAGCTCAAGGTGCTGTTTCCCGAGGCGAAGCGGCGCGGCGTGAAGAAAATGCTGGTCAATCATCCCACCTATGTCATCGGCTGCAGCGACGACGACATGAAGGAGCTTGCCCGGCTCGGCGTCTATATGGAGCACTCGATCTGCATGTTCATCCCGAACCAGCGCGGTCCGGCCAAATGGGATGCGTCGGAACTGCGCCGCCTGGTGGAAGTTGCCGGCGTCGACATGACCATATTCGGCTCCGACCTCGGCCTCGTGAAAATGCCGCGTCCTGTCGAGGGCTACCGGGCTATCGTCAACGACCTGCTCGAATTGCAGATGCCGAAGTCCGAGATCCGCAAGCTGGTCTCCTCCAATGCGGCGGGACTGCTTTAACGGGACGTGAGAGATAAAACAGGCCGCGGCTTTGCGGCCTGCATTCAGGCAAAATCCTTGCGCTTCGCTGTATGGCTCCGAGATCGTCGCAAGACGAATAATCGACGGAATCTTAAGCCTGCGGCTTCCCGGGTCGAATTTGTGGTTGCTTAGAGATGCGCGGGGCTTAAACCTTACGCGTATCAGACGCCGCGAAATTGGACCGCAAGCAGACCCATGACGAACAGAGACTATTATTCGAAACTCGGCGGATTGCCGCCGCAGACCGAACTCCTTTCCAGCAAGGCCGTTTTCACGACATCCTATGCGGTCATCCCGCGAACCGTGATGTCCGATATCGTCGCCAGCCTGCTTCCCCATTGGGAAGGAACCCGGGCATGGATCATCTCCCGCCCGATGACAGGGTTCTCTGAGACGTTTTCGCAATACATCATGGAAGTGCAGCCGGGCGGCGGAAGCGACCGGCCTGAACCGAACACGCGAGCCGAAGCGGCGATCTTCGTCGTCGAGGGCGAGATGTCGATCGAGTTTGCCGGAAGTGATCAGGCGCTAAGGGCAGGCTCATTTGCCTTCATCCCCGCCGGATCGCCGTGGAAGCTGCGCAACAGGGGCACCGCACCGGTGAAGTTCCATTGGGTGCGCAAGGCTTTTCAGGCGGTCGAGGGGCTGGAAGCGCCGCCGGCGGTCTTCACCCATGAAGACGAGCATCCGATTTCATGGATGCCGGATACGGGCGACCGCTGGGGAACCACCCGTTTCGTCGATACGTCCGACATCCGATACGACATGCATCTCAACATCGTTACATTGGAGCCGGGCGCGACCATTCCCTTCATGGAGACCCATGTCATGGAGCATGGCCTCTACGTGCTCGAAGGCAAGGCGGTTTACCGGCTCAACCAGGATTGGGTCGAGGTGGAAGCCGGCGACTACATGTGGCTGCGCGCTTTCTGCCCGCAGGCATGTTATGCCGGCGGCACCGGCCGCTTCCGTTACCTGCTCTACAAGGACGTTCACCGCCACGCCGAGCTCTGGTAGTCGCCGGTCCTGGTAAGCGCGAGCAGCGTTCCGCGCGCCGGGACGCTGCCCTCAGCCGAGCTCCAGCGTGGTAATCCCGAACACGCCCGACATCTGCACCGCCGGTGCCGGGCCGCGATACATGCGTGCGGTGGTGAAGCCTTTCGTGAAGTGATGCGCTTCGAGATAGGCGCAGAATTCCGTCTGCGCGGCCGGGACATCGATATGCAGGGTCTTGTTGCCGAGCTCGGCCGAAAAAGCGTCCAGCAACCTCTGCGCGTCGGCGGTGGTCTGCGCAAACAGTGGACCAATCTTGTAGCCGTCATGGCATTGCCGGCAGACCGCGTAGCCGCGGATATGACCGCCTCGGATGATGACCTTGGCGTTTCGCGGCGGCTTCAGCCATTGGGCCAGAAAGGCGCTGCGCTCCGCAGGGAAAAAGCTCCGGTCATAGACAACAACGGCAGGCACGAGATCGTCCGTGATCGCGGCGACTTCTGCATCGGGGCTTCCTTGCAGGCTGCCGCTCCAGCGAAACGTCTCGTAGGCCGTCTCGAACCCCATGCTGCGATAGTTCGCCTGCTGTTCCGGCACGCCGTCGAGACCGATCGTCCGGCCGCCGAGATGCGCCATGCCGGCATCCCACACCCTTCTGCCGAAACCTTTGCTACGGAAATCCGGATGGGCGATATAAAGCCCGATGAAGCCGAAATCCGAACCGTAGCGGACCGCGGAAATGCCGGCCGCCATTTGGCCATCCACGAAACAGCCGATGAAACCCTGGCGGTCGGCCGCATAAAGAGCCGGCGCATCGGCAAGCCCGGGATTCCAGCCCTCGATCCGCGCCCAGTCCACCAGCTGTTCGACTTCGGGAGAGGCGAGTGCGCGAATAGAGTGCTGGCTATTCATGAGGTGATGAGTTTCCCGGGGCCGAAACCTTCGAGAAGGCCTTTATAGGGTTTTGAGACAGGCGAAGCATAGGCGCCCCGCTTGGCCGTCGACAAGCCCAATGACACCAGCGCTTCGGCCTGTTTCACCGCCGCAGCCACTCCGTCCACGACAGGCACGCCGAATTCCGCCCTAAGTTCGGCCGTGAGATCGGCCATGCCGGCACAGCCGAGCACGATCGCCTCCGCCTTGTCGTCGCGCAGCGCCGTCGCGATCTCGCTGCGCAGCCGGTCGCGGGCGTTGGAATTCGGGTCTTCGAGCGAGAGGACGGGAATGTCTGCGGCCCGCACCTTGCACCGCCCGGCCATGCCGTAGCGATGAACCAGATGTTCGAGCGGCAGCCGCGAACGCTCCATGGTCGTGACGATGGTGAAACGCTGGGCGATGAATGCAGTCGAGGCAAGCGCCGCCTCGCAGATGCCGATCACCGGGATATCGGCGAGCGCCCGCGCCGCATCGAGGCCGGTATCGTCGAAACAGGCGATGATCGCCGCATCGGCGCCGGCCGTTTCGCCCTTGGCGATCTCGACCAGCAGGCCGGGGACGGCGAAGGCTTCGTCATAATACCCCTCGATCGACACCGGCCCCATGGACGAGGTGACCGCTAGGATTTCGGTGCCGGTATTGGCGACGCGGGTTGCGGAATCGGCGATCGTCGCCGTCATGCTGGCGGTGGTATTCGGGTTTACGACGAGAATGCGCATTCTGTTCACGACCGCAGGCGGCGGCGATTGAGGTGGACGATCAGGCCGAGCGTGCCGGCGATGACGAGGAAGGAGAAGACGGTCGTCACCGTGCCGAGCGCATAGAGCACCGGGGTCGTGACATTGGTCGTCATGCCGTAGATTTCGAGCGGCAACGTATTGAACGTACCCGCCGTCATCAGCGTGCGGGCGAATTCGTCATAGGAGAGCGTGAAGCCGAACAGGCCGACGCCGACGAGGCTCGGCGCGATCATCGGCAGCACGACATGGCGGAAGGTCTGCCATGACGAGGCACCGAGATCGCGCGCGGCTTCCTCGTAGGCCAGCGAAAAGCGGTTGAAGACGGCGAACATGATCAGCACACCGAAGGGCAGCGTCCAGGTGAGATGCGCGCCGAAGGCGGAGCTGTACCAGGACGGCTGGAAACCGAGCTGCTGGAAAACGACGCCGATGCCGAGCGAGATGATAATCGACGGTACGACCAGGCTGGCGACCGCGAGATAGAAAAGCGCTGTCGAACCTATGAAGCGCCGCCGGAAGGCAAGGCCTGCCAGCAGCGAGACGACGACGGTGACGATCATCACCATGATGCCGAGCATGGCGGAGCGACGAAACGAGCCGCCGAAATCGCCGACCGCCTGGGTCTCGAACAGATTGGCGAACCAGCGCAGCGACACGCCGTTCAGCGGGAAGGTGAGCCCGCCGTTCGGCCCCTGGAAGGAGAGGATCAGGATCGCCGACAGCGGGCCGTAGAGGAACAGCACGAAGACGGCGAAGAAGATGGCGAGAAGGTAGAATTCGCGGCCGCGTTTGTCGCTGTGCATTTCGAAGCCCTCCCTTTTCTAAAGCTCTTTGCGGATGTCGACGATGCGCAGGATGCCCGCGACCATCAGGAGAACGAGGACCAGCAGCACGACCGCGTTGGCGGCCGCTGCCGGATATTGCAGCAGCGACATCTGGTTCTTCATCATCAGAGCCACCGAGGCGCTCTGGCCGCCGGACATCACCTGCACCGTCGAAAAATCGGCCATGACCAGCGTCACGACGAAGATGGTGCCGATCGCCATGCCGGGCTTGGCAAGCGGAAGGATCACGTTGGTCAGGGTCTGCCAGCTCGTGGCACCGGCGTCGCGCGCCGCCTCGACCAGCGACTTGTCGATGCGCATCAGCGTGTTGAAGATCGGCGTCACCATGAACAGCGTGTAGAGATGGACCATGGCGAGAACGACGGCGAAATCCGAATAGAGCAGCCACTCGATGGGTTCGGGGATGATGCCGGCATTGATCAGCGTCGTGTTGACGAGGCCGTTGCGTCCGAGCACCGGGATCCAGGAAATCATGCGGATGATGTTCGACGTCAGGAACGGCACGGTGCAGACGAGGAAGAGCACCATCTGCATGGCGGCGGTGCGGATGTGGAAGGCAAGGAAATAGGCGACCCAGAACCCGACGACCAGCGTGATTGCCCAGACCAGGAAAGCGAATTTCAGGGTGTTCAGATAGGTCTTCCAGGTGACCCAGGAACCGAGCGTCTCGGCATAATTCATCGTCAGGAAATCGGGATACATCTGGGCGAAGTCATAATCCCAGAAGCTGACGACGGAGATCATCAGGATCGGCAGCAGCAGGAAGGCACCGAGGATCAGCGCCAGCGGCGTCGCCTGGAGATAGGAGATGGCGGCCGGTGACAGGCGGAAGCTTTTCGCCTTTTCGCCTTCGGCCTTGGCCGGTTCCGTTTCGGATGATGCGATCGTCGCCATGTCTTGATGTCTCCTGGGTTTGCCCCTCATCCGCCCCGCCGGGCACCTTCTCCCCGTCGGGACGGGGAGAAGGAGACTCGTGGTAAGCCGCTCGGTTCCCTTCTGCCTGCTCGGGGCACGTCCCCTCTCCCCGCGAGCGGGGAGAGGGTTAGGGTGAGGGGCAACGTTGTTTACGCGGCGATGAACTCGTTCCAGCGGCGGACCATGTAGCGGTCCTCGTCCATCACCGAGTTCCAGCATGCGACATGGCCCATGCGTTCCTCGAAGGAGCCGCCGTCGCGCACGGCGCCGGCCTTTTCCATGATCTTGCCGTCCGGAGCGACGATATCGCCCTTGGCCGGCTTGCCTTCGATCCAGAAGCCCCATTCGTCGGCGGACATGTGGGCTTTGGCGGTTTCCATGGCGGCGGAGTAGTAGCCCTGGCGGTTGAGATAGGCGCCGACCCAGCCGGACGTGTACCAGTTGATATATTCATAGGCCGCATCGAGCTTGGCGCCCGAAAGATGGGCAGCAAGGCCGAGACCGCCGCCCCACGAGCGGTAACCTTCCTTCAGCGGCTGGTATTTGCAGGCGATGCCCTTGGAGCGGACGGCGGCGACGGCCGGCGACCACATGGACTGGATGACGACTTCGCCCGAGGCCATCAGGTTGACGCTTTCGTCGAACGACTTCCAGAAGGCGCGGAACTGGCCGCCCTGCTTGGCCTTGATCAGGAAGTCGATCGTCTTGTCGATTTCCGCCTTGGTCATGTTGCCCTTGTCGGCATATTTGATGTTGCCCATGGCTTCCATGATCATCGCGGCATCCATGATGCCGATCGACGGGATGTTGAGGATCGAGGCCTTGCCCTTGAACTTCGGGTCCATGATGTCGGCCCAGGTCGAGATCTCGCGGCCGACCAGGTCCGGCCGGATGCCGAGCGTGTCGGCGTTGTAGATGGTCGGAACCATCGTGAACCACTTGGTCTCTTCCTTGGCGAAGGTCTTGTCGCCGGGCTTTGCGACATAACCGACCGTGTGCGGCGCGGTGCCCTGCGCGATCACGCTGTCCGGCTTCAGCTTGCCGTTTTTGAACAGCGGCACGATCTTGTCGTAATACTTGAGCTTGGTCGTATCCATCGGCTGGATCACGCCGGCCGGATAGACCTTCTTGAGGATCCAGTATTCGATATCGGCGATATCGTAGGAATTCGGCTGGGTGACGGCGCGCTGGGCGGCTGCGTCCGAATCCGTCGCGGTCATTTCGAGCGTGATGCCGAGGTCGGCCTTGCACTTTTCGGCGATCGCATTGAGGTTCGAGACGCCGGTGCCGAACTGGCGCAGCGTGATCGGATTCTGGGCCCAGATGGTCGGGAAGCCGGTGATGGCGCCCGAGCCGGCGGCAAGACCGGCCGCGGCGGAAGCCGTCTTCAGCAGCGTGCGGCGCGAAATTCCCTTGGGTGTTTTTTTGGTCTCAGTCATTGCCTTGTTCTCCTCTGGTTGAGTTTTTGTGGTGGCATCAGTTCTTGAGGCGGCCGAGGACGATCGCGTCCTCGCGGCCCCAGGAAAGCGGGATCGCCTCTCCGACCTTGACCGGGTTGGCGAAAAATTCGGCGTCGGTCAGGATCGCGGTGAAATCCTCGATCCCGGCACCATTGACGGAGAGCTTCACCGACGAGCCGCGATATTCGACATTCGAGACGGAGCCGGTGAAGCCGAGGCCCTTTTCGGAAGGCTGGCCGATACGCACATGATCGGTGCGGATGGCGATGTCGGCGGTGTCGGTCAGCCCGGCGGCGCCGTCGTCGGTGGCGAGGAACTCACCGCCGGCCGGTACGGACAGCATCAATGTCCCGCCGGAACTCTGCGTCACCCGGCCGGAAATGACGTTATGGTCGCCCATGAATTTGGCGACGAAGGCGGTCGCCGGTTTTTCGAACACGACGCGCGGATGTGCGGCCTGCTCGATGCGGCCGTCGTTCATCACAACGATCAGGTCGGCAAGCGCCATCGCCTCTTCCTGGCTATGCGTCACATGCACGAAGGTGATGCCGAGCGAGGTCTGCAGCTTCTTCAGTTCGGCGCGCATGCGGATCTTCAGGAACGGGTCGAGCGCCGAGAGCGGCTCGTCGAGAAGCAGCGCTTCCGGATCGGTGATCAGGGCTCGGGCAAGCGCCACGCGCTGCTGCTGGCCGCCGGAAAGCTGGGCCGGGCGGCGCGTCGCATAGGCTTCGAGCTGCATCAGCCGCAGCATGTCCATCGCCTTGGCCCGCCGCTCGTCCTTGTCGATACCCTTCATCTTCAGGCTGAAGGCGACGTTGTCGACGAGGTCGAGATGCGGGAAGAGCGCGTAGGACTGGAACATCATCGCCGTGCCCCGCTTGGCTGGCGGCAGGTCGGTAACCACGGTATTGCCAAGCCGGACGTCACCCGAGGAAATGCTCTCGTGGCCGGCGATCATCCGCAGTGTCGAGGTCTTTCCGCAGCCCGAAGGTCCGAGCAGGCAGCAATAGCTTCCGGCCGGAATCTTGAGGCTGATCGCGTGGACGGCGGTTGTTGTTCCGTAGATCTTAGAGACTGAGGCGATGTCGATTTCGGCGGCTTTGCTCATCAGGCGCTCCCTTGCGTCTGATATTGCTATGCATCAGCCATGCCAACTCGATTAAAGCTTTAGAAAGACTTGGTTTTACGTCGAAGCCCCGCCAGTCGCGCTTTGCGATTGCGTAAAAATCATGCGATCGTTTCCGATCCAATGGGCAAATCGTATGCAATCTTGCCATTAGATCAAAAACAAGTCGCTTGGCATTCCGTAGCCACTCGGGTTACAAAAGCCGGATAGTGGACCCCCAGCAATGAATATCAGCGAAAAGATCAATCTCACCGGCACATCGCCCGAGGAACGTTCCCCGGAAGATCGCTCCATGGCGATCCGGGAATCCCTACGCAATGCAATCATCGACCGGCGTCTCGCGCCCGGCACGAAACTGTCCGAAAGCGAAGTCGGTTCTCTTTTCGATGTCAGTCGCACGGTCGCGCGCGCCGCGCTGCAGATGCTCGCCTTCGAGGGCCTGGTAAAGACTGAGCGCAATCGCGGTGCCTTCGTCTCCAATCCGTCGCCGGAAGAAGCACGCCAGATTTTTGCCTCCCGCCGGCTGATCGAGCCCGGCATTGTCGCGGCGGCGGTGGAGCGCATCACGCCAGAGGACATTGTCCAGTTCCGCCGCCAGCTCGACGAGGAGGGGCGCTATCTGAACGAGCGCGGTCCGGCCGCCCGCCGCGCCGAGATCAAGGCTTCCGGCGATTTCCACCTCATGCTGGCATCGGTGGCCGGCAACGTCATCCTGCAGCGCTTCATGGACGAGCTGGTCGCCCGTTCGTCGCTGGTGATCGCGCTCTACGGCCGCTCCGGCGTGTCGAGTTGCGGGCATTCCGAGCATACCGCCGTTCTCGACGCCTTGGAAAAGGGCGATGGCGCGCTCGCCGCCAAACTGATGATCCACCATATCGACCATATCGAAGCCGATCTCGATCTTCAGGTGAAACAGGGTCTCGGTCTCAAGGACGCGCTGTCGCTGATCTAACCGCGCAAGTGCCGCAAAGCCTCCGTATAGGCCGTGAGGTCCCGCTCGGGATCGGCCGGCAGCGCGACGGCGCGGATGACGCGCCCGCCGCCTTCCTCGACGCCCACATCGATCATCAGATTGTCCGACTTGCCGTGGTTCTCGATGGAAAGCCCGTCCGGGCCGCGGGGACGACCACTGCTTTCATCGATCTCGAGCCCTGCATACCAGAGCGAGCGCACACGCATGCCATAATCGTCCGGATGGTTGGTATAGGCCCAGACGCGTTTGCCGAGCGCGATCATGAACCCGATTTCGTAGACGGTGCCGGGATCGGCGCTGACGCCGCGGAACGGCGTGATATTGGCGAGGCAGACGTCCGCGCGCCGCATGGCGTTATCGTTGCGCTGGTAGATCGCCTCCGCCGTCAGCCGGCCGACGGGCGCCTGGTTTTCGTCGCTGCCCGGGCCGGTCGGCTCGAAGCCGAAGCTGCGGGCGAGCCGGCGTTTCTCGCCCATCACGGTCTGGGCATCGGGAAGGAACACTTCTGGACCGGCGAGATAGATGGTGGGCATGAAATTCCTTTGATGAAAATCGATCAACCTCGCCGTTCAATATCGGCCGGAGCGCCGCATGGCCAGCGCCAATGCATGGCCAGGCCGATTTCGGGCACCGGCGTTGAAGCCGCTCTTCCCGCAACCGGCCTGAACGGCTTTTTAAAGTGGAGATTTGTAGACAAGAATAATCACCCGCATTAGGAATGCTCCCCGACGACGTTACCGGCAGGGGATTTAATATGGTTTCGCTCACTCGTTTTGCTTCGCGCGGCCTTCTGGCCGCCGCACTTTCCGGCTTGCTGGCGCATGGTGCCGCCGCGCAGGAAATCACCTTCAAGGATCAGGAAAATCGCGAGGTGAAACTCGCGAAAGCCGCCGAACGCATCGTCTCGATCGTCATCCCGATGGCCTCGACGGTGATCGCGCTGGATGGCGGGACAAAGAAGCTTGTCGGCATGAACCCGACCGCCAAGAGCGCCGTGCTGGAAGGCATCCTGAGCAAGATCTTCCCGGAAACCAAGGACATCCCGTCCGACGTGACCGCCCCGAATTTCGTGCCGAACATCGAGGCGCTGACGGCGACCAATCCGGATCTCGTCATCCAGTGGGGCGGCCGCGGCAACGACATCGTCGCGCCGATCACCAATGCCGGCCTCAACGCCATGCTCATCCTTTACGGCACCGAGCAGCTGACGCGCGACTACATGACGATGACGTCCAAAGCGATCGGCAAGCCCGAGCGCATCAAGGAACTGGTCGACTGGCGTGACCGGGTCCAGAAGGATATCGAAGCCAAGGCCAAGGCGATCCCGGACGACAAGAAGCCCAGCACGCTTTATATCGCCCGCGCGCTGAGCGAGATCGCGACCACCGGAACCAAGGGCAGCTACAATGCCTGGTACATGGAACTCGTCGGCGGCAGGAACGCCTCGGCCGAACTCAACGGCACGGTGACGATCAACAAGGAGCAGATCGCCCAGTGGGATCCGGAGATCATCTTCCTCAACGCCTTCGAGGCCAAGCTCGACGTCAACTGGGTCTATAACGACCCGATCCTGTCGCTGACCAAGGCCGCGAAGAACAAGCGCGTCTACAAGATGCCGCTCGGCGGCTATCGCTGGGATCCGCCGAACCAGGAATCGCCGCTCGCCTGGATGTGGACGGCCAACCTGACCCAGCCCGACGTCTTCAAATACGACCTGCGCGCCGAGATGAAGACCGCCTATAAGACGCTCTACAACTATGACATCACCGATGCCGACATCGACGGCATCCTGTGGATGAAGGAACAGGGCGGCTCGGCCAACTACGTCCAGTTCAAGGCGAAGTAGGTCATGGCGGCGTTGGCGCAGGATGAGGCGGCTCCGATGGTCCGCCGCGCGCATCTGGCACGGCAGACCCTGGTTTTCTCAGGGCTGCTGACGCTGTTTGCGGTCGCTTTCGTGGTCAGCCTCTGCGTCGGCCGCTTCGCCGTTCCGCCCGCCCGCGCGCTCGAACTGATCTGGCTCGGCGCCACGGATCCGTGGCGGGAACTGGCGACGATCGACGAGCGCATCGTTCTTCTGGTCCGGGCGCCGCGTGTCGTGCTCGCGGCACTCGCCGGCGCCGGGCTCGCCCTTTCAGGTGCGGCGCTGCAGGGCGTCTTCCGCAACCCGCTTGTCTCGCCCGATATCCTCGGCATTTCGCAAGGCGCGGCCTTCGGCGGTGCGCTCGGCATCATGCTCGGCATCTGGGGTTTCCCGCTGATCTCCATGGTGTTTCTCTCCGGCATGGCGGCCGTCGTCCTCGTCGGCCTGATTTCCCGCATCAACGGCCGCAGCGAGACGATCACGGTGATCCTTTCCGGCCTCGTGGTCAGCTCGATGTTTTCTGCAGTCGTCTCGCTGCTGCAATTCGTCGCCGACCCCAATACCTCGCTTCCCGCCATCGTCTACTGGCTGATGGGTTCGTTTGCGACCGCCACGTGGGAACGCACGCTGATCGCCGCGCCTGGCCTCATCATCGGCGGCGCGTTTCTCTGGATGCTGCGCTTCCGTCTCAACATCCTGTCGCTGGACGAAGCGGAGGCGCAAAGCCTCGGCGCCAAAACCAATCGCGAGCGCTGGATGGTGTTCGGGCTGATCGCCGTCATCGTCGGCAGCCAGGTCGCGGTCTCCGGCATCATCGGCTGGATCGGCATCGTCATTCCGCATGCCTCGCGGTTGCTGGTCGGTCATGATCACCGCGCCCTGCTGCCGGCCTCGGTCGTGCTCGGCGCCGGCTTCATGGTGATCATCGATACGCTCGCCCGCACCGCCACCGCCGCGGAAATCCCGCTCGGCGTCATCACCGCTCTGGTCGGCGCGCCGATCTTCGCAATGCTGCTGCGCAATCACTACCGCGAAAGGAACGGTTCATGATCGGCCTCGAAAACGCCACCGTCCGGTTCGGGCCGAGGACGATCATCGAGGGCTTGAGCTTTTCGGTACCGGTCGGCCGTACGCTTGCCATCCTCGGCCCGAACGGCCGCGGCAAGACGACCACGCTGAAGGCCATGCTCGGCTTCCAGCCGCTCGATGCCGGCCGCAGGGTCGCGCCCGATATTGTCGGCTACGTGCCTCAGACCGGCACCAGCAACCAGCGCTACCGTGCGCTTGACGTCGTGGTCATGGGCCGCGCCGCCCATCTCGGCATTTTCGGCCAGCCGGGTGCGGAGGATTTCCAAATCGCCCACTCGGCACTGGAACGGGCCGGTGCTGCCCGTTTTGCCGATCACTATTTCGACCGCCTCTCGGGCGGAGAACGCCAGCTCGTACTTCTGGCCGGTGCTATCGCTACGGGTTCGCAAGTGTTGGTCCTCGACGAACCGGCCGCAGCCCTCGACCTGCATAACCAGGAACGGTTGCTGACGCTCCTCAACACGCTGCGCCAGCCGCGCGACAAGGCGATCGTCTTCACCACTCACGACCCGAACCACGCGCTCTCATCCGCCGACGACGCGCTGCTGATGATGCCCGGGGGGCAGCCGCTGTTCGGCCGGGTTGCCGAGACGATCACGCCGCAACATCTGGAAAACCTTTACGGCGTGCCGATGCGCGTCGTCGAACTGGCCGGCCCCTCCGGCGAAACTCACCAGGCGGTTCTGCCCGCCTTCGCCGGAATCCGTGCCGCATGACCATTTTGATGATCCAATCGCATTATCAGGAGCCGTTCGCCATGACCGCGCCGGCATTTGCGGACGCGATCTCCTCAGGCCTCATGAAGGTCGTGCGGGAGATGGACCTGACCGGTGAAGATTTCGCGACTGCGCGCGGGCTGATCACGACCACCCATCTCGACCAGATCGGCTTCCAGCGTTTCGCGCCCGACGTCACCGCCTTCCTCGATCGCGGCGGTCGGTGGATTTATCACGGCCATATCCTGCGCCCGATCTTGGCCGAGCTCGGCATCTACCGATCCATCCCCAATCCCAAACGGCCGGATTTCGTTCAGGCCAGGCTTCACGATCATCCGATCTTCGCCGGCATCGACCAGAAGATGCTGGAGACCAACCGCGGCGTCGCCGGCTTCTACGGACGTGGTCACAATCCTCCGCCGCCGGGCGCCGTGGTCATCAATGTCCTCGGCCCGGCTCAAACCCCGGTCGACTGGGTCTGGGCCCGGCCGCAGGGCGGCGAGCTGCTCTCCCATGCCGGCAACGAATTCTGGGGCTGCGGCGACGATCCCGAAATCAGGAAGCAATTGGCCGGCCGCGCCGTCGCCTGGCTCGCCGGAGAGCTGAACTGATGACCATTCTCGCGATCCATCCCGGCGCGTATTACCATATCGAAACGCTCGAAGCGCCCCGTTACGCCCATCATTTTGACGTGCTGGTGCGCCCGGAAGACCTCCCCTCCGTGGATCTGGGCAAACACGCCGTCGTCTTCATTCCCTGCCGCACGCCGGCCGACCGGCTGGCGCCGCATGCCGCCCAGCTTCGCGCCTATCTCGATCAGGGCGGCACGATTGTCGCCACCGGTGAGACGAACTGGGATGTCTTCCTGCCGGGCATCAACTTTACGCCACAGCCGACGAACTGGTGGTGGTGGCTGACGCCGGGCGCCGATCTCGGTGTCCGCGTCGCCTCCGCCGGCCATTCGCTCTTCAGGCGCCTCGGACAGGACGACCTCACCTGGCACCTGCACGGCTGGTTCGACCCGCCTGATGGCGCCGAAGTGCTGGCCGTCAACGGCGAGGGCAAACCCATTCTCTACGTGGACGAGGTGACGACGCCCGGCCGCATGATCATCACCAGCCTCGATCCGTGCTTTCATCACGGATCCCATTTCATGCCGGCGACGACGCGTTTCCTGGATGGTTTCCTCCCCTGGATGCGTGAAGAGCTGGACGGAGCACAGACGAAATGACCGACACGATCGACGTTCTCGAAGACGGCAAGCCGCTCTCCTACACCTATGCCGACCTCATGCACTTTCACGGCTTCGGTTTTCCGGGCGGCGTCGCGCATGCCTTCAAGGTGTTGCAGCGCGCCATGCCGCTTCTGAGCCCCGACGGCCCGCCGGAGCGCCGCGAGATCCTCATCCGCACCGCGTTCCGCGGTCCAGGCGGCCGGGATGCGTTCGAGATGGTGACGCGCGGCCTGACCGAGGGCCGCTACACGGTCGATCCGTCGCTCGACAAGCCGGAGCGCGGCGACATCCTGCAGCGCTACGTCTTCGAACTTACCTATCGCGGCAGGACGGTGACGCTGCAGCTGAAGGACGGCCATGTGCGGGAAGAGTTTATCCGGCTCGGCCAGAAACAGGGCCGCACGGCCGAAGAGGAAGACCGCCTGACCTATCTGAAGCAGGAAATGGCCGACCGGCTGCTCGCGGCGCCGGCCGACGCCATCTACGAAGAAGCCTGAGCCTCCTCAAGCCGTGAACAGGTTGCGGAACTGCGAGGGTTGGCAGCGCAGATATTGCGGTGCCGGCTTCACCTGGGCGCCGAGTTCCGCCGCCGCATGCCAGGGCCAGCGCGGATCGTAGAGAACCGCGCGAGCGATCGCGACGATATCCGCATCGCCGGTCGAAATTATCGCTTCCGCCTGTGTCGGTTCGGTGATCAGGCCAACCGCGACGACCGGCATCTTCACCGCCGCCTTGACGGCGCGTGCCAACGGTACCTGGTAGTTCGGGCCGAGCGGGATCTTCTGCTCGATATGCAGCCCGCCGCTCGATACGTGGATCGCATCGCAGCCCCTTTCATCCAGCATCTGGGCGAAGGCGATTGTCTGGTCGATATCGAGGCCGCCGTCGACCCAGTCGGTCGCCGACACGCGGACTGTCACGGCCTTGTCGGAGGGGAATGCCTGCCGCACGGCATCGAAAACTTCGAGCGGAAAACGCAGGCGGTTTTCCAGCGATCCGCCATATTCGTCCGTCCGCTGGTTTGCGAGCGGCGACATGAACTGGTGCAGCAGGTAGCCATGGGCCGCATGAATCTGGATCGCATCGAGCCCGATCCTTGCCGCCCGCACCGCAGAGGCCGCAAAGGCGTCGCGAACCTTCTTCAGCCCGGTCTTGTCGAGAGCGACGGGAGGCACGTATTTCGGATTGAACGGGATCGCCGAGGCCGACTCGGTCTGCCAGCCGTTGGCGTGGTCCGGGGCGATCTGGCTGCCGCCAAGCCAGGGTTTGTCGGTCGAAGCCTTGCGGCCTGCATGCGCGAGCTGCACCGAGATCGGCATGTCGGACCATTTGCGGATGCTGTCGATGGTGCGGGCCATCGCCTTCTCGGTCGCGTCGTCGTAAAGCCCGACATCCGCATAGGTGATCCGGCCTTCCGGGGTCACCCCGGTCGCCTCGATCGTCAGAAGTGCGGCGCCGGAAAGCGCGAGCTGGCCGAGATGGATGAGGTGCCAGTCGGTCATGCAGCCGTCTTCGGCCGAGTACTGGCACATGGGTGCGATGACGATTCGGTTCGAGAGATCCAGATTGCGGACACGGAGCGGAGTGAAGAGAGCGGGCTGGGCCATGACGGGTTCCTTTGCGCGATCGTCGGCGCCGAGGTGGGAGGATGGACTTGCGCCGGAAATCGATCCCGGCGTTGTGGCAAATCAACCGGATCTCTTCAAGTCACGCTGAAGAGAGCGGCCTACCAGACGACCGGATGCGTCTCGCCGGTGAGCACATTCACAAAACCCTCCGGCGCCCGCTCTGACGGCGCCACCAGCACCCAGCGCCAGGGTGAGCAGGTCAGCGTCGCAAATGACAGCCGTTCCGGGAAGCCCGGCCACCAGCGCGGCGAAAACGTCGGTTCGTACATCCAGTCGATCGTCTCGCCGGCCTTGTAGAGCGCCTGCATTTCCGCATCGAGTTCTTCCGCCGGCCGCGCCGTCATCAGCCCGCCGACCTCGTAGTGGACGCGGGCGATCACCTTGCCACCTGACACCAGTACCCATCCGCCCTGCTGTTCATTGAGCGCATTGGCGACCATCGCCATTGCCTCGTCGGAGGAGCCGACCACCCAGATATTGTGTTTGTCGTGGCCGAGCGTCGATCCGAGCGCCGTATCCGGCGTGCGCGGCCCGGTGCCGAGCCAGAACATCTTCGACACCTTCGCCTCGCCGGAGAACCGGTCGACGATCGAGAATTTGGTGACGTTGCGGTCGTGGTCGCGCTGCACGGCGCCGTCCCTGACCGGCAGTTCCATGGTGATGAACTCGTCGGACCAATGGAAAGGCCGCAGCAGCGCGGCATTGGCGGTAGCACGATCTACCGGCGCCTCGATGCGGAAATCGGCCGCGGTCACCTGCCGGTCGATTTTCACGGTCTTCGTCGCCCATTCCGGCCAGTCGATTTGCGGGCGCGCGCCAGTAAATGTCTTGCCTTGCGACACCGGCCCGCCATCCGCCCAGACCTTGGCGATCGACAGCTTTTCGACATCATCGAGCAGCACGATATCCGCGAAACGGCCGGGCGCGATCGACCCCACCCAGGGCGTCAGCCGCATATGCCGCGCCGGATTGAGAGTCACGCACTGGATGGCGATTTCCGGGGAAAGTCCGTTCTCGATCGCAAGCCGCACATTGTAATCGGTCGCGCCCATCTTCAGCGTGTCGGAGGCGCTGCGGTCGTCGGTGACGAAAGCCACCTGCGACCAGTCGGCGAGGTTCTTTTCGATGAGCCCCTGGATGACCTCCGGCAGCGAATGCGGCCTGAGCTCGATGAACAACCCGTGCTGCAGCTTCTGCCAGACCTCCTCCAGGAACCAGCCCTCGTGATCGGAAGCGAGGCCGGCGGCGGCGAAGGCGTTGATCGACGGCAGGTCGCGCAAGCCAGCGCCATGCCCCTCGACCACGCCGCGGCTCTCGAAGGTGGCGCCGATCATGCCCCACAGCCGGTCATAGGAGGGATTGGACGGGTCGGAGATCGAAGGCCAGTCCATCACCTCGTCGAGACCGGCGACCATCAGGCTTTCGCCCATGAACTGCTTCTGCTCATCGTGACCGAAATAGCCGCCGCCCCATTCATAGGCGGTCGGCGGCACGGCCGATCCCGGCAGCGGAAAGATCTTCATCGGCGAGCCGCGGCGGCGGGCTTCCAGCCAGAATTCTAGGTTGCGGGCGCCATTGACGTTGGAGAACTCGTGGCTCGCCTCGCAGGTCCAGGTCACGCCATGCGGCATGACCAGCGCCGCTTCCCATTCCGGCGTCAGGTGCGAGCTTTCGATATGCTTGTGCGCCTCGCCGAAACCCGGCACTGCGGAGAGATCCGGTTCATGGCAACGCTCGGCCACCTCGCCCGTAAAACTGCCGGCCGGCCCGACATAGGCGATCCGCCGTCCCTTGATGACGATCTCCTGGTCCTCGAGCCATGTCCGGCTGTGGACGTCGAGCAATCTTCCCACCCGCAGCAGCCGGTCTGCCGGCCGTTTGCCGAGCGCCGTCAGCACCAGGTCCTGGCGGATGCGGACCTCGTCGGCTGCGTTGATCAGCAGGTCGTCGGGAAGGGGCGCGGAAATCGTCATCGGGAGCATGCCTGTCAGGTTTGGATCGCCGGACCCTAAAGACGATGTCCGGTCGTGTAAACCGTCGCAAACCGCGCATCCGCATCCGAACCGCAGCCCGAAATCAACCTGCAGTAGGTGGTATTTTAAACCTAAAGAAAATCGCGTCTTTCGATGTTCATGCCTAATAATTGGGCTTGCGGCCAGGGCGTTCAAAAAATAGTATCGCCCTCAATTCCCGGGGGTGCCCAGGGGAGCATCAACGCCGCTTTTCGAAAAAAGGACACGCCTTATGAAGGCCACTCGTTTCACCCAATTGGCAACCCTTGCTCTTCTGGCGACGCTCGGCGGCGCGGCAACGGCAAGCGCCCAGTCGAAGACGCTCACCATTTCCTGGTGGGGTTACAACGGCGAGAAGATGACCGCCAATATCATCGACCCGTTCAAGAAGATCTGCGGCTGCGACATCGTTTTCGAAACCGGCAACAATGCCGACCGCCTGAACAAGCTGAAGCTACGCGACGGCAAGGGCGTCGACATCATCTACCTCACCGACAGCTTCTCGCAGCTCGGCATCGAGCAGGGCCTCTTCCAGCCCGTCGATCCGGCGAAGATCCCGAACCTCTCCGAGATTTACGAACTCGGCCGCGCACCGCAGGGCAAGTATGGCCCGGCCTACACGATCGGCCGCATCGGCCTCGTTTATGACTCGGCCAAGGTCAACCCGCCGATCACCTCCTGGGCCGATCTGTGGCGTCCGGACCTGAAGAGCTCGGTTTCGCTTCCCGGCATCACCACCACGGCCGGCCCGATGGTGGTCACCGAAGCCGGCAAACATGCCGGCGTCGATCCCTACGCCAATACCGATGGCGCGTTCAAGGCGATCGAAGCCCTGAAGCCGAACGTCGTCAAGAACTACAATACCGGTTCCGAACTGGTGAACCTGATCTCGACCGGCGAAGTGCGCGTCGCGATCGGCCAGGACTTCACGCTCGCCTCCATGCAGGCCGCGGTGAAGACGATGACCTGGGCGAAGCTGAAGGACGGCGATATCGCCACGCTCAACACCGTCAACATCCCGAAGGGCTCGACCAACGTCGAGCTGGCTCACCAGTTCATCAACTTCATCCTGTCGAAGGACGTGCAGCAGAAGGAAGCCGAGCAGGGCATTGACGCGCCGATCTCCACCAAGGTCGTGCTCACCCCGGACCAGGCGAAGATCTGGACCTACGGCGCCGACCAGGTTTCGAGCCTGACCCGCGTCGACTATGCCAAGATGAACGCCGCCAAGACCGACTGGATCGATCGCTGGAACGAGGTTTTCGGCAAGTAATTTCGATGCCGCCCGAACCGGCGGTATGGTTGAATTGAGAACGGAGCGCCGCTACCAACGCGGCGCTCCTGCTTTTGAAAGAACACCAGATGAACAAGCTTGCCAGATGGAGTTTGACGATGCCGGCGACGATCGCCGTCATCCTGCTTCTGGTGATCCCCGTCCTTTTGACGATCGCCACCACCTTCGGCGAAGCGGGCGGACCGTTTTCCACCTATGCGGCCTTCTTCAAGAGCGGCTTCCGCATGGCGGTCCTCTACCGCACGCTTCAGATCGCCCTGATCACCACCGCGATCGCCCTCGTGGTCGGCTTCATCACGGCTTACGTCATCGCCCAGATGCCGGGACGCCTGAAGAGCATCATGATCATTGCCGCGGTCTTTCCGCTGCTGACCGGCGTCGTCGTGCGCTCCTTCGCCTGGCTGATCATCCTCGGCAAGAACGGCATCGTCAACAACGTCCTGATGTCGGTCGGGCTGATCGGTGAGCCCCTGTCGATGCTCTACACGCAAGGCTCCGTCATCGTCGCGATGGTCTATCTGTTCGTGCCGCTGATGATCCTGACCCTGGTCGGCGTGCTCGAGGGAATTCCGCGCGATCTCATCGAGGCAGCCGCCTCGCTTGGCGCCCGCCCGGTCCCGACCTTTCTCCAGGTCATCCTGCCGCTTGCGGCCCCCGGTCTCATCGTCGGCGCGGTGCTGGTCTTCACCGGCAGCTTCACCTCCTACGCGACGCCCCAGCTTCTCGGCGGCGAAAAGCAGATGATGATGGGCACCTTCCTCTACCAGCGCGCCATGGTGACCTTCGACTGGGTCGGCGCATCGACGATCGCCGCGATCATGGTGGTCATAACCATCGGCGTCGTGCTCATCATGAGCCGTATGGCACGCCGTCTCAACCCGATGGCGGTCTGATGCCGACGCGTATTCATCCCATTCTTGGCGCTTTCGCCATCCTCGTCTTTTTCTTCCTGCTTGCGCCGCTGGTGATCATCATCGGCGCCGCCCTCAGCGACACGACCTTCCTCACCTTTCCGCCGCAGGGGCTGACGCTGCGCTGGTTCGCCAACATCTTCCAGATCGAGGCCTTCCGCCGCACGGCGATCACCAGCCTGCAGGTGGCGCTTCTCGGCACCGGCCTGTCGCTGCTGATCGGCATTCCGGCGGCCTATGCGCTCAACCGCTACCGTGTCGAGCTGCCGCGCTGGCTCTCGACGCTGTTCGTTCTGCCGATCCTTGTGCCGGAAATCGTCTTCGGTTTCGCGCTCATGAAGTCGATTACCATAGGTCTCGGCCTGCCGGTCTTCATCAGTCTCGTCGTCGGCCACGCGCTGCTGATCCTGCCCTATTCGGTACGCGTCGTCGGCGCCAGCCTCGCATCCTTCGACTTCTCGATCGAGGAGGCGGCGCGGAGCCTCGGTTGCCCGCCGCTCAAGACCTTCATGACCGTGGTGCTGCCGAACATCCGCGCCGGCGTCATCGCCGCCTTCATCCTCGCCTTCATCACCTCCATCAACGACGTGTCGGTGTCGGTCTTCCTGACCGGTCCCGGCATCTCGACCCTGCCGATCCAGATCCTTGCGCATATGGAGCAGTTCTTCGACCCGACGATCGCCTCCGTTTCCGTGCTTCTGATGCTGGTGACCGTCGGCGTCATGGCGATCGTCGAAGCGACGCTCGGCCTCACATTCCTGACCAAGTAGGTTCCCGTGACCGTATCCCTCACCATCGAAAACCTTTCCGCCCATTACGGGACCACCCAGGTTCTCAAGGACCTGTCGATTTCCGTCGCCGCCGGTGAACTCGTGTCGCTGCTCGGCTCGAGCGGCTGCGGCAAGACGACGACGCTGCGCCTCGTGGCCGGTTTCCTGCAGCCGACCGGCGGCCGGATCCGGCTCGGCGATCGCGACCTGACGACACTGTCCGCCCATGCCCGCGATATCGGCCTCGTCTTCCAGAACTATGCGCTCTTCCCGCATCTGTCGGTGCTGGACAACGTGGCCTTCGGCCTCAAGCAGCGCGGCCTTGCCAAGCCGGATCGGGCGAAACGGGCAATGGCAATGCTGGAACGCGTCGGCCTCGCGCCGCTCGCCGACCGCCTGCCGGCAGCACTTTCCGGCGGCCAGAAGCAGCGCGTCGCGCTCGCCCGGGCTCTCGTCATCGAGCCGCCGCTCCTGATGTTCGACGAACCGCTCTCCAACCTCGACGCGAAGCTCAGGATCGACATGCGCGTCGAAATCCGCCAGCTCCAACGCGCCAACGGCACGACCTCGCTCTACGTCACCCACGACCAGGAAGAGGCGTTTTCGATCTCCGACCGCGTCGCGATCATGAATGCCGGCCGCATCCTGCAGCTCGATACGCCGGAAGTGCTCTACCAGAAGCCGGCAAGCGCCTTCGTCGCCCGCTTCGTCGGTTTCGAGAACCTGATCCGCATGAAGGTCGTCGAACGCCAGGCGGCAATCGTCACGGCTGAAGCCGCCGGCGGCACGCGGCTTCATCTTTCCCAGGATCTGTTCGGCCCGATCAAGGACGATTTCATCCTGGCCTGCCGCGCCGACGGGCTCGCGGTCCGCCGCGACGGCGAGGGCATCCCGGCTCTGCTCGGGACGCGCACCTATCTCGGCCGCGCCTATCAGTACAAATGCGAAACCGCCGCGGGCGAAATCACGGCCAACGGCCCACTTTCGGATCCGCTGGATGCCGGCGCGCGGGCTGTCCTCACCCCGCTGCCGGAACAGTGCTGCATCCTCGATCCGGAAGATTGATCCGGGAATAGATCCGTACAATTACCTGCGAGGCGGTTTACTCGGGGGAGCTTTGACGCAAGTCAAACCCCCGAAGCGGTCCGTATGTCAGTCCATCATGGTCACAATCCTTCAACCGGCAGCGTATCTGCGCTGTGAGGCCAAAGACCATGAATTACGTCTCAGAAACAATCTGGCTGGCGATCGGCACCTTCCTGGCGTTGCTCGCAGCCGCCTATACCCATGATAGCCTGTTTGCGGCGCATATGTGGGTCCTGTTCTTCGTGCTGCTCATCAGCACGGTCCTTCTGCTGCGCAAGGTTTCCTTCGCGCCGCCGAAGCTCGCGGCGAGCGCGCCGGCAAAATCCGAATATTTCGACGAGGTGGTCAAATACGGCACCATCGCCACGGTCTTCTGGGGCGTCGTCGGCTTCCTGGTCGGCGTCGTCATCGCTCTCCAACTTGCCTTTCCCGACCTGAACATCGAACCCTGGTTCAATTTCGGCCGCATGCGCCCGTTGCACACGTCAGGCGTCGTCTTCGCCTTCGGCGGCAACGCGCTGATCGCCACGTCCTTTTATGTGGTCCAGCGCACCTGTCGGGCGCGCCTTTTCGGCGGCAATCTCGCCTGGTACGTGTTCTGGGGCTACCAGCTCTTCATCGTCATGGCTGCAACCGGCTATCTGCTGGGCATTACGCAAGGGCGCGAATACGCCGAGCCGGAATGGTATGTGGACCTTTTCCTGACGGTTGTCTGGGTCGCCTATCTCGCTGTCTTCCTCGGCACGATCCTCATCCGCAAGGAGCCGCATATCTATGTGGCGAACTGGTTCTATCTCGCCTTCATCGTGACCATCGCCATGCTGCATGTGGTCAACAACCTGGCGGTGCCGGTCTCCTTCCTCGGTGTCAAGAGCTATTCGGCCTTCTCCGGTGTGCAGGATGCGCTGACCCAGTGGTGGTACGGACATAACGCGGTCGGCTTCTTCCTGACCGCCGGCTTCCTCGGCATGATGTATTATTTCGTGCCGAAACAGGTCAACCGGCCGGTCTATTCCTACCGGCTGTCGATCATCCACTTCTGGGCGCTGATCTTCCTTTATATCTGGGCCGGCCCGCACCACCTGCACTACACGGCGCTGCCCGACTGGGCGCAGACGCTCGGCATGGTCTTCTCGATCATGCTCTGGATGCCCTCCTGGGGCGGCATGATCAACGGCCTGATGACGCTCTCGGGCGCCTGGGACAAGATCCGCACCGATCCGATCGTCCGGATGATGATCATCGCCATCGCCTTCTACGGCATGTCGACCTTCGAAGGCCCGATGATGTCGATCAAGGCCGTCAACTCGCTCAGCCACTATACGGACTGGACGATTGGCCACGTGCATTCAGGCGCGCTCGGCTGGGTCGGCATGATCAGCTTCGGCGCCGTCTACTACATGACGCCCAAGCTCTGGAACCGCGAGCGCCTCTACAGCCTCGACCTGGTCAACTGGCACTTCTGGCTCGCCACCCTCGGCATCGTCGTCTATGCCGCCGTCATGTGGGTCGCCGGCGTCCAGCAGGGCCTGATGTGGCGCGAATACGACAATCAGGGCTTCCTCGTCTATTCCTTCGCCGAAACGGTCGCGGCCATGTTCCCCTACTACCTGCTGCGTGCGGTGGGTGGCGCCATGTACCTCGCCGGCGGGCTCATCATGGCCTTCAACGTCACAATGACCATCCTCGGCCATCAACGGCAGGAGCGGGTTCGGGGTGGCGCTTCCCCCGCCGCTCTCCAGCCGGCCGAATAAGGAGGGATATCCATGTCCATTCTCGACAAACACCAGTTCATCGAACGAAACGCGACCCTGCTTCTGGTCGGCTCGCTGCTCGTCGTCTCGATCGGCGGCATCGTGGAAATCGCACCGCTCTTCTATCTCGAAAACACCATCGAGAAGGTGGAAGGCATGCGGCCTTATTCGCCGCTCGAGCTTGCCGGGCGCGACATCTACATCCGCGAAGGCTGCTACGTCTGCCATAGCCAGATGATCCGCCCCTTCCGCGACGAGGTGGAGCGCTACGGTCACTACAGCCTGGCGGCCGAATCCATGTACGACCACCCGTTCCAGTGGGGATCGAAACGCACAGGCCCGGATCTCGCCCGTGTCGGCGACCGCTATTCGAACGAATGGCACGTCCAGCACCTGACCGAACCGCGCGACGTCGTGCCGGAATCGGTGATGCCGAGCTACGCCTTCCTCAAGGAGACGCCGCTCAAGGTGACCGACGTTTCCATGTCGCTGAAGGCGAACCGCGCGGTCGGTGTCCCCTATTCGGACGAAATGATCGCCAGCGCCAAGGCGGATCTTTCCGCCCAGGCGGATCCGAATGCCGACACGTCCGGCCTGCTTGCCCGCTATCCCAAGGCCAAGGTCGGCGATTTCGACGGCAATGCGCAGAGCCTGACGGAGATGGATGCGCTGGTCGCCTACCTGCAGATGCTCGGCACGCTGGTCGATTTCTCGACCTATGACGATGCCGCCGGTTACCGCTGAGGAGATAAGCTCATGGAATTCTATACGGCCATGCGCCACTTCGCCGATAGCTGGGGTCTGCTTGCCATGACCCTGTTCTTCCTCGGCGTTCTCGTCTTCACCTTGCGCCCCGGCGCGAAAGCCTCTGCAGACGAGGCCGCCCGGATCCCTCTGAAGGAGGATTGAATATGGCGGAAAAACATATCGACGATCTGAGCGGCATCGAGACCACCGGCCACGAGTGGGACGGCATCCGCGAACTCAACAACCCTTTGCCGCGCTGGTGGCTCTGGTCGTTCTACGCCTGCATCCTGTGGGCAATCGGTTATGCGATCGCTTATCCGTCCATCCCGCTTCTGACCGACGCGACGAAGGGCCTGCTCGGATATTCGAGCCGCGCCGAACTCGCGGCGGATCTCGATGGCGCCAAGGCTGCTCAAGGCGGCATCCTTGAAAAGATCTCGGCATCGTCGCTGGAAGCGATCGTCGCCGATCCGCAGCTCAACCAGTTCGCCACTGCCGGCGGCGCTGCGGCCTTCCGGGTCAACTGCACCCCCTGCCATGGCACGGGTGCGACGGGCGGGCGGGGCTATCCCAACCTCAACGACGACGACTGGCTGTGGGGCGGCGATATCAACGCGCTCTACCAGACGATCGCCCATGGCATCCGCGATCCCGCCGACGGGGAGACCCGCATCTCGGAAATGCCGGCCTTCACCGAAATGCTGAAGCCGGACGAAGTGCGCCAGGTCGCCGCCTATGTGGTGAGCCTCACCGGAACCCCGCGCGATCCCTCGATGGTCGAGCCCGGAAAACAGCTCTTCGCCGACAATTGCGTCTCCTGCCATGGCGAGAAAGCCGAGGGGAACCGCGACCTCGGCGCGCCCAGCCTTGCCGACGCCATCTGGCTGAAGGTGCAGGGGGAGGCGGAGATCGCGGCCCAGATACGCTCTCCGAAGCACGGCGTCATGCCCGCCTGGGAGGGGCGTCTCGGTGACGTTGCCGTCAAGCAGCTCGCCGTCTACATCCACTCGCTTGGCGGAGGGGAGTGATCAGGCTTCCGCCGAGAGGTAGCGCAGTCCAATACCGGCCGGGGCGCGAATGCCCCGGTCATTTGTCAGGAAGACGTTGCATTGCAAGGCTTCGGCGGTTGCGACGTGGATGGCATCGATGAGCTTCATGTTGAGTTCGGAGCCGAGGAGGGCGGCGCGCTTGATAATGGACCTAGTCAGATCGACCAGGCAGATGAAGGCCTTGTCTTCAAGAATTGTCAGAAACGCGGCGGTAGTTTCCTGATCTCCGGCACGCACACCTCTCAGGCATGTAGATGAAGATATTGCTGTCGACATAGACCTTATCGGTCATAATTACGATCTTCGCGGAATTCCCGGACCTGTTGGTCGATCTCCGCCTGGGATCGGCCTGGCCCCAGCTTGGAAACCACGTCCCAGGAGCGCCGGAACGCCTCCAAACGCTGCTCTTTGGAAATCTCTTCCCCGGAGGCTTGTTCCTCAAGCTTTTCCGCCACGACTTCTGCACGCGAATGACCAGTGCGCGCGGAAACGCGGTCGATCCAAGACAGGACTGAGTCCGTTACTTCGATTTCCAGCCTGTGCACACCCATCGTCTTCTCCTTGCCGGCATCGAAGATAATGCATTTTGCCCCTCTCCGCCAGAACGTCGCGGCGCATCGCCTTTGCTGATTGACTTCGGTCAAGGAAGATAGTGCGCCTGGGTGAGAACATGGTGCCAAAGGATTGGCTCATGAATCTCTATACCGCCTCGCATCTCGAACAGAATGGATCGTCCGTCGAGCGGATCGATGTCCGGCCCGTGCATTCGCCGGGTGAACCGAACAAGCCGCTTTACGAGAAGCGCAAGAAAATCTTTCCGAAAAGGGCCGAAGGGCGTTTTCGCCGCTTCAAGTGGCTGGTGATGCTGATCACCCTCGGCATCTATTACCTGACCCCCTGGATCCGGTGGGATCGCGGTCCCTTCGCGCCCGACCAGGCGGTGCTCGTCGATCTCGCGAGCCGTCGGTTCTATTTCTTCTTCATCGAAATCTGGCCGCAGGAATTCTTCTACGTCGCCGGGCTGTTGGTCATGGCCGGTTTCGGCCTTTTCCTGGTCACCTCGGCCGTCGGCCGCGCCTGGTGTGGTTATGCCTGTCCGCAGACGGTCTGGGTCGATCTTTTCCTGGTCGTCGAGCGCTTCATCGAGGGGGACCGCAATGCCCGCATCAAGCTGGATGCTGCGCCATGGAGCTTCGACAAGCTCTGGAAGAGGGTTGCCAAACACGCCACGTGGCTGGCGATCGCGGTTGCGACGGGCGGTGCCTGGATCTTCTATTTTGCCGATGCGCCCTCGCTCGCCTTCGATTTCGTCACGGGCCATGCGGCCGTGGTCGCCTATTCGACCGTCGCGTTCCTGACCGCCACGACCTACGTGCTCGGCGGGCTGTTGCGCGAACAGGTCTGCATCTACATGTGCCCCTGGCCGCGCATCCAGGCCGCCATGCTCGACGAGAGCTCGCTGGTCGTCACCTATAACGACTGGCGCGGCGAGCCGCGCAGCCGCCACGCCAAGAAGGCGGCGGCAGCCGGGCAGCCGGTCGGCGATTGCGTCGATTGCAATGCCTGTGTGGCGGTCTGTCCCATGGGCATCGACATCCGCGAGGGGCAGCAGATGGCCTGCATCACCTGCGCGCTCTGCATCGATGCCTGCGACGGAGTGATGGACAAGATCGGCAAGCCGCGCGGCCTGATCGCCTATGCGACGCTCGACGAATACGAGACTAACATGGCGCTCGCGACGAGCGGTGGCACGACGGCGATCGACCCGGCGCGGGTGCGCAATCCGGATGGTTCCTTCGTCGACAAGGTTCGCCATTTCGACTGGAGGGTGATCTTCAGGCTGCGCACGCTGATCTATTTCGGCGTCTGGTCGGCCGTCGGCCTTGGCCTTGTCTTCGCGCTCCTGTCGCGCGACCGGCTGGAGGTCAATGTGCTCCATGATCGCAACCCGCAATTCGTGCTGGAATCGGACGGCTCCATCCGCAACGGCTATACGATCCGGCTGCTCAACATGATCCCGGAGCCGCGCACGATCCTGGTCTCCATGGAAGGCTTGCCCGAAGCGACGATGAAGATCACCGGCGTCACCGATGTGCCGGGCCGCCTCTTCGCCGTACAGGTCGAGCCTGACAAGACGCTGGCCCTGAAGGTCTTCGTGACCCTGCCCAGGGACGCCGTTTCCGCCGAAACCGTCGATTTCCATTTCATCGCCGAGGACCGGTCGAGCCACGAAAAGGACAGCTATTCAGCGGTCTTCAACACGCCGGGAGCCAGAAAGTGAGCATGACGAAAATGAATACGATCCCTGCAAAATCCTTCGTCTTCACCGGCTGGCACATGGTCGGCGTGCTGGTGCTTTTTTTCGGCACCATCATCTCGGTGAATTTCTACATGGCCTACAACGCGGTCACGAGCTGGAGCGGGCTGGTGGCGGAAAACACCTATGTCGCCAGCCAGCAGTTCAACGGCAAGGCGGCCGAGGCGCGGACGCTGACGGCGAGTGGTATCACGGGCCGCATCACCGTCAACGGGTCCGATGTCCGTTACGAGGTCTTCCACCCCAAGGAAGGGCCGGTGACGGTCGATACGCTGACGCTCAAGTTCAAGCGGCCGGTCGGCGAACACCAGGATTTCGAACTCGACCTCGTTCCCGTCGGCAAGGGCGTCTTCACGGCCACCCACGAAATCCTGCCCGGCCACTGGATCGTCGATGCGAGCGCCATGCGGAACGGCAAGCGCATCCTGCATCAGGCCGAACGGATCGCTGTTCTGAGGAGGGCGGAATGAGCTGCTGCGCGCCGGGAACGGAAGGATATCCAGACCACCCGCTTCCATCCTCGGAAGAATTGACGCTGTCCAGCCGGGCGGTTGCGCCCGGGCTGCGCCAGACCGATCTCAGCGTTCCGCAGGTCCATTGCGGCACCTGCATCGCGATGATCGAGAAGGCGCTCAATGCCTTGCCGTGCGTGGAGCGGGCGCGCGTCAATCTTTCCACCAAACGCGTTTCGATCGTCTGGCGGGAGAAGGTCGAAGACGGCGCCACCGATCCGGTCGAGCTGGTCAGGGCCATCGTCGACGCCACCGGCTACGATGCGCATCTCTTCTCGAATGCCGAGGAAGTCGGCCAGAAACTGCAGCGCGACCTGATCCGCGCCGTTGCCCTCTGCGGTTTTGCGGCAGCCAACATCATGCTGCTCTCGGTTTCGGTCTGGTCGGGCGCCGATGCCTCGACGCGTGACATGTTCCATTGGATTTCGGCGCTGATCGCGGCACCGGCGCTGATCTACGGGGGCCGTTTCTTCTATCAGTCGGCCTGGAATGCGCTTCGCCGCGGCCGCACCAACATGGACGTGCCGATCGCGCTCGCCATCACGCTCTCCTATGCGGTGTCGCTCTGGGAGACCATGCATCACGGCGAACACGCCTGGTTCGATGCGACCGTCTCGCTCCTCTTCTTCCTGCTGATCGGCCGCACCCTGGACTACATCATGCGCGACCGGGCGCGCGCCGCGATCAGCGGCCTTGCGCGACTGTCGCCCCGCGGCGCCACGGTCGTCAGTGCGGACGGCTCGCGCGAATATCGTCCGGTGGACGAGATCCGCCCGGGCGACCGGGTGGCGATCGCCGCCGGAGAGCGGGTGCCGGTCGACGGCTTCGTCGAAAGTGGTGCAAGCGATATCGACGTCTCGATCGTCAACGGCGAAAGCGCTCCAAGGCCCGTCCGGGTCGGCGACATGATACAGGCCGGGACGCTCAGCCTCACCGGTTCGCTGGTGCTGAAGGCGACGGCTGCCGCCAAGGATTCCTTCCTGTCCGAAGTCATTTCGCTGATGGAAGCGGCCGAGGGCGGGCGGGCGCGTTATCGCCGGATTGCCGATCGCGCGGCGCAATATTATTCGCCTGCCGTCCATCTTCTGGCGCTCGCCGCCTTCCTCTCCTGGGGGTTCATCGGCGGTGACTGGAAACAGGCGATGCTGATCGCCATCGCCGTCCTGATCATCACCTGCCCCTGCGCGCTCGGCCTTGCAGTGCCGGTGGTGCAGGTGGTCGCGGCCGGCCGGCTGTTCAAAAACGGCATCATGGTCAAGGACGGTTCGGCCATGGAGCGGCTTGCCGAAATCGACACGGTGCTTTTCGACAAGACCGGCACCCTGACGCTCGGCCGCCCCCGGCTGCTGGATATCGAGCGGTTCGACAGGAAGCAGCTCGCTCTGGCCGCCGGGCTTGCCGTCCATTCGCGCCACCCGCTTTCGCAGACCCTGGCGTTGGCGGTATCCGGCCCCGTTGCAATCTTTGAAACGGTCACCGAAATCCCGGGCCAGGGGCTGGAAGCGGCAACGCCGGCCGGTATCTACCGGCTCGGCAACCGCCGCTTCGCCTTGTCCATGCCGGATGACGGAAGTCCGGGCAATACCGTGACGGAAACGGTCCTTTCGCTCGACGCCCGGGAAATTGCCACCTTCCGCTTCGACGATTCGCTCCGCCCCGGTGCCTTGGCCGCCACGGCGTCGCTTGGCGCCAGCGGTTTCGAGACCGGCATCCTGTCGGGCGACCGGCGCCGGGTGGTTGCCGATCTCGCCATCCGCCTCGGCCTCGAACACTGGCAGGCGGAGCTTTCGCCGAAACAGAAGGCGGAGTTCTGCACCTCGCTCGGAGCAGGCGGCCGCAAGGTGCTGATGGTCGGCGACGGCATCAACGACGCGCCGGCCCTCGCCGCAGCCCATGTCTCGATCGCGCCGGCGACGGCGGCGGATGTCGGCCGCCAGGCTGCGGATTTCGTCTTCATGCGCGACAGCCTGGAAGCCGTGCCGCTGGCGATCGATATCTCGCGCCGGGCAGGGCGGCTGATCCGCGAAAATTTCGCGCTCGCCATCGGCTACAACGTCATTGCCGTGCCGATCGCGCTTGCCGGTTATGCGACGCCGCTGATTGCCGCCGTTGCCATGTCGACGTCATCGATCATCGTCGTCGCCAATGCGCTTCGGCTCAGCCGACCGGGGAGTGTCGGCGAGGTTGACGTGACAGCGAGGAACGGTACGACCACGGCTCATCCAGGCGAGGCTCGCGTCGCATGAACATGCTCATCTACCTCATTCCGATCGCGCTTTTCCTCGGCGGTCTCGGCCTCTTCGCCTTTCTCTGGTCGCTGAAGAGCGGCCAGTACGACGACCTCGAGGGCGCCTCCTGGCGCGTGCTTCAGGACGACCCGCCGGAATGATCGGGAATTTCGGAGAAACGCAGGACCAGTGCGGGCGCAACCCAACGGACGGCTGCCTGGGGATTTCGAGGAATGTCTCTCGATGAAAAAAGGGCTGCAGATGCAGCCCTTTTTTCATCCTTTTCAGTCGAGCAGTTCGCGAAGCCGCACCGCGAGTTCCCTTGCGGTATAGGGCTTCTTGAGCCAGCTGCCGGATTGGGCGAGCTCCCGTCCGGCGATCGCCGGCTCGGCATAGCCGGAGGTGAACAGCACCTTCATGCCGGGCCGTCTCGCACGCACTTCGGCCGCCAGTTCGTCGCCGGTCATTCCGCCCGGCATCACGATGTCCGTGAAAAGAAGATGGATCCCGTCGTGCTGGCCGAGCTGGCCCAGCGCTTCCTGGCCGTTCGCGGCTTCGATGACCCGATAACCGAGCTGCGTCAGCCGGGAGACGGCAATACGCCGGACCCGCGGATCATCCTCGACGACGAGGATCTTTTCGGTGCCGCCCGGGATGGAAGCGGCCTTCGAGCCGGTCTCGGCGGCCGTCGGATCCGCGGCTTCGGCCTTGTGCGCCACCGGCAGGAAGATCCTGACGCTCGTGCCCTGTCCCGGTTCGCTATAAAGCTGGATATGTCCGCCGGACTGTTTGGCGAAACCATAGACCATGCTGAGGCCGAGGCCCGTTCCGGCGCCGAGGCCCTTGGTGGTGAAGAAAGGTTCGAAGGCCTTGTCCTTGACCTCGGGAGACATCCCGACGCCCGTGTCAGTCACCGAGATCAGCACGAAATCGCCGGTGCGGACATCGGGATACATCTGCGCATAATCGACATCCAGCCGGACGCGGGAGATCTCGATCGACAGCTTGCCGCCGCGCGGCATCGCGTCGCGGGCATTGAGCGTCAGGTTGAGAAGCGCGTTCTGAAGCTGCGATCCGTCGACCAGCGCTTCGTTGGAGGCGCCGGTCACCGTGGTGCGAAGCTCGATCGTTTCACCGAGCGTACGCCTGAGAAGCTCTGAAAAACCGGACACGAGATTGCCGACGTCCGCCAGCTTCGGATTGAGCGGCTGGCGGCGCCCGAAGGCGAGGAGCTGGCCGGTAAGCTTGGCGCCGTCTTCTGCCGCGCCCTGCGCTTCATGCAGCAGTTCGAGCAGGCCAGCATCCGCGAGCTTGTTCTCGATCATTTCGAGATTGCCGCTGATGATGGTCAGAAGATTGTTGAAATCGTGCGCCAGCCCGCCGGTCAGCTGGCCGATCGCTTCCATCTTCTGGGCCTGGCGCAGCTCTTCTTCGATCTTGTGACGGCTGGTCAGGTCGCGGACGAAGCCGGTGAAGATGCGTTTTCCGTTGGTGACGGCCTCGCCGACCGCAAGCTCCATCGGAAAGACGCTTTTGTCCTTACGCTGTCCGGTCACCACGCGGCCGTAACCGATGATCCGGCGTTCGCCGGTGGTAAGATAGCGGGAGATATATCCGTCATGGGCCTCGCGGTCGGGTGACGGCATCAGCATCTTGACGTTCTGTCCGCAGACTTCGTCGGCCGAATAGCCGAACAATTGTTCGGCGGCGGCGCTGAAGGACGAAATGCAGCCGACTTCGTCGATGACGATCATCGATTCCGGAACGGTGTCCAGAATGGAGCGCAGGTGCGCTTCGCGTTCGGCAAGATCGTTCTGCACCCTTTTCATCTCGGTGATATCGTTGTTGGTTTGAATGATGATCGAAGGCCCGTCGCTCGATGGATTGACGGCCACCCAGCGGGTTGCCACGAAGACCTTGTGGCCGTGTCGGTGTCGATGGACGACCTCGCCTTGCCACGCATGATGAGCCTGGACGTGACGGCGGATCTCGTCGAGCGGTTCAGGAAACTGTGTCGCCAGAAGATCATGGACGACCTTCCCGAGAGCCTCTTCCCGACGCCAGCCGTAAAGCTCCTCGCAGCCGGTCGTCCAGCGGCTGATGATGCCGTCAACGCCGTGGACGATAAGGTTGGCATCGTCGAGAAGAAAAGTGACGGCATCGAGCTGGCTTTCCGTCGTGGCTTCGGATCCTGTATTACCGGTCATATCCATTCCGTCTAATGGCGCCGTCGCTCACCGAGAGCGATCAGGTCGCGCCGCATGTCTCCACAGTCATCTTCGTCTCCGGCGAGTTGCGCAAGCATTCCCGGCCGTTCGATTCTTATGGAATGACGGGCGGCCGGGTCCAGAACATTCAACACGCCCTTGCCGATGAGCCTGGTGATAGTACGCGAAACAGTCTCGATCGTCAGGCCGAGATAATCGGCCATGTCCTGCCGGCTCATCGAGAGCTCGACGACCGGCTGCGCATTGCCTTCGGCCATGGCGCGTCTCAGGTATCTCAGGAGGAAAGTGCAGAGCCGCTCTTCGGCGCTCTTGCTCGACAGGAGCACCATCTGGTCCTGGGCTGCGGCCATTTCGTCGCACACCCGGGCGAAAACCTTGGGCCGCAGGCTCTCGGAATTGATGACGGCGGCCTCGAACTGCCGGCGCGCCAGCCGGCGGATCTTCGCCGTGGTGATGGCTTCCGCCGTGTAGATGTAGTTGTCGCGGAACGAGACGCCGATGACATCGCCGGCATGCAGGAACCCTGTGATTACCCGCCTTCCGTCCGAAATGATCCGGAAAACCCGCAATGTGCCATCCATGACTTCGAAAATATGCTTGGCTTCGTCACCCTCGAAAAAGAGGGCCTGGCCGGCCGCAAGATATTCGACCGGCTGTTTTGCAAACAGCGAATGCAGGCAGTCCGGCTCGTCCAGCGGCCTTGCTGCTGCGGCGTTGAAGGTCTTCGCATAATCCGTGACAAACATGAAACTGCCCCTATCCGTTTGGTTGAGGCAGTTGACCGAATCCTGGTAACGCGCGAATGCTAGTTCTGTGAAAGACGGTTCTAATTGGTAACAATCTGTAACACGCCGGTTCCCTGTTGATGTCATCTCCTGCCAGCTCCGCCAATATCCTCGTCGTCGACGACGACCCCCGAATCCGCCAGATGCTGACGCGGTATTTCGAGGGCGAAGGATATGCCGTGAACGCGGTATCCGACGGGCAGGAGATGCGCGCGCAGCTGAAGAAGCAGGAAATCGACATCATCCTTCTCGATCTTTCGCTTCCCGGCGGCCAGGACGGCTTCGATCTCGCCCGGGAAATCCGGATGCAGTCGGACATTCCGATCATGATGCTGACCGGCCGCGACGACGTGGTCGACCGGATCCTCGGCATCGAAATCGGTGCGGACGATTACATCGCAAAGCCCTTCCACCTGCGTGAAGTGCACGCACGGCTGAAATCCATCCTGCGGCGGCGCCAGCCGGCCCAGCCGAAGCAGGAGGAAAACGAGGAGAAGATCGTCCGCTTCGAAGGATGGACGCTCAATCTTTCGAGGCGCCAGCTCTTGTCTGCCGGAGATGGCGAAGTCGAGCTGACGACAGGCGAATTCGACATGCTGGCGGCCTTCGTCCAGCATGCAGGCCGCGTGCTGACGCGCGATTTCCTGATGGACGTCACGAGGGGACGGCAGCTCGATGCGTTCGACCGCACGATCGACGCCCAGATCGTCCGGCTGCGCCGCAAGATCGAGGCGGATGTCAAACATCCGCAGCTCATCAAGGCCGTCCGCGGTGTCGGTTACATTTTTACCGGCAAGCTCGGCTGATCAGGCGACGCGCTGCCGGTCTGCAGCCGAAAGCCCGGAAAGGGCTCTTTCCCTGATATCGTCTGCGTCCGGCCCTCGCAGCGGAACCGGCCCCAGCGGCAAGCCGTGATCTACCGGCCTGCCGACCGAAACCGGCAGCAGTTCGAGTTTTTCGCACGCGCCGTCGTCGGCAAGCGTCAGCCGGATTGCGGCGCTGCGCCAGACATCGACGCCCTTTTCGTCATAGGTCGCGGGCCGTCCGGTGTGGAAGACGAAATTGCCCAATCCGGCGATGATCGCCCGTCCCCGGTGAAATGCGATCGGCTGCATCACGGGCGCGCCGGTACCGAGCACCAGGTCCGCACCCCTGTCGATCAGGCTGCGGCAGAGATCGATGAGCCAGTCGGGCGTCGTTTTCCAGTTCGCATCCCAGTGATGGCCGTGGATCGCCACCGCCACCAGATCCCCTATCGTCTTCGCGGCGTCGATGCCGTCGGCAAGCCTCTGCATGTCCTTCTCGTCGGCCGCCCAGCGGGCTGCGATCGCCTCGCCGGAAACGACGGGCGTGCCGAAGACGTCGAGATCCGGACGTTCGCCTGCGTCATAACCGACAGCGGCACGCGCGGCGCCGCGCTTGTCGTCGCCGAGCGTCACGACGATCCGCTTCAGAGTCTCGAATTCGTCGGCCGGCACGCTCACAGTCCGTTTCATTCGCAGCGGTGCGATGCCGGCGCGCTCCGCCGAGGCATAGTTGATGTCCGGCTGTGGCCCGAGGTCGACGGAGAATATGGCAAGCGATTTGTGAGGGCCCGGCACGATCGCGGGTGCCGCGGCCTGCTCGATATCCGCTCCGCTGCCGGCGAGCTTCAAGCCCGCTGTTTCCACCGCGGCGCGCGTCGAGGCGATGCCCGGCGGACCGAGATCGAAGGCGTGGTTGTTGGCATGCGTCACCGCGTGAAGGCCGAGTTCCCGCACCGAGACGAGCGCTTCCGGCGTCGCCAGGTGCAGCGTCTTCGTCTTGGTCGGCCATGCTCCCGCCGTCTCCACCGTCGCCTCGAGATTGCCGAAGGCGACATCCGCCTCCAGGAAATCCCGCACCTCGGCCTGCCCCTCGCCGCAGAGGTCGAGGGGGCCGTGGATCAGGATCTGGCCGGTAACGGCGACGGTGAGCATGGTTCAGTTCATTTCGCGACGGGCTTCAGCGCCACCATTGCCGCTTCGCCGACGATCGGCAGGCGGATGGCAGATGGCCGCGTACCATCGCAGAAAACCGTGTTGCGGGCCACTTGGCTTGTGCGTCCACGGCCTTCCGGAGCATAGCTATTTGGATTGATGTCGTACTTCGGAAAGTTGGACGAGGAGATGTCCAGCCGGATGCGGTGGCCCTTGGCGAAGAGGTTGGCGGTCGCGAACGGCTCGATCGTGACCTTGAACACCTCGCCCTTGGCGATCGGCTCCGGCTTCTCGAACGACTTCCGGTAGCGGCAGCGGATGATCCCGTCGGTAACGTTGAGTGCATAGCCGGTGGGGTAATCCGTGCTCGGCGGGTAGACGTCGACGAGTTTTGCAGTGAAATCCGTGTCCGGCGCATCGGAGGAGACGTAGAGCTCGACCGTGATCGGCCCGACCACAGCCACGTCCTCGTTCAGCGGTTCCGTCTCGAACGAAAGTACGTCGGCGCGTGCCGAAAGCGGCAGGCCCGGATGTTTCGAGCCGTAGAACTTCTCACCCTCGCGCTGGTCGAAACCGCCGCCTTCGAAGATCGGCTGGCCGCTGGTCAGCGAACCGCCAATGGTCGGCACCGGGTTCCTCGGGTCGAAGTCGTAAGTGAAGGGCGCGGCGTCCGCCTTCGGCTTGTCGCACGAAAGCGAGCCGTTTTCGTGGATGTAGTAGTTTCGGAATTCCGTTTCCGGCAGCGGCCAGTCCGCCGCCTCGATCCACCGCCCGCCGTGGTCCAGCCGGCCATCGGCATTGCGCGTGCCGGATCCGCCGCCCATCACGAAGGCGCGCACCGCCGGCTCATGGGAAACCGTGTTGTCCTTGCCCTTCAGCCAGTGGTCGAACCAGTTGCGGCGAAACGCGAGCCAGCTTTCCGTGACATTGCCGCCAAGCGGCGCGGAAGGGCCGAAGGACGTGTCCCCGGCAAGCGTCGTGTTGCGATTGCCGTGCAGCCACGGCCCCATGATCAGCTGCAGCGGCCGGCTGTCCTTGCCGGAAAGGCCACGGTAGTTGTCGAGCGTCGATTTCACATAGGCGTCGTACCAGCTCGACATCAGCACGATCGGCACTTCCGGGAAGGTCTCGTAGAACCCTTCCATGTAAAGCCCGACGCGGCGCCAGCTTTCGTCGAACGTGCCGCTGCGCCACTGGTCGAGCAGGTAGCTCTCGTATTCCGGCATCCAGCGCACCGGAGAGTTGCCTTCGCTCCACGGCATGACGCCGAACCAGGCGCGGATATCCTCCGCCTCGATCGCGGCGCGCGCCAGGTCATCACCCTCGCCGATCGCCTGGTTGTAGGCCCAGGTCGCCTGCTTCAGCTCGAATGCGCCCCCCTGGCGGATGCCGCATTGGTAGGCGTTCGAAAAGCCGCCCGAATCCATCACCATGCAGGCCAGCCCCGGCGGGTTGAGGCAGGCGAGTGCCGCCTGCGTATGGGCCGCATAGGAAAGGCCCATCGTCCCGAACTGGCCGTTCGACCAGTCCTGTTCCACCAGCCAGCGCGCGGCATCGTAGCCGTCCGCGGCCTCGGAAATGTACTTGCTGAACTGGCCCTCGGAATTGTGGCGGCCGCGGCAGTCCTGGTAGATCACCGCATATCCCGCCCGGACGAAATAGCTCGCCACCTCGTGACGCTTCATCGGCTCCGCCATGCCGACTTCGATCTCGGAACGCGAGCGCTCCGCCTTGCCGTAGGGCGTGCGTTCCATGATCGCGGGCAGCCGCCCCTCGATCACCTTGCCGTCCTTGGCCGGGCGGTAGATGTCCGTCGCGAGCTTTACGCCGTCGCGCATCGTCACCATCACATCGCGCTCGACGATCACGTCGTCGGTTATCGCCTCGAAGCGCGATGGCGTCAGGGTATCCATGTCCATATCCTCAAAAATATTGGGAGGAACCAGTTTGATGACAAACCTTCGCCCCGTACTCCGCCTCATCCTCGGGCTTGTCCCGAGGATCTAACCACGTCAGAAATCAGCCGTTTGCAGATCCTCGGGACAAGCCCAAGCCCGAGGATGACGGCAGAGAGGGTTTCGACCCGTGTGGACAGGCCGGCCCTCTCCTCGGCAGAGAGCCTATTTGGCAATGCCTGCAAGCGTTGCGCTCGTGTCTTCCGTCATGTTGGCGACATAGAAGAGGTTCGCCTTGCCGGCCCAGTGAACCTTCTGCCAGTAGAGCGGGATGACCGGCACGTCGGCGAAGACGAGCTTGGTCGCCTTCTGCAGCAGTTCCACCCGCTTCTTGGCGTCGAATTCCGAAGTCGCGGCCTGCATGGCCTGGTCGAAGGCCGGGTTCGAATATTTCGTCCGGTTGAACGAGCCGGTGCCGGCATCCTTGTTGACGGTCATCAGCAGGTTGCGAAGGCCCGTTGCCGAGGTCGGCGTCGAGTTGCCGAGCGAGAAGATGAAGGCGGAGAATTCGCCGGCACCGGCACCCTTGGTATAGACGTTATAAGGTTGGGCAACGACGCCGTTCACCTTCAGGCCGCCACGGGCGAACATCTGGCCGAGCGCCTGAGCCACTTCCGCATCGCCGGGGAAACGGTCGTTCGAAGTGTGGATGGTGATGCCAAAACCGTCCTTGTAGCCGGCTTCCGCCAGCAGCTTCTTGGCGTCCTCGGCGTTCATGGCGGGCGCCTTGATCGACGGATCGTTGCCGGCAACGCCGTTAGGCACCAGCTGGCCGGCTGCTTCCGCCGAACCGTCGAGGATGCGGTCGATGATCAGCTGGCGGTTGACCAGCTCGGAGAGCGCCGTACGGACCTTGATGTCCTTCAGCGGGTTCTTGTCGAGCGGCTTGCCCTCCTTGTCGGTGATGAAGGGGGTCTTGTCGCGGGCGCTGTCGAGCGCGAGGTAGATCATGCGCGAGGAAGCGATCGAGAAGACCTTGAGGCCGGAAATGCCCTGCAGGGTTTTGACGTCGCCCGGCGGCACGGCGTCGATCAGGTCGACGGCGCCGGAGCGAAGGGCCGCAACGCGCGATGCATCGTTGGAGATGAACTTGATCGTGACGTTGTCGAAGTCCTGCTTCTTGCCCCAGAAGGCGTCGTTGCGGGTGAGCTGCAGGTTGTCGCCCGGCGTCCAGGATTTGAACTTGTAGGCGCCGGTGCCGATCGCCGCCTTGCCGCTGTTGAAGTCCTCGATCGAGGCACCCTGGGCGACCTTCTTCTCGACGATGTAGACGAAACCGACCTGCTCGATGAAGTCGGGTGCCGGCTTCTTGGTCTTGATCTCGATCGTCAGGTTGTCGATCGCCTTCATGCTGTCGATCACAGCCACGTTGCCGGAGAAGGGCGCCGGACTATTGGGAATATCCTTGGCGCGGGTGAGCGAGAAGATCACGTCCTCGGCCGTAAGCGGGTTGCCGTCGTGGAATTTGACGCCGTCACGCAGCTTGATCTGCCATGTGACCGGATCGACATTGGTCCAGGACACGGCAAGCGCCGGCTCGATATTGATCGCCGGATCGGTCTGCACCAGGCGGTCGAAGACCTGCATGGCGATGTTCTGGTTGTTGCCGGTGCGGGAGAACTGCGGATCGATCGCCGACGGCTCCGTGGCGCTGCCGAGGATCAGGTTGGCCGCCTGAGCCGAGCTCAGTGCGATGACCGAGGCCGCAACTCCGGCCAGGAGGAATTTCATCGGTTTCATATATCTGTTCCCTTCTTTTTAGATGGCCGGCTCGGCCGTGGCATTCGTTGTCTGGTGGACGGCAAGATCGTTCAGGTGGCAGGCGCTCACATGGCCGGCCGCGTTTTCCTTCAGGACCGGCCGTTCCACGCGGCAACGGTCAAAGGCCTTCGGACAGCGGGGATGGAAATGGCATCCCGGCGGCGGATGGAGCGGCGAGGGGATCTCGCCCTTGATCGGCGTGAACACCCGGCGGCGGTCGGCGACCGATGGCAGCTCGCGTATGAGCGCCTGCGTGTAGGGATGTTTCGGATTGTCGAAGAGCTCGTCTGGCGTCGCACTTTCCACGACGCGACCGAGATACATGACGACCACCCGGTCGCAGATATGTTTCACGACGCCGAGATCGTGGCTGATGAACAGGTAGGTCAGCCCGAATTCTTGTCTCAGATCCATGAACAGGTTGAGGATCTGCGCCTGGATCGACACGTCGAGCGCGGCGACCGATTCGTCGCAGACGAGCAGCTTCGGCTTCACCGCCAGCGCCCGGGCGATGCCGATACGCTGCCGCTGGCCGCCGGAAAACTGATGCGGATACCGGTCGAGATAGGACGGGTCGAGGCCGACCCGCTCGGCCAACGCGGCGACATAGTCCCGCATTTCACGGCCCTTGACGATGCCGTGCACCTTCGGCGCCTCGCCGATCAGGTCGATCACCCGCTTGCGCGGATTGAGCGTCGACATCGGGTCCTGGAAGATCATCTGGGCGGAAAGGCGCATGGCGCGCTTGTCCTCGCCCTGCAGGGAGGTCAGCGGCTGGCCCTTCCAGCACACCTCGCCGCCGCTCGCGGGCATAATGCCCGCCATCACGCGCCCGAGCGTCGATTTCCCGCAGCCGGATTCGCCGACGAGACCGACCACCTCGCCCGGATAGACGGCGAGATTGACGTCGTCGACCGCATGCACGGTCTTTTCCTCGAGGCCCGCTCCGAACAGGTTGGCGATCTTTTCCGCATAGTCGAGTTTGCGGGAAAACCGCCGGCTGACATTCAGGGCCTCTACGAGCGGCATGGTTTCCGCGAGCATGTTCGTCATGCGGCGCTCCAGAGATGGGGATGGAAACAGCGGAACTCGCGGCCGGCGGCGATCTCGAGCATCGGTTCGGTGGCGCAGATATCGGTGGCGCGGGCGCAGCGGTCGCGGAAGGCGCAGCCGGAAGGACGCGACAGCGGCGAGGGGGCGAAGCCCGGGATCGGCCGCAGCGGCTCGCCACGCGGCACGGCCGCGGGCACGGCGCTGAGCAGGCCGGACGTATAGGGATGCCGCGGTTCGGTGAGCACGCCATCGACCCGGCCCGCTTCGACGATCCGGCCCGCATACATGACCATGATCCGGTCGGCGAGCGCGGCGACAACGCCGAGATCGTGGCTGATCCAGATCAGCGCCATGCCGAACTCGCCGGCGAGCCGCTTGATCTCGAACAGGATCTGCGACTGGATCGTCACGTCGAGCGCGGTCGTCGGCTCGTCGGCTATGATCAGGTCCGGCCGGTGCAAGAGCGCGATGGCGATCGCCACGCGCTGACGCATGCCGCCGGAAAACTGATGCGGATAGGAATCCAGCCGCTCTTCCGGCGAGGGAATGCCGACAAGGCCGAGCGCATCCCGGGAACGCTGCCGTGCCTCCGCGCGCGAAACCCGGTCATGCGCCTGCACGGTCTCGATCATCTGGGTACCGACCGAAAGAACCGGATTGAGCGTCATCATCGGATCCTGGAAGATCATCGCGATGCGCTTGCCCCGGATCGTCCGCATGGCGGCCGGCGACATCTTCAACAGGTCGTCGCCGTTGAACAGGATCTGGCCGTTCACCACCCGGCCGGGCGGATCGACGAGACCGAGGATCGAGAAACCGGTGATCGATTTGCCGGAGCCGGATTCGCCGACAAGGCCGACGATCTCACGCTGACCGACCGTGAAGCTCACGTCGTCGACGGCTTTCAAGGCGCCGCGGCGGGTCATGAAATGGGTGGAAAGGTTTTTGACTTCGAGGACGGGTGTCATCGCGCTCACCTTTCGCCCAGACGAGGGTTGAGAATTTCGCGCAGCCGGTCGCCGACGATGTTGATCGAGAACACCAGCACGAGCAGCAGCACGCCCGGATAGACGCTGATCCAGTATTCGCCGGACATCAGAAGCTGGTAGCCGTTGGCGATCAGCAGCCCGAGCGACGGCTCGGTGATCGGCAGGCCGATGCCGAGGAAGGACAGCGTCGCTTCTGCCGAAATCGCGTTCGCCACCTGAAGCATGCCGATGACGATCAGCGGCGGCAGGCAGTTCGGCAGGATATGGCCAAGCAGGATGCGCGGCGTGCCGATCCCGAGCGTTACCGCCGCCTCGACATAATCCTTGTTCTTCTCGACCAGTGCCGCGCTCCTGACGGCGCGGGCAAACGTCGCCCATTGCACCAGGATCAGCGCGAAGATCACCTTCCACAGCCCCTGGCCGAGAAGCGCGAGCAGCATCAGCGCCACGAGAATGGTCGGAAAACCGAGCATCAGGTCGACCACGCGCATGATCAGCGTGTCGATCCGTCCGCCGAAATAGGCGGCAATCAGGCCAAGCACGGTGCCGACCAGAAGTGCGACGATGCCGGAAAACACGCCGACGCCGAGGCTGGTTCGCAACCCGTAGATCATCGCCGAAAACATGTCGCGGCCCTGTCCGTCGGTGCCGAGCCAATAGTTCAGGCCGTCCATGCTCTGCGAGCCGGGCGGCAGCTTGGAATCGAGGATGTCGAGAACCGCGAGGTCATAAGGGTTCTGCGGCGTCAGATAGGGGCCGACGATCGCGGCAAACAGCAGGATGATGCAGACGACGGCGGCGATGACGGCCTTCGGGCTGCGGCCAATGCCGGTAACCAGCCGGCCGAGCAGCATATCTTCTGCGAAAAGGGCGCGCGCGCTCATTGGGCGCCTCCCAGACGAACCCGCGGATCGACCAGCGAATAGAGCACATCGACCACGAAATTGATGAAGATGAACAGGCTGACGATGACCAGCAGGTAGGCGACCACGACCGGCCGGTCGAGCCGCATGATGCTGTCGATCAACAGCTTGCCGATGCCCGGCCAGGCGAAGATCGTCTCGGTGACGACCGCAAAGGCGAGCATGCTGCCGAGTTCCAGCCCGATCACGGTGATCAGCGGGATCAGGATGTTCTTGAACACATGCACGAAGACGATGCGGCGTTCTGAAATGCCCTTGGCGCGTGCGAATTTTACGAAATCGAGCGGCATGGTCTCGCGCACGCCGGTGCGGGTCAGGCGGATTACCAGCGACAGCTTGAACAGCGACAGGTTGATCGCCGGCAGGATGAGATGCGTCAGGCCGTCCAGCGTGAACAGGCTCGAATGGATGCCGAGGAACTCGCCCATCTGCCCGCGCCCCGTGGAGGGCAGCCAGCCGAGCCAGACGGAAAAGATCATGATCAGCATCATGCCCTGCCAGAAGCTCGGCAGCGAAAAACCGAAGATCGAGCCGGTCATGATCACTTCGTCGGTGGCGCTGTTCGGCTTCAGGCCAGAGAGAAGGCCGAGCGGAATGCCGAGAACCAGCGCAAAGACGAGACCGGTCAGCGTCAGCTCCAGCGTTGCCGGCAGGCGTTCGAAGATGAGCGCGATCGACGGGCGGTTGAAGACGAAGGAACGGCCGAGGTCGCCGTGAAGCGCGTTCCAGGCGAAGGTGAAGAACTGTTCCCAGAGCGGCTTGTCTAGGCCGAGCGAGGCGACCACCTGGGCGCGTTCCGCGGGGCTCGCATCCGGGGCGATCAGCATTTCTGCCGGATCGCCGATCGCATAGATGCCGATGAAGACGATGACCGCCGTCACGATGAGGACGGCGATGCTCTGGAGGAAGCGGCGGATGACGAAAACCGTCATGGCGTGCGCTCCTGCTTACCCTTTGTCCCGCAGGGACAGAGAATTCTCATGAAAGACGTTCCCTTTTTCTCTTTGTTGTGACCAACGATAGCGAGCCGGGGAGGATGCGCAATATTATGCGTGGAATGCATTGTCCTATGCGTTTTGCGCGTAGAAACCCTGTTCGATGTCTTTGCTTGTGTTCGCCGCCGCCTTCCGTAGGATCGCGGCATGAATTTCAAGCAGCTCGAAATCTTCAAGACGATCATGGACACCGGCTCGACCATGGCGGCGGCCGCCCAGCTCGGCCTGTCACAGTCGGCGATCAGCCGCCAGCTGGCCTCGCTGGAAGAGGAAATCGGCCGCGAGCTTTTCCTGCGCGACAAGGGCCGGCTCATCCCGCGGCCGGAAGCGCATCTGCTGGTCGACGAGGTGGACGACGTCGCCCAGAGCGTCGCCCGTCTGCGCATCAAGGTCGGCGACGTTCGCTCGGGAGCTTTTGGAGAGGCGCTGATCCGTGTCGCTTTCCCGCACAGCCTGGCGACCACCATGCTGCCGCCGATCCTTGCCCGCTTCAAGGCGGATCATCCGCGGGTGACGGTGGAAATCTTGAGCGGCCCCTATGATGCGATCGAGCGGATGGTGCGCGGCCGCGTCGCCGATCTCGGCTTCGTCCGCCTGCCGCCGGAGGAACATTCCTTCGAAACGCGGCCGCTTTTTACCAGCGGCACGACCTGCGTCATGCCGGCTGGCCATCCGCTGGCCGCCAAGCAGGCGATCGACGTCAACGATCTTGCCCGCAACGACCTGATCCTGCTCGGCCGGCAGCGCGTCAACCGCAACGAACTGGAACACGAACTGCGTCGCATGGTGCCGACCTATCGCTGCAGCCTGGAAGTCCATTCGGTCGAAACCGCCTGCGCCTGCGCCGCCCAGGGGCTCGGCATCGCCATCGTGCCGTCGCTGATCGCCGAGTTTTTCCGCAGCGACGCGATCGCCATGCGACCCTTTCTGCCGGACAAGGTGGCCGATTACGGCATCATCACCATGCCCGGCGCGCCGCTCTCCTGGACCGCCGAAGCCTTCATCAACATCATCAAGACGAATTCCGAGGAAACGGCGCTCTGAGCGGCCTATCGGGCGTGGTGCCGTTTTCGTCGTGAATACGCCGCTAACTCGATCCTCGGCCTCCCGAGGCAGGCGCCAAGGCGGTGCTTACTTTGCCGAAAGCATCGCCTTGGCGCTGTCGGCATCGGTGATCAGCACGTTGATCAGCCCGCTCTGCGCCACGGCCTGCAGGATCTTGTGCTTGTGCGGCCCGCCCGATGCGACGATGCGGCAGCCGATCCGGAGGAAATCCTCCATCTGAGGCGCCAGCACCTGGCGGTTCAGCGGATGATCGATCTCCTTGCCTGACGCGTCGAGATAACGGCCCATCAGGTCGCCCACCGCACCGGCCTTCCTGAGGATCTGCTCGTTCATGCCTTCCGGCAGGCCGTAGCGCACCTGCAGCGACTGCTGCGACACGTCTCCGACGCTCAAGTAAGCGACATCCACCTCACAGATCTGCTTGAACGTCCTCTGGAACACCGCCTGCGAAATGATCGCGTCGCGGGATTCCGGGCTTTCGGCATAGATCGGCGCCACGAAATAGCGGCACTGGCCGTTCAGCACCTGCGCGAAGCCGCGCACGATCTCGAACGTGTTGATCTCCGAGCCCTGCGTCAGCCCGCCCATCATCGAGCGCACCTTGATCTGCGGCTCGTTGAGCGAGGGGATATGCTGGATCGTCTCGCGCAGCGTCGAGCCCCAGCCGACGCCGATCGAGGCCGGTTTCTGCGTCTGGATCAGCCTCCCGAGAAATCCGGCCGCGCCGCGCCCGAGTACCGAATGCAGCAGCGCCGCGTCAGCCGGCGTGGGGACGACCACCGCGTCCATGAGCTCGAATCGCTTGCGCAGCCTGGTTTCCAGCTCGACGCTTTCCGCCAGCACCGAATCGAAGCTGATCCGCACCACGCCCGCTTCCAGCGCTTCCGAGAGAATCTCGTTGACCCGCCGCCGGGTGATATTCATCCGCTCGGCGATCTGCTGCTGGGTGAGGCCTTCGACATGATAGAGCCATGCGGCCCGCACCATCAAATCATGCTGCTCCATAAACCTCACCATCAAAATATCAAATGTCACATCGACGTAACATATGTAACGTAACCCGTCCGTGTATGGCTAACCCAGACAGATGGAGATGGCCAGAACTGAAACGGCGCGGGTCGTGTGAAAGACCCGAATATTGAGGGATCCGAATCATGGCTTCGACATATGTGAAATCGATAACCGGCCTTTTCGCCGCCGGCGCGCTGCTGATGGGCGCGACGGGCGCTCACGCCGCCGACCGCGTCAAGATCGAATGGTGGTACGCGATTTCCGGCAAGCTCGGCGATACCGTCCAGCAGCTGATCTCCGACTTCAACAAGTCGCAGGACAAATACGAGGTCGTCGGCACGTTCAAGGGCAATTACGAAGAGACCATGGCGGCCATGGTCGCCGCCTACCGCGTCAATCAGCAGCCGGCCATCCTTCAGTCGGCCGAGCGCGGTTTCATGACCATGCTGAATTCCGGCGCGGTCATCCCGGTCGACCAGCTGATGGCGAAGCAGGGTTACAAGACCGACTGGAACGACTTCATCAAACCGGTCGCCGGGTTCTACATCGTCAACGGCAAGCCGGCCGCGCTCCCTTTCAATTCCTCGACGCCGATCCTCTGGTACAATGCCGATGCCTTCAGAGCTGCCGGTTTCGACGCGCCGTCCGACACATGGCAGGGCCTCGAAAAGCAGCTCTATGCGCTGAAGGAAAAGAAGGTCACCGATTGTTCGATGGCGCTGCCGGGCGATTTCCAGTGGAGCCTGATCGAGAACTATTCGGCGATCAACAACTACCCCTTCGCCACCAAGGCCAACGGTTATGCCGGACTCGACACCGAATTCACCTATAACAAGACCGGCGTCGTCGGCCAGGTCGCCCGGCTGAAGAAATGGGTCGACGACGGTGTGCTGAAGATCGCCGGCCAGGGCGTCGCCCCGATCAGCCTCTTCACGTCAGGCACCTGCGCCACGATCATCAACTCCACCGCCAGCCATTCCGGCGTCGAGGCCGATGCCAAGTTCAAATGGAGCGCGGCGGTCATGCCGCATGAGGAGGGCGCCGACGTCAGGAACGGCACGATCGGTGGCGCCTCGCTCTGGGCCGTCAAGGGCAAGTCGGAAGAGGTCCAGGCCGGTGTCGCGGCCTTCTTCAACTTCGTCGCCCAGCCGGATACCCAGGAATGGTGGAGCAAGGCGACCGGCTACGTTCCGGTCACCAACACCGCCTATCGGAAGATGAAGGCCGAGGGCTATTTCAAGGATCATCCGACCCGCGAGATCGCCATCGAGCAATTGTCGCGCGGTGAGCCCACAGACAATTCCCGCGGCTTCCGCTTCGGCAACCACAACCAGTCGACCGCCATCCTGATCGAGGAGATCCAGGCGGTCTGGACCGGCAAGAAGACGCCGCAGGAAGCGCTCGACAACTCCGTCAAGCGCGGTAACGAAATCCTGCGCCAGTACGAGAAACTCCATGCCGGCAAGTAATGCCATCATGATCGACCGCGAGGGCGCGGCGACGCGCCCCCGTTTTCCGTTGCGGCGGAGCCTGGGCTCCCTGGTCAGGTCGTCGGAAGCGGGGCTCAAGGCCTCGCATTTCCGGCGGCCCTGGCTGGCCGGCGGTCTTGTCGCGCCGCAGCTGCTGATCCTGCTGTTCTTCTTCTTCATCCCCACCTGGAAGGCGCTGTCGCTCGCCTTCGTGCAGGTGGACCCGTTCGGCGGCACGATGATCTTCGTCGGGCTGGACAATTTCACCACCCTGTTTTCGAGCCCGGAATATCGCGACAGCGCCATCCTCACCCTGTGGTTCACGGTGGTGCAATGCATAGCCACTCTGGTCGTCGCCGGACTGCTCGCCTTCGCCACCGACAACGTCATGCGCGGCAGGGCGATCTACAAGGGCGTCATCCTTCTGCCCTACGCGATCGCGCCGGCAATCTCGGGCGTGCTCTGGGCCTTCCTCTTCAATCCGACCGTTGGTCCGCTCGCCCAGATGCTGCATGAACTGGGCTTTGCCTGGGACCCGAACCGCCGGCCGTTCGACGCACTGCTGCTGGTTTCGGTCGCGGCGATCTGGAAACATGTCTGCTACGACTACATCTTTCTCGTCGCGGCCTTTCTGGCGGTGCCGCCTTCGGTAATGGAGGCAGCCGCGATCGACGGCGCCCGGCCGGTCCGCCGCTTCCTGACGGTGACGTTGCCCATGGCCGCGCCCACCATCTTCTTTCTGATCGTCATGAATTTCGTCTACGGCCTGTTCGAGACCTTCGGCATCATCGACACGGTCACCCGCGGCGGTCCGGCCGGCAGTACCAACACCCTGGTCTACAAGGTCTACCAGGACGGCTTCCGCCAGCTCGATCTCGGCTCGTCGGCCGCCCAGTCTGTGATCCTGATGGCGATTGCCGTACTCTTCACCTTCCTGCAGTTCCGCGCCGTCGAGCGCAAAGTCAACTATCAGGTGTGATCATGGTGGAGCGCCATATCGGCCTTTCGATCTTCTGCCACGTCGTTCTGCTGATCGGCGCCGCCGCCGTCTGCATGCCGCTCTACTTCGCCTTCGTGGCGGGTTCGCTGACGGTCGGCGAGGTGCAGCAGGTGCCGTTCCCGCTGGTTCCCGGCAGCCACTTTGTCGAGAACACCGTGCTGGCCTGGAACGAAGGCCAATTCAGCCGGCTCTACGTCAATTCCCTCATCGTAACGATCGGCATCGTCACCGGCAAGCTGGCGGTCTCGCTGATAGCCGGTTTCGCGGTCACCTATTTCCGCTTTCCCTTCCGCATGACCGCCTTCTGGCTGATCTTCATCTCGCTGATGCTGCCGGTCGAGGTGCGTATCATCCCGACCTACGAAGCCGTCGCCGATGCCGGCGGGCCGCTGCGGGCGCTGTTCGATGCGATCGGCCTGACCGGCTTCATCGCCGACAGGACCGGTTACCGGCTCGACGCGGCGCTGCAATGGAACATGATCAACAGCTATGGCGGCCTCATCCTGCCGCTGATCGCGTCCGCCTCGGCCACCTTCCTGTTCCGCCAGTTCTTCCTTACCGTGCCGGACGAACTCTGCGAAGCAGCCAAGCTGGATGGCGCCGGACCGTTGAAATTTTTCTGGGACGTACTGCTGCCGCTGTCGCGCGCCAATATCGCGGCGCTGTCGATCATCCTCTTCCTCTACGGCTGGAACCAGTATCTCTGGCCGCTCCTCTTCACCACCGAGAAGGCGATGGCGACGGCGATGATCGGGCTGAAGGACCTGATCCCGGTCGCCGACGCCCAGCCGGCGTGGAACATCGCCATGGCCGCTTCCTTTTTTGTGATGGCGCCGCCGGCCCTCGTCATCCTGCTGATGCAACGCTGGTTCACCAAGGGCCTGGTGGATTCCAGCAAATAGAAAAGAGGTATTTCCAATGACCAGTCCCATCATCGTCGGCCATCGCGGCGCCCGCAATCTCTGGGCCGAAAACAGCATCACAGGCTTCCGCAACCTGCTCGACCTTTCCGTCGAATCGGTCGAGTTCGACGTCCATCTGAGCGCCACCGGCGAACTCCTCGTCATTCATGACGCGACGCTGGACCGCACTACCGAGCGCTCCGGCCGGGTCAGCGAGCTTGCCGCCGGCGAATACCGTTCGGTGATCCTCAAAGGCACCGACGAACATATCCCGACCCTCGAGGACGTGCTCGAAATCTATGCGCCGACCGGCCTCGAACTGCATGTCGAGCTGAAGGCCGATGCCGACGGCAAGCCTTATGAGGGCCTGGAAGCCAAGGCCGCGGCCATGATCGATCGTTTCGGCGTCGCCGACAATTCGTTCCTGACCAGTTTCAGCAGCGAAGTCCTCAAGACCATCGGCGAAGTCGCGCCGCATATCCGTCGGCTGTCGTCGCTCAACCACAGATCCGTCCAGCCCCTCGGCCTGCGCCAGTCGGTCGAAGCCATGCTGCAGGTCTCCGACGTGCTGGCGATCGAAAAGGCGCTGCTGCTGGAGGAATGGGAACTGCTCTCCGCGCTCGTCCCGGCCGAAAAGCTCGGCGTCTGGGTGCCGAACGAGCTGGAGGACCTGTCCTTCTGGCTGAAGCGGCCGGTGCGCCAGATCACCACCGACCGGCCGGACCTCGCCGTCAAGGCACGCGAAGGACTGTTCGATGCCGCTCATTGATCGACGAGGTTTTCTGGCGGGCGGACTGGCGGCGGCTGCGACCTGGCGGCCATTGGGTTCTGCGCGTGCGGAAAACTTCAAGACCGATCCCTTCGCTCTCGGCGTCGCCTCCGGCGCGCCGAGGTCCGATAGCGTCGTGCTTTGGACGAGGCTGATCCTGGAGGACACATCGGCCGCCGCCTCCGCCGATCCCTTCGCCCCGGCGCCGAAACCCATCCTCGATCCGATCGATGTGGAATGGACGCTCGCCGAGGACGACGCCTTTTCCAAGCCAGTCCAGTCCGGCCTCTTCCGCGCCGTGCCGGAATTCGCCCATTCGGTGCATGTCGAGGTGACGGGCCTTTTGCCCGGCCGCTGGTATTTCTACCGATTCCGCTCCGGCAATGCGGAAAGTCCGGTCGGCCGCACCCGCACCGCGCCGGCGGATAACGTCGATTCGCTCCGCCTCGCCTTTGCCTCCTGCCAGCAATATGAGCAGGGTTTCTACAGCGCCTATGCGGATATGGCAGGCCGCGACCTCGATCTGGTGATCCATCTCGGCGATTACATCTACGAGCGCAGTTACGGCGCGCAGCTGGTGCGCAAGCACGAGGCCGGCATACCGTCCATGCTCTACGAGTTCCGCGACCGCTATGCGCTCTACAAGTCCGACCCGCAATTGCAGGCGGCGCACGCCGCGTTTCCCTGGCTCGCGGTCTGGGACGACCACGAGGTCACCAACAACTATGCCAATGACCGGGCGCCGGATGCACCGAACCCGGCCGAATTCCTCGCCCGCCGCCGCGCCGCTTATCAGGGCTGGTTCGAGCACATGCCTGTACACCCAAGCCTCGCCGCCGGCTTTGATGCTTTGCGCATCTACGATCACTACCGTTTCGGCAATCTGGCCGGCGTGACGCTGCTCGACACGCGGCAATATCGTTCGCCCGAACTCGAAGGCTCCGCCGGCGACGATCGGCCGGAGCGGACCATGCTTGGCCCCGCGCAGGAACAATGGCTCGGCAATACGCTGGCTTCCAGCCGGGCAAAGTGGAACATCATCGCCCAGCAGACGCTGCTTGCCGAGCGCGACACCAAGGCCGGGCCGGCCACCGGCTATAACCTCGACGGTTGGGATGGTTATCGCGCCGCCCGTACCCGCCTGCTGGAAGCGGTACAGACTTCGGCGATCGAGAACCCGCTGATCATCGGCGGCGACCTGCATGCCTTCTACGCCGCCGACGTGAAGCGCGACTTCGCCGACGAGAAGGCTCGGGCGATCGCCAGCGAATTCGTCTGCGGCTCGATTACCTCCGACGCTCCGTCGGCCGCGAGCCTTGCGACGGCGCTTGCCGAAAACCCGCATCTCAAGTTTGCCTCGGACAAGCATGGTTATGCGATCATGCGCCTGAGCGAACGGTCGGCCGAGGTGGATTTCATCGGCATCGCCGACCGTAAACAGCGGAACTCCCCCGCTGCCGTTTTCCAGAGCTTTGCCGTTGCCGACGGTTTGGCCGGCGTCAATCGGCTCTGACGCATCACCCGAGTTGGATTTTCATGCAGATAGATCTCCTGATTTTCGATTGTGACGGCGTCCTGATCAACAGCGAGCCGATCGCCAGCCGCACGCTTGCCAAGGCTCTGCAGAATGCCGGCGCAACGATCACCGCCGAAGAAGTGCTGGTTCGCTTCACCGGCAATTCGGCAGGCGCCATCCGCCGCATCTGCACCGAAGAACTGGGCATCACCGATCTGGATGCGGTCTTCGAGGCATGGCATCTCGATATCTATCCGGAATTCGCCCGCTCGCTGGAACCGATGCCCGGCATCGAAAGCCTTGTCCGGTCGCTGCCGCACCGCAAATGCGTCGCCTCCAACAGCTCGACGGACCGGCTGTCGAAAAGCCTCGGCCTGCTGCCTCTCTGGAATGTCTTCGCGCCTTCGATCTTCAGCGCCGACATGGTGGTGCGGCCGAAACCGGCGCCGGATCTCTTCCATCTCTGCGCCGAAACGCTCGCCGCCGATCCGGCCCGTTGCGTGGTGATCGACGACAGCGCCCACGGGATCACCGGGGCGCGGGCGGCGGGCATGACCGCGATCGGCTTTGTCGATCCCGCAGACCCGCGGCCCGGCCGGGTGAAAACCCTTGGTGAGGCAGGCGCCGTTTTCGTGGCCACCGGCGCCGTAGAACTTGCGGAAGCGCTTGCCCGCCTGGAAGCCCCGCTCACGGTCGAAGCCTGAACGAAACCCTCCGTCGGTTCCTCGATAAAAAATCGCCGGTGTCATCCGCCTGTAAAATTCCGGCCCTAAGAAACCCCCAGCAATGTTGCACGGCTGTGCAAAAGGGGGGTCGATGGAAGGGGACGGTTTTCTGGAATTGCGCGGGGTCGCCAGCCGTTATGGCGCCACGCAGGTTCTGACCGATATCGACCTGTCGATCGCCAAGGGTGAGTTCGTGGCGCTGCTCGGTTCCTCCGGCTGCGGCAAGACCACGCTTCTGCGCCTGATTGCCGGCTTCATCGGCCCATCGGCCGGCGAAGTGAAGGTGCGCCATCGGGACGTGACCCATCTGCCGCCGGACAAGCGCGGCATGGCGCTGGTCTTCCAGTCCTACGCGCTCTGGCCGCATATGACCGTGGCGCAGAACATCGGTTACGGCCTGAAGCTGAAGGGTGTCGCGCGCCAGGATATCGCCACCCGCGTCGCCGCCATGCAGTCGCTGCTCGGCCTCGACGGGCTGGAGGCGCGCAAGCCTCAGGCCTTGTCGGGTGGCCAGCGCCAGCGTGTCGCGCTCGGCCGGGCGCTTGCTATCGATCCGGAAATCCTGCTGCTCGACGAGCCGCTGTCGAACCTCGATGCCCGCATCCGCCTGACCGTGCGCCACGAGCTGCGGGCGCTGCAGAAGCGCCTCGGCATCACCGCGATCCACGTCACCCACGACCGCGAGGAGGCCATGGTGATGGCCGACCGGATCGTCATCCTCAATGCCGGCCGGATCGCCCAGCAGGGCACGCCGGAAGATGTCTACAACCGTCCCGCCTCGGCCTTTGTCGCCGCCTTCATGGGCGCCGAGAATGTGGTGTTCCTAAATGGCATGCCGCAGGGCGATCAATTCATGATCGCTGCCGGCTTCGCCAATGCTGCGGGCAATGTGCCGATTGCCGGCCGTCCGCTGGCTGCCGGCCGGGTCGAGGCTCGCTTCCGTCCCGAGGCCGCCCGCCTGTTTGCCGCCGACGAACTCGCTGTGATCGGCCCGGGCATCACCTTCCGGGGCGAGGTCGCTGCCGTCAGTTATCCCGGCGGCCATTGGCGCCACGTGGTGCGGCTCGGTGAGAACGAAATCATGGCCGATGCGGACCGGGCTTTCGCGCCGGGCGCCAGCGTCTGCGTGTTCGTGCCGGCCGAGGCGCTGTTCCTGTTCAATTCGCCGGAGGCTGCTTCGGTCTCACCCATTTCCCGGGCCTCGTCCGGGAAAGTCCACGCCTGATCTTTCGATACCTCTGCCTTTTCAACCTACGGAGAAGCACCCATGAAGAAGATGTCCTATGCAGCCTTCGCCGTCGCTTTCGCAGCCCTGCCGGTTCATGCCGAAGAGCTGACGGTTGCGACCGCCGGCGACCAGAACATGGTCGATTACATCAACCAGTATCTCGGCCCGCTTTTCGAAAAGACCTATCCGGGCAACACGGTTCGCGCCGTCGGCACCGGCCCCGGCGACGCTGGCTCGCAGAAGATCCTCGAGCGCTTCGACGCTCAGGCCGCGGCAAAGGCTGAAAAGTGGGATGTCGACGTCGCCGTCGTGCATGAGAAATTCGTCGGCCCGATGGTCACCAAGAACTACCTCGACAAGTACCGCGGCGATATCGACACCGGCAAGCTGGTCACCCGCGCCAACGCCAAGATGGCGCTCGGCTCGAATGTCGACGGCTACGTCATGCCGATGTTCAACAGCCAGACCGCGATCGCCTACAACCCGGCGCTCGTTCCGAACCCGCCGAAATCCTATGCCGAGCTCGCAGACTGGGCCAAGGCTCATCCGAAGCAGTTCGGTTACAACGGCATCAAGGGCGGCGCTTCCGGCGTTTCTTTCGTCATGGGCTGGATCTACGCCTTCGGCGGCGGCGACGCCAACACCCTGATGAACGGCCCGTTCAAGGAAGAAGAAACCAAGAAGTGGGATGCGGCCTTCAAGAGCCTCGCCGACTTCACCACCAACGCCACCCTGACGCCCGGCAATGCCGGCACGCTCGAGCTCCTGTCGCGCGGCGAAATCGCCATGGGCCCGGTCTGGGTGGACATGTTCTACTCCTGGCAGGCCAGCGGCCAGCTGCCGCCGACCATGAAGCTCGTCCTGCCGGCTCCGGGCATGCCGGGCCAGCCGATGCACTACGTCATGCCGGAAAAGGCCACCCACAAGGCCCTGGCCGAGAAGTTCATCGCTCTCGCCACCAGCCCGAAGGTCCAGGCCGAAGGCATCGTCAAGCGCTTCAACTGGTATCCGGGCATCGACGCTGACAACGTCAAGAAGGAACTCGACGACGCGACCTGGAACAAGCTGTTCGTCGACATCTCCCCGGCTGACCTTGCCGCCAAGGGCAAGCCCTTCCCGATCGCGCCCTACAACACCGCGATCCTCGAAGCCTACGAAAAGTCCGTGAAGTAAACACGGCATTGCCTCTTCGGAGGTTGCGACCGCATCGGAAATGCCCCTCATCCGGCTGCCACCACCTTCTCCCCGCTCGCGGGGAGAAGGACGCAAGGCTTGCAACGTCTCCGTTTCTCTCGAGTGTCGAGCGGAGCACGTCCCCTCTCCCCGTCAGAACGGGGAGAGGGTTAGGGTGAGGGGCAATTCCATCCGCACCGGCCGTCACGAAAGAGACAGCCGCCCACGACACCCCATCGAGCCTGAACCATGTCCAGACGTCTCCTCGGTCTCCTCCTCGTGCTGCCGGCACTTGCGGTGATCGCCTTCCTCTTCATCCTGCCGCTGATCATGTCGGCGATTGGCGCCTTCCAGGTGGAGGGGGCTTTCGGCTGGGGAAATTTCACCAAGACCTTCGACCTCTACACCAAGGATATCGTCTTCACCGTCGTGATCGTCAGCCTGTCGACCGTGCTGATCGGGCTGGCTTCGATCGCGATCGGCGGCTACCTGACGCTCGGCGAACATCCGGTCGCGGTGGCCATCCTGCGCTGGCTCTATCGCTGGCCGATGTTCATTCCCTTCATCGTCGTCGGCCAGATCCTGCGTACGTTCCTTGCCAAGAACGGCATGATGAACAACACTTTCATCAATCTCGGCCTGCTGACGCCGCTCGATGCGGTGAGTTTCCTCGACTGGCGCGGCATCGTCATCGCCTTCGTCTGGAAGCAGACGACGTTCGTGGCGCTGCTGGTCGCCGGCGCCATGGCCTCGATCAACCGCGACACGATCGAGGCGGCCCGCAATCTCGGCGCCTCGCGGCTGCGGCTTCTCGTCGAGATCGTCGTGCCGCAGGTGGCGATGACGCTGACGGTCGGCCTTATCCTCTCCTTCGTCACCATGATGTCGGTTCTCTCCGTGCCGCTGATGATCAACGCGCAATCGCCGACCATGCTGACCGCCGATATCGCCTTCCGGGTCAATTCCTACGGGGATTACGGCGTCGCCAATGCGCTCGGCCTGATCTCGCTCGTGCTCGCCTCCTCCGTCGCCTGGATCTACCTTCGCGCCAGCCTCAAGGAGCGCGCATGACCGCCGCCCGCAATCCCGCACCGCGTAATCCTCTCGCCGCCCTGTGGTGGGTGCCGCGCGGCATCGTCTTCGGGCTGATGGCCTTCTTCATCTTCGGGCCGCTCTTCAACCTCCTGCTCTGGACGGTGGCGGAGAAGTGGTATTTTCCCTACAGCCTGCCGCTGGAATACGGTTTCAGCTCCTGGGCAAAAGTGTTCGCTCCCCGCGGCGGAGCGATGGAATCGCTGACCAATTCGCTGATCGTGGCACTGCTCACCGTCGTCGTCTCGCTGGCTCTGGCGATCCCGGCCGGTTATGCGCTGGCGCGGTTGAAACTGCCGCTGCGCGGCCTTATCCTGCTCGCCTTCCTCATTCCGCAGGCCTTTCCGAACCTGACGGTCTACGTCAACATCGCTCGTATCTTTTACGAGATCAGGCTCAACGGCACCATTCCGGGTGTCGTGCTTGTCCACGTCTCGCACGGGCTGGTCTATGCGGTGTGGATCGCGACAGCCGCCTTTTCGGCGATCGACGCGGAGCTCGAACAGGCGGCGCGCAATCTCGGTGCCGGCGCCTTCCGGGCCTTCCTCGACGTGACGCTGCCGCTCGCAGCTCCCGGGCTGATGGCGAGCGCCATCTTCGTTTTCCTGGAATCGCTCGACGAATTCACCGGCAGCTATTTCGTTGGCGCGCCTGATGTCAACATGCTGCCGCTGCTGCTCTATACGACCGCTGCCGGCGGTAATTATCAGATCGCATCCATCACTGCCCTCTTGCTGCTCGTTCCCTCCTTGGTGTTCATGTTGATCGTGGAGCGATTCCTGAAGGCGGACGTCCTTTCGCGCGTGGGACATTGAGGAGAGCATGAAGGACGAAAAACGGATGCGCTTCGTCAGCGCCGAACAGGTCGCCCGGCTCGCCGGCGTCTCCCGCTCGGCTGTCTCCCGCACATTCACGCCGGGCGCAAGCGTTGCGCCGGCGACGCGCGAAAAGGTGCTGCGGGCGGCGGAAGAACTCGGTTATCATGTCAACGACCTCGCCCGCGGCGTGCTTGCCAACCAGAGCCGGCTGGTCGGCATCGTTGCGACCAAGCCGGAACTCGGCTTTCGCGCCCACCTGACGGCGGCGCTTGCGAAAGCGCTCATCCAGCGCGGCAGCATCCCGATCCTCATCAATACCGGGCAGGCGGAAGAGGAATTGCTGGCCGCCCAGAAGATGCTGATCGGCCACCGCGCCGAGGCGACGATCATCCTGTCCGGTTCACCGCCGGCAAGCTTCTTCGAGCTTGCGCAGCGCAACGGCCAGCCGCTGGTGGTGATCGGCCGTTCGGAACCGGATGCCGACCACGTTCGCGCCGGCAATTCCGAGGCCTCGCGCAATGCCGCCAATGCCTTTTTCGATGCCGGCCGGCGCCGTCTGGCCGTGGTCGGTTCGCAATCGGGAACGCCGAGCATCGCCGAGCGTGAAACCGCTTTCCTGTCGGCTGCGCGGTCGCTCGGCGCCGAAGTCCGGTCTACCGGCGGGCCGGATTCCGACTATGACAGCGGCATCGCCGCCGCGCGCGAACTGTTTGCCGGCAGCGAACACCCCGACGCCATCTTCTGCGCCAACGACCAGATCGCCTTCGGCGTCATGGATTTCATCCGCATCGAGGCGAAACTGCGCATTCCCGAAGACGTGGCGGTGATCGGCTTCGACGACGTGCCGGAAGCGGCCTGGCTGAGCTACGGCCTTACCACCTTCCGCCAGGACCCGATCACCATGGCGCTGCGGGCGGTCGAGCTTCTGGAGCGGCGGCTGGAAAACCCGGACGCTTCGCCGGGATACGAGCGGGTCATCCCGGAGCTGGTGGTGCGGAAGAGTTTCGTTCCGGTTTAGAGCAATGCCTGCCCCGACGTCATCCTTGGGCTTGTCCCAAGGATCCGCTGTGCGTCGATAAGGCTGGCGGCAGATGCTCGGCACAGGGCCGAGCATAACGAAGGAATAACGAGCAGCCCTAAAGCTTCAAAAGCTTGCGGGCGTTTTCCTTGAGGATCAGCGGCCGTACTTCGTCCTTGATCGAGATCGCCGCAAAGTCCGCCATCCAGCGGTCGGGCGTGATCGCCGGCCAGTCCGAGCCGAACAGCATTTTGTGCTTCAGGATCGAGTTGGCGTACTGAACGAGGATCTGCGGAAAGTACTTTGGCGACCAGCCGGACATGTCGATATAGACGTTCGGCTTGTGGGTCGCCACCGACAGCGCCTCTTCCTGCCAGGGGAAGGAGGGATGCGCGAGGATGATCGGCATGTCGGGGAAATCCGCCGCCACGTCGTCCAGATAGATCGGGTTGGAATATTTGAGCCGCATGTTCATGCCGCCGCGCATGCCGGCGCCGACGCCCGTCTGGCCCGTATGGAACAGCGTGATCGCGCCTTCTTCGGCAATCGCCTCGTAGAGCGGATAGGCCATCCGGTCGTTCGGATAGAAGGCCTGCATGGTCGGGTGGAACTTGAAACCCTTGACGCCGAATTCGCGCACCAGCCGGCGCGCCTCGCGGGCGCCCATCTTGCCCTTGGCGGGGTCGATCGAGGCGAACGGGATCATGATGTCGCTGTTCTCGGCGGCGATCATCGCCACTTCTTCGTTGTTGTAGCGGCGGAAACCGGTCTCGCGCTCCGCATCGACCGGGAAGATCACGCAGCCGATCTTGCGTTCGCGGTAGTAGACGGCGGTCTCGTTGACCGTCGGCAGCATGCCCTTGTGGCCGGCGGGATTCTTGAAATATTTGGCCATGCCGGCCTGGAATTCATCATAGCCATCGTCACGCGGGCTGCAGCAGGGCTCTTCCGCATGGGTGTGGATGTCGATGGCGATCAGCTCGTCGATGTTCAAGGTCAGCTCCTCCCGATCCTTAAATTCAGTCCAGGCCCACGAATTTCTGCAGGAGGGCCGTCAGTTGCCGGCGCTCGTCGGCGGTAAGATTGGCGCCGACCGAAGCTTCATAGGTAAAGAACCACTGGCTCGCCTGCTCGACCCTCATGACCGCTTCCGGTGTCAGGGTAATCTCCACGGCCCGGCGATCATCATCCGGGACCCTTCGGGAAACGAGGTTCTGGTCCTCCAGCGCTCGGATCAGCTTGGTCATGTGAGCCCGCTTGATCATCAGCCGCTGGCCGAGCACGCTCTGGCGAATGCCGGGATTGTGCAGAATGACCCAAAGGACCGAAAATTCCCCCGGCTTCAGATTGTGCTCGCCGACCTCTTCGAAAAACCGCTCGTAGATCTTGAGCTGCGCCAGCCGCATCAGGAAGCCGAGCGCCGAATTGAGCCGGTCGAGATCGACCTCGTCTGCCGTGCGGATCGGCATGTCCATCGAGCAGTCCCCTTATGCCGAACCCGGCGCCTTCAGCCTTGCGGCGCGTTTTTCGAGGAACGCGCGCAGACGCTCCTCTGCTTCCGGGCTGGTGGCGGTAAACGAGGCGATGAAGGACTCGACGAAAAGCCCGTCTTCCTTCGCCATGTCCTGAATGCGCGGCAGTGCGTTGATGACCGCGTAATTGGAGATTTCCGCATTGCTCGCGGCCGCTTCGGCAAGTTCGTGCGCCTTCTGCCGGGCCATGCCCTTTTCGACGACGTATTGCGCAAGGTTCCAGCGCTCGGCCTCTTCAGCCGAGGCGACCCGTCCGGTCAGCATCATGTCGGTCATGCGGGCGACGCCCATCAGCCGCGCGGCGCGCACCGAGCCGCCGCCGCCGACGAAAATGCCGCGCTGGCCTTCCGGCAGCGCGAAGAAGGCGGATTTGTCGGCCACGCGGATATGGGTGGAAGACGCCAGTTCGAGCCCGCCGCCGACAACTGCGCCATGCAGGGCGGAGATCCACGGGATCGTGCCGTGCTCGATGCCGGCAAATACCGCGTGCCACCGGCGCGAACCGTGTACGCCCTGGATCGGCGTTTTCTTGACGTGTTCGGCAAGGTCAAGCCCCGCGCAGAAATGATCGCCATGTCCGAAGAGCACGACGGCCTTCGCCTCGCTTTCGGCACGCGCGATGTTTTCCGCGATCGTCTCGACAAAGCGGTCGCTGATCGCGTTACGCTTTTCCGGTCGGTTGAGACCTATATGGGCAATGTTGCCCTTGAGCTCATAGGTTACGAAGCTGGTTGCCGTCTGATCGGCCATTTTATGCATTCTCCTCCAGCAACGGACACTCCCATAGCCCGTCATCAGTTTTTGATCGTTTACATGGAGATTGTTTCTTTGTAAACAAATTTTGGGAGCCCGAGAGGGAGCATTGACGTCTGGGAGGAGAAGTCATGAGCGCCAAACCTGTGCGTGACGTAAAGCTGTGGTCGCCCGTGGTCGGCTGGGAAGAGCGGCCGAACGGCGAATTCGTGGTCTGGCGTGAGGATCCGCTGGGTCCCTATCCGGAAAAGCTCAACGAGCGGCTGGTCCACTGGGCGAAAACCGCGCCCGATCGTACCTGGATGGCCGATCGCGAGGGCACTGCCGAGTGGCGCCGGGTGAGTTTTGCCGAAGCGCTCGATCAGGTGCGGCGCATCGGCCAGTTCCTGCTGGACATGAAGCTTTCGGCCGAAAACCCGCTGGTCATCCTTTCGGAAAACTCCGTCGAACATGCGCTGATGGCGCTCGGCGCCCAGCATGTGGGCATCCCCTCCGCAGCGATCGCGCCGGCCTATGCGACGATCTCCTCCGATTTTTCAAAGCTGTACGATATCGCAAAACAGATCACCCCCGGCCTGATCTTCGCCGACGATGCGGGGGCCTTCCGCAAGGCCGTCGATACGGCTTTCGGAGCGGATATTCCCTTTGCCGGAATGCGAAACCTGCCCGAAGACCGGCCCAATACCCATCTGCTCGAGGATATCCTCAAGACTGAACCGACCGAAGCCGTGGACCGGGCCTTCGATGCGGTCGGGCCGGATACGGTGGCGAAATTTCTGTTCACCTCGGGCACGACCGGCTCGCCTAAGGCGGTCATCCAGACCCAGCGCATGCTCTGCTCCAACCAGGAAATGGTGACCGACTGCTATTCCTATTTCCGTGATGAGCCGCCGGTTCTGGTCGACTGGGCGCCCTGGAACCATACCGCCAGCGGCAACAAGGTGTTCAACATCGCCATCTATAACGGCGGCACCTATTACATCGACCGCGGCAAGCCGAGCCCGGCGCTGATGGCCCAGACGATCGCTAACCTCAAGGAAATCTCTCCGACCTGGTATTTCAACGTGCCGGCCGGTTACGAGATGCTGATCCAGGCGATGCGCGAGGACGAGGGGCTTCGAAAAACCTTCTTCAAGGACCTGAAACTGCTCATGTATGCCGGCGCCGGCATGGCGCAGCATACCTGGGACGCGCTGATCGAGCTTTCCGAAATGACGATCGGCGAACAGGTGCCGCTCGGCACCGGCATCGGCTCCACGGAGACCGCGCCGTTCGCGATCTTCTGCACCGACCCGCAGGAAAAGCCCGGCAATATCGGCGTTCCCGGTCAGGGCGTTACCATGAAGCTGGTGCCGATCGACGACAAGTATGAACTGCGCCTCAAGGGCCCGAACGTAACCCCGGGTTACTGGCGCAACGAGAAGCTGACCAGGGAAGCCTTCGACGAGGAAGGTTTCTACCGTATCGGCGACGCGGTGAAGTTCGCCGTCCCCGGCGACCCGCGCCAGGGTTTTTATTTCGACGGCCGCACGGCGGAAAACTTCAAGCTGCAGACCGGCACCTGGGTGGCCGTCGGCGTGCTGCGCGCCCAGCTCGTCAACCAGTTCGGCGGGCTGATCCGCGATGCGGTGATCACCGGCGAGAACCGGGCCGAGCTCGGGGCGCTTGCGGTTCCCTTCATGCCGGCCCTGCGCGAACTGATCGGCGGTGAAACCGATCTGTCCGACGAGGCGGTGGTTGCCCATCCGAAGGTGAGGGCCGCGATTGCCGAGCGGCTGAAGGATCACCAGCGCCAGTCGAGCGGTTCGGCGACGCGGGTGATGCGCATCATGCTGATGACCCAGCCGCTGCGCTTCGAAAAGGGCGAGGTGACCGACAAGGGGTCGATCAACCAGCGCGCGGTGCTCGCGCATCGCGGCGATCTCGTCGAGGAATTGTATGCGGATGCGCCAGGCGTGATCAAGGTTAGCAAGGAGCGGGCGGCATGAAGATCGACGGAACGAGCGCTGTCGTCACCGGTGGCGGGTCGGGGCTGGGTGAGGCGACGGCGCGGCTGCTCGCGAAGCTCGGTGCCCTGGTGCACGTCTTCGACCGCAACCAGGCAGCGGCCGAAAAGGTTGCTGGCGAGATCGGCGGCGTGGCGCTTTCGGGCGACGTGACCAGCGAGGATGATGCGGCAAGAGCGCTCGACGTTGCCGCCAAGGCCGGCGACGGCTTGCGCATCCTGGTCAACTGCGCCGGCATCGGCACGGCGGGGCGCATTGTCGGCAAGAACGGTCCTATGCCGCTTGCCGATTTCGAGCGGGTGATCCGCGTCAACCTGATCGGCACGTTCAACATGCTGCGGCTTGCCGCCGAGCGCATGACGGGCCTGCCGGAGCGCGACGACAAGGCGCGCGGCGTGATCGTCAACACGGCTTCGGTCGCGGCATTCGAGGGGCAGGTCGGTCAGGCAGCCTATGCGGCCTCCAAGGGCGGCATCGTTTCGCTGGCTTTGCCGGCGGCACGCGAGTTCTCCCGCTTTGGTATCCGCGTCAACACGGTGGCGCCCGGCATCTTCCTGACGCCGCTCCTCTACGAGCTGCCGCAGGAAGCTCAGGACAGTCTGGCTGCCGCCATTCCTTATCCTTCGCGGCTGGGCGATCCGGGTGAGTTTGCCGATGCGGTGCGGTTCGTGATCGAGAACCAATATATCAATGGCGAGGTGATCCGGCTCGACGGCGCGCTGCGCATGCAGCCGCGGTGACGATCATGTCGTTTGCGGATCAGGCAGACCGGACACTGGAACTTCTCGCCCTGACGCCGGGCTGGCATCGGCTCAAGGAACTTCGGGAGGATTGCGACGACGAGACCCTCGCGGCGATCCTCGACGAGGCCGCGAGCTTTGCTGAGGGCGTGCTCGCGCCGCTGAATGCGGTGGGCGACCGGATCGGCGCGCAGGTCGTCGGCGGCCGGGTCAAGACGCCGGACGGGTTTGCCGATGCGTTCCGGCAGTATGCGCAGGCCGGCTGGCTCGGCATGGACGTCCCCGAAAAATTTGGCGGACAGTCTGTTCCGCTCACGCTGCATGCCGCCTGCTCGCCGTTGTTCGAGCGGGGCTGCGTGGCGCTGATGATGGCGGCGGGTTCGACCCGTGCGGCAGCCCATCTTCTGGCCGAAGCGGCCGACGAGGCGACCGCAAACGAATGGGTACCGAAGCTCGCCACCGGCGAATGGGCGGCGACGATCTGCATTTCCGAACCGGAAGCGGGGTCCGATGTCGGCCGGCTGCGCACCAAAGCCGAGTTGCGCGACGGCGAATGGCTGGTCACCGGCCAGAAGATTTGGATCTCCTTCGGCGACCACGACATGGCCGATCGCATCGGCCATTGCCTGCTCGCCCGCACCAATGGTGAGCCGGGCACGCGGGGCATCAGCCTGTTCCTGGTGCCGAACCTCGTCGATGGCCGGCCGAACGGCGTTTCGGTCGACCGGATCGAGGAGAAGATGGGTCTGCACGGCTCGCCCACCTGCGCCATGCGGTTCGAAGACGCGCGTGGCATCATGCTCGGCCGCGAAGGCCGCGGCCTGCCGCAGCTTTTCACCATGATCGAGCTGATGCGGCTGCTCACCGGCTGCCAGGGACTGGGCATTGCGTCTGCCGCCGCCGATGTCGCCGAGGACTATGCCAGGGAGCGCCGCCAGGGTGGCCGGCCGGACCTGCCGCCGGTGCCGATCTCGACCCATCCGGATGTGCAGCGCCAGCTATATGAAATCCGCAGCTCCACCGAAATCCTGCGCGCCGCCATTCTCGAACTTGCCACGACCATGGATATCGCCCGGCTGGAGCCGGAATCGGGGCTGGAGGATTTCACCGGCTGGATGCTGCCGCTGATCAAGAATTTTGGCGCGGCGGCAGGCTTTGAGACGGCGAATGCGGCGATCCAGGTGCTGGGCGGCGTCGGCTACACCCGCGACTGGCCGCTCGAACAATATCTGCGCGATGCCCGCATCATGACCATCTATGAAGGCACGACGGGCATGCAGGCTCTGGATTTCCTGACCCGCCGCCTCTGGCGCGACGAGGGCAGGGGGCTCGCGCTTTTCCTGCAGAAGGCCCGCGACGAGATCGACGCCTATTCCGCCGAGCACCCGCAGGCGTCGGATACCGTCCTCGCCATCCTCGACGGGTTCGAGCTGTTGAGCGACAGGATGAGCGCCATGCAGTCCGATCCGGATGCGGCCCTCTACCGCGCCGACAGCTATATGCGGGCCGCCTGGACGGCGGTTTCGGCCTGGATGGCGCTGCGCATGTCCGAGACGAGGGCGGTGGAAAGCCTTTCCGCGCAGTTCGCATTCCATAGCGCCCGCTGCGGCTGAGCGGGAGTTGCGAAACCGCGGAAAATATGTGCGTGATGCCGGTCAGGATTTTTTCTCGAAACGAGAAAGACAGTGAATATACTTCTCGACATCGGCGCATTCCTGGCAACCGCCCGCGCCGGCAGTTTTTCCGCCGCCGGCCGTGACCTGGGCGTCGCGACCTCGGTCATCACCAAGCGCGTCAAGCGGCTGGAAGAGCATCTGAACACGCAGCTTTTCGTGCGTACCACCAGGCGGCTGGCGCTCACCCTCGACGGCGAGCGGCTGAGGCCGCGCCTGCAGCTTCTGGTCGGCGAGATCGAGGAGACGCTGGCGACGCCCAATACCCATGAACTCGGACTGACCGGATCGTTGCGCATCAAGGCGCCGACGACGCTCACCTCGATGTTCTTCGGGGATATCTGCGCCGCATTCCAGGCCGCCAATCCGCGGGTAAAGATGGAGGTCGTGCTGATCGACCGCTCGGTCAATCCGCTGGAAGAGGGGTTCGACGTGGCGATCGGTGCGCTGCCGCAATCCTATGCCTATGTGATAGACCACCCGCTTTGTCCCTATCCACGTGTTCTCTGTGCCTCGTCCTGTTATCTCGCCAGCCGAAAGCGACCAAAGATGCCGACCGAACTCGTCGGCCACGCATGCATCACCTTCCATACGATCGGCACGACCTGGACCTTTCAGATGGAGACGAGCACGCTCAACGTCGAAATCACCTCGAATTTCACCGCCAATGACAGCCGCGTCCTGCTCGCAGCCGCCCGTCAGGGGCTGGGCCTGGCGATCCTGCCGAGGTTCCTCGCGCAATCGGATCTCGATAGCGGCCTGCTCCAGGAGGTCATGCCGGAATTCCCGGTCGAGCCGCTCTGGGTGAAGGCCTCCGTGCCCAGGATCAAGATGAACAAGGTCGTGGTGTCGGAGTTCGTATCCTACGTGCAGAAACGGTTCGCCGAAGGGGTGCCGGATCAGGTCATTCCGGCGTTCTGAGAACGTCCCCGAAAGCGTCGGCAGCTTCCTCGCCCGTGCCGACCGTTCTGTTTGACGCCATGCCACCGAGATTCCCGGCCGTTATCTTTCTCAAAACAAGAAAGCTGATCGCATCACTTGCCGGGTTCAAGGCGATGCGGCTTGGGTTACGATCATTGCCGAAGCGCCTGGAGGGCGCGGCATTGTTGTGGGAGGCTTTGATGGCGGAAACGCTGAGCAGGGAGACGCGGATCGTCAGGCGCGAGAAGTCGGCGCCGTTCCGCAAGCTCAAGGCGGATATCTGCGTCGTCGGCGCCGGCATCGCCGGGATCTCCGCCGCGCTCGAGGCAGCCCGGCTCGGCCGCAAGGTCGTCATCGTCGATGGCCAGGCGGCCCTCGGCGGGCAGGCCGTCAACTCGATCATCGCGACGTTCTGCGGCCTGTTTTCGAACGGCACGCATGGCTACCAGTTCACCTATGGTATTGCCGACAGGCTGCTCGCCCATCTCGAAAGCCAGGACCGGTCGATCTATTACCGCCACGGGCCGAACACGACGGTCGTTTACTACGACGAGGTCGTCCTCGGCCGCTGGATGGAACAGAGCATTCTCGAAGCCGGTATCGAGGTCGTGCTTGGCGCGCAGATCCTCGACGTGCATGTGGAAGGCCGGCGCGTCGTCCAGACGGATTTCATGACCCGCTACGGCGGCGTCTCGATCGAGGCGACCGGATGGGTGGAGGCGAGCGGCGATGCCGCGCTCGTCTGGCAGGCCGGTTTCGCCTGCCGCCAGCCGGAAAAGGGCGGCGTCTTCGGCACCCAGATGGTGGTGCTGGAAAATATCGACGAGGCCAAGCAGCCGACCCGTTACGAAATCGGCGACCGGATGAAGGAAAAGGCCGCGAGCTACGGCCTGCTGCGCCGCGAAGGCCTAGGTTTCACCATTCCCGGCCGCGGCATCGCCGCCATGAACATGACCCATGTGGAAACGCCGCTCGATCCGGTCGAGGCGTCGAAAAAGGCGCTCGAAGGCAAGGATCAGGCGGCGCGCGCCGTGGAGTTCCTGAAGACGGAATTCCCAGACTGTTTCGGCAATGCCCGTATCCGTTCCTTCGGCCTGCCGGGCATCCGCCAGACCCGCTGGATCGCCGGCAGTCATCACCTGACCGTTGACGAGATCAAGGCCGGCACCAGGTTCGACGATGCAGTCGCGCGCACGGCCTGGCCGATCGAACTGCACGACCACGGCGACGGCCACCACTGGATCACCTTCGACGAACAGCATGCCCATTACATCCCGCTCGGCAGCCTGACGCCGGACGAATGCGACAACGTCGCCGCCGCCGGCCGCTGCGTCGATGCGGATTCCGCTGCCCTTTCGAGCATCCGGGTCATGGGTCCCTGCATCGCCATGGGCATGGCCGCCGCCAACGCGCTCGACCTCGCCGGAACCGGCAGCGTGCACCAGATCGATCTCGCGGCATTGCGCGAACGGGTTTCCGACAACGTCGAAAAGAAGCATTATCGATGGACGGACGAAGAGATGCGTGCCGCATCGTGAGGAGGACGCGATGAACCTGACAGATCACGAAAAGGCCATGTATGACGGCGAACACGGCCGCGCCAAGGCGCGCGCCATGGACCTGCTCGTCCGTTACGGCGAGGCGCTCGGCGCCGAGCGTCTGGTCGAGACCAACAATGTCGCCGGCGCCTTCAATGCGTCGACCCCCTCGGTGCAGGCGATTGCCGAAAAAGGCATGGAGCACGTCTATTCCGAGCTGAACCTCGACAGCGACGAAGTGGTCGAGGTGCCGCACATGGTGGCGCATACCTGCCAGCTGATCACCGGCATCGACAACGACAATTGGGAACTGCAGGGCGTCGACAAGGCGCTGGTCGATATGCAGCGTGCCAACGAAAAGTACCTGGGGCGGCGCGGCGTCAACATGTTCGCCACCTGCACCCCCTATCAGGTGGGCAATGTGCCGGTGAAGGGCGAACATTGCGCCTGGATGGAATCCTCCGCCGTCATCTACTGCAACTCGGTCCTCGGCGCCCGCACCAATGTCGAGGGCAAGGAGAGCACGGGCGCGGCCGCGCTCACCGGCCGCATTCCCTATTGGGGTTTCCACATCACCGAAAACCGCCGCGGCACCCATCTGGTCGAGCTCGATATCGAGGTCGACGACATGATGGATTGGGGCCTGCTCGGTTATTACATCGGCGAAGTGATCGGCGAGGAGATCCCGGTGCTGAAGGGTATCGGCCGCCAGCCCGACCTGATCAAGCTCAAGCATTTTGGCGCAGCCGCGGCTTCGTCGGGCGGGGTCGAGATGTACCATATTCCGGGCATCACCCCGGAAGCGGATTCGATCGAGGAAGCCTTCGGCGGCCGCAAGGTCAAGGGCACGTTCCGCTACGGCGCCAGGGAACGGCGCGAGACCTATGAGAAGCTGCAGAGCTCGACCGAAAAGAAGGTCGATTTCATCATGCTCGGCTGTCCGCACAATTCCATCGACCAGATGGCGCTGATCGCCCATATGCTGGAGAACAAGAGGATCCATTCGGACGTGCAGCTCTGGGTGCATACGCCGCGGGCGATCAAGCAGGTCGCCGAGCGCAACGGTTATATCGACGCCATCCGCGAGGCAGGCGGGGTCGTGATGAGCGACACCTGTCCCGCCATTTCCCGCCGCCTGCCGGCGGGAACCAAGGTGATCGCCACCGATTCCGCCAAGCAGGCGCATTACCTGCCGGCGATCACCGGCGTGCAGGGCTGGTTCGGCTCGGTCAGCGATTGCGTCGATGCGGCCCTGACCGGCCAGTGGAACGGGAGGGCCTGATGGATATTTCGACCGACGCAAAACCCGAAATCATCGAACTCAAGGGCCGCAAAGTGGTGGCCGGCCGCGCCGAGGGCGAAGCGCTTGTCACGACCGAGACGATCTCCGGCTGGGGCGGCATCAACGAGCGGACCGGCACGGTCATCGAGCGGCGGCACGAGATGCGCGGCGTCTCGTTTGCCGGCAAGATCCTGGTTTTCCCCGGCGCCAAGGGCTCTTCCGGCTGGTCGGCCTATTTCCACATGACGCGATTGAATGGCGTTCAGCCGGCGGCGATGATTTTTACGCGGATGACGACCAAGATCGCGCTCGGCGCCGTGGTCACCCGCGTTCCGGCGATCACCGAGCTGGACCAGGACCCGCTCGATGTGATCGAGACCGGCGACTGGGTCGTGGTCGATGCCGATGCCGGCACGGTGACTGTCACCAAGAAATCCCTCAAGTGACGTTCTCTCTCGGACATGCCACTCGACGCCCGCGCCGATAGCCGACTATAACGTCCACCACCAAGGTAGGAGGAGTGGACATGTCGAAAGTGGCAATCGTAACCGGTGCCGGTTCGGGCGTTGGCAGGGCCGTCGCCATCGGGCTTTTGAAAGCAGGCTATAGAACCGTGCTTGCCGGCCGGCGCGAGAGCGAATTGCGGGGTACGGCGGATCTTGCCGGTGGCGAATCGCTGGTCGCTCCGACCGACGTTACCGATCCGGCGGCCGTGGACGCTCTGTTTGGGGCTACGCAAGAGGCATATGGCCGGCTGGACCTTCTGTTCAACAATGCCGGCCGCGGCACGCCGGCCGTTCCGATCGACGAATTGCCGCTCGAGACCTGGCGGGAGGTCATCGATCTGAACCTCAACGGCGCCTTCTATTGCGCCCGGGCCGCCTTCGGAATGATGCGGCGCCAGAACCCCGGCGGCGGACGGATCATCAACAACGGTTCGATCTCGGCGCATGTGCCGCGCCCGTACCAGGCCGCCTACACCGCCACCAAACACGCCATCACCGGCCTGACCCGCCAGATCGCGCTCGACGGGCGCGCAATGAACATCGTCTGCGGCCAGGTGGATATCGGCAATGCCGACACGCCGATGACGGTGCGGATGAAGGAAGGCGCTCTGCAGGCCGATCTGACCACCGCCGTGGAGCCGGTCATGGACCCGAAACATGTGGCTGATGCCGTGCTCTACATGGATGGTCTGCCTCTGGAGGCCAATGTCCTGTTCATGACGGTGATGGCAAACGGCATGCCCTACGCAGGCCGCGGCTGAGAGCGCGGCCTGCGTTCGCCTTGATCCCGCCCGGAAACTCGGCCAGCGTCAAAATGGAATAGGAAGGAAGATCCCATGCAGCAGGCACTGGTGCTCGAGAAAAAAGGCGTACTCTCGCTGCGGGAGATCGACCTTCCGACCGAGGTCGGGCCGGGCGACGTGAAGATCGCCATCGATACGGTCGGCGTCTGCGGCAGCGACGTCCACTACTACACGCATGGCGCCATCGGCCCCTATGTGCTGCGCGAACCGATGGTGCTCGGCCACGAGGCGGCCGGTATCGTCGTGGAAGTCGGCAGCGAGGTGCGGAGCCTGAAGGTCGGCGACCGCGTCTGCATGGAACCGGGCGTGCCGAACCTTTCCTCGCGCGCTTCCAAGCTCGGCCTCTACAACGTCGATCCCGACGTCCGTTTCTGGGCGACGCCGCCGATCCACGGGGTGCTGACGCCGGAAGTCGTCCACCCCGCCGCGTTCACCTACAAGCTCCCCGACAACGTCTCGTTTGCGGAAGGGGCCATGGTCGAGCCGTTTGCGATCGGCATGCAGGCCGCGAGCCGTGCCCGTATCCAGCCCGGCGATGTCGCCGCGGTGATCGGGGCGGGCCCGATCGGCATCATGGTGGCGCTGGCGGCGCTTGCCGGCGGCTGCGCCCGCGTCTTCATCTCGGATCTGAGCCCCGACAAGCTGAGGATCGCCGGGCGCTATTCGGGCATCATCCCCGTCAACATCACCGAACGGCCGTTCGCAGAAGTCATTGCGGAACAGACCGGCGGCTGGGGTGCGGATGTCGTATTCGAGGCGAGCGGCAGCCCGCGGGCTTATGCCGGCATGTTCGACCTGGTGCGGCCGGGCGGCGCCTTCGTTCTGGTCGGCCTGCCCGTCGAGCCGGTGCCGTTCGACGTGGCGAGCGCGATCTCCAAGGAGGTGCGCATCGAGACGGTGTTCCGCTACGCCAACATCTTCGACCGGGCGCTGGAGCTGATCGCATCCGGCAAGGTCGACCTCAAGCCGCTGATCACCGGCACCTTCGATTTCGGGGATTCGATCAAGGCCTTCGAGCGCGCCGCAGCCGGACATCCTTCGGATGTCAAGCTGCAGATCGTGCTGAACGGCAAGGGCTGATCAGGCGGCGCGGATGAAGCGGCCGGAAGCCGAGGCGCGCTTGTGAAGCGGCACGCGGCGGAGCATTTCGAGCGCGAACAGGCGGGCGTTCTGCCGCGCCTTGTCGAGATTGCTGATGCGGTTTTCGTCCATCGTGTAGAGCGTGCCGCCGAGATCGAAGATGTCGCGGAAGGCGGCGCGTTCGATGATCGGCGTGTCGAGCACCTCGACCTTGCGCTCGGCGAGCAGCATCTTGACCGCGAGCAGGGCGCGGGTCGTGACCATCGAGTTGACGCGGGTCAGCACCACCGAATGCGGCACGCGCAGATTGGCCTTCTCTTCGAGATAGCGCAGCAGTTCGAGCACGTTGGCACCGCCCTGGGCGTCCATGGCGCAGCCCTGGATCGGGATCAGCACGTGGTCCGAAAGACCGATCGCCTTGGCCAGCAGCGGGCTCTGCGCGCCCGGCAGGTCGAGCACGAAATAATCGGTCTTGTGGCGGTTCTCGGAAATATGCCGGTCGATCGAGGCCTGCGTCACGTAGGAAATGACGTTGAGCTTTTCGTTGCGCGGCGAAAGCATGTGCCAGCGGGTGATCCAGTATTGCGGATCGGCGTCGAGGATGGTGACGCGGTAGCCTTGCTCAACGAGTTCGGTGGCAAGAAGGAGTACGGCGGTGGTCTTGCCTGCTCCGCCCTTGGTGTTGGCAAAGGTAATGACTGGCATCGTGGGTCCCTGTCCGGCTACGAGCGTCAAATCGCTCTTTCACCGCACCCTCATGATGCGTTGTCCCATTCTTGCCAAACATGGTTAACGAGGCGTAAAAATTTGGATGGCAGATCTTACCGCCGACGGTCGGCGGCGAGGATTTCCCGGGCGATCTGTTCGAGCGATACGACCTTTTCGACGCCGCCATGGGCGATGGCTTCCTTGGGCATCCCGAAGACCACCGATGACGCTTCATCCTGGGCCACCGTATAGGCGCCGGCCTGATGCATCTCGTTCATGCCGCGGGCGCCGTCGTCACCCATACCGGTCATGATCACGCCCATCGCATTGGCGCCCGCCGAGCGGGCGGCCGACCGGAACAGCACGTCGACCGAGGGCCGATGGCGGCTGACGAGCGGGCCGGAGCGGATCGAGACCTCGTAACGCGCACCGCGCCGTTCGAGCAGCATGTGTTTGTCGCCGGGCGCGATCAGCACATGGCCGCGCAACACCGGGTCGCCGTCGACTGCTTCCTTGACCTCGACTTCGCAGAGGCTGTTGAGGCGCTTGGCGAAAGCGGCGGTGAACTTTTCCGGCATGTGCTGGACGATGACGATGCCGGGGGAGTTGGACGGCAGGGCTTCGAGAAGCTCGCGCAGCGCTTCGGTGCCGCCGGTCGAGGCGCCGACGCAGACGACCATTTCGGTGGTCTTGGCCATGGCTCCGATCTTGGGCGGCGGAAGCACCGCATCGGCCGTCAGCTTGGCTGTCGTGCTGCCTTCGCCGATGCGCGACGGCCGCAGCCGGCCGACCCGTGCGCGCGCGGCTCCCTTGACCGCGGTGCGGATCCGCTCGCCGGATTCGGCGAGATGGTCGGCCGCGCCGATCTTCGGTTTCAGGATCACGTCCACGGCGCCGGCTTCGAGCGCCTGCATCAACGTTTCCGAACCGGTTTCCGTCAGCGACGAGCACATCACCACCGGGATGGGATGCTGCGACATCAGCTTGCGCAGAAAGGTGATGCCGTCCATCTGCGGCATTTCCACATCGAGCGTGATGACGTCGGGAATTTCCTCGCGCAGCTTGCGCGCCGCCATGAAGGGATCGCTGGCCGCCCCAATGACTTCGATATCCGGGTCCGCCGACAGGACGGACGTCAGGGTCTGGCGGACGCTGGCGGAGTCATCGATGATCAGAACTCGGATTTTGCCGCTCATGGTTCATACCCGTTTGAACACAGTATTTGCCACCTGCCGGATCGGCAGATCGAAGCCGGTCACGGTTTCCGAATGACCGATGAACAGATAACCGCCGGGAAGCAGAGCCTCGCAAAGACGTGAGAGCACATGCTGCTGGGTCGGTTTGTCGAAATAGATCAGCACATTGCGGCAGAAGATCATGTGCATCAGGTCGCCGATCGGATAGGCATCGTCCATCAGGTTCAGCCGCGCAAAACCGATGCGGGAGCGCAGTTTCGGCGAAATCCGCATTTCCTGCCGCCTGTTGTCGGACGGTCGCATGACGTACTTGCTCATCATCTCGGTGGGAACAGGTGCCAGGAGCTCGCTCTGGTAGATGCCGCGCTGGGCCTTCTGCAGAACGTCGGTCGACAGATCCGTGGCAAGCACGAAATAGTCCTTTTCCGGCGCCGCCGAACGCAGGAACTCCGAAAGCACCATCGCCATCGTATAGGGCTCGGCGCCCGTCGAGCAGGCGGAACTCCACGTGCGGATGCGCCGGTCGCTATAGTTTTTCAGGATGTCCGGCAATGCCGTCTGCACCATGTAGTCGAAATGCTTCGGCTCCCGGAAGAAATCCGTCTTGTTGGTGGTCACCGCATCGATGAGGAAGATCGATTCCGCCTCGATGCCGCCGTGCTTGAACAGATAGTCGCAATAACTGTCGAAGGTCGGCATCGCCGTGACGCGCAGCCGACGGCGAAGCCGGCCTTCCAGCATGGTCATCTTGCTGTGCGGCATCTTGATGCCGCTATAGTCGTAGATGTACTTGGCCAGAAGGTCGAAGTTGCGCTTGCTCAGCCTGTCATCGAGCGGCTGGCTCCTCAATGCTACACTCACGCATACCCCCGTACAACGAACCTATTCAACGAACTGACCTCTTTGGTCGCTCATGCCACCTGGGGCTGCTGCCCCATATCGGCGAGCGCCGATCCGGAATCCGAAAACAGCCGCGCAAGGTCGACGACGACGACGAAGCCGCTCTCCCGGCGCACCACGCCGGCGATATAGTCGGAGCGCCAGCGCACGCCGATATCCGGCGCCGTCTCGATCTGTTCCCGGCGGAACGGCACGACCTCGAAGACCCGGTCGGCCACCAGGCCGAGCACCAGGACACGATCTGCGACCGGCACGTCGAGCACCAGGATGCGCGTATGCGGCGTCCTGACGGTTCTCGTCATGCCCAGGCGAAGACGAAGGTCGATCACCGGCACGCCCTGTCCGCGCACATCGCGCAGGCCGAGCAGGTATTCCGGGCCATGGGGGATCTTGAACGGCTCCTCGTGGTCGAGGATCTCGCGGACCACCTCGACGGGGACCGCGAAAATCTCGTCGCCGAGGCTGAAGGTTACGAACTGGGATTCGGAGGATGTTCCTGCCATTACGCGCTCTCCCTGAAATCGTCATCGTCCGCATCCGGGCCGCCCATCGACAGGTCGAGGGCAAAGCCTTTCGCGCGGGCCTGTTGTGCCGTGACCGAATGCCCGGCCGGATAGGCCTTGGATGCCGGCTGGGGCCTGGATTTTGCCGGTGCGGGCTTGGCGGCCGGTGCCGGCTGGCTCCGCTGCTTGGATCCGGCGCGATCGACCTTGAAGAAGGCGATCGAGGCCTGCAGTTCTTCGGCCTGGGCGGCGAGCTCCTCGGAGGTTGCCGACATCTGTTCGGAGGCGCCGGCATTCTGCTGGGTCACCTTGTCGAGCTGCTGGATCGCCTCGTTGATCTGGCTGGCGCCGATATCCTGCTCGCGGCAGGCGGCGGAGATTTCCGAGACCAGTTCGGCCGTCTTGTGGATGTCCGGCACCAGTTTGTTGAGCATTTCGCCGGCTTCGGTCGCAACCTGCACCGTTTCGCCCGAGAGAGCGCTGATTTCCGCAGCGGCCGCCTGGGAGCGTTCAGCGAGCTTGCGGACTTCCGAGGCGACGACCGCAAAACCCTTGCCGTGTTCGCCGGCACGGGCGGCTTCCACCGCGGCGTTCAAGGCGAGAAGGTCGGTCTGGCGGGCGATTTCCTGGACGATCGAGATCTTCTCGGCAATCGTGCGCATGGCACCGACGGCGCGGCCGACGGCCTGGCCGGATGTTTCGGCGTCGCGGGACGACTGGCGGGCGATCTTTTCCGTCTGGGCGGCGTTGTCGGCGTTCTGCTTGATGTTGGCGGCCATCTGCTCCATCGAGGCGGAAGCTTCTTCGGCCGAGGAAGCCTGTTCGGTGGCACCCTGGGAAAGCTGTTCGGAGCTTGCCGAAAGTTCCTGGCTGCCCGAAGAAACGTTGTTCGATGCCGCAAGCGCATCGGCGACGACGCCGCGAAGGCGTTCCACCATGCTCTGCAGCGCAAGCCCGAGAATGTCCTTGTCGGAGAGCGGCTTCGGCGAAATCGTCAGGTCGCCGTTGGCGATCTGGTCGGCGACATGCGCGGTCGTGCGCAGGTTTGTGACCATGCTCTGCATGGCGATGCCCAGCGTATCCTTATCGGAAAGCGGCTTGGCGTCGACGGAAAGGTCGCCTTCGGAGATGCGTTCGGCGATCGCTGCCGTATTGCGCAGGTTGCCGGTCATCACGTTGACGGTATCGATGAGATCCTTGATTTCGTCGTTCGTTTTGACTTCGACCTTCTGGTTGAGGTCGCCTATCGCCACCGCGTTGGCGATCGAGGAAATCCTTGCCAGGCCTCGGCTGATACCGAAGGCGATCCAGAGTGCGGCCGCGATCGCCACGATCGTTGCAAGCGAGGCGATCGCGAGCACGAGATTACGCGTGTTGTTGTATTGCTCATCCGTGGCCTGGTCGGTCGCGGCCATCTGGTTTTTTGCGGCCTGGACCCGTTTGTCGATGGCGTTTTCGATTTCGTCGATCAACTCGCGGCCTTGGTTCGCGATGATCGCGACTGCCTCGTTTGCTTTTCCAGCCTTGATGAGATCGCGGATGCGGGTGTCGAGCACCACGATCTGCTGGAATTTGACGCCGACATCCCTCCATGCCTGTCTACCTTCCTCCGTCGAGGCAAGGCCGGTGAGCTTCTCAAGTATCGTCTTGAAGTTCTGCTGGTTACGGTCGCTGGCTTCGGCATAGGTGTCGAAGTCCTTGGGATTGCTCGCATTGACCATGTTGAGCTGTGCGCGGGTCAGGCGAAGCTGGATGTTACCGAGGTCTTGAGCTGTTTCCAGACGCGCCGCCGGACCGGCGATCAGCTTGCCGATGGCATCGTTGAGATTGGACAGGCTGTATATTCCAAAGCCCGCCACGCCAATCAGCAGCGCTATGATCAGGCCATATGTGAATGCCAACTTCAGTTTGATCGTAAACCGCATTTTTAAAGTCCCCGAAATCGTTCAAAGTCTAGAGTGTTTTCAATCTCGGATGCGATCGAGAAAGCCTGACGATCGGGATCTTCCCGCGGCGGCAGTTGTTTCGATGGTCGCACCAACGCATTACGCTGGCTTGAACAGGGCCTGTTTCAGGGCCCAGTTCATTTGCAAAGAGTGCTCAGGCACTTTCCCGGAATTCGTCGTCGTCCTGATCGGGGCCGCCCATCGACAGGTCGAGGGCAAATCCCTTGGCGCGTGCCTGCTGGGATGCGACGGAATGGCCGACCGGACGAGGCGCAGGAGCCTTCTGGGGTTGTCTTGCGCCGAGCTTCGATGTTGCCGGAGCCTTGGCGCCTGGCTGAAGCCGGGCCTTGGCATTGCCGCGGTCGACCTTGAAGAAGGCGATCGAAGCCTGCAGTTCTTCCGCCTGGGCGGCGAGCTCTTCGGAGGTTGCCGACATTTCTTCCGAGGCGCCGGCATTCTGCTGGGTCACCTTGTCGAGCTGCTGGATCGCTTCGTTGATCTGGGCTGCACCGACGTCCTGCTCCCGGCAGGCGGCTGAGATTTCCGAGACCAGTTCCGCGGTCTTCTGGATATCCGGCACCAGCTTGTTGAGCATTTCGCCGGCTTCGGTCGCAACCTGCACCGTTTCGCCCGAGAGAGCGCTGATTTCTGCTGCCGCAGCCTGGGAGCGCTCGGCGAGCTTGCGGACTTCCGAGGCGACGACCGCAAAACCCTTGCCGTGTTCGCCGGCACGGGCGGCTTCCACCGCGGCGTTCAGCGCGAGAAGGTCGGTCTGGCGGGCGATTTCCTGGACGATCGAGATCTTCTCGGCAATCGTGCGCATCGCCGAGACGGCGCGACCGACGGCCTGGCCGGAATTCTCCGCATCGCGGGACGACTGGCGGGCGATCTTCTCGGTCTGGGCGGCGTTGTCGGCGTTCTGCTTGATGTTGGCCGCCATCTGCTCCATCGAGGAGGAGGCTTCTTCGGCGGCGGAAGCCTGTTCGGTCGCACCCTGGGAAAGCTGTTCGGAGCTTGCCGAAAGTTCCTGGCTGCCCGAAGAAACGTTGTCCGCTGCCGAAAGAGCGTCACCGACCACGCCGCGCAAGCGCTCCACCATGCTTTCAAGCGCGAGCCCCAGCGTGTCCTTGTCGGAGAGGGGCTTGGGTGAAACAGTCAGATCGCCATTGGAAATCTGGTCGGCGATCGTCGCGGTGTTGCGAAGGTTGGCCGTCATCGTGTTGATGGTATCGACCAGATCCTTGATTTCGTCATTTGTCTTGATTTCGACATTCTGATTGAGATCGCCGATCGACACGGCCTGAGCGACGCCCATGATCTTGGTGAGGCCTCTGCCGATGCCGAGTGCGATCCAGAACGCTGTCGCCGCTGCCGTAATGACGGCCACGACGGCGATCGTGATCATCAGGCTGCGGGTGGTCCAATAGGTTGCTTCGGCTTCATCATTGGCCTTCTGCATCCGGTCACGGTTGATTTGGACGGATTCATCCAGCTGCGCGCTGAGTTCGGTGATCGCCTTGCGGCTTTCTCCGGCCGAGAGAGCGAGTGCTTGCTGCATATCGCCGCGTTTGACGGCGGCATCGACCTTGTCGTTCGCAGCCTGGTTGGTTGTCGCAAGCGCCCGAGTTTCTTCCCAGAACGACTTCTGATCTGCCGATGCGGTCGAAGCCAGTTCATTCAGCAAGGTGATGAACTGCAGTTCCAGCTTGTCGCCGTCGCTGTAGAACTTTTCGATCTCCTGCGGCGAGGTGGCAAGCAGCATGTTCTTCTGCGCACGGATGCGGTTGAGCGACAGGATGTTCATCTGCTGGACTTTATCGAGTCGCGTCGCCGCGACTTCGGTGACATAGGTCATGGCTTCATTGGCGGCGCCAAGACTGTATATTCCATAGCCGGCCGTACCGACCAGCATGCTGACAAGAAACCCGAAAGCCAGTACCAGCTTGGCCTTGATTGTAAATCGCATAGCCCTATCCCCTCAAGGCAATAAAGTGCATCAGTCAGTGCTCCCCTGCCGGTGGGCAGGGAGCGTTTGAAAAACGAGAAGACCGATACATTCACCCTTCTGCGATGGTCCGGTTGCCCGGATATTCTCCCGCCTGCATGCGGGAGACGTTCCCGGATTCCTGTCAATCCGGGAACGCTTCAATTCCTTCAGGCGCTTTCGCGGAAGTCCGCGTCGTCTGCATCCGGCCCGCCCATCGACATGTCGAGGGCAAAACCCTTGGCGCGGGCCTGCTGGCTGAGTACCGAATGGTCGCCCTTGTGAGCCTGATGTGCCGCCGGGCGGTGCATCTGTGCTGGCCGGGCCATCGGCTTGTGGGCGACAACGGCGGCCGGAGCCCGCTTGGCCGGCTTTTTGCCGCCGGCCTGATCGACCCGGAAGAAGGCGATCGAGGCCTGCAGTTCTTCGGCCTGCGAAGCAAGTTCTTCCGATGTCGCCGACATTTCTTCCGAGGCGCCGGCATTCTGCTGGGTCACCTTGTCGAGCTGCTGGATCGCCTCGTTGATCTGGCTGGCGCCGATATCCTGCTCGCGGCAGGCGGCGGAGATTTCCGAGACCAGTTCGGCCGTCTTCTGGATATCCGGCACCAGCTTGTTGAGCATTTCACCGGCTTCGGTCGCAACCTGCACCGTATCGCCCGAGAGAGCACTGATTTCTGCAGCCGCTGCCTGGGAGCGTTCGGCCAGCTTGCGGACTTCCGAAGCGACGACCGCAAAACCCTTGCCGTGTTCGCCGGCACGGGCGGCTTCCACCGCGGCGTTCAGCGCGAGAAGGTCGGTCTGGCGGGCGATTTCCTGGACGATCGAGATCTTCTCGGCGATCGTGCGCATCGCATGGACCGCGCGGCCGACGGCCTGGCCGGAGTTCTCCGCATCACGGGACGACTGGCGAGCGATCTTTTCGGTCTGGGCGGCGTTGTCGGCGTTCTGCTTGATATTGGCGGCCATCTGCTCCATCGAGGCGGAAGCTTCTTCGGCGGCGGAAGCCTGTTCGGTGGCGCCCTGGGACAGCTGTTCGGAGCTTGCCGAAAGTTCCTGGCTGCCCGAAGAGACGTTGTCGGAAGCGGCAAGAGCGTCGCCGACCACGCCGCGCAGGCGCTCGATCATGGTGTTGACGTAGCCGAGCAGTTCGCCGATCTCGTCCTTGCTGGTGATCGTGGCAAACCTGGTCAGGTCGCCGTCGGCAACGTTCTGGACCGCCGTCACCGCGTTGCGCAGGCCCCTGTTGATCGAAAGGGCGATCCAGAGGGCGGCCAGCACGGCGATCAGGAAGGCGGCGCCCGCGACCGAGATCATGATCAGACGGGTCTGGGCGTAGTCCAGATCGGATTGCTTGTCGGCATCATTGAGGCGGCCTTCCTCAAGCTTGACCACGTCGCTGAGCAACACGTCGATCTCGTTGGTGACGGTGCGCGCCTCGTTGGTTGAGATACGCAGCGCGGCGGCGGTGTCTCCACCCAACATCAGGCTGCGGATACGGTCATCCTGCTTGCGGAATTCCGCCGTGAAGCCGGCAAGCTTGGCCCACAGAGCCTTACCCTGCTCGGTTGCGAGGGCTTCCACCGATTTGAACGTCTCGTCGAAGGTTCGGCGGGCGTCGTCGCTCTTGGCGATATATCCCTGCATCTCCCCCGGGTTTGCCGCCAAAAGCAGGTTTTTTTGCTGGCGGATCTGCTGGAGCTGCTCATTGTTGAGGTTTTGAGCCAGTTTCAGACGCAGTGCCGGCCCTCGCAACACATTTTCAAGTGTTTCGTTCAGGCTGCCGAGGCTGAAAATGCCATAGGTGGCGGTCGCAAGCAGCATGATGATGATGAAACCGAATGCTGAAGCCAGCTTGAGCTTTATTGAAGCGTGCATTTTGTGAGTCCATCAAAAGGGTGATCAACCGTGGGAGGCCCCGGTCGCGGAGTGGTCATGTTGGGCAGAGAAGATCACCTGGAGATTGGGGAGGATGATGAATTCCGCCCCCCGTTTGACGAGGCAATCGATAAAATCCGGTCGCCAGCGCATGCCCACGCTCGGCGGCGGCTCGCCGGCGGCGCGGAGCAGAGTGGTAACTTCATGCACTTTATCTGTACGGATGCCTGCAAGAACCGGTTCGCCATCGATGTTGATCGAGATCACGATGATCCGGCTGTCGATTGTCGGCTTGGTCGCCTCCATGCCGAACGCAAGCCGGATATCGGCGAGCGGGATGACCTTGCCGCGGAAGTTGATGACGCTGCCGACGAAGGCTTTTGCGCCCGGTACCATGGTCTCCGGCAGGAGATCGAGGATTTCCTGGACGCTGACCGCTTCCAGCGCGAACATCTCGCCGGCGATGTCGAATGTTAGGACTTCCAGCTCCTGGCGGCCGTCCCAGAGGTTTTCGGAGATCTTTCTGACTGCTTCGTTCATCCGGCCGCGCGCAGATGCGCCTCCTGTTGTTGTCCTGCCGCCACGAGATGGCCGACGTCGAGGATCAGCGCCACGTCCCCGTCGCCGAGGATGGTCGCGCCGGAGAAGGTCGCGACGTCATGGTGCAGTTTCGACATGCCCTTGATGACGGTCTGGTGGTCGCCGATGATCTGGTCGACGACCAGGCCCACCCGTTCGGCACCGGTGGAAATGACGACGACCTTCTGGAAGGGATCCGGCTTGGTGCCCGTGCGGAACAGGTCGCGAAGCCTGAGGAACGGTACGAGACTGTCGCGCAGCGAGATGAAGCTGCGGCCGCGTGAGCGCATGTCTTCCTCGATCGAGAGCTCGAGGCATTCCTCGACCGCCGAGAGCGGGATGACGTAGCGACCGGCGCCGACCCTGACGAGCAGTCCGTCGATGATCGCCAGCGTCAGCGGGATCGCCAGCGAAATCTCGGACCCCTTGCCTGGATGGCTGGCGACGTTGATCGTGCCGCGCAGCGCGTCGATCGTCCGCTTGACCACATCCATGCCGACGCCGCGGCCGGAAAGGTTGGTGACCGTCTGGGCCGTCGAGAAGCCCGGCTGGAAGATCAGCTGGTAGAGCTCCTGATCGGTGAGGTTGGCATTCGGCGCAATGAGCCCGGAGGACTCCGCCTTGGCGCGCACCCGCTCCTTGTTGATGCCGCGGCCGTCGTCCTTGATGGTGATGATGACTTCGCCGGCCTGCTGGCGGGCGGACAGGAGGATATGGCCTGCAGCCGATTTGCCGGCAGCGAGCCGTTCCTCGGGCGTCTCCAGGCCGTGGTCGCAGGAATTGCGGACCAGGTGCACCAGCGGATCGGCCAGGCGTTCGATGACGCTCTTGTCGACTTCCGTGCTTTCGCCTTCCGTCACCAGCTCGATCGTCTTGCCGGTTTCGTGAGCCAGATCGTGCACCAGCCTGCGAAAGCGGCCGAAGAGCTGGGTGACCGGCACCATGCGCAGCACCATCATCGTGTCGCGCAGCTCGCCCGACAGGCGTTCCACGTCTTCCGAGACGGCCCTGAGCTGCAGGTCGCCGCTGCCGCCGGCAAGCTGGCTGAGGCGCGACTGGGCGATGACGAGCTCGCCGACCCGGTCCATCAGCTCGTCGAGCCTTTCGGCGGGCACGCGGACGTTTTCGGAGGCCTTGTTCTGTTTTACGTCGATGGGAGCCGGGGCAGCCGGTGCGGATGCCGCCACATGCGGGGCCGCGGCCTGCGCGGTTGCAGCGGGCTGGGCCGTTGCAGTCTTGGCCGGCGTCTTTGCGGCGGCGACCGGCGCCTCGACGGTGATGACTTCGAGCTGCATCTCGTCCATGACGAAGATGAACACGTCGTCGATCGCCGAACGCGGCTGGGTTGTCAGAAGCTCGACCTCCCAGGTGACGTAAAGATCGGTCGGGGCGAGAAGATCAAGCGACGGGATGGCGGACCGGTCCGCTACGATCGTGCACTCGCCGAGCTCGCGCAGTTCGTCGAGAAGCGGCAGCGGATTGGTGCCGTTCGCCATCGCGTTCTGCGGGAGACTGAAGCGGATCTTGAAATGGTTCTGGCCCGGTGCAGCCTTGGCGGGGTTGCCCGCACCCGGGCTGTTGGCGCCGTCGACCGCGGCGCGCAGGGTGGCGAGAAGCGCTTCGCCGGTTGCCTCGTGATCGCCATTCGGCGTATCGACCAGGGCACGCATGTGATCCTTGGCTTCCAGAACCGCGGTGACCAGTTCCTGGGTCGCCGGAACCTCGCCCTTGCGGACGCGGTCGAAGGCGGTCTCGCAATGGTGGGTGAAGGCGGCAAGGGCGTCGAAACCGAACATGGCGCCGGAGCCCTTCAATGTGTGGAGGCCGCGGAAGACCGCGTCCACCTGATCCTTGTCGCCGAGGTTTACGTTCAGGTCGAGAAGCCCTGCTTCGATCTGTTCCAGAAGCTCGGCCGCTTCTGTCCTGAAAACCGCGATAGGATCGGGAAAGCTCATCTGCCGAGCACCTTTCGGACGATCTTGACCAGGCTTTCCGGGTCGAACGGCTTGGTGAGCCAGCCGGTGGCGCCGGCGGCCTTGGCTTCCTGCTTGATGTCGTTGTCGGATTCCGTCGTCAGGAAGATGACCGGAACACCCATATGGGCCGGCATCTTGCGCAGTTCACGGATCATCGTCAGGCCGTCCATGTTCGGCATGTTGAGATCGGTGACGATCAGGTCGAACTGGCTGGCACTGAGCTTGGCGATGCCGTCCATGCCATCGACTGCCTCGGTGATCTGATATCCGGCATTGCTCAGGGCGACGCGAGTGGTCAGCCGTATGCTGGCGGAATCGTCGACTGTAAGGATGCTGGCGCTCATTGAATTCCCCCTTGATGAAGCCAGAATTGCAGGTCCTCGGCGGACATTCCCTCAAGGAAGCCGCTGCGCTTCAGGACATCGAGCGTCGGGCCGCTGGCAGGACGGCTTAACGCGACGTGTTTTCCGGCTGTACCGGCATAGATGCGTGCCGCTTCCATGAGTTGGATGAAGCTGATGTCCACCTGGCAGTCATCGTCGATGTCGATGGTTGCGGACGCGGTATTGGCGAGAAATTGCAGCATTTCCTGCTGGACAACGGTGATTGCGCGAACCGTCAGGTTCTGCGGCAGGCGAAAGTAATCCTCTTTAACATCGGAAGCAGGCATTCTTACCTCAATATATTTCCGAAAACGCTGAAATAGCTGCTCGAATTTGGACTTGCATCGTTAATCGCGAGTTAATCCGCGATGGCGACTTTTAGCGCAGCAATACTGATAGGTTGTATTTTACCACCCTGAACGGCGTAAAAATTAACCACAAGTCGCAAATGGGAACGCCATGTTCTGCGGGAATTAACTCCTGTCCGCTCAGAGTAGCTCTCACGCAGGACGGAACCATGCCACGCACTTGCTGGTGTGGAGCTGTCTCAAAACAATACGGACGAGTTCATCGTCATTATCTTCGGCAGGCGGAGGTCCCGCGGGACCTGAAAGGTGAAGCGAAGTGGCTGTCAGGGCACCCATTTTTGACGTCGCGGACAATTCGACAGGCGTTCTGGTCTTTGTCGACCGGATGGAAACGGCGCGTTCGCGTATCGAGGAGCGCTTTCTGGACGGCGGCGCCGCACTCCTGTCGATCCTCGACGTGCTGAACAAGCTGATTGCCTCGCTCGACCAGCTGACCGGTTCCCTGGATGAAGGAACGGCAAACGCCACGATGGCGGAGCTGAAAAGCACGGTCGAGCGGCTGTCGCAGCTGACCAGGCTCGAATCCGGCCGTCAGGTCGGCTTCCAGGAAATTGCCTGTGCCGAGCGCAAGCTCCGGCCGCAGATCGAGGAGATGCAGGAAACCTTGCGCTATCTGCGCACCTTCGCCGTGACCGCCAAGATCACCGGTGCCGGCATTGCCGATTTCGCCGGCTTCGCGGAGGAAATTCTGGCAAGAATCCAGGAAGGTTCGCGCCAGGTCAACGATCTGGCCGGAAAGCTGAGCACGCTTGGTCACGGCCTCGGGCCGGTGATGAGCAAGGGAAAGGCGATCCTGGCAAGTTACGATCAGACGGTGCCGCAGATCGTTACCGGTCTGTCGAACGGTGCATCGGAAATCGGCAAGCACCGCAAGCTGCTCGTGGAGCGCGCCGGACGGGTTCGCGCCGTTGCGGGCGGCATCCAGTCGAAACTCGCCTCGACCCTGTCGGCCATGCAGGTCGGCGACATCACCCGCCAGCGCATCGAACATTGCCAGTCGAGCCTGCGCATCCTTTCGGAATATCTGGAGTCGCCCGCAGCCGCCGGGCTTACCGGCGAGCAGCGCGAAAGCCTCTCGCTGATCATCCGCAAGCTCGTGTCGTTGCAGCTCAATCAATCCATCGCCGATTTCGATCGTGATACGGCAAAGATCGTCGTCACCGTCGCAAGCTTCCGGTCCGATCTGTCGCAGATCGAGGCCCTGCGCGCGGCGATGACCGATACCGACGGCGGCGACAACGACAATGCGATCCGGCAGCTTGAAAGCGGCGTGGCCGCCGCCCGCGGCGCCGTGCGTGAAATCGAGGATGTCGCCCACCATGCCGGCGAACTGAGCCGGTCGACCAGCGATACCGTCCGGGAACTTCTCGACGGCATCGGCACGGTCAAGGTCGTGCGCACCGACATCCATTACATGGCGCTCAACACCAACCTGCGCTGCAGCAAGATCGGTGAAGAGGGCAAGGCCATCAATGTCGTGACCGCCGAACTGCGCAACTTTGCAGCCGCCCTCGATGAAACGGCCGAGAAAATCCTGGCCGAACTCCAGACGCTCGAAATCGCCGCCAACAAGCTGACCAGCGTGCATGGCGAAGAAGGCGAACAAAGTCTCGATCAGCGCCTTGAGAACGCACTCGAAAACATCCGCTCGGTCGGCGACCGGATGGACGCCCAGATGCTGGCGCTCAACGACCAGAGCAGGACGGCCGTCGGCGAGATGGATATCTCGCTTGCCAGGCTGAACTTCAACGCCGAACTTGGCGAGGTGCTGCGCTCCTGCGCCGACGAGATGGAACTGGACGGGGACGTTTTCGAAGCGCCGGGTTTGGGAGCAGCGCTTGCCGAGGTCGGCGGCCGCATCGCCCGTCTCTATACGATGGTGACCGAACGCGAGCTGCATGCCGCGGTGCTTGGCACCGAACCGCCGGTGGAAGCCGCGGTCGTCGTGGCCGTCATGTCGGATGACGACATCGACGACGCCCTGTTCTGATCGGCCGGCGGCGGCTGGAGCCGGTTGGCTGCTGCATCCGGCGGCTTATCCTGTTAAGATAAAGCGAAGGCGGCGCCTTGACCTTTGGGCGCGCCTGGGTCATGTGACCGCCTTTGCTGACGCAGCGCTTGGATTACGGGACGAACCCCGCAAGTGCTCTAGAAGAGAAACAAAATGACCAAGGCAACCTCCTCGGCGCCCTCCCAGCGCATGCTTCGCGTTGGCGAGCAGGTCCGCGCCGCCATAACCCAGGTCCTGCAGCGCGGCGAAGTGCGCGACGACCTGATCGAAAAGACCGTGATTTCCGTGTCCGAAGTGCGCATGTCGCCGGACCTGAAGATCGCCACGGCCTATGTGACGCCGCTTGGTCTGCCGGATCACGCGGCGGTCATCGAAGCGCTGAACCGCAACGCCAAATATATCCGCGGCCGGCTCGGCGGCCAGCTCCGGCAGATGAAATACATGCCGGAAGTCCGCTTCCGGGACGATACCAGCTTCGACAACTACAAAAAGATCGACCAGCTGCTGCGCTCGCCGGAGGTCCAGCGGGACCTCGACGGCGACAGTGAAGACGAAGAATAGTCAAGAGAACGCATGTCCAAACCCCGCAAACCAAAGGGCCGCCCGGTTTCCGGCTGGCTGATCCTCGACAAGCCGGTCGATTTTGGCTCGACCGAAGCCGTCTCCAAGATCAAGTGGCTGTTCAACGCCCAGAAGGCCGGTCACGCCGGCACGCTCGATCCGCTCGCCTCCGGCATGCTGCCGATCGCGCTCGGCGATGCGACGAAGACCGTGCCTTACGTCATGGATGGCCGCAAGATCTACGAATTCGCCGTCAGCTGGGGCGAGGAGCGCTCGACCGACGACCTCGAAGGCGAGGTGACGGCCTCCTCGGACACGCGTCCCGACGAACAGTCGATCCGCGATCTGCTGCCGAAATATACCGGCACGATCAGCCAGATCCCGCCGCAGTTCTCGGCCATCAAGATCGCCGGCGAACGCGCCTATGACCTCGCTCGCGACGGCGAAACGGTCGATATCCCCTCCCGTGAAGTGGAGATCTTCCGCCTGACCCTGCTTGGCGTGACCCCCGACAAGGCGCATTTCGAGGTGGAATGCGGCAAGGGCACCTATGTGCGCGCCCTTGCCCGCGATTTCGGCCGCGATCTCGGCTGCTACGGCCATATTTCCGAACTGCGCCGCACCTTCGTCGCGCCGTTTGCCGAGGAAAAGATGGTGCCGTTGGCCGATCTCGTGGCGCTCGAGGAGATCGAGGACCGCGACGAGAGGCTTGCAGCGCTCGACGAATACCTGATCGACACTGCCGAAGCGCTTTCCAGCCTGCCGCATCTGCCGATCACCGACGACCAGGCGCATCGGCTGAAAATGGGCAACCCGGTGATCCTGCGCGGTCGCGATGCGCCGCTCGCCGAGGCAGAGGCCTATGCGACGGTCCGCGGCAAGCTGATCGCCATCGGCGAGATCGGCCAGGGTGAATTCCGGCCCAAGCGGGTGTTCGGCTGAGCGAAACATCCGCTCTTCCAATCCGGGCATGAATGGTTTATAGGCAGCGCCAGCAAGAAGGCGGCCTCTGGCATTCATTTTGCTTTCACGGCCAATGCTGGACGACATCCCGGCCTTTGGCGTCCCTGTTTCCTCTCAAAAGAAAGGATCATCCGATGTCGATCACTGCCGAGCGTAAGAGCGCGCTGATCAAGGAATATGCAACCGTCGAAGGCGACACCGGTTCTCCGGAAGTCCAGGTTGCGATCCTGACCGAGCGCATCAACAACCTGACCGAACATTTCAAGGGCCACAAGAAGGACAACCACTCCCGTCGTGGCCTGCTGACGATGGTTTCGAGCCGCCGCTCGCTTCTTGACTATCTCAAGAAGAAGGACGAAGGCCGCTACACCAAGCTGATCAACAGCCTGGGTATTCGCCGCTAACAAATCTTCCGGCGGGACTGGCAACAGTACCCGCCGGACGCCTTTTCGGGCCTGGGCCCGATGAAACGCTGGAACCGTGCTTCTGAAGACCTGCGCGGTAAAAATCCCGGCGGACCCGGATGGGCCGGATCTGCCAAACAAACCGTTGACCTGTCATGGGGCAGGATTGCCGGATGCTTTCGGCCGAAGCCCTCGAGGCTTTAGCCACGGCTTCTCGTTCAGGATGCCGACGATACAAAGCCTCCCGTTGTCTTGCCCATGATGTGTCACATTGATTGCGGTCGACTGTGCGCTACGCCCCATATCGGCGATGCGTGTGCTCCCGCATTGAAGGACAAGACATGTTCAATACACATTCCGTCGAAATCGAATGGGCAGGCCGCCCGCTGAAGCTGGAAACGGGCAAGATCGCCCGCCAGGCTGACGGCGCCGTCCTCGCCACCTACGGGGAAACCGTCGTTCTCGCCACCGTCGTCTCGGCCAAGGCGCCGAAGCCGGGCCAGGACTTCTTCCCGCTCACCGTCAACTACCAGGAAAAGACCTATGCCGCCGGCAAGATCCCGGGCGGCTATTTCAAGCGCGAAGGCCGTCCGAGCGAAAACGAAACCCTCGTTTCCCGCCTGATCGACCGCCCGATCCGCCCGCTCTTCCCGGAAGGCTACAAGAACGACACCCAGGTCGTCGTCACCGTCATCCAGCATGACCTCGAGAACAACCCGGACATCCTGTCCATGGTCGCCACCTCGGCAGCCCTGACGCTGTCAGGCGTTCCGTTCATGGGCCCGGTCGGCGGTGCCCGCGTCGGTTACATCAACGGCGAATACGTGCTCAACCCGCATCTCGACGAGATGGACGAGTCGGTTCTTGACCTGGTCGTCGCCGGCACGCACGACGCCGTTCTGATGGTCGAATCCGAAGCCAAGGAACTCAACGAAGAAGTCATGCTCGGCGCCGTCGTGTTCGGCCACCGCGGCTTCCAGCCGGTTCTCGACGCGATCATCAAGCTCGCTGAAGTTGCCGCCAAGGAACCCCGCGAATTCGAACCGGAAGACTATTCCGAACTCGAAGCCGAAATGCTGCAGCATTTCGAAGCCGAGCTTCGCGAAGGTTACAAGATCACCCAGAAGGCCGACCGTTACGCCGCCGTCGACGCCGTCAAGGCGAAGGTCAAGGCTCACTTCTTCCCGGAAGGCGTCGAGCCGAAGTACAATGCCGAAGTCATCGGCGCCGTCTTCAAGCACCTGCAGGCGAAGATCGTCCGCTGGAACATCCTCGACACCAAGAGCCGCATCGACGGCCGCGATCTGGAAACCGTTCGTCCGATCGTCTCGGAAGTCGGCCTCCTGCCGCGCACCCACGGTTCGGCCCTCTTCACCCGCGGCGAGACCCAGGCGATCGTCGTCGCCACGCTCGGCACCGGCGAAGACGAGCAGTACGTGGACAGCCTGACCGGCATGTACAAGGAACGTTTCCTGCTGCACTACAACTTCCCGCCCTACTCGGTCGGTGAAACGGGCCGCATGGGTTCCCCGGGCCGCCGCGAAATCGGCCATGGCAAGCTCGCATGGCGCGCCATCCGCCCGATGCTGCCGACCGCCGAGCAGTTCCCCTACACGCTGCGTGTCGTCTCCGAAATCACCGAGTCCAACGGCTCGTCTTCGATGGCGACCGTCTGCGGCACCTCGCTCGCTCTGATGGACGCGGGCGTTCCGCTCGCCAAGCCGGTTGCCGGCATCGCCATGGGCCTCATCCTCGAAGGTGAGCGTTTCGCGGTTCTCTCCGACATCCTCGGCGACGAAGACCACCTCGGCGACATGGACTTCAAGGTTGCGGGCACTGCCGACGGCATCACCTCGCTGCAGATGGACATCAAGATCGCCGGCATCACCGAAGAGATCATGAAGGTCGCGCTGAGCCAGGCTCAGGGCGGTCGCAAGCACATCCTCGGCGAAATGGCGAACGCCATCACCGAGAGCCGCGGCCAGCTCGGCGAATTCGCACCGCGCATCGAAGTGATGAACATCCCGGTCGACAAGATCCGCGAAGTCATCGGTTCGGGCGGCAAGGTCATCCGCGAAATCGTCGAAAAGACCGGCGCCAAGATCAACATCGAGGACGACGGCACCGTCAAGATCGCCTCCTCCTCCGGCAAGGAA
>Ga0209758_1000287_pt1 | contig 99234 bp, 91 predicted proteins | sample AraplaMF_Col_mMF_FD_184258 | JGI IMG/M metagenome (GOLD analysis project Ga0209758, IMG submission 184258) | Arabidopsis root microbial communities from the University of North Carolina, USA - plate scrape MF_Col_mMF (SPAdes) (version 2) | ecosystem: Host-associated > Plants > Roots > Endosphere... | reverse complement strand
ATCGGCGCCCTCACCACGTCGACCACCTTCTTGGCCAACCCGGTCAGCAGCGCATACACGATCGCCGCGTGAAACAAAATGACAAACCCGATCCCGACCAGGTGGCGGCGGGGGTCGGCTTGTCGCTTGGAAAAGTCCATACGCTGGGATCTCCAGTGTGGAAACGCAAACGTTCGAGGTTAACAAAAATGCCCGCCGGCTTGTGGCCAGCGGGCAAATCGGTGGAGACCCTCGCGCGAAGCGCCAGCCGGCTCCCGCCGGCGGCGCCCCATCAGGCCTCTTTCAGTCGATGACGATCAGAAGGCGTACGCGGCACGCACGTACACGAAGCGACCACGCGGGTCGGCGTACTGCGGGTCATAGCCGGACTGGAACGAGAAGCTCTGGTTGGTGTACGGGGGATCCGAATCCATCAGGTTCTTCGCACCGACCGTCAGGCGCAGGCCCTTGATGCCGGAGTACGTGACTTGAGCGTCATAGATCTCGTACGGGCTCACGCGACGCGGCAGCGGGTTGCCGTCCGCATCCGAACCCGGCACGTCGTGGTAGCCGCTCTGCCAGTTCAGGCCGAGGGTGACGTCCCACGGGCCGGTCGACCAGTTCACGAACTGGTAGGTCTTCAGGCGCGGGATCACGCCACCCGTGGTCGCGTTCTCCAGGTTGCCCACGTTCGGCGAGAACGTGCCGTCCGGATTCTGCGTGTCGTACTTGATGAAGTACGTGCCGCTGAAGCCGAGCGTGAAGCGGCCATAGCCTTCGGTCGGCAGGCGCCACTTCAGGTCGATGTCGAGGCCCGACAGCTTGGTTTCGCCGGTGTTCAGGTTGGTCTGGTCGATGTTGATGATCGCGCCAGGGATCGTCACGCCGTTGACCACTTCATCCGGACCACGGGTGACGTAGTTGCCGTACTTCGCCAGGTTGCCCAGGATCACCGCTTGCGGCAGGCCGTTGGAGATCGTGTCCTTCAGCTTGATGTGGAAGTAATCCAGGCTGGCGGAGAAGTTCTTCGTCGGCTCGAGCACGATGCCCGTCGTGAAGTTGGTCGACTTCTCCGACGACAGCGTGGGCTTGCCGCCGTTGGTGGTCGGGAACTGCGTATCGCAATCCTTCACGCCGTCTTCGGTGATCGGGCAGCGCACCGGATCGGTCAGGCCGGTCTGCGAGACGCCGGTGGTGGACGGCGAATACAGGTCTGCCAGGCTGGGAGCCCGGAAACCCTTGCTGACGGAACCGCGCCACAGGAAGCGGCTGCTCGGCTGCCAGCGCAGGCTGAGCTTCGGCGTGGTCGAGCTGCCGGTGCCTTCGTAGTTGTCGTAACGGACGGCGCCGTCGGCCTCCAGCGTCTTGGTGATGGGCACCACCAGTTCGCCGAACACCGAGGTCACGTTGCGCGACTTGTCGACCGCGCCCAGGTTGCCGCCGTAGCCCGAGATGTCGCCCTGGGCGATCTCGGTGCTGGGGTTGAACTGGTACTTCTCCTTGCGGTACTCGGCGCCGACCGCCACCGACATCGCGCCGGCGTCGAGCTGCATCACTTCACGCGAGACGTGGCCGCTCAGGCTGTCCAGCGTGGACTTGACCGAGAACGCGTCGCCGGTGAAGTTGGCGGCACGGATCTGCGCCAGCGTGTCGGCGGTGTTGTCGCCGAAGAAGTTCACCGAACCGCTGTTCAGCAGCGGCAGGATCTTCGAGTAGATCGGGTAGCCGTCGTTGACCTGCTCGCGCACCTTGCTCTGGCTGTGCAGCGCGGAGACGTCGAAGTCCCAGCCGCCGGCCGAGCCCTTGGTGCCCAGCACCAGGCGCGGTGCTTCGGCGATGTCGGTCAGGTCGCGGTTGCCGCTCAGCGCGGCGCGGTAGCGCACGCGAAGATCAGGGAACTCGGCGGGGTCCACACCGGGAAGCTTGCCTTGCACCCAAGCCGTCGGGTAGTACGGCGAGCTGGGCTTGAGGATGATCGTGGACGACGGGAAGGTCGTGTACTGGTTGTACGGCGCCTGGTTCGCCAGCGGGTTGCTCAGCGGAATCGTGAACTGGTCAGACAGCGGCACCGGCTGGATGATGGTGTTCGTCTTGTTCCGGTTGAACGACGCCTCGGCATAAGCCTCGATGCTGTCGGTGATCGCGAACTTGGCCGAACCGAAGATGCTCACGCGCTCGGTGTCCGGCAGCAGGGCCACCATCGACGCCGGGTCGAAGCGGCAGACAGCCGGCCCGAACACGGGGTCGATCGACGAGTACGGCGGCACGCAGCCGGTCGCATTGGTCGGGTTGCCCGACACGGCGTGCGCCGCGCCCGGAACGGAAGCGACGTTCGCCGGGAAGGTGTTGCCCGAGGTCGTGGTGACCTGGTTCTCGACGTTGTACGAGTGGCTCGCGAAACCGCGGTCGCGGCCGTACAGCGCCGATTCCTTCTGGAACGAACCGACCAGCATCACGTTGAAGCGGTCGGTGGCCAGGTTGCCCATGCCCCAGCTGAGGCTGGCGCGCTTGGAGTCGCCGGCGCTGCCGCGGGTCGGCGTGCCGTACTCGACGGAGATTTCAGTGCCCTGGAAATCCTTCTTCAGGATGAAGTTGATCACCCCGGCGATCGCGTCCGAACCGTAGATGGCCGATGCGCCGTCCTTCAGCACTTCGACGCGCTCGATGGCCGACAGCGGGATGCTGTTGACGTCGACCGAGACGGAGTCGTTCGTGAAGCCGATGCCGTACGGGGCGATGCGCTTGCCGTTCAACAGCACCAGCGTGCGGGTCGAGGTGAGGCCACGCAGCGAGGTGGACGAGATGCCGCCCGTGGTCGCGCCGGAGCCCGACGAGGCGGTCAGGCCGCCCGAGCTGCTCACCGCGCTGACGGTCTGCAGCAGCTGCTCGACCGTGGTGGCGCCGGTGCGGGCGATGTCTTCGCGCGTCAGCACCTGGACCGGCAGCGCCGTCTCGGCATCGATCCGCTTGATCGACGAGCCGGTGATCTCGACGCGTTCGAGCTGCTGCTGAGCGAGAGCAGGCAGTGAGCCGAGCGCAAGGCTGCCGCCGAACGCCAACATCAGGCCGGTGCAGACCTTCGTTCTTCTAAACATGTGATCTCCTAAAACACTGAAAGGTTGATCGATAAACCCACTCTCACAGCAAGTCATGTGCCGGCTTTATGAACCTGCCATGACCTGTCCGCAAAGACATGTAAAAGAATTGTCACTGAAGGGATAAGGGGTCTCTTCAGGGTATTCCTTGATCGCTTCAGAGGCCCTGCGCGTGCAAGTGGGGCGCGCGCCGAGGAGACGCGCGGGGCGATGGCGGGAAACCCAGGCTGCATGCGGGTTTGCGGCCGATTCACCGCAAGACGGCGGCTCATCCGATGACACACTTCGACGCGCACCTGGTCACCGATCCCAGGCTTGCAAGGACACAGCCGTTGGCCCTGTGCAACAGCCTTCGAAAGTTGCCGCCCAAAGCGCGGCCCGGCCCGCGGGAAGCGGGCTCTTCGCCATCGATGGCGCGCAGCCGTCGATGCGTTACGGCGATGACATCAGGCGCCCAGTTCGGCCCTGATTCGGGGCACCGCCGCAAGCAAGGTGCGCGTGTAGCTCGATTGCGGTGAGGAGAGCACCGATTCGGTGGAACCCGATTCCTCGATGCGGCCCTTCTGCATCACCGCCACGTGGTCGGCGATGTACTCGACGACACCGATGTTGTGCGTGATGAAAAGGTACGACACACCGAGCTCGCGCTGCAACTCGCGCAGCAGGTTCAGGATCTGCGCCTGCACCGACACGTCGAGCGCCGAGGTCGGCTCGTCGCAGACGATCAGCTTCGGGTTCACCGCCAGCGCGCGCGCGATCGCGATGCGCTGGCGCTGGCCGCCCGAGAATTCATGCGGGTAGCGCTGCAGCGCATCGCGCCGCAGGCCCACCTGGTCGACCAGGTTCTCGAGCAGCGCGCGCCGCGCCGCCTCGTCCAGCTCGGGACGCAGCGCGAGCAGGCCTTCCTCGAGCACGTCGAACACGCGCATGCGCGGGTTCAGCGATGCGAACGGGTCCTGGAAGATGATCTGCACCGCGCGCCGCGCATCGCGCAGCGCATCGCCCTCGAGGCTGAACAGGTCCTGGCCCTGGAACAGCGCCCTGCCCTCGATCACCGCCTGGCGGCGCAGCAGCTGCACGATGGCCTTGCCGGTGGTCGTCTTGCCGCAACCGGATTCGCCGACCAGCGCCAGCGTCTCGCCGGGCTGGATGCCGAACGAGATGCCGTCGACCGCGTTGAAGCTGCCCTGCGCGCGCTGCAGCAGCCCGCGGCGGATCGGGAAGCGCACCGACAACTGCTGCACATCGAGCAGCAGCGGCTGGTCTAGACCAGCTTCGGTGCGCTTTGCGGCCACCGCGACGATGCTCTCGCCCTGGATCGGGGCGGCGTCGGCGGGCAGCGCACCATCGCGAGACAGGTCGCGATAGAGGATGCAGCGCACGTTGCGCCGCGTGCCGAGGTCGATCAGCTCCGGGAGGGTGGTGTGGCACTCGGGCATCACGCGGTCGCAGCGCGGCGCGAAGCGGCAGCCGGTGAAGTCCTGCCACAGCGGCGGCACGGTGCCGGGGATCGCGGCCAGCCGGCCGCCGCGCTTGTCGGCGTCGGGCAGCGCCCGCAGCAGCAGCCTGGCGTACGGGTGCTTCGGCGAGCGGAAGAACTCCTGGCTGGTCGCCTCTTCGATGATCTGCCCGGCGTACATCAGCGCGACGCGGTGCGCCATGCCGGCCACCACCGCCAGGTCGTGCGTGATCAGCAGCAGGCCCATGCCCTGCTCGCTCTGCAGCTGCTTCAGCAGGTCGAGGATCTGCGCCTGGATCGTCACGTCCAGCGCGGTGGTCGGCTCGTCGGCGATCAGGAAATCGGGCTCGGCCGCCAGCGTCATCGCGATCATCACGCGCTGCTTCTGGCCGCCGCTCAGGCGGAACGGGTATTCGTCGATGCGGCGTGCCGGCTCCGGGATGCCGACCTTGCCCAGCCACTGGATGGCCTTCTCGCGCGCAGCGGCGCCGCGCAGCTCGGTGTGCGCCTCGATCGCCTCGACGATCTGCTCGCCCACGCGCTTGACCGGGTTCAGGCTGGTCGACGGCTCCTGGAAGATCATGCCGATCTTGCCGCCGCGCACGCTGCGCATGCGCGACTCGGGCAGCGCGAACACGTCCTCGCCCTCGACGTGCAGCGAGCCCTGCGTGACGCGGCCGTTGTCGGGCAGCAGGCGCATCAGCGCGAGCGCGGTCATGCTCTTGCCGCAGCCGGACTCGCCGACCAGCGCGAAGGTCTCGCCGCGCGCGATGGTCAGGCGCAGCCCGTCGATGGCCTTCACGAGGCCGGCATCGGCGTCCAGCGCCACCTTCAGATCATTGACTTGCAACATGGCGGCGGCTCAGCGGGAAGGACGGTTCACGCGGGCCAGCCGGCCCAGCGGATTGCGGCGCGGCCGGAAGATGCGCGCCCGCGGATCGAACGCGTCGCGCACGCCGTCGGCGAACAGGTTGGCCGCCAGCACCAGCGCCACCATGAAGCTGAACGCCGCGGCGAACGACCACCACACCACCGGGTCGCGCGACATCTCGTTGCGCGCCAGGTTGATCATGCCGCCGAAGCTGTTCATCGACGGGTCGACGCCGACGCCGACGTACGACAGCACCGCCTCGTAGAGGATCAGCGCCGAGAAATCGAGCACCGTCGTGATGATGATCAGGTGCACCACGTTCGGGAAGATGTGCCGCACCATGATGCGCCAGTCGCTGACGCCGAACGCGGTGGCGGCCTGCACGTAGTCGAGCTCGCGCAGCTTCATGGTCTCGGCGCGCAGCAGCCGGCACAGCGTGGCCCAGCCCGTCAGCCCGAGGATCACGCACAGCAGGAACAGCCGCACGTCGGCGCGCTCGGCGCCGGTCTCGAACAGGTCGGGATGGGTGTCGATGAAGACCTGCATCATCAGCACGCAGGCGGCGATCAGCAGCACGTTCGGCACCGACGACAGCGTGGTGTAGAGGTACTGGATGACCTCGTCGATCCAGCCCTTGAAGTAGCCGGCGAGGATGCCCAGGCCGACCGCGAGCGGAAGCGTTGCCACGGTCGACAGGCTGCCGATCACGAACGCGGTGCGGATGCTCTTGAAGGCCTGGTACAGCACATCGTTGCCGGTGCGGTCGGTGCCGAACACGTGGTACTGCGTGGCCAGCGAGAATACCGGCCCGAAGATCGCGCACAGCACGAACACCGTGATCAGCCCGGCGCGCAGCGGCAGGTCGGTGTGGTTGTGCAGCAGCTGGTGGCAGGCCTGGCGCCAGGTCCAGCCGTTCACGCGTGCCACCACCGCGGCCACCGCCGACACCACCGCCAGCCCCACCAGCACGCCGATGACCAGGCCGCGCAGCGTGCGCCACGCGATGTCGGCGCCCCAGCCGGCATCGTCCTTCAGGTGCGCGCCGCCATGGTCCAGGCGCGGGAAGATGCGCTCGGTCTTGCCGTCGACCTCGCGCGAATCCTTCGTGAAGGCGCGCATCGCGAGCGGTGCCGAGTAGGTGGTCTCGCGCCCCTCGACCTGCGTGGACAGCACCACGTCGAGCAGCGATTCGGTGCGCGTGCTGTAGGCCTGGGCCTGCTGGGCATCGCCGCCGGCCGCGTTCTGCAGCGCGCGCCGGAAGTGCACGCTGTCGACCACGGCGACGCCGAGGAACACCAGCAGGATCACCGCCGAGCACAGCGCCGCCGGATCGCGGAACACCTTGAGCCACGAGATGCGCAGGTTCACGCTGCCGCGAATGCGCCAGCCGTACACCAGCAGGGCCAGCACGAGCAGCATCACCACCACGTCCGACCACAGAAAGACAATCTTCGGCATGAGTTGGGTTCCGGTGCGTGGCTCAGCTCAGCCGAACCCGGGGGTCGACCCAGGTGTAGGCGATGTCGATGAGGATGTAGGTGCCGATGTACAGCAGCGAGCCGATGAAGACGATCGAGCGCAGGATCGCGAAGTCCTGGCCCGAGATCGCGTCGATCACGTAGGCGCCCAGGCCCGGGATGCCGAAGAAGCTCTCGAACACCAGGCTGCCGAGGAACACGTACGGCAGGTAGCTGCCGGCGCTGGTGATGATCGGGATCAGCGCGTTGGGCAGCACGTGGCGGAACAGCACCTTGGGCTCGCTCAGGCCCTTGGCCCGCGCGGTGCGCACGTAGTCGCGGCCGATCTCCTCGAGGAACATCGCGCGGTACAGCCGCCCTTCCCCGCCCAGGCGCGACAGCAGCGACAGGATCACCGGCAGCACCAGGAAGCGCACCGCGTCCAGCCCCGGCGCGAAGCCCGAGATCGGCACGAGGCGGAACATGCGCGAGAACAGGAACTGGCCGACGATGATGTAGAACAGGCTGCTGATCGACAGCATCAGCACGCAGGCCACCACGCCCCAGAAGTCGATGCGCGAGTTCTTGAAGAACACCAGCAGCAGCGCAAAGCCGACGCTCGCGAAGATCTGCAGCACGAACAGCGGCACCGCCAGCTGCAGGCTGACCCACATGCGGGTGCGGATCTCGTGGCCGATGTCGGTGGCGCTGCGCGCATCGGAGCGGCCGAACTTGAGCGCCAGCAGCGACACCGAGCGGTCCCAGAACACGGTGTCGGTGAGCTGCTCGACACCGCTCGCCTTGTGGTTGACGTACAGCGGCTTGTCGTAGCCGCGCTCGCTCTTCCACTTCTCGATCTGCTCCTGCGTGACGCGCTTGCCGCCGATGTTCAGGCGCGCCATGTCGTCCGGCGTGTTGACCGTGAAGAACAGCAGGAAGGTGAACAGGTTGACCCCGAGCAGGATCAGGAAGCCGTAGAAGCCACGGCGGATGATGTAGTTCAACATCGGATCAGGCTTTCGCAGGACGGGGCGCGTCGGCGGCGATGGCCACCTCGCGTTCGCGCGCGACGAAGCCGCGGCGCGCGATCCACGCGAGCAGCACGAGCGCCACGACGATCAGCAGCAGCGGCCAGTAGACCGGGTGGTTCCACTCGGCCTGCCGGGCCACGCGCAGCGCGGGCTCGATGCGGTGGTAGCGCACCATGTCGCGGATCATGATGGTCGGCTTGCCGTTGTGCACCCACTCCTGGTAGGCACCGGCCGCATACGGGTAGTAGCCGAACGACCAGACCGCGTCCTTGCGCAGGATGTCGACCATCTCGTCGATCACCTTCTGCTTCTGCGGCCCGTCCTCCAGCAGCTGCAGCTGGCGGTAGCGCTTGTCGTACTCGGGGTTCTCGTAGTTCGCGACGTTCTCGCCCTCGTGGCGCGACTTCGCGTTCGGCCCGTACAGCAGGAACAGGAAGTTCTCCGCATCGGGGTAGTCCGCCAGCCAGCCGGCCCAGAAGATCTGGTGCTTGCCCTTCAGGATCTTGTCCTGGAACTGGTTGAAGTCGGTCGCGCGGATCTCGAGCTGCACGCCGATCTTGGCGAACTGCTTGACCATCCAGTCGAGCTCGGCGCGGAACTCGGGCGTCACCGCGCGCTGGAAATCGTAGTTCAGCACCAGCGGGCGGCCGGTCTTCGCGTCGCGGCCGTCGGGATAGCCGGCCTCGGCCAGCAGCTGCCGGGCCTCGTCGATCGAGCGGCGCACCACCTTGCCGTCGACCATCTTGTGCGTGATCGGGTTGTAGCCCTCGGGCGTGCCGTGGCGCGAGCCGAACAGGCCCGCCGGCACCGGGCCGTGCGCCGCGACGCCGCCCTTCTGGATGAAGATGCGGCCGTAGCCCTCTTCCCAGTCGATCGCGATCGAGATGGCCTGGCGCAGCTTGCGGTGCTTCTCGTCCTCTTCCGGCGTCGCGCCCTTGCCGACCACCGGGTCGAGCATGTTGAAGCCGAGGTACCAGATCGAGATGTCGACCGTCTGCGGGAACTGGAAGCCGCGCTGCTCGAAACGCTGCTTCACCTCGTCGGAGTCGTTCGCGTCGGCGAGGAAATCGGGGCCCCAGTCGACGCGCTCGACCTCGGGGATGTCGAGGTAGCCCTGCACGAACTTGGCCTTGTACGGCACCTTCTCCTTCTCGCTCGTGAAGACGATCTTGTCGATGAAGGGCATGCGCTTGCCGCAATCCTTCAGCAGCCCGGCGGCCTCGTCCTGCGGCTCGCCCTCGCAGGGGTAGAGGTCTTCGCGGTAGTTCGGGTTGCGCGTCAGCACGTGCACGCGGTCCTGCACGTACTCGGTGAGCATGTAGGGGCCGGTGCCGACCGGCCAGCGCGTCATCGCCAGGCCGTTCTTGGCCATGCCCGGCTGGGCGTAGAACTTGTCGGCCTCCCACGGCACCGGCGCCATGAAGGGCATCGCCATCCAGTACTTCCACTGCGGGTACTTGCCGCGGATGCGGATGCGCAGCGTGTACGGGTCGAGCGCCTGCGCACCGGCCAGCGGCCAGCGGCGGAAATCGAGGAAGGGCTTGTCCAGCGACGCCGGGTCCAGCCCCTGGCGCAGCTTGGCGTCCTCGGCCTTGATCAGCGCGCCGTACTCCTTCAGGCCGATGACGTACTCGGAGAAGATGCCGTAGATCGGCGCCTCGATGCGCGTGGTCGCGTGGCGCTTGAGCGCGTAGACGAAGTCGTCGGCGACCAGCTCGCGCGTGCCGGTCTTCGCGAAGTCCCACGGCGAGCGCTTGCCCTCGACGTCCGAGGCCTTCAGGTCGTGGTAGAGGTACTGGCCCTTGTCGTCCTTGGCGAACGCGGGGTGCGGCGCATAGAGCACGCCGTGCTTGATCTTGACGTCGTAGATGCTCTCGGCGACCAGCTCGCCCGGCGCGTCGTCGGCCAGCGGCTGGCCGTTCTTGTCGAGGTACTTCGGCTGCGCGACCGCCTCGGCCGTCTTCGGGATCAGCTGGAACGGCCGCTTCAGGTAGTGGTACGCGTACGGCGGGTCGTAGACCTGGAAGACGACCGGCGTCTCGTTGTTCGAGTACGAGGCCGTCGGGTCGAGGTAGCGCGGCGAACGCTCCTGGTAGGCGGTGAACATCGTGTTCGTCGCCGCGGCGCCCTTGGGCTGGGGGCTGTTGTCACAGCCGGCCAGCACGGTGCAGGCGGCGAGCAGGGCTGCGAGCCCTTGGCCCAGCCACGATCCAGATCCCCGCATCCCGCGCTCTCCTTCGACGACAGACAAGCGGCGCGTGCGGGTAAGCACGGCCGGAAAAAAACAAGAGCCTCACACAACGCGGCTTGTGGCCGTGTCGCCGCGAGGCAGTCCGCAATGATAAAGCCCGGCGCGGGGCCGGTTTGCCAGGGGTTTCCACGGCTTTACCGGCGGCAGGCCGCAGGGCGTTCGGTGCACGCAATAAAAGTGCCAGCTACCAGCCGATCAGCACGTTCCGTCCGTCGACCAGCAGCGTGACCTTGCGGCCGACCGGCAGTGTCAGCTTGGTCGGCACGTGGCCGAACGGCAAACCGGTCAGGATCGGGACTTTCGTCACGCTTCGCAGGTGCTCCACCGCCGACTTGAGGGTGTATCCCCGGTCCAGCGGCGACTTGCGGTATTCGGTGAAGGCCCCCAGGACGATCGCCTTCTGCGCATCGAGCACGCCGGCCTGGTGCAGTTGCAGCAGGCTGCGCTCGATGCGATAGGGGTGTTCGTTGACGTCCTCGACGAACAGCACGCCCCCTTTGACCTTCGGGAAATGCGGCGTGCCCAGCAGCGCGTTCAGCACGCACAGGTTGCCGCCCCACAGCGTGCCCTTGCGCTCCAGGCCGTCGAAACCGGCCTCGGTGCGGAAGCCGACGGCTTCCAGCTCGCCGCTCATGGCCTCGACGAAGCAGTCGGGCGTGACCTCGTCCAGCGCGTCCGCGCCGAAGTCCGCACAAGCCATCGGCCCGGCCCAGCTGGTGGCCTTGGCATGCGCGAGCAGGCCGAGCTGCAGCGCCGTCATGTCGCTGTAGCCGACCCAGCGCGTGCCGTGCTCGGCGCTGTGCGCGAGCAGCTTCCAGTCGATGCGGTCAAGCAGGCGCGTGAGGCCATAGCCGCCGCGCGCCGCCATCGCGATCGACGGGGCGGCGCGGGCGATGCGGTGCAGCGCCGCCAGGCGGATCTCGTCGTCGCCGGCGAAGCGCTGGTGCTTCTCGAGCGCCGATTCGTCGACCGTCACGTCGAAGCCGAGCCCGGCCAGGCGTTTGGCGGCGCGGCGCAGCGGTGCCGCGGCAGCCACGACGCCGGCCGGCGAGAAGATCGTCAGCGTGCGCGCAGCCGGGCCGTCGTCGTCATGGTGATGGTGATGGTGGGGGTGGGTCAATTTCGACGGCCTCGCCGGTGGGAATGCCGGGCGGCTCGGCGGCCGATCCGGACGGGATGGAGAGATCGGCCTCGGCAAACACCGAGGCCGCACCGCTGCGGCGCTGGCGGTACAGCTCGCGGCGCTCGGCGAAGAAGTCGCGCAGCACGCCGCCGCATTCGGCGGCCAGCACGCCGCCTTCGACCTGCGTGTGGTGGTTCAGCTGCGGCTGCGAGAACAGGTCGATCACCGAACCGGCCGCACCGGTCTTCGGGTCGTGGGCACCGAAGACGACGCGCTTGAAGCGGGCGTGCATCAGGGCCATCGCGCACATCGCGCAGGGCTCGAGCGTCACGTAGAGCTCGCACTCGGGCAGGCGGTAGTTCGCGAGCAGCGTGGCGGCGTGGCGCAGCGCGACGATCTCGGCATGCGCCGTCGGGTCGTGTTCGGTGATCGGGCGGTTGTAGCCGGTGGCGATCACCTGGCCGGCGCGCATGATGACGGCGCCGACCGGCACCTCGCCCACCAGCCACGCATTGCGGGCCTGGTCGAGCGCGATGCGCATCGCGCGTTCATCGGCCGCGGAACTCATCGCGAGCCTTTCACTTGGTGTCGCTCTCGTCCTTGCGGGCGGCGCCTTGGGCACCCTGCTCCAGCGCCTTGACGACGTCGTTGCGCGCCTTGTCCTGCAGCTGCTGCGACTGTTCACGGACCGTGCCGCCGGCACTGGTGCCCGCGGAGACGCTGCCATCGGTGGCAACCACCGGCACCTTGCCGACGGCCTTCAGCTGCTTGTTGATCACGACGCCGATGATCGCGAGCGCGATCAGCAAGGAAACGAATCCGAAGGTGGCTTTCATCTGTCATCCCCGCCCGGTGCCAGTCCGGGCCTGCGGGGCGCAGGGTAGCCGGGTTCGGGGCGGTCGGCATCGTACAACAGGGCCGACCCGGCACCGGCGGTCGAGCGTGGGGGACAGCCGGGAGGGCTTCTGCCCGGCGTCGACTGATCGCCTCATGGCCGGAGGCTCTCTTCAGGCATCGCCTTCCACGGCACTCGGCAAGCTCAGCCTGCAGCCCGGATGCCGATCCGGGAAGCTCGCAGGCAACCACGGGTTCGCCAAAAGGCGACCGCACAAACCCCGGATTTGCATCCGGGCTACGAGCGCTGTGCCGGATCCTGTCCGCGCCCCTTGCGCGGCCACGGCAGCAGCATCCCCACCTGCTCGCGGTAGACCCGGTAGCGGTCGCCGAACTGCGCGACCAGGTCGCGCTCCTCGAACCAGATGCCGATCAGGATGTAGCCGGTGGTGGCGACCGCGAACAGCAGGTGGCCGGCGGTCATCACCGGCGTGGCCCAGAACCCGAGCAGGAAACCCAGGTAGATCGGGTGCCGCACATGCCGGTAGAACAGCGGCGTGCGGAACACCGGCGCCGGGATCGGCCGACCGCGCAGCCGCGCCACCACCTGGCGCAGGCCGAACAGTTCGAAGTGGTTGATCAGGAAGGTGCTGATCAGCAGCATCGCCCAGCCGAGCCAGAACACCGCCTGCAGCACGAAGCGCCCCACCGGGTCGCCGACCGACCAGACCACCGGCTGCGCGATCGGCCGCCACTGCCACAGCAGCAGGGCCAGCACCGCCGTCGCCGCGAGCACGAAGCTGCTGCGCTCGACCGGCTCGGGCACGATGCGCGTCCACCAGCGCTTGAAACCGCGCCGCGCCATCACGCTGTGCTGAACCGCGAACAGGCCGAGCAGCAGCACGTTGACGAGCAGCGCCTCGGCCAGCGGCACCGCGCTGCCGCTGTCGATGTTCTTCGGCACGGCCACGCCGCCGACGAAACCGATCGCATAGATGAAGGTCGCGAGAAAAAAGACGTAGACGGCAAAGCCGTAGAGAACGCCGAAGATGGCCATGACCACACTCCCATGAAGTGCCGGCGGCGCAGCTAGCGCGCCCACCAGCGGTTGTCGAGCACTTGCGCAATGCGCAGCGCCGCACGCGCAGCGCCATCGGTTTCCACCGGCCGGTAGCGCACCGGCTCGTGCATGGCCGCGAGCGCGCGCGTGGCCAGCGTGTCGGGATCGAGCGTCGGGTAGTCGAGCGAGCGGTCGGCGCCATAGTTGGCGAGCCGGCAGCGCACGTGGACGCACTGCTCGAAATGGCGCTGCAGCGGAAAACTCAGGAACGGCCGGCGCGTCGCCACCAGCTCCATGCAGGTGGACAGCCCGCCCTGCACCAGCGCGAGGTCGCAGCACGCGAGCTGCTCGTACAGCTTGTGCACGTAGGGCCGGATCTCCAGCCCGTCGAGCTGCGGGAAGTCATCGCCGGCCATGCGCGGGCCGGTGACGACGACCAGCCGCAATTCCGGCAGCTCGCGCTTCATGCGCGGGAAGGCCTGCACGATGCGCTGCAGCAGCGGGCGCCCGACCGCGGTGCCGCCGACGGTGGCGATCGCGATCTTCTCGTCGCGCCGCCAGCCGTGCCGGGCGCGCAGCCGCTCGGTGTCGGCCAGCGTCGCCGGGTCGAACGGCAGCGCATAGCCGCAGTAGCTGAAGTTGCGGTCGGTCCAGTCGCGGATGCCCGGCAGGCCAGGGCCGAATGCCGCCTCGGTGACGTCGTCGCGGTTGCCGACGAACAGCGCCGCATCGCGGATGTACGGGTAGCGCGCGACGTGCTCGATGTCGTCGGCGTTGCGGTCGGCGCACAGCAGCGCCTCGCGCGCATTGCCCGGCTCCATCGGCAGGCAGCCGACGAAATCGGTGAGGAAGACGAAGGGCTGGCGCTTGAGCTCCGGGTTCTCGTGGTAGTGGTAGTCGACGTCCCAGGCCTCGTCGCCGATGACCACGTCGTAGTGCTCGGTCTCCACCAGGTCGACGAAGGTCATGAAGTTGCGCGTCATGATTTCGTCCATCGTGCGCAGCGCGAAGAACGCCGACAGGTCGTGCTCGCCGGCCTGCCGCTCGAAATGCCGGCTCTCGCTGGCCAGCCGCCGCGTGATCGGGTGCAGTCGTTCGCCTTCGGCCTGCAGGTAGCGCGCCGCCGGATCGACGGTGAACCAGTCGATGTCGAGATCGGGCTGCAGCGTGCGCAGCGAACGCGCGATCGCCAGGTCGCGCTGCACGTGGCCGAGCCCGATCGGGCTGGAGATGAACAGCGCACGGCGCCGCCGCTTCATCGCCCGCGTCCAGGTCGCGCTGCGCGGCGTGCCGCCGATGAAATCGCGCACGCTGCGGTTGAATAGCACCGGGTCGCGCACCGCGGTGAGGTGGCCGCCGCCTTCGACCGCCAGCAGGCGCGCGCCGGGCACCAGCGCATGGATCGCCCGGCCGTGCGAATGCAGCACGCGGTGGTCATCGGTGCCGTGGATCACCAGCGTCGGGCAGCTCACGCGGCGCGCCAGCTCGCGCACGTCGTTGCCCTTCCAGGCCTTGCGCACCCAGTTGATGACGCGCCCGCTGGTGCCTTGCGCGTAGCCCACGCCGTCCTCGAAGGGCTTGGTCGAATGCGGCTCGGTGAACAGGTTGGACATGAAGGTGTCGATGTAGCCGGGCCAGTCGTCGCTCGCCTGGTCGGCCTCGGCCTGCACCAGGCGCGCGAGGGCATCGGTGTCGACCAGCGATTCGGCAAAGCCGCCGGCGATCACCAGGTGGGTGACGCGCTGCGGCTGCTCGGCGGCCACGCGCAGCACCGTCATCGCCGAGGCCGAGGTGCCGACCAGCGCGACGCGCTCGGTGCCGGCGGCAGCGTCCAGCACGGCCACGAAATCGGCATGGAAGATGTCGAAGCTGTAGCACTCGGCGGCATCGGGCCGGTCGGAGCGGCCGTTGCCGCGCCCGTCCATCGTGATGACGCGGAAGTGCTCGCACAGCCAGGGCACGGCGCCCTTCAGCATCCGGCTGTCCACCATCTGGAACGGCGGCGCGAACGCGATCCACGGCCCGCTGTCGCCCCACACCGCGTACCAGATGCGCACGCCGTCGCGGTCGACGAAGCCCTGGCGTGCCGGCTCGACGGTCTCGTAGGGGCTGTCAGCCATGGGCTTCTCCCACGCGTGCGTCCAGCGATTCGAGCAGTGCCTGCACCGCGTCGAGCGCCGCCCGGTGTTGCGCCCTCTCCTGCCGGACGCCCAGCAGGTCAGCGAACTCCATGCCGAGCCAGAACTCCGAGATCCAGCAGGCGATGACGTCGGCCGTCAGTGCCGCCGGCAGTGAGACACCGGCCGATTCGAGCGCCGCCACCGCCTCGCGCACCACGTCGCGCACCAGCTTCTTCCAGGCCAGCAGGCGCGGCAGGAACTTTTCGCGCAGGCCGGCGTTGGAAAAGCTGGCCGCCCACAGCTCGGCCTGCACGCGCACGAAGCCGGATGCGAGGTCGCTCTCGTAGAAGCGCCGCGCCTCGGCCCACTTGGCGGCGTAGCCGCCCGGCCCGGCGTACATCGAGCCCTGGCGTGCCAGCAGCCGGCGGTTTGCCGCATCCAGCACCTCGATGACCAGTTGGTCCTTGGAGCCGAAGTGGTAGTTGATCAACGCATGGTTGACGCCCGCATCCTTGGCGATCTCGCGCACGCTCAGCGCCGCATAGCCCTCGCTCGCGAGGCGCCGGAAGGTGGCCTCGAGGATCTTCTCGCGGGTGTCGACGGACGAACCGTCGCCAGGCGCCGCGGCGGCGCGCGGGGCGGACTTCAGGGCCATGGTGTTGAACAGGCGGTTTATACGACTGTTCAAACCTAGATGTCGACCCTGTCGATTGCAAGCCGGGATTCGCTTCAACTTAGGGGGAACTCGCGACGCCCTTCGGCGTCTGTCGGCTTCGACCCACCACCAGGAGACTCCCCATGGAAGTACAGCAACTTCACCGCGGCCGCCTGATCGACCACCTCCAGCTCGTCGTGTCCGACATCGCGGCCAGCAAACGCTTCTACGAGGCGGTCTCCAAGGTGCTGGAGATTCCGGTGGGCGGCAGCGCCGCCGACTACTTCTGGATCGACGAGCTGTTCGTCTCCACCGCCGACAGCCAGGCCGCCGCCGGCAAGCTCACCGGGCGCCACCACCTCGCCTTCCAGGCCCGCGACCGCGCGATGGTCGACGCCTTCTACCGCGCCGGGCTCGAGGCCGGCGGCAAGGACAACGGCAAACCAGGCGAACGCCCTTACCACCCCGGCTACTACGCCGCATTCCTGCTCGATCCGGACGGCAACAACATCGAGGCTGTCTTCCACGGCGAAGCCAGGCGCAGCGCGCCGTCGGTGGTGGTCACGTTCTAGCCCGAATATCCGTTCGTCTATGATGCACGGGTGAAACCCAAGGACGACGAGAAGCTCCGGGCCATCGCCCGCGCCACGTTCACGCTGGTCGAACAGACCGGCCTGAGCGGGCTGACCATGGCCGCGATCGCGCGCGAGGCGGGCCTGGCCACCGGCACGCTGTACGTCTACTTCAAGTCGAAGGAAGACCTGCTGGTCGCGCTGTACGAGCAGGCCAAGACCGAGACGGCCGCCAGCCTGATGCAGGGCGACGACCCCGCGGCACCGTACCGCAGCCGCTTCCAGCGCATGTGGACGAACTGGCTGGAGCACCGCCTGACGCACTATGCGCAGATGGTGTTCATGGAGCAGTACTACAACTCGCCGTGGTTCAGCGAGGTCAGCCGCAACCTGTCGACCCGGCTCTTCAAGGACTGGGTCGACCTGATCGAGGCCGCCAGGGCGCAGCAGATCCTGAAGGACGTGCCGACGCCGATGCTGATCAACAGCTTCGGCGGCTCGGTGCGCGAGACCGCCAACATGCTGCGCTCGGGCACGCTGGCGCGCACCGACACCCACCTGGCGATGGCCTTCGGGCTGTGCTGGGACGGCATCAAGGCCTGACCACTTGACCAAACCGGTGCACAGGCCTATCGTTTAACCGAATCAATGTTCACCAACCAGTTCACGCCACCAAGGCCATCCCAGGGAGCACCCATGAGCACACTGAACATCAACGGCCAGAACCGCCAGGTCGACGCCGACCCCTCCACCCCCATCCTCTGGGCCCTGCGCGACACGCTGGGCATGACCGGCACCAAGTTCGGCTGCGGCGCGGCGCTGTGCGGCGCCTGCACGGTGCACCTGAACGGCCAGGCGATCCGTTCCTGCGTGACGCCGATCTCGGCCGCCGCCGGGCAGAAGATCACCACCATCGAAGCCGTCACCGGCGGCACCGACAAGGTCGGCAAGGCGGTGCACGAGGCCTGGGTCAAGCACGACGTCGCGCAGTGCGGCTACTGCCAGAGCGGGCAGATCATGTCGGCCACCGCCTTCCTGAAGAGCCTGCCGCGGGGCAAGCAGCCGACCGAGGCCGAGATCGATTCGGCGATGGCCGGCAACATCTGCCGCTGTGGCACCTACGCGCGCATCCGCGCCGCGATCACCGACGCCGCCAAGACGCTGGCCTGAAGGAGCCCACACCATGCATTTCGAACCCACCACCCTCGAGCTGCCGAAGCACCTGCAAGCCCTGATGGCAGCGCAGCCCGAAAGCCCCGTGGCCGAAGGCCTGCCGCGCCGCAGTTTCCTGAAGCTGACGGCTGCGAGCGGCTTCGCGCTCGGCGCCTTTCCGCTCGGAACGATGGCCCAGGAGGCCGCCAAGCCCTCGGCCGGCCTGAAACCGACGCAGCAGCCGTCGGCCTTCGTGCACATCGACAAGGACGGCACGACCACCGTCACGATCAACCGCCTCGATTTCGGGCAAGGCGTGCAGACCTCGCTGCCGATGATCCTGGCCGAGGAGCTGGATGCCGACTGGTCCAAGGTCAGGAGCGCGCACGGCAGCAACGACCCGGCCTACATCGACCCGGTGTTCGGCATCCACATCACCGGCGGTTCAGGCTCGATCGCGCACTCGTACACGCAGTATCGCGAGCTGGGCGCGCGCACCCGCGCGATGCTGGTGAGCGCCGCGGCGGCGCGCTGGAAGGTCGACCCGTCCAGCCTGCGCACGGCCAACGGCACGGTGATCGGCCCCGGCGGCAAGAAGCTCGGCTACGGCGCACTGGCCGACGACGCGATGAAGCTGCCGGTGCCCGAGGCCGTGACGCTGAAGGACCCGAAGAACTTCAAGCTGATCGGCAAGGCCACCGGCCGCCTGGATGCCAAGGCCAAGTCCAGCGGCCACCAGGGCTACGGCATCGACGTGCGCCTGCCCGGCATGCTGACGGCCGTGGTCGCGCACCCGCCGGTCTTCGCGGCGAAGCTGAAGTCGGTCGACGACAGCGCCGCCAAGGCGGTCAAGGGCGTCAAGGCCGTGCTGCGGATCCCGGTGGACCGCGGCGGCGAAGGCATCGCCGTGGTGGCCGACGGCTACTGGGCGGCCAAGCAGGGGCGCGATGCGCTGAAGCTCGAGTGGGATGCGAGCGGCGTCGACAAGGTCGACAGCGCCAGGCAATTGGCGCAGTACCGCGAACTCGCCACGCAGCCCGGCGCGCGCAAGTACGACGCCGACGTGAGCAAGCTCGACGGCGCCGCGCACAGGATCAACGCCGAGTTCGTGTTCCCCTACCTGGCGCATGCGCCGATGGAGCCGCTGAACTGCACGGTGCGCGCGGCCGACGGTCAGGTCGAGCTGTGGATGGGCTCGCAGATGCCGGGCCTCGACGGCCTGGCCGCGTCAAAGGTGCTGGGCGTGCCGCCGCAGAACGTGCAGGTGCACGTGCAGATGGCCGGCGGCGGTTTCGGTCGTCGCGCGATCGCCAGCAGCGACTACGTCGTCGAGGCCTGCTCGGTCGTGAAGGCGGCGCAGGCGGCCGGCATCAACGCGCCGATCCGCACGCTGTGGAGCCGCGAGGACGACATCAAGGGCGGCTACTACCGGCCGATGCACCTGCACACCGCGAAGATCGGCTTCGATGCGCAGGGCCAGGTGCTGGCCTGGGACCACGTGATCGTCGGCCAGTCGATCCTGGGCGGCACGCCGTTCGAGCCGATGATGGTGAAGGACGGCATCGACGGCACCGCGGTCGAGGGCATGAAGGAGCCTTACGCGGTGCCGATGCGCCTGACGGTGCACCACCCGAAGCAGAACGTGCCGGTGCTGTGGTGGCGCAGCGTCGGCTCGACGCACACCGCGTTCGTGATGGAGACGCTGGTGGACGAGATCGCGCGCACGACGAAGCAGGACCCGGTGGCCTACCGCCTGAAGCTGATGGGCGAGGAGCACCCGCGCCACAAGGCAGCGCTGCAGCTGGCGGTCGACCAGTCGGGCTACGGCAAGAAGGCGCTCGCGCCCGGGCGCGCCTGGGGCGTGGCGGTGCACGAGTCGTTCAACTCGATCGTCGCCTACGTCGTCGAGGCCTCGGTGAAGGACGGCACGCCGACGCTGCACCGCGTGACGGCCGGCGTGCACTGCAACCTGGTCGTCAACCCGAAGAGCGTCGAAGCCCAGGTGCAGGGCGGCGCGCTGATGGGCCTGTCGATGTGCCTGCCCGGCGCGGCGATCACGCTGAAGGACGGCGTGGTCGAGCAGAGCAATTTCGGCGATTTCGTCGTGCCGCGCATCACCGACATGCCGCAGATCGCGGTGCACCTGGTGCCCAGCGGCGATGCGCCGACCGGCATGGGTGAACCGGGCCTGCCGCCGCTCGCGCCGGCGTTCGCGAACGCGGTGGCGTCGTTGACGGGCAAGCCGGTGCGCGAGCTGCCGTTCAAGCTGGGCTGACGCCCTCCACCGTCGCCCAGAAGCGTTCGGCCGCGCGCGGCAAGGGCGAGCGCGGCCGGAACAGCCGGATCTCGACCTCGATCGCCCAGGCCGCGCCGCCGGCCGCCACCAATCGGCCGGCGGCCAGGTCGTCGACGATCAGGCTGCGCGGCAGCCAGGCCACGCCGCGGCCGTCCAGCGCCATGGTCTTGAGCACGCTGGCCAGGTGCGCCGTCAGCGCCGATTGCGCATGGGCCTCGGCCAGGGCGTTGCCGCGCAGCGCCCGCACCAGCCGGCCGATGCCGGACTCGGCGCTGTATTCGAGCAGCGGCACCGGCTTGCCGCCGGTGTCGTCCAGCGCGTGACGCGGCCGGCCCGACGCGTCGGGTGCCGACACCGGCAACAGCGCGTCATGGCCCACCACTGCCCAGCGGTGCGAGGCCGGGTCGAGCCGGCTGGGCACCTGCTCATGGCCGTGGCACAGCAGGAACTGCACGCGGCCCTGCTGCATCAGTGCCTCGCACTGCTGCATCACGTCGGAGATCAGCTGCACCGGGCCCGGCCCCTGCGCCAGGCGCGACTCCAGCCCGCGCAGCCAGCCCGGCAGGAAGCTGAACGACAGCGCATGCGTGGACGCGATGCGCAGCGTGGCCGAGCTCGCATCGGCGACCGCGCGCGCCTGGTCGGGGATGACCGCCACGCGCGTGAGCAGCTCCTGCGCCACCGCGCGAAACCACTCCCCGGCCTCGGTGAGCGTGGCGGGCTGGGTGCTGCGGTCGAACAGCACCACGCCCAGCCAGTCTTCCAGCGCCCGCACGCGGCGGCTGAAGGCCGGCTGCGTCATGTGCCGCTCCTGTGCGGCGCGCGAGAAGCTGCCGCTGGCCGCCAGGGTCAGGAAGTCGTCGAGCCAGATCAGGTTCATGGCGGTGCTCACAGGGCATGGAAGAAGACCCAAGCGGCATTGGCCAGCAACGGCCGCGGCGCGCAAGATTCACGTCGATTGTTCAACAGACAGGAGACAAGACCCATGCGCACGATCCAGAACTACCGCGGCATCATCCCCGCGATCGCATGCCCGTTCACCCGCGACCACCGCATCGACGAGCCGGCGCTGCGCAAGCATGCCGCGTGGCTGGCGACGCAGCCCGGCGTGGTGGCGGTGATGACCAATGGCCACACCGGCGAAGTGTTCTCGCTGCTGCCGCGCGAACGCGCCGAGGTGACGCGCATCGTGGCCGACGAGCTGAAGGGCCGGCTGCCGGTGATCTCGTCCATCGTCTGCGAAGGCACGCGCGATGCCGCCGAGCAGGCCGCGATGGCGCGCGAGGCGGGTGCCAAGGCGCTGGACGTGATGCCGCCGCACCACTGGCTGCGCTTCGGTTTCCGTCCCGACCACGTGACGCGCTACTTCGAGGCCATCGCCTCGGTGGGCCTCGACCTGGTGGCCCACGTCTACCCGGCATGGACGCGCGCGTCGTACTCGTCGGCCACGCTGGCGGAACTGGCGCGCCTGCCCGCCGTCGCCGCCTTCAAGGTGGGCCAGCGCGACATGAACAAGTACGCCGCCGACATCGCCGCGATCCGCCAGGCCGATGCGAGCAAGGCCATCCTGACCTGCCATGACGAGTACCTGCTGGCCTCGATGGTGCAAGGCGTGGACGGCGCGCTGGTGGGTTTCGCGACCTTCATCCCGAGCCTCATCAACGACCTGTGGGAAGCCGTGAAGGCCGGCGACCTGAAGCGGGCCGTCGCGGTGCAGGCCGTGATCACGCCGCTGAAGGATGCCGTCTACGGCGGCGGCGAACCGACGGGCGAGGCCCATGCGCGCATGAAGATGGGGATGTACCTGGCCGGCGTGCTGGACTCGCCGACCGTTCGCCCGCCCACCGAGGCACCCAACGATGCCGAGATGGCCGCGCTGCGCGCCGCCGTCGCCCAGGCCGGCCTGCTCAAGCGCTGAGGGGACGACATGAACCGCCAACGCTTCCTCCTTTGCGCGGCCGCCGCCGCGCTGCTCGGCCTGGGCACCGGCGCCCGCGCCGAGTCCTGGCCGGCCAGGCCGATCACGATGGTCATCCCCTTCCCGCCCGGCGGCACGCTCGACGTGGTGGGCCGGCTGCTGGCGCAGAAGCTGGGCCAGCAACTCGGCCAGACGGTGATCGTGGACAACCGTGCAGGCGGTGCCGGCACCATCGGTGCCTCGGCCGTGGCACGGGCGCCGGGCGACGGCTACACGCTGCTGTTCAGCGCGTCGACCTTCACCATCACGCCGATGACGCAGAAGACCGCCGTCTACGACGTGGTCAAGGACTTCGCGCCGGTGGCGCTGGTGGCCAAGGCGCCGCTGGCGATCGCCGTCAACAAGAACCTGCCGTTCAACGACGTCAAGGGCCTGCTGACCTATGCCCGTGCGCACCCCGGCAAGCTGACCTTCGCGATCGGCTCGACCGGCTCGGCCGGGCACCTGAGCACCGAGATGCTGCGCCGCGCCGGCCAGCTGGAATACCTGATCGTGCCGTACAAGGGCTCCGCACCGGCGTATCAAGACCTGATCGGCGGCAGCATCGACGCGTTCATCGATCCCATCCTCGGTTCGGCCTCGTTCGCGAAGGCGGGGCAACTGAAGGTGCTGGCCGTCACGTCGAAGAACCGCGTGCCCAGCCAACCCGACCTGCCGACCGTGGGCGAGACGGTGCCCGGCTACGAGTTCTACAGCTGGTACGGCCTGTGGGGCCCGGCCAGCCTGCCGAAGGAGATTGCCGTGCGGCTGAATGCCGAGGTCAACAAGGCGCTGGGTACCGACATGCGCGAGCAGCTGACCCCGCAGGGCCTGCTGCTGACGCCGGGCTCGATCGACGACTTCGCGCGCTTCCAGAAGGACGACATGGCACTGTCGCTGCGCATCGTGACCGAGGGGAAGATCCGTGCCGAGTGAACGCCACGCCGTCGTGACCGGCAGCAGCTCCGGCATCGGGCGGGCCATCGCGCAGGCCTTGCTGGAGGGCGGCTGGCGCGTCAGCGGGCTCGACCTCGGGCCGGCGGCGCTGGATCACCCGCAATTCCAGGCGCTGCGCGTCGACCTGGCCGATGGCCCGGCGACCGACGCGGCGGCGCAGCGCCTGGCCGGCGCCCAGGCTTTCGTGCATGCCGCCGGCGTGCTGCGCGTGGGCAGCCTCGGCAGCCTGGATGCAGCGGCCGGCGAACTGATGTGGCGCCTGCATGTCGATGCCGCCCAGCGCATCGGCGACCGGCTGCTGCCCGCCATGGCGGCCGCAGGACATGGCCGCGTCGTGCTGATCGGCAGCCGCGTCGCGCAAGGCAAGGCCGGCCGCAGCCAGTACGCGGCGACCAAGGCCGCGCTGTCCGGGCTGTCGCGCAGCTGGGCCGCCGAGGTGGTGGCGCATGGCGTGACCGTCAACGTGGTGTCGCCCGCGGCCACGCAGACGGCCATGACCGACGACCCCGCCCGGCAGGCCGCCGCGCCGGTGCTGCCGCCGATCGGCCGCCTCATCCGTCCCGACGAGATCGCGGCGCTGGTGGGCTTCCTGCTCTCCCCCGCGGCCGCAGCCATCACCGGCCAGGACATCCAGATCTGCGGCGGCGCCTCGCTGCCGCGCTGAACATCCCCCCAGGAACACACCATGAAGATCATCGAGATCCGCGAACAGACCAAACCCATCCAGTCCAGCATCCGCAACGCGTACATCGACTTCTCGAAGATGACGCTGAGCCTGGTGGCCGTGGTCACCGACGTGATCCGCGACGGCAAGCCGGTGATCGGCTACGGCTTCAACTCCAACGGACGCTACGGCCAGGGCGCGCTGATGCGCGAACGCTTCCTGCCGCGCATCCAGGAAGCCGACCCGGCGAGCCTGCTCGATGCCGAGCGCGACAACATCGATCCGCACAAGGTGTGGGCGACGATGATGACGAACGAGAAACCCGGCGGGCATGGCGAGCGCTCGGTGGCGGTCGGCACGATCGACATGGCGGTGTGGGATGCGGTGGCCAAGATCGAGGGCAAGCCGCTGTTCCAGCTGCTGGCCGAGCGCTACGGCAACGGCCGTGCCAACCGCAAGGTGTTCGTCTACGCCGCGGGCGGCTACTACTGGCCGGGCCAGGGCCTCGAAGGGCTGGAACGCGAGATGCGCAGCTACCTCGACCGCGGCTACTCGGTGGTGAAGAAGAAGATCGGCGGCGCGTCGCTGGCCGAGGACTGCAAGCGCATCGAGGCCGTGCTGCGCCTGCTCGGCCCGGGGCAGAAGCTGGCGGTGGATGCCAACGGCCGCTTCGACCTGCCCACCGCCGTCGCGTATGCGAAGGCGCTGTCGCAGTACGACCTGTTCTGGTACGAGGAAGCCGGCGACCCGCTCGACTATGCCTTGCAGGCCGAGCTGGCGCAGCACTACGCCGGGCCGATGGCCACCGGCGAGAACCTGTTCTCGATGCAGGATGCGCGCAACCTGATCCGCTACGGCGGCATGCGGCCCGACCGCGACTGGCTGCAGTTCGACTGCGCGCTGAGCTATGGGCTGGTCGAGTACCTGCGCACGCTGGAGATGCTGAAGGCGCACGGCTGGTCGGCATCGCGCTGCGTGCCGCACGGCGGGCACCAGATGTCGCTGGCCATCGCGGCCGGCCTGGGGCTGGGGGGCAACGAGTCGTACCCGGACCTGTTCCAGCCTTACGGCGGCTTCCCCGATGGCGTGAAGGTCGACAACGGGTACGTCACCTTGCCGGAGTTGCCGGGGATCGGGTTCGAGGGGAAGGCCGATCTGTATGCGCAGATGAAGGGGCTGGCCGGTTGAGCCGCCCAGATCAGCTCATTGCTTGTCGAACGAGCAGCGTGTCCGTGAATTGCTCGAAGGCCACGATCTTCCCGCCCTGCAACTTCCAGACGTGCGCCACCCGAGCCTGCATGTCCTTTCCCGTGGCGCCATACGCCCCGTGGTAGGTCCCCACCCCGACGACCTGGTCGCCGCCGTCGATGAGGTTTTGCAGCTCGAAGCGATAGCCGATCCAATCCCGGCCGAGAGCGGCAAAGACGTTGTCGACAACCGCTTGCGGCCCGACCCATGTGCCCGCGCACGGAAAGCCCGCCATCTCCGTCCAGCACACCTGTGGCGACACATCGGCCATCATCCCGGCGATGTTTCCCTGGGTCGACGCCGCGTAGTGGGCGCGGACGATGTCGATGTTCGTCGTCATCGCCTCAACCCCACTTCATCTCGCCCTTGGCGACCTTGGCGCCGATCTGCAGCGCCACGCCCATGCCGGCACTCGGATAACGCTTGGTCATGGCGGCAATGAGGGCGGCACTGTCTGCGGCCTTCGCCAACTCTTCCTCGAACGCCACGAGGTAGTCCCGCGTGTAGCGGATCGCCGTTGCGTCTGTCGCAGCGCTGGGCGCCATGTGGCCAGGAACCACCACGGCGGGCTTGCGCGCCGCCATCGCGTCAAGCGCCTTCACCCAAGCCGCGCGGGCCTCGGCGCCCTGGGTGTCGGCGGTCCACACGTGAACGCCCGAGAACAGCAGCACGCCGCCGAAGATGGCGTCGAGCGAAGGCACCCAGAGGTAGCGGCGATTGGCCAGGCCATCGGCATCGGTGATCTCGATGGCCTGGCCCTCCAGCGTGAGGGTCCGGCCGTCGAAGGCTTCGGGCATCACGATGTCCGCCAGGGCCTGCGGACCGTTTTCCTTCAGCTGAGGCCCCCAGGTCGCCAGCTTCTTTTCCACGTTGCCCCGGATGGCCGCGATCGTGGCCGGCGCAGCGATCACCTTGGCCGCGGGGGACGCCGCCTTGATGGGCGCGAGGCTGAAGTAGTAGTCGGGATCGCTCTGACTGATGTAGATGGTCGTGAGCTTCTTGCCGCTGGCCTTGATGGCCTCGGCGAGCGCCTTGCCGTCGGCCAGCGTGAAGCCGCCATCGAGCAGGACGGCCTCGCGCGCGCCGGAGATCAGCACCGGGGCGCGGAAGAAGCCGTTCTCGCCCGCGGGGAAATGCTTCCAGGTCAGTTGGGGATTTGCAGCCATAGCGTTCTTCACTCCAAGGATGGCCGTCGCGACACCCGCGGCGGCTACGGTTTTGATGGCGTCTCTTCGGTTTGTCATGGGGGTCGTGCCTTCTTCAAAGTTGACGGGACAGGGGTGGCCGGGACGGGGCCGACGGGAGGCTCAGGCTGCTTCCAGCTGTTCGAGCAATGCACGCGGGTTGGAATACGCAGCAGCGTGGTCCAGCACCCAGCGCTTCGGGCCGGATTCGACGATCAAGGTCGGCACGCCCCGGGCACCGAACTCGCGCATCAACGCCTGGGCATGGCCGACACGGGCCCGGTTGCTGCCGAGCAGATCCGCATCGGGGTGCGCCACCCTCGCGGCGGCCTCTTCGAGACCGAGCGCCTCCAGCACATCGGCCAACGCCGCCGACGAAATGACGTCGCGGCCATCCACGTAGCGCGCTTGCTGGATCGCCTTGAGCGCTTCGAGTTCTCTGGCGGGAGCGGTCAGCGACACGGCGCTCAGCGCGAGCGTGGCAGGACCGCTGTCGAACGGCTGCTGGCGGTTGCCGAGAATCCGCTCGCGGTACCGCTCGGTGAAGGGTTGCCCCGTCAGGGCTTCGATGCGCTGGTCGTTGGACCAGGCATAGGCGGCGAATGCATCGTCCATCGGCCTCGCGCCCGCGCCGGAAAACAGGCCCGTCGGCCGCAGCTTGAGGCTGACCCCGGGAATCTCCAGCAAACCGGAGACAGCGGGCGCCGCGCCATAGCACCAGCCACACAGCGGGTCGAACAGGTAGTGAACGGTCTTGTCCATGGAGCAGCCCCTCGTTTGATGAAGCGATGGTAGGCAGCCTCGATTGACTTTTAAATACATACACGCTAAACACAATGTATGTTGAAACCATACAGTAATGCCGAACCCAGCTTGGGAGGGTTGGGCAACCTGAGGCGCCTGACCTACTTCGTATCGGTGGTGGAGACGGGTTCGTTCACCGCGGCAGCAGAGCGCCTGGGCATCACCAAGGCTGTGGTGAGCCAACAGGTCGCGCGGCTGGAGAGCGAGTTCCGCACCTCGCTGCTGGTGCGCACGACACGCAAGGTGCAGCCCACCGAAGCCGGGCAAGCGTTCTACCTGCGCTGCGCCATGATCCTGCGCGAGGCCGAGGAGGCCTTCGACGAACTGGCCGAGGGATCGACGGAGCCGTCCGGCACGCTGCGGCTGACTGTTCCCTTCGACTACGGCGTCGGGGTCGTCGTACCGGTCATCGCGGCCTTCATGCAACGCCATCCCGCGTGCAAGGTCGACGCCATCCTGAGCGACCAGACTCTGAACATCATGAGCGGCAACATCGAGCTGGCGATTCGGGTGGGCTGGCTGGCGGAGACCGGCTTGCAGGCGCGCAAGATCGGCAGCTTCAGGCAATTGCTGGTCGCGTCAGCGACCATGGCACCGCAGGTGGCGGGACTCACCCGCCCGCAAGACATTGCCAGGCTGCCGTTCGTCGCCAACACCGCGTTGCGTGAGCACCTCAGGTGGAGCTTCTCGCTCAACGAGACCGAGCGCGAGGAGGTGACGGTGCAAGCCTCCGTGTTCCTGGACGCCACGCTCGCCGTGCGCGCAGCCGTGTGCCAGGGCATGGGGTTGTCCGTGCTCCCGGACTATGCGGTCGAAGACGATCTCGTCACGGGACGCCTCATCCAGGTCCTGCCGCAATGGCGCCTGCCCGCCGGCGGCATCCATGCGGTGTTTCCGGCGGCGCGTTTTCGTCCCGCGAAGGTTCGAGCCTTCGTGGACCTGCTGGCAGAACGAGAGCAGCAACGGCGGGCCCTCCACGGGACCGACCCGCAGGTGAATCGCACCGAGTTCCGAGGAGGCTCCTTCGATTGAGAGAATGGAGCAATGAGGAAGTCCACGAAGTTTTCACCGGAGGTGATCGAGCGCGCAGTGCGCATGGTTCTGGAGTCGCAGGACCAAGACGAGTCGCAGTGGGCGGCGATCGAGTCGATCTCGGCCAAGATCGGCAGCACGGCGGAGACGCTGCGGCGCTGGGTGCGGCAGGCTGAGCGCGACGAGGGGCTGCGCCCTGGGCCGACGACGAGCGAACAGCAGCGCATCTAGGAGCTCGACCGCCATCACAAGAAGTGAGAGCGTTCATCGACGCGCGGCGTGGGCACCTCGGGGTCGAGCCGATCTGCAAGACGTTGCAGGTTGTCCCATCGGGCTACTGGCGCCACGCGGCGCGGGTGCGCAACCCGGCGCTCGTGCCGCAGCGAGCCAGGCGCGGTGCTGTCCTGGTTGATCACGTCCAGCGGGTGCACCGCACCCACGTGGAGGTCTATGGCGCTCGCAAGGTCTGGCGGCAACTGCACCGCGAGGGCGTGGCGGTGGCGCGTTGCACGGTCGAGCGGCTGATGCGGATGCAGGGCCTGCAGGGCGCGACGCGGCAAGGCGGTGCGGACCACGACGCCGGACGCGAAGGCCTCGTGCCCGCTGGATCGGGTGCATCGGCAGTTCCACGCCGAGCGGCCGAACCAGCTGTGGGGCAGCGACTTCACCTACGTTTCGACCTGGCAGGGCATGGTCTGCGTGGCCTTCGTGATCGACGTCTACGCGCGATTCATCGTGAGCTGGCGGGTCAGCAGCTCGATGCGAACCGACTTCGTGCTCGACGCGCTGGAGCAGGCGCTGTATGCACGCAAGCCAGAACGCGACGGGGCGCTGATCCATCACTCCGATCGCGGCTCGCAACCCGCATTCAACGAGTCGTCCGTGGGCTCCAAGGGTGACAACTACGACAACGCGCTGGCAGAGACGATCAACGGGCCGTACAAGACCGAGCTGATCCATCGCCGAGCGTCATGGAGGTCCAAGGAGTGCGTCGAACTGGCCACGCTCGAATGGGTCTCCTGGTTCAACCACCACCGGCTGTTGGCGCCGATCGGCCACATCCCGCCGGTCGAAGCCGAGGCAAACTACCACCGGCAACTCGCCAACCGTCAGGCCATCCCCGCCTGACTCACACCAACCGGCCTCCACGAAAGCCGGGGCGATTCAGCCAGGGGCGCGCCTTCGCGGGCTCGATCAGCGAGGGCGGTGACGCCACCGTGGTCGCGAACAACCCCGCCGCCATGGCGTTGCTGAACGGCCGATGGGTCCAGGCCGACCTCGCGGTCGTCGACTACTCCGTCAAGTTCAGCGGCGCCGGAACGGATGCGCAGGGGCGCCGCTGGCCGGAGGAAATGGCGGCAACGCGGGCGACACCGCCCTCGTGCCGTCGCTGCATTTTCCATGCGCCGGCGACGCAGCGCCTTCACCTGGGCGTCTCCATCGCCGCGCCGTTCGGCTTCAAGACCGAATACGACGACGATTGGGTGGGTCGCTACCACGGCATCAAGACGGAATTGAAGGCCATCGACTTCGGCGTGGCAGCCTCCTACAGCGTCAACGATGTGCTGTCGCTCGGCGCCTCGGTGTTCGCCGAACGCCTGGATGTGAAGCTGCGCGACGCGGTCGACTTTGGCGCAGTGCTCGCCGCCTCGCGCGCGCCCGGATTCCTTCCAGGCAGCGCAGACGGCACCCTGGGCATCGACGGCCACAGCACGGAACTCGGCTACACCCTGGGCGCGCTCCTGCGCCCCGTCGACGGGACGTCGATCGGGTTCGCCTACCGCCCGCAAGTCAAGCACAGGCCGAGCGATGCCAAGGTCGACTTCACGGTCCCCACGGCAGCCAATGCGGTGCTGTCTGCAGCGCGGCCCAATTCGGCGACGTGGTGCTGGACTTCGCGTCCGACCTGCCCGACGAGACGCTGCGCTTCAGCTACCGGAACACGTCGTTCTACTCGATCGGCGCGGAGTAACGGGCCAGCGATTGCTGGAGCTTCCGCGGTGGCCTCGCCGACGACCCGACGCCGGTGACCGATGCGTCGCGCGATGTCCGCGTCCCGGACGTCAGCCGGCGGGGGTTGTCACTGGGAACGACCTGGCGCGCAAGCCGGCAGGTGACCTATAGTGTCGGCTACACGCACCTGTTCATCAAGGACGCCGGCGTCAGCCTGACCTCTGCCACCGCAAGCACCTTGCAGGGCACGTACAAGCTGGCAAGCAACATCGTTGCAGTGTCGGTCCAATACGGCTTCTGACGCTTGCCGGGCGCTGGCGCGGTGGAGGACGGCGATTCCGCGGCCCTTGTCTCGGCCAAGGTCGTCTGCCTGGCGCCCCCTCCCGTCACAGTCAGTCGGAGATGCATGGATGCGCAGACTCAGATCGCCCACGCCGATTGCCGCATGGCTCGAGGAAACCCCCTGGATGCGCCGTCTGCCCGAGCCCGCTCGCCAGCGGGTGTTGGCCGACGCCTATGAAGAACTGCATGCCGAGAAGGCGTTTGTGGCCTGCAAGGGCGAGCCAGCGAATTCGTGGATCGGCGTGATCGAGGGCCTGCTCAAGGCGAGCGGCGACTTTCGCAGCGGCAAATCGCTGATCTACAGCGGCATACCGGCCGGCAGCTGGATCGGCGAAGGCTCGGTCCTGAAGCGCGAGCCGCGGCACTACGACATCGTGGCCGTCCAGGCGAGCCGCACGGTGCACATCCCGCGCGAAACCTTCCGCTGGCTGCTCGACACGAACCTCGACTTCAACCACTTCGTCCTGGATCACCTCAACGAAAGACTCGGTCAGTTCATGGGCATGGTCGAGACCGACCGCATCGACGACCCCGTGGTGAAACTGGCGCGCTCCATCGTGAGCCTGTTCAATCCCGTGCTCTACCCGGGCATGGGCTCGGCACTGTTCGTCTCGCAGGAAGAACTCGGCGAACTCGCAGGCCTGTCGCGCCAGCGGACCAACGCAGCCATCAAGACCCTGGAGCGCGCGGGCTTCGTGCGTGCCAACTACGGAAACCTGCAGATCGTGGATCTCCAGACGCTGGAAAGATTCGCCCGCCGCGAGGGGTGAGGCTCGGGTCGCCCGTCTGCCGGCTGGCGTAAGCCCTCATCGCAAATGTGTGCTCGCGGACAGTCTCGAAGCGCCGCGCGCAGTCGAATCGCCTTGTTCGATCCAACAAGGAAAGAGGAGACATGAACGCTTCATATTCTTTCTGCGCGAGCGCACGCGCCACCGTCATCGCGGCAACGCTCATTTCATTGTCCGCATGCGGCAGCAGCGATGACGACACCCCCGCCACGGCCACGCCGAACGCCGTTCAGGCATGTGCAACGCTGTCCGGCAAGACGATCGGCGGCGCGACGCTTGCTGCCACGGCGATGCCGGCGAGCGGCGCCACCCCGACCTATTGCAAGGTGAACGGCACGCTGGCCCCCAAGCTCAATTTCGAGATCCGCCTGCCGGACGCCTGGAACGGGAAGCTGCACTACGCAGGCGGCGGCGGCTACGACGGCAGCATCCCGGACCTCGCGTTTTCCCTTTCCGCACTGAAGCAAGGCTATGCCACGGCATCGAGCGACTCGGGCCACCAGGCCAGCGGCGTCGACGCCTCCTTTGCACTCACCGACACCACTGCGGCGCAACTGTTCGGCAGCCTCTCGGTACCCACCGTGATGTCCACCGCCATCGAGGCCGTCACCGCCGCGTACGGCCACCTGCCCTCGAAGTCGTACTACGAAGGCTGTTCGAACGGCGGCCGCGAAGGCCTGATGAACGTGCAGCGCTATCCCAACCTGTTCGATGGCGTGATTGCGCGCGCGCCGGCCTACAACTGGGTCGGCTTCATGGGCGCCTTCAATCGCACCGCGAAGGCGCTGGGGGCACCCGGCGGGGCGTTCAGCCCGGCGAAGACTGCCCTGCTCGCCAGGTCGGTACGCGAGGCGTGCGACGGCCTGGACGGCAGCGTCGACGGGATCGTCTCGAACCAGGCGGCCTGCACGTCTGCCGTGTTCGACCCCGCCAGCCTGCGATGCGCAGGCGGCATCGACACAGGCGACACCTGTCTCTCGGATGCGCAACTGGCAGTGGTGAGTTCATGGACGGCCGATGCGGTGTTCACCGGCAGCCCCAGCTTCCGCAACGCCGGCTGGAGCCTGACGGGGAATGAAGACAGCCCGACCGGGTTCGGACTGTGGGTGACCGGCAACGGCACCGGCACGAACGCCTTGCAGTTCCTCTTCCAGGACACGACGGTGAAGAACTACCTCGCGCGCGACCCGGCCGCCAACTCGCTGGCCTATGCGCCATGGGACCAGAACCAGAATGCGCTGTACGCCATGGCCGCGTTGAACGACGCCACCAACGCCGACATTCGGCCGTTCGTCAACAGCGGAGCGAAGCTGATCCTCTGGCACGGCGGCAACGATGCAGCGCTGAGCAAGAACAGCACCGCCGAGTACTACAGCCATGTGGTCGCAGCGGTCGGCGGCGCGGCAGTCGCGGACTCGTTCATGCGCTTCTATGTCGCACCCGGTGTCGACCATTGCGCGGGCGGCCCCGGCGCCGACACCACGGACCTGCTCGACGCGCTCGACCGCTGGGTGACAGGCAAGGCAACGCCGGACACCCTGATCGCGCAGAAGCTCGACCCGGCCAGCGGTGCGCTCCAGTTCGAACGGCCCTTGTGCCGCTACCCGAGGTACCCGCGCTACACCGGCCCCGCCAACGACGCCGCCGCGGTGAAGCTCGCCTCGAACTACGCATGCAGCTAGGGGTGCGGGAGGGGGCCTGTCTGCCCGCCGCGGGCTGCGAGCAAGGCCGCGAAGTCGACCGAGGTGCGCACCCGGGCGGCGCGGAATCACTCGCCTCAGACGCTCATGCCTTCCGCCTCAGCCGACATCGCCGGTCGGCGCACCGGCAGCGTCACGCGGAACGTCGTGCCCTGGCCCAGGACGCTTTCGACGTCGATCCGGCCGTGATGCTTCTGCACGATCCCGTACGACAGCGACAGACCGAGACCGGTTCCCTTGCCGACCGGCTTGGTGGTGAAGAAGGGCTCGAAGATGCGCTTGAGCGTGTCCGGCGGGATGCCCGATCCGGTGTCGCTCACTTCCAGCCAGATGTTCTCGTTGTCGACGGTCACGCCGGTTCGAATCACGATGCGGCCGCGTTCCTCTCCCATCGCCTGCGCCGCATTGACCACCAGGTTCATCACGACCTGGTTGATCTGGGACGGCAGGCACTCGACGTCGGGAATCACGCCGTACTCCTTGACCAGCTCCGCCTTGTACTTGACCTCGTTGGCCACCACGTTCAGGGTCGAGTCGATGCCTTGGTGAAGATCCGCCAGCTGGAAATCCTGCGAGGAGTCCACGCGTGAGAAATCCTTGAGATCCTGCACGATCTGGCGCACGCGCACGATGCCTTGCCGGGACTCTCGCATCAGCACCGGGATGTCCTCCTTCAGGAACTCCAGCTCGATGTCATCGCGCAACTTGCGCAGCCGGGCGGCGACATCGGGCGAGCCGACCTGGACCTCGGCGGCTTCGTAGGCTGCCAGCATCTCGAACAGCTTGCCGAGGTAGTCCTCCAGCGTGCCGAAGTTGGAGAAGATGTAGCCGATCGGATTGTTGATCTCGTGCGCGACGCCGGCCGCCAGCTGGCCGATCGAGGCGAGCTTCTCCGACTGCACCAGCTGCCCCTGCAGGTGCTTGCGCTCGGCCACCTCGGCCTGCAGCGCCTCGTTGGTGCTCGTGATCTCGCGCGTGCGCTCGAGGACCGCGTCTTCCAGCCGCGTGAGCTGCGCGGCTGCGTCCTGCGTCATCTGCCACTTGGCGGTCAGCATGCTCGCGAGCTGACGCACCTCGATCGCGTCGAAGGGCTTCTTGAGGATCAGCAGCCGGTCGCGCACGTCGAGCGTCGCCAGCACCTCGTCCCACGAGGTGTCGGCATAGGCGGTGCAGATGACCACCTGCAGTCGCGGATCGGCCTGCCACAGGCGCTCGATCGTCTGCACGCCGTCCCAGCCCGGTGGCATGCGCATGTCCACGAAGGCCAGTGCATAGGGCAGCTCCGCCGCCAGCGACGCCTGCACCCGGGCCAGGCCCTCCTGCCCCTGGCAGGCGGAATCGAGTTCGAATGCTCGCGCCTCCTCCTGTGGTTCGTCGCCGAACAGCGCCGTCTCGGTGGCGCCGAGCCCGACGTGGGTCGGCGGCGGCACGAGGATCTTGCGGAAGTCCTCGTGGATCGCCGGCATGTCGTCGACCAGCAGGATCCGCCGGTTCTGCCCGGGTGTCATCGACCGCCCTCCTGCGGGTCGATCGGGATGTCCAGCACGAACGTGGCGCCTTGCCCCGCCCCCTCGCTGTGCGCGCTCAGCGTCCCGCCCATCTCCCGGGCCGCCAAGGCACAGCTGTGCAGGCCGAAGCCGTGGCCGTTGCTGCGCGTGGTGAAGCCATGGACGAAGACGCGCACCAGGTTCTCGGGTGCAATGCCTTCGCCGTTGTCGGCCACCGTGATGCGCAGCACTCGCCCACCAGCAGCTTCCAGCAGCGCGGCGCCCAAGGTGATGCACGCGCTGTGACTCGGTGGCGCACCGCGCATCGCGTGCTTTGCATTGCTGATCAGGTTCACCAGGATCTGCAGCAAGCGGTGCCGGTCCAAGGTCAAGGCAGGCAGGTCGGGAACCTGCTTCACGACCTCGACCTTGTGACGGGTCAGGGCGCTGACGTTCATGCGCAAGGCATCGTCCAGCAGTTCGTCGACCTTCAGGGACTCGACGACGCGCGATGCGCCCGCATGGGACTGCTGGGTCGCCACGACCTCCTTGATGTGGTCGACGCTCCTGACGAGCAGGCCAAGCTCTTCGGCGATGGCCGTCTGCTCGGCCTCCAGAGCCTGCGCCAGTTCACGCAGATAGCCGGGCAGCAGCTTGCCGCGCGTGTCGCGGGTGAGGAAGCCGCCCAGGTCGCCGGCATGCTCGTCCATCAGGCCGACCGCACGCGCGAACCCCTTGAGCTTGGAGGCGCGAAGCCGATCAACGATCAGGCCGGCGGAGATGTTGACGCTGTTGAGCACGTTGCCGACGTTGTGCAGCACGTTCGTGGCAATCTCGGCCATGCCGGCCAGGCGCGACGCTTCGACCAGCTGCCGGTGTACCTCGCCGATCCGGCGCTCGGCTTCCTTCAGGTCGGAAATGTCCTTGGTGATGCCGAAGGTGCCGATGATCTCGCCATCGCGGTTGCGCAGCGGCATCTTCGTGGTCAGTGCCCAGGTGTCGGGCCGCCCGTCCATCCAGGTCTCGCGCTCGATCTTGCCGACCATCGGCAGGCCGGTGCGGATGATCTCCTGCTCGTCCTCGAAGGCCGGCCGGGCGTGCGCGTCGGAGAAGACGTCGAAATCCGATTTGCCGACCAATCCGTCGGGTGTCGCCATCCCGAACTGGAGCGCCTGTGCCGCACTCGATTTGATGAAGCGGGACTGCCTGTCCTTGAAATAGATGTGATCCGGGGAGTTGTCCAGAAGTGCCCGCAACAGGTCGCGATCGTCGACGCCCGCCGGGAACTGCTGGGGCCCTGCCGTCACGGATGAACCCCTGCGATGTCACGAAGCGTCAGAGCATGCAGGTGGTCCACCGGCTGCCTCATCGCGTCCGACAAACGAAAGTGCGTCGGATTCGGCCGAGCGCAGCGAGGGCAAGCGTCGAGGGCTTCGCGATGAACGAGATCGCAGCCAAGGCAACACACGGTGCCTGCACTCAATTCGGCCGCGGCCAGTTCGGCGAACACCGTCGGACGCATCGCCGACACGGTCTTCCGGCAATGCGGGCAATCTTCGTTGGGAATGAAATGGCTGGCGCAAAACATTGACGACTCCCTGGCACTGACCGTGCCTTCTGTGGCGACATGTTCCGCCGGACGCTGCCGCTCCATTCCCGAGAAGAACGCGGTGAAGCAGCATCAATTCCGCCGTCGTGAAAGCGCCGTAGGACAGGGCACGACAGTGCGGCTGAGGTTCCCAATCCCGCCCGTGGAACCAAGTGCATCGGCACCGCCAAGACCGCAGCGGATTTGCCAAGCTGATGGAAGCTCGGAAGCAGGCTGCTGCCGAGGCAGGGCTCACCGCTCAGCGTGACCGGACCGGTCTATTGCTCGGACGTGACGTCGACACCCGCCAGCAGTCGCTCCCCGACCGGCTGTCCCTGCCCGCCTGCGCTCATGGCCGCCCCCGCTGGCCGCGCTATCCGACGACCCGAGGTCATGAGCAAGACGGGGCTCGGCCGCACCAGGCTCCACGACCTCGAAGCTCTCGGCAAATTCACGCCGCATCGGCTCCTCACCCCGGGAGACGCGCCGCGCTCGTACCGGCCGATCGTGAGCGTTTCACGTCGACCCTATCAGCTCAAGACCACGCGAATCCGCCCCGAATCACTCCCACTCGATGATCAATGAGGCCGGAACGTACCTATGAGGAAAGGCAGTCCGAGCTGAAGATTCGACTCGCGTACCGTCGTCGCTACCGTCGACGGGTTGAGTGGTCATCGAAGCCGAGGTCGGCCGTCACGAAGGTTCATATTCACCCCAATTTGGCCACATTCGCCTTGCGCTGCACCGCCAGGCAATAGCCGATCGTGAACACGATCCCCGCCAACACTGCGCCCGCGCCACCCCAGACAGCCACGGGCATGGGCGCAAATGCGAACAGACCGGCATAGACGAGGCCGCTGAGCACCAGGGACCAGCCTGCAACGCGCCTGGCGCGGCGCGCCTGTTCGCTCGGCACGAAGGACTTCGGAATCCGGTTGCCGTTCCAGGCCATCATGAGCCCGTTGAGGCCGATGACCGCGCGCGTGACGGTGTCGGCCTCGATGTAGCCGAGCTTGTGCGCCAGGCTTGCACCGAGTGCCGTGGCGAGGATGCCACCGCCCCACGCGAGGTTGCCGGTGAGTTCCTTGTTCATCGCGCGATCCCCTTCTTCCTCGGCGCGCGAACTTCCTCGCCCACGCCGAACGAATGGACGAAGCCCAGCAGCGCTTCTTCGAGCACCGAGAGCTTCAGGTGGTAGATGACGGACTTGCCTGCCTTTTCGGCATGCACCAGATCGGCCTCCTTCAGGACGGCGAAGTGCGCTGACATGGTCGGCTTGGAGACATCGAACTGGTCGCTCAGTTCGCCCGCGCTCAGCGGCCCATGGCGCAGGAGTTGAAGAACTCGACGGCGCGTCGGGTCGGAGAGCGCGCGAAAGACTTTGCTCATGGCGTCATATTTAGCCAAACGTCGAATCGTGTCAAGCGGCATCGAGATGGCAATCCATGATCCAGGCCGACCGCCGCGCGTAGCCGACTTCCAAGTGCCTCGGTCAGCTCAGCAGCGGTTGCTGCCGGTCGGCCGGTGACTTCGAATGTCCGCTCATCGCAGCACTGCTGACGCTGAGAGGCGGTCTCGGCAAGGCTGGATGGACAGCGGTTCGTCTGCGCCTCGACCTGGTGCGGCGGGACGTCCGCTCTGCGCGCGCGGGAACTCACACAGTCGACCCGTAGCGGCCGGTCACCCTGTCGCGCTTGGTTGCCCGGAAGCGGTCGACCGCTGCCCTTGATCGACTATGCGAACTTTCGCCCCTGCGGACATAGAGAGCATGAAACTGGCCGCAAAGCGCAGGGGATTTAGGCGAATGGCCGTGGCTCAGGCTGCGGCAACGCGATACCCGTACCGGTATGCAATCTCGAAACCCAACTACGGGTAGTGACGGATCGCAGCGGTGTTCGTGGCGACCAACTTCGCCGCGAAGAGTGGCTTCGGCTACTTGAATGCCATCTACTACCGCATCACCTCACGAAGGCCTCGCGCTCAGTACTTCGCGATCGCCGTATCGGAACAGGCGGGCCGGTCGCTGGACCTGGCACCACCTGCCGCCGCGCTACGCGATGGTGTTCGTCGACATGACCGTGCATGCGAAGCACGGGCACAACGTCGGGGTCGACATCTGAAGAGGGACAGGGTCAGCGGTTGTCCGAGATGCAGGTGCCACCCACTTCGTTGCCGAGCGGGTTGTTCATGCGATTATGCCGGACCACATAGGGCAGGATCCCGCATTCGACCAGCGCAGCAGCCGTTCGCCCGCGCACGATGTTGCGGTTGAACTGGATGTTCTCCGCATAGAAGCCGAAGAGCATGACCGCCGACCCTTGAGCGGCGGTGTTGTCTTCGAATACGTTGCCGGTGATGTGGGCGCGATCCATCCGGTCGGTGACATCCGCGTAAATGCCGCCCCCGATGGATCCCGTCTCGGTGAGCGAATTGCCTTCGATGACATTTCTTGAGATTTCGACGATTCCGCGAGAAATGTTGATGGCACCGCCTAAGTATCCGGCTTGGTTATTGCGGATCACGTTTCCGGTGATCCTGGCCTTGGAGCCATGGATCTCGATGCCCCCGCCGTTGGATGCCACCCGATGCCCCGCGATGAGGTTGTCCGAGATCACCGACCAGAGCGTTGTGTCGATGCTGCTGTTCAGGAAGATGCCTCCGCCATCGCCGGCGCCGTTGCATTCAGCCGGCTGGAGGTTGTCCCTGATCTGGTTGTGATGGATGAATGACAAGGAGTTGCTGGAGAGTCCGGCGCCATAGCAGGATGCGTTGCCGGTGATGATGTTGCCGCTCACCGTCACGACTGCGGCGTCCAGCACCAGCCCGCCACCAAAGCCGCAGCGCTGCCCGACGCCCTCCCATGGGGTGCCCCATGCGTTCGTGATCTTGAATCCCGAGATCGTCACTTGCTCGGTGCCGGTGCCATTCACCCAGATGACGTTGCACGACCTGCCGCCATCCAGCGTCGTCGTCTCGGCGCCTTGGGTGGACCGAAGTGTCAGCGCCTTCTCGATCTGCAGGTTCTCGCGATACACACCAGGAGAAACCAGCACCGTGTCGCCCGGTTGGGCGGCATCGATCGCGGCCTGCACGGTGGCGTGCTGCTCCGGTACCAGCAAGGTCGATGCGTGGGTCGCGGCCACGGCAACGGCCAGGGCTGCAGCGACCAAGGATCTGATCAGAAAATGGTTCATGGGGATTCCCGTTCGAGACACATTGAGGGGTGCCACTGACAGCGAGGCGAGCGCAGTCTAGTCACGGGGACACGGCACGCATATCACCCTGAAGGGCGGTCGAGCCTGCCAGGGCCTGGGATCGCGCGGTCATCAAGACGCAGCAAGACTCGGGGTCAATGGCTGGCATCGCCGCACCCGGCCTCGACGACGTTCGGCAACATTCGCGCTCAGGAACATCGCGGGCTTTGGCAAGTCATGTGCTGCCTCATCAATGAATTTGCCCACGAAGCGGCCGTCCACGATCGGCTGCAACTGGCGGATGGACTAAACCGCTCGCGCAGTAACCCTTCGACGAAGGGTTGAGTATGTTCGCAGCACGCTTGGTTCTGCCAAGTTGACGGGCGAGTCAAAGGGTTGCAACGGACGGTGCGAACCAAGGATGCCGAGGGTCGGAAGCGGCAAAGCTGTCGTCGGAGAACTTCCGCTCGTCCCGCAAGGACGTCTTTCATATCCTCAGCCGGTCCCGAGGCTTGGCGGTACCTGACACGTCTGCTCAGGTTGAGTGGGTCGAGAAGTTCACGCATGCGCCACCCCCATGTCCCTGAGCACTTCGTCAACGGCCGTAGCCGGACAGGAGCTGTCCTTCAGCAACGACCGCTCTTCGGCTGTGCAGCAGCGAGTACGATGATGGCGTCAATCACGCTGGCGGGGCCGTGTGGCCAGTCGCCGGAGAATTCAGCCGAGGAAGGGCATACATGCGTCAGACGATGCCGGCAAAGTGCTCATACTGTGGATTCGGCGTACTCACAAACCGGTATCCAAAGTGTGAACGCTGCGAGAGGCAGCTGCCAAGCGATATGGTTCTATCGCCAGTGGAACTGGACGAGGTCTTTGCACTGGAACGCCAGGCTCGACAGGATGCCGATGAAAAGGCTTACAGGAGGGAGATGGCTACGCGCGTAAGTGGACTCGGCACCGAAGCGCCGTCCGCTCTGGACTTCCTATCCGCGGGGGACCTCTTGAATTGAAGCCAATGTTGCAGCGAAGCATCGGCTGGCAGGCAGTTCTGGTGCTCGTGTCGACAGGCTGCACGCGGCCGAGGCTGTGTGAGAACTGCGCAATAGGCACAGCTCCATCAGCGATGCGACGCGTTGGAAGGCGGCATGGCGATCCACAGTGTTGTGGTGCCGCCGGAAGGCCTTCACGCAGGCCGTGGAGCGGCCCAAGCGAGCCTGTTGAAGGCAACAAGGGGCTCACGCCCCCATCGAACTGACCGCCTTCATCGTTCTGGCCATGCCCAGGATGCGCAGCACGCGCTTGAGGTTGTAGGCGAGCACCTGCAGACTCATCTCGGTGCCGACGTTGCGCAGCCTGCGCGTCAGGACGTGCGTCGAACCCATCCAGTGCTTGAGCGTTCCGAAGACGTGTTCGACCGTGCACCGGCGCAGCGTCATGGCCTCGGGTTGCTGGTCGAGGCGCCGCTGCATGGCATCGAGCACCGCCTCGTGCTCCCACCGCGAGATCCGCCTGTAGTCGCCGGGGGTGCACTGCGCCTTCATCGGGCACTGCGGGCATGCGCTGCTCCAGTAGCGCCGGATCTGCTGGCCGTTCTCTTCTCGCGTAAAGCGGTAGATCGCGCGTTGACCCGCAGGGCATTGGTACTCGTCGTCCTTGGCGATGTAGATGAAGTCGCGCTTGTCGAACCGGCCCTCGGCCTTCGCGTTCGAGGTCAGCGGCTTCGGCACGAACGGCACGATGCCCGCGTCGTCGCAGCCCTTGATCTGCGGAGCATTGAAGTAGCCGCGGTCGGCGTAGGCGCGCAGCTTCGGCTTGTCCATCGCCTCGCGCGCCGTCGTTGCCATCTTCGTGAGCTGTGCTCGATCATTGCCGATGTTGGTGACCTCGTGCGCCACGATCAGGTGGTGCTTGGTATCCACGGCAACTTGCACGTTGTAGCCCACCACGCCGGTGCCCTTGGCCTGCGACATCATCGAGCGCGAGTCCGGGTCGGTCAGCGACAGCTGTGCCTCGGGCTGGCGCGCCAGGCGCTCCTGCAGTCGATCCATGCGCCGCATCTGCTCGCGCAGCGTCTTGATCTTGTCCTTGAGCCTGTCGGTCTTGGCTACGAACTCGCCGGGCTGCGTCCGGTCCGCCGAGTCCAGCGCGTCCAGGTAGCGCTGGATGCTCTCTTCGATCTGCTTCTTGCGCGCCTCGATCTTGGCCGGCGTGAAGTTGCGATCACGGCTGTTGACCGCCTTGAACTTGCTGCCGTCGATCGCCACGGCGGCCTGCGAGAACAGCTTCAGATCACGGCACAGCTCGACGAAACGACGGCACACGGCGCGGATGCCCGCGCCGTTGTCGCGCCTGAAATCGGCGATGGTCTTGAAGTCCGGCGCCAAACGGCCGGTCAGCCACATCACCTCGACGTTGCGTTGGCACTCCCGCTCCAGTCGCCGGCTCGACTGCACGCGGTTGAGGTAGCCGTAGATGTAGATCCTCAGCAGCACCGCCGGGTCATACGAGGGGCGCCCTGTTGCCGCCGGCGTCATGCCCTCGAAGCCCATCGATGCCAGATCCAGTTCCTCGACGAACGCGTCAACCACGCGAACCGCGTTGTCCTCGGCAATGAACTCGTCCAGCGACTCCGGTAGCAACGTGACCTGATGCCGATCCTGCCCCTCAACGAACCTGCCCATATCGACTCCTTCTCGATATGCCTTCAAACTCTACGCAGCTGCGGCCAATCGCGGATCGGGGTTTTCACACAACCTCGGCCAGAAGCAGGCGGTCGCGACAGTCAGCTTTGGAGTCAGTGAAAATCGAGACGCCGCATTTTGGCAACCAAGATGACCGACCAACAGTGGAAGACGTTCTTCGAGACGTGCGCAGAGGTTCTTGGCTCAGGAGGTCATCGCAACCCCGCTCTGAGCACATCGTGGTGCGCATGGACGCTGTTCGATCGGCTGAGCAGCGACCTGCACTATTGGACGTGCGGCCTACCTGCGCTGCGAGACGTTGGTGAGTCCTACATCAAGGACAGTGGAGTCTGGGGGCAGCCCTTTCTCTACTCTGGCTTGGCGCACGTCGTGATCCCTCGGGAATACGCCTGGGAGGCCGGCGATTTCCAGAACGATACCCACACCCATGGGACTAGAACGCAAGATCTCGATGCACTATCAGCAGCCCTTCGGTCGGCTGACATTCCCCACCGGCTGACCGAGCTCGTCCTTGAGATCAAGCTCTACTGAGGTTCAATCGGGAGGGTTTCGGCCAGGAGCAAGCATTCGTCAACGTCCGCTCTCTGGCGTGCCGGAAGGGGGCGTGGAGCGGTGTCGTTTGCGGCTGAAGATCCATGCCATCCGAACGAAATAGAACGCGAGTAGGCCCATGGCAGAGCCGGTGAGGATGTCAGCTACTGATCTTGGAGCCCGCCCGGCGAGCGCCCAGCCCAGGGGCCACGAGGCCAATGCCCCCAGCGCGACGTACGAAGGCAACGCCAATGGCTTGAAGCCCATCGCCCAGGTTCGCACTACCTCGATGACAAGTGCAGTCACAACAGGCGCCAGCGCCATGATGGCCACCAATGCGACAGCCACGCCAGGTTCCATGTTGGGCAGCAGTCCGGCCTCGGCATTTGCAGTGCGCCGAAGCTCAGCCCAGATTGCGACTGGCAGTACTGCAGTCAGCCAAGCTCCCAGGCAAAGGCAACACAGTCTCAGTGCGTTGAAGCCAATGCGGCGGGCAGTGGATGTTGATGAAACCATGGAAGATGCTCTGCCTACGAGAATCGGGCTCTTCGAGTCTATGCTTCGAGATGATGTTGGCATCCCCCGCACTTCTGTTGCACGACGAGGGTTTCGTCGCCCTTCGGCCATATGCAGGTGGTGCCGAACGACGGCTGTGGAAAGCCATGATGAAAAACGGCGGCGGCGAGAGACCAGTTTTCTCCTGGCCAAAAGGAAGACTAGCTGAAGAGGAGTGGGCGAGCGTCTGGGGCGCTGTTCGGGCGCACGGCCTCGGCCTGGCGAACGTCGAAGTTTGTGACTGGTCGGTCGAACAGGCAAAGCTCTTCCTCCACAGCCAGCGGCAACGGCTTGTGCTTGCACGGCTCTCAGAAACTGAACGCGAGGCGTTTCTTGTCGACCCGGCCACAGCGGCGACGGCGATCGATCAAGCCTTTGACCAACGACTCACGCGAGGAGTAGATCTCGCGGTGCTTCCACCTGAGTTTGGCTGGTGCCTCCTTGGCAACAGCGACGGTGAGTTGTTCTACTGCGTACGCGCCTGACCCTTGAGCGTCGGCTTTGCGGTTTTCAATTTTCTCAATCAGATTTCCGCTTTGGGTCGGATGCAGGCATCCACGGCCGCCCTCGGTGGATGTCCGGTTCGCAGCCGCGCACCTCGACACGTCGAAGGGCGGCTCAGGGTCGATATGAGCCAGTCGGCCGGGGTGCGAACCGGTCCTTCATTGACCACCCGCGTACGCAGATGCTCAGTACTTGCTATCGAAGGCGAAGCAGTCGTTCGAAGTGGCGACCGCCGAGTGAACGGTCCTCGGCCGAGCTGTCGCTCGGCGCGGTAGACCCGAATGACTCAGTTCAGTCTGAAGCAGTCCCCCAACAGTGGGTCGATCGCTTTGCAGCGGCTGCGGTCGGTCGCTTCGCGCTATCGATCGGCCTCTTGCTGCCTCAATGCGGTCACTGCAGCGTTCGGGAGGTGGCCGAACGATCGGTCAAGCGACACGCAACCCACGGTTGTGGCGCCCTTCATAATCAAGCCTGACTCCGCTTGTTCGAGATGCCAACCTTTCATCATGGATAAATTCTTGCTGCAGCAGCAGGTGCTGGAACGGCTCGCCGAAGACCTGCTGCAAGCCGAACAGGCAATGCGGGCGGCCCATGAAACGGCGACTCACGAAGAAAACATCGCCGAAAACAAATACGACACATTGGGACTCGAAGCCGCCTACCTGGCCACCGGCCAAGCTCGCCGCGCCGAAGCCATCCGCCAGGCGATGGCCAATTGGCGCCAATTCCTCCCGCGCCCCTACGACGCCAGCAAAGGTATACAGCTCGGCGCGCTGGTCTGCCTCGTCGATTCCGACGACAAGCAGCAACAGCTCTTTCTCGGCCCGGATGGAGGCAGCATGAAGTTGGTCAGTGGCGGTCAGCTCGTTCAGGTCATCAGCAGCGAAGCCCCTTTGGGCAGGGCCATGCTGGGTAAATGCGAGGGTGATGAGGTGTCGATACAAGTCGCTCCAATCCGACAGCAGTTTGAGGTGCTGCGAGTTCATTGAGCCGCAAGCAAATTCACTCCGAATTGATCAGTAATCGCTCTGAACTGCCCGCCCATGCACTCGATCGCAAGCCAGAGCAGTTGCTTGCCGCCGCGGCGCACTATGGCATTGATGCAGTCATAGCTCATTCAAGCGCCGCGCCAACTCGCAGCCCTCGCACGAAGACCAAGAGCAGTTCCCAAGGCCCGCATTCAACCCAACTGGACGTACTCAGAATGGAGGCCGTCGCGAGCTTGCTCGGATGTGCCCCGACTACTGTCGAGGAGCGCGCTCGCACGGGCGACCTTCCAGGCTCGAAGTTCGGCAATGGAGGATGGGGTTTCCCGCCGGTGCGCTCGCCATGCGGCTACAGGAACTCGCGGTAGCAGAAGCGGCGGCGCGCCGAACCCCGAGGAAGGGGATAGCAGTTTCAAATGCATCGCAGAGTCACCGCAAGCGCCGACCACCCAAGCTGCCGGTGCTGTGATCCAAATTGATGGTCGCGCAGTCGTACTGCAAACCCGGATTGCGGTAAGGGGAAGTTGAGGCCAGAGTTGGCGAACACCACTTCGAGATGCGATCCAGTGCGCCGCCTCACCTATCCGTCACTTCGCCTCGCAGGCGTCATACATGCGCCGAGCAGAGTTGCAGCAGTACTTGTCCCAGATGGCGCATATGTGAGTCCGTCATACCTGATTGGGACGCCCCCTGCGCAAAGATGACAGCACGTGCTGCTCGTCGGGATGTAGCGCCGCTTTTCGGCATCGAGTCTCACGATGCGTATTGCGGCAACGGAGTCAGAAACAGGTTCCCTCGCTCGACATGGCCCTCATCGCTCCCGTACTGGCCGCAGAGCCTGGCCTGAGCCTCGAGCAGCTCGGCCCGATAGGCCTTCAGCACCGCGAGGTCCTCATCGCCATGCGCAGGGCCGCGTCCCGCCAATGGTCAATGCCTGGCAAATGTTGCCAACGCGGATCGCCGGGATCGATGGCGTCGGCAAAGAACCCCTCGCCAGTGAAGTCGATGCCCTCGGTGTAAATCGTCTTTCTTGTCAAGCTGCTGCTCCCGCCGCTGACGTCATTCCGGAATCCGGTGACCAAAGAAGTAGCGCAGCCCCGGCTCGAAGTGGCGTGCCTCCTTGGCGTCGAGAAACTCCTCGACAGCGGCCGCCGCTTGCAAAGGCTGGAAGGCGCCTTGCTCGTTGTAGAAGCCCGTGAATTTCCAACCGGTCATCGCTTCGAGCAGCAAACTGCCTTTGTTCACCCGGGCGAGATCGACGGAGGGGTTGCCGTGAATGTGCTGCAGCAGCTTCCGAGCCAGTGTGTCGACGTCCAACAGCCGGCCCTGGACCACGACGGAGTCATCGTCGAATCCATGGTCGCGCCGAAGGGCTTGCTCGGTCGCCTTGACGAGTGCCACGTAACCCTCGGTATCGGGTCGCGACTCGGGCTCCTCGCCAAACGACGGTTGGCTGTCATCGCCGGCAACTTTATCCGGCCCTTCATCAATGGGCCCGGGCTCTTCTTCGAGCAACCATGAAAGGGCGTACTGGATGTTGCCCCTGACCTCTCTGCGCTCCGTGGTGACGTAGGTTTCCAGCAGCGCAGGGACCGCCCACAGGCCGCCTGCCGCGACGGCGGCTTCGCCTGCACGATACCGATAGCGCTTAGAGTCGTCGCGACGCATGATCCAGTCGAGAAACATCCGGATCTCCCCGCGCGGAGCCGAATGGCCGAAGAGGAGCATGGCCATCTGCGGCAGATCATGGTTGTCGCTCGACAACATGCGGTTGATCGGCGCCCTGCTGACATCGAACCTTCCCTGTTGCAGGTTGGCCAGGGCGCAGCCCACAGCCAGGCTGTCGTCTGCGTCCTCCAGGTAGCGATGGTCGGCAATGTCCGATGGCGGGGGCTCGGTGAAGTGGAATCCGGTGCCGCGCGCCAGCAGAGAACGGCGCAGGAAGGGTTGCAGCATTCGCGTGGCTCCTTATTTCTACTGACGTCCCTGCAGTACCGTCTGCAGGTCATCCAGGTGCTTGCACCTGGCATCCAGGGCGCCGGAGGGAATCAGGTTGTTCTGGCTGGTTGGGCAACCGCCGGCATCCAAAGGCGTCTTGTGGTTGACGGTGTCGTCATCGGGGATGTCCTTGCCGGGGTACTTCGCGCGGGCCAGTCGACGGGCATCGTCGGCCGCCCCCGACTTTTCGTATTCCTCACGTGCCAGCTGCCCGGGCGTCTTGGCCTTCGTCTGCCCTTGCTTGACCCGCTTGGTATTCGGCACCTCGAAGTGCGTTCCGCAGCCCACGTCTTTCGGGTTGTGCAGGTTGGGGCAGTCAGGATTGGCCGCCTCGGCGGCTTTGAGGTCGCTCAGCACGCTGTCTGCCCGGCGCAGTTCTTCCTTGGCGAGCTCCCCCGGTGGAAGCTCGACTTCCGGAAACAAGCCGACCTTGCCCGCGCCGAATTTCAACGTCATGGGAACGTCGACCCTCGCCGGATTCTTCTTGGCCCACTCGGGGTAGCCCGCGCTCTTTGCCGCCACGGCATCGCGCTTGCCCTGGTAGTAGTCGTCCTGGTTTTTTCTCGTCAGTGGCCGGCCGGTGTCGTCCTTCTGGTTGTCGTGCAACGGTCCCTGGCAACACGGGCACTTTCCGGCCTTGATGAGCGCCACGGTTTCAGCTTCGGTGGTGACGTTGGGGGAGGTGGTCGTGCCACTGCTTGCGTGGTTGCTGGTGGTGATGTCCATGTGGCGGCAGACGTTCTTGCCTTCCATCTGGACGTCCATGGACCAGGCCTGGAAATAGGTCTTGCCCGTGATCTGGTGGGTCACCACGTTCATGCCCCAGGCCCGTGTGGCTGCTTCGTTGCCCAAGGCCGATGGCTGGTAGTACGACTGTTGCGCCAACGCAGCCGGGCTGCCCCCGAGCTTGACCGTGGTCGTGCCCTCCTTGAGATCCGAGGACAGAGAGGTGTCGGGATAAGGCACCGGAATCGGGCCGGCTGGAGGCCCGGGCGGCGACATGCAGACATCTGGAAAACGGGCGATCGACTTGTTCGCGCCCGCCTTGCCGGCAATCTCGTTCCCGTTGGCGTAGACCTCATGCGGCATGCAGCCTCCCGTTCAGTGACCCAGTGCCGCAGCGGCGCGTGCACCGGTGGGGACACTGGCATGCGCCATCGCGAGCGGCCCAGGGGCGTACTGGCGCGCAAAGGCCTGTTCGGCCCACGCGAGCTGGACCAGGCCGGATGCCGCACCGCAGTCGCCCATGGAGGCTGCGGGATGCCAGAGGGCCTGGATGGGCCGCGTCTGGCGCGTCAACCGGGACTGTGCCAGGGCCAGTTCCTCGAAAGCGTAGGACTCGCCGGCCACGTCGCTCAAGCGGAAGTCGATGTCGTGCAGCGCCAGCCTTGCCTCGCCCAGCGCCGCACGCACCGCGCTGGCCATGCCCTTGCCTAGGAAGGGTTCGTCATTGAGCACCGTGGCCACCTCCTTGGCAAATCCCAAGCCGTGCACTGCGACAGGAAGCGGCGTTGTCGGCACTGCGGTGACCAACACCACACCGGCCGCTTCGCCCGGAATGATTCCGTCGGATCGCTCAGGGGTCTTCAATCGTTTTGTTTCTTCCAGCCAGGCGAGCGTGCGCGCGTCGAGCAGCGTATCGACCGCAACGACCAGGCACCCCGGGACGGCACCTTGGGCGAGCAGCGTGCGAGCGTGTGCCAGCGCTTCGAACACCGCCACGCCGCCTTGCCCGAAATGGCCGGAGTCCTTGCGTCGAAGCGGGATGCTCAATCGCTGCTGGACCTCATCCACGAGTCCGTCGAGCCGCGGCCCGGGACGCTGGGGTTCGCGCGTGCACAAGAGAATGGGAAGGTCTTGAAGGGCGAGCGCTGGGGGCAGATCGGCAGGCGTTTCAATGGTCGCAAAAGCGCGAGCGAGCAACTCGGCAAGGCGGTCGCGGCCCCGCCATCGCTGGTCCATGGCTGGCACAGGGGCGCCGATCACGGCATGGCCATCCTGGTCTGTGCAGTGCAGCTCCGAGAACGCCGCGATGCCTGCCCGCATCGCGGCAGCCGCCGAGGCGGGGCAGAGCCCCACAGGGCTGATCAGGCTCAGGCAGGTCGTGTAGATCAGCATCAGGAAGACCCCTTGCGCTTGCGCAGTGCAGCGACAGCCTCGCCCAAGCTGCGGTAGTGGCGTTTGCCCGCGGGGATGCTGCGCGCTCGCGGTCCGATCTCGATTTCCTTCAAAGCCGTGGCCTTGCGGGGCAGCGGCACCCGGGCCCGGCCGATGAGCATCGCGCGTGCGAGCCCAGGCTCGAGGATCAGCGTATCGGGCTCGAGGGTCGCGCGGACCTGGCGATCGTCGAACAAAAAGCTCACGGGGACGGTCCACGCAGGAAGCTCGACATCGAATCGCCCGCTCGCGTTCATGTTCAGGCATTGAAAGACGCTTCCGGCATGCAGGTTGGCCAATTGTTGATCGACCGGTGCAGACTGGAAGTAGAGCGGGTCGAAGTCTGGAGGGAGAAAGGGCAAGTCCTCGTCCATCCAGCGCTGGTCGTAAGTTCCGGCAAACTCAATCCTCGGCTGCCACCCGCGACCGACCGGGCCGAAACCTATGGGGTCGGGGCGATCCGACCAGCTCTGCATGAGCGAGTTGGGGCGTTCGATGTTGGGCAGGGGCTTGCCCACGATCGTGGTCCTGTCGTCGTTGAGGTGGAACCCCCGGCCTACCAGGTTCCGCGGCTCGTGGCCGTGCCTGGCAGGTTGCTCATGCGACACATCGCTACCGCCGAATGCGTAATGCCAAGCGATGGGCTGGATCGTGAACGGGTTCGGCGGCGAAGCCTTGATGCCCATGAGCCTTTGCTCCCAGATGCGGTCACCGATGACGAGCGACGACTTCGAGACGCCGGGCCCTGCCAACGAAATGTCCAGTGCCGTCACAGCCCGATCCTGGCCGGCGACGGCTTGTGCATGAAGCAGAACTTCAGCGCGCGGCTTCAAGGGAACGAACTCGCTCTCGAAGCGAATGGCTGTGTGGGCTGGGTCACCGAAATGCTCGTCGGTATAGACCAACGGCACCTGCTCAGGGGACGGCAAGCACCGTCCGCCGACGTCCACCGAGAAGGTCGCCTTCACGACCACCACGCAATGCTTCTGCCCATGCTTGTCCGTGAAGACAAACAGGTCGCTGGCGTAGGGGGTGGTGTTCGACGTGATCTGCACAGAAGTCGATACAACGTGGTCGGTCTTGTTGAATCGCTGTGGCGGCTGTCTGGTTTACAGCAATTCAGGCGGCCACCATCCCTGGGCTGCCCGGAGAGTCTTCGACGGTCGCGTGTCTCGGGTCTCGGTCTTGGCAGGAGAGCGAATATAGCCGAACGGGCAGGCTCGTTGCCTTGCGGCAAGCCGACACCGACGATGACCGCGCCCTTTCAAAGTGCCCATGCGGCGCACTCATCAGAATTGGGGATGCGGCCATGGCCCCGCGCGCGTATGACGGCGTCAGGGCCGAGCTGCTCAGAGAGCAAGGCCGAGGCCGCGGGCATCTGAGTCAGGCCTCTCCGGGCGCCCAGTCCGGGCTGTAGCCGCCCAGCGTCGGGTGGTACATCTCGTCGCCCGTGTGCTGGGTGAACTCGACATTGAGGCGGTCCTCGCGCAGGCCCAGGACGTCGATGCAATGCGCGCACAGGGCCTTCGCGAGCTCCATTCGCAACTCGGGCGATCGTCCCTTGCGGATGTCGAGCATCAGCAGCGACACCGGCACCGGCTGGCCCGCGGTGTCGGGAATGCGCCAGACACCGCCCTCGCCGAGTTCACGGATCGCCACACTGATGCGACGGACATCCACGGACATCATCTCCGCGTAGGTGCGGCACATCTTCTCGGCAAGGCGTTGCTTGACTTCGGAGGGATAGTGGTCATTGGTGTCCAACTGAAGGTACGGCACGGCAGTCTTCCCCTTTCGGAATGGATGTCGCGCAGGCCGCAGTGGCCTGCGCGATGCGGACAGGCAGTTCAGCGCTTCGCCGCGTTCAGTGTCCTGACCAGAATGTCTCCGAACTCGGGCGCCGACATCGGTTGCTGGCCGGTGATCAGCTCGCGATCGATCACGACGTTGCTGTGCCAGTTCGCGACCGAGTCTACGTGGGCGCCGGCCTCGGCCAGTGCATTCACCGGATAGAACTGCACGTTGCCGCCCAGGCCGCCCGAGCCTTCCAGCGCCTGCTCTTCACCTGTCGAGAAGACCGTCATGCGATAGCCCGCATACGGCCAGCCCAAGGCCAGTGCGTTGGCCTTGCCGTCGCCGGCGATCATCGATTGCTGGAAAGCGACCGGATCGCGCAACGCGGACAGCAGCACGATCGGACCGTGGCAGATGATGGCCGTCGTGCGCCCGGCCTGGTGGAAGCTCGTCAGGATCCGGCCCAGGTTCGCGTCCTTGACCAGGTCCTGCATCGGAGCATGGCCGCCGGGGATGAAGAGGCCAACATAGCCCGACGTGCCTTCCGAGACGACCGAGGCCAAGGTCTTCGGATGCTTCAGCTGCTCGATCCCTTGCGCGTACTTCAGCGCGTCGGCACGTGCGGCGTCGTCCCCGCCGAAGAACATCTTGTGGTTCGAGTTGGCGTCCATGGCAGGCAGGTCGCCCTGTGGGTTGGCGATCACCGGCTCGTAGCCGGCCTCGACCAGCTTGCGGTACGGGACAACGAACTCGTTGAGGTAGTAGCCGGTCGCGTACTTCCTGCTGTCGCGCAGGTCGAGCTCGTGCGCGCTGGACATCACGACAAGAACCTTGCCCTTGGAGGGCGCGGCCGAGACGAGGGAGGGCATGGCCAGCATCGCGGTCATCGCGGTGGCGGTAGCGAATTTGAAGAGGTTCATGTGGGTGTTCCTTGCTGATGCAGTCGTCGATGCCGTGGTTCAGTTCGCGATGCCGTAGCGTGCGGCGGGGCGTGCGTTGGAGAACTTGGCCGACAGCGCGCGGCGGTCCGCCTCCCACTCCGTCCACTTCTCGCCTTCATGCAGGCCGGGGATGGTCACCAGTTCGCCAGCGTCGAGACCGGCGAGGGCCGCGTCGACCAGGTCGGCGGCCGACATGGTGATGGCCGCCGTCTTCTGCGGCGCGTAGCCGGCGACGTCCCAGAACTCGGTGGCGGTGGCGCCCGGCATTACGGTTTGGATTCGCACACCCTTGTCGGCGAGGTCGCGCTGCAGCGCATGGCCGAAGCTGAGGACGTAGGACTTCGAAGCGCTATACACGCCGTTGAGTGCCTCGACCGCGATGCCGACGACCGACGCGATGTTGATGATCGTGCCGCCCTTCTTCTTCTCGAACGCCGGAGCAACCGCGTAGGTCAGGCGCGTGAGCGCGGTGACGTTGAGTTCGATCATGCTTTCGACGTTATCGACGTCGCCCTTCAGGATCGATGCGACCGAGCCGACGCCCGCGTTGTTGACCAGCATCGTGATGCTGACGTCGGTGCGCAGCAGGTTCTCGACGCGCAGCAGCGCGGCTTTGTCGGTCAGGTCGGCGACGATCGGCGTGACCTTGCGGCCGGTCGACCGGGCCAGCTCGTCGGCGAGCTTGCGCAGGCGTTCGCCGTTGCGGGCGACCAGGATCAGATCGTGGCCGCGCCGGGCAAGTCGGTCGGCATAGACGGCACCGATGCCGGTGGAAGCACCCGTGATCAGTGCAGTGCCTTGGGTGGAAGCTTGGGTCATTGAGTTCACCTTCTGGAGGTTCTGGGCCGACACGACGTCAGCGCCTGGACTCAATGTAGAAATCGGGCCGAATTTCCTCAATGTCGCAGATGCAATGATTTCAGCCATCGACTTCTGTCCGAAAAACCGGCAAGCATTTCTTTGTGCCGGGGGCAAAATGGCCAGATCCTCCTGCATGCCATGTTTTCAGCCTGATCGAAGGAGTCCGAGATGCACAAGGTCGGCCTGCTCGTCTACCCCGGTTTCCAGTCGCTGGCACTGGCCGTGGCCACCGCGTTCGAGTACGCGAACCTGTTGAGCGCCGAGGAGGCGTACGACTTCTCGCTGGTCTCCGAGCACGGGGGCGCGGTCAAATCCTCACAGGGTTTCGCGGTGCAGACCTGCGCCTGCGATGGCCACATCTTCGACACGCTGATCGTGTCGGGCGACAACGAAAGCCGTCTGCCCTCACCGGCCCTGATCGACTACGTGCGAGAGTCGGCCACCCAGTCGCGCCGCATCGCGTCGATCTGCACTGGCGCGTTCGTGCTGGCCGAGGCAGGCGTCCTCGACGGCAAGCGGGCCACGACCCACTGGCTACACGCGCGTGCGCTGAGGCAGCGCTACCCCTCGGTCCAGGTCGATGAGGACCGGATCTTCATCACAGACGGGCACGTCTGGACATCGGCCGGGATGAGTGCCGGAATGGACCTCGCGCTGGCGGTCGTCGAAGCGGACCTGGGACGCGACACGGCCCTGTCGATCGCTCGCAAGCTGGTGCTCTACCAGCGCCGCGGTGGCGGGCAGTCGCAGTTCTCCACGCTGCTCGAGCTGGATGCGAAATCGGATCGCGTGCAGCTGGCGTTGACGCATGCGAAGGAGAACCTCGCGTCCGACCTGTCCGTCGAGGTGCTCGCCGAGGCTGCTCGGCTGAGTCCGCGGCAGTTCAGCCGCGTCTTTCGCGAGGAAACCGGGCAATCGCCCGCCAAGGCGGTCGAGCGACTTCGCGTGGAGGCCGCTCGCCTGATGATGGAGACCAGCCGCCATCCAATCGAAGTGATCGCGCGCGAGACGGGATTCGGCGACCGGGAACGCATGCGGCAGGCCTTCTTGCGGGCGTTCGGGCAGCCGCCGCAGGCGATCCAGCGCATCTCCGCGAACGCTTGACCGCGGTGGCGGACCTTGCGAAGCACGAGGATCTGGAACGGGTCGGGGCCGCGCTGGCAGCGAACGAACGCCTCTCGGTGCTCGTCAACAATGCGGGGGTGGCCGTGGTCGGTGCGTCCACCGACATTCCGATCCAGAACATCGAAAGCCAGCTGGACCTGAACGCCAGATCGGTGACCTACCTGAGCCAGGCGGTCCTGCCCGGCTTCGTGCGGCGCAACAGCGGCACCCTGATCAACATCGGTTCGGTATTGTCCTTCTTCGCCTACCCGATCAGCACCGCCTACAGCGCCACCAAGGCCCACGTGCTGCTGTACACGATCGGACTGCGCGACGAACTCGCAAACACTGGCGTGCGAGTGCAGGCCGTGCTGCCGTCGAACACCTACACCGAGCTCTGGGAAGTGTCCGGCATGGGCATCGACAGCGTCGATCCGGCCACGGTGATGCCGACGGACGAGCTAGTCGATGCAGCGCTGGCCGGACTCGACCAGGGCGAGACGATCACCCTGCCCTCGCTGGAAGATGCTTCGCTGTGGGATTCCTTCGACGCCGCGCGGATCAGGATGTTTCATGCCGCACGGTCTCCGTTCCGTCGATGGATACCGTCAGCCCCCTGACGGTACTTTCTCAAGCGGCGCAGAGTACCAACTTTCGGCCGTCGGCAATGCCGACTTCGAGGCGCACTTCAGCCCGGCCCCGAATGAACGATCAACGCACTTGAGCCTTTGATTTCACTCGGGAAATTTAACGGATCGCGATCAGCTCAAGACCACGCGAATCCGCCCCGAATCACTCCCACTCGATCGTCGCCGGCGGCTTGCTCGACACGTCGTACGTGACCCGGTTGATCCCGCGCACCTCGTTGATGATGCGCCCCGACACCTTCTTCAGCAGGCTGTACGGCAACTCGGCCCAGTCGGCGGTCATGAAATCGCTGGTCTGCACCGCGCGCAGCGCCACCACGTAGTCGTAGGTGCGGCCATCGCCCATCACGCCGACGCTCTTGACCGGCAGGAACACAGTGAAGGCCTGGCTGGTCAGTTCGTACCAGGTCTTGCCGGTCGCGGCGTCGCGCGTGTTGCGCAGTTCCTCGATGAAGATCGCGTCGGCGCGGCGCAGCAGGTCGGCGAACTCCTTCTTCACCTCGCCCAGGATGCGCACGCCCAAGCCCGGGCCCGGGAACGGGTGGCGGTACACCATCTCCGGCGGCAGGCCGAGCGCCACGCCCAGCTCGCGCACCTCGTCCTTGAACAGCTCGCGCAGCGGCTCCAGCAGCTTCAGCCCCAGCGTCTCGGGCAGCCCGCCGACGTTGTGGTGGCTCTTGATCGTCACCGCCTTCTTCGTCTTGGCGCTGCCGCTCTCGATCACGTCCGGGTAGATCGTGCCCTGCGCCAGCCACTTGGCCGACTTCAGCTTCTTCGCCTCGGCCTGGAACACCTCGACGAACTCGCGGCCGATGATCTTGCGCTTGGCCTCCGGGTCGCTCACGCCCTTCAGGTGGCCGAGGAACTGGTCGCTCGCATCGACGTGGATCACCTTCGCATGCAGGCGCCCGGCGAACATGTCCATCACCATGCGGCCTTCGTCCAGCCGCAACAGGCCATGGTCGACGAACACGCAGGTCAGCTGGTCGCCGATCGCGCGGTGGATCAGCGCCGCCGCGACGCTCGAATCGACACCGCCCGACAGCCCGAGGATCACCTCTTCGTTGCCCACCTGCTCGCGGATGCGCGCCACCGCCTCGGCGATGTAATCGCCCATCACCCAATCGGGCTTGGCCTTCGCGATGTCGAGCACGAAACGGTTCAGCAGCTCGCGCCCCTTCACCGTGTGCGTCACCTCCGGGTGGAACTGCACGCCGTAGTAGCCGCGCGACTCGTCGGCCATGCCGGCGATCGGGCAGCTCGGCGTCGACGCCATCAGCTTGAAGCCCGGCGGCAGCGCGGTGACCTTGTCGCCGTGGCTCATCCAGACCTTCAGCATGCCGTGGCCTTCGGGCGTCTTGAAGTCCTCCAGCCCGTTCAGCAGCGGCGTGTGGCCGTGCGCCCGCACCTCGGCATAGCCGAACTCGCGGTGCGTGCTGGCCTCGACCTGCCCGCCCTGCTGCACCGCCATCGTGAACATGCCGTAGCAGATGCCCAGCACCGGCACGCCCAGGTCCCACACCGCCTGCGGCGCGCGCAGCTCGTGCTCTTCGTACGTACTGGCGTGGCTGCCGGACAGGATGATGCCCTTGGGCGCGAACTCGCGGATGAAGGCGTCGCCGACGTCGTTCGGATGGATCTCGCAGTAGACGTGCGCCTCGCGCACGCGGCGCGCGATCAGCTGGGTCACCTGGGAGCCGAAATCGAGGATGAGGATCTTGTCGTGCATGGTCTCAGCCCGCGCTTGCGGCGACAGGCTCGGTCGGGGTGGATTGGCGGGAGAAATGACGCCGCGCGATCACGGTGGCCAGGGCCAGCATCGCCGCGCAGAAGTAGAACGGCGCGCCGACGCGCCAATCGGAGGCCGGCAGGTGCGACACCAGCCCCAGCAGCGGGGCACCGACGATGGGCGCGAGCACCGCCGTCAGGCTGGTCAGCGCGGCCATCGCGCCCATGGTCTGCCCTTGCGTGCGCGGATCGGCAGCGTTCGACACGATGCTCTGGATCGCCGCGGCGACGGTGAAGCCGAACACGTTGCAGGCGATCACCGCATACATGACCCAGCCTTCGGTGGCCAGCGCCCACGCCAGGTTGGCGATGGCGCTGGACACCAGGCCAAGGGTGGCCAGCCGCGTCGCGCCGAAGCGCTTGAGCAGCCGCTGCAGCAGGAAGCCCTGCACGATGGCCGACGCGATGCCGACGGCGAACAGCGACCAGCCGTTCTCCTTCGGGCCCCAGCCGAAGCGCAGCCCGGTGTACAGCACCCACGAGGTGTGCAACACGAACTGCGCCAGCGTGGCCAGCGCGCTGACGGCCATCAGCCCGCCGACGCCCTTCAGCCGGCCCAGCTGCACCAGCGCGGCCACCGGGTTCAGCGAGCGCATCGTCATCGTGCGGCGGCGTTCCACCGGCAGCGATTCGGGCAACACGAAGAAGCCGTAGGCCAGGTTCACCAGCGCCAGCGTGCCGGCGGCGAAGAACGGCAGGTGGACGTCGATCGCGCCCAGCAGCCCGCCCATCACCGGGCCGAGGATGAAGCCCAGGCCGAACATCGCGCCCAGCTGGCCGAAGCGGCGGCCGCGGTCTTCCGGCGCGGTGATGTCGGCGACATAGGCGTTGGCCACCGCCGCATTCGCCTGCAGCGCGCCGCTCACCAGCCGCACCGCGACCAGCACCCACAGCTGCGTCGCCAGCGCCGTCGCGAAGAAGCTGAACGCGAAACCGCAGAAGCCCAGCAGCAGCACCGGCCGGCGTCCGTAGCGGTCGGACAGCGCGCCGAGGATCGGCGAGCACAGGAAGTTGGCGATGCCGAAGGTGAAGGCCACCGCACCGTACCAGAAGGCCTGCTCGGCCTTGCTGCCCGTGAAGCCGCCGACCAGTGCCGGCAGCACCGGCACGATCAGCCCGATCGACACCATGTCGATCAGCACGGTCAACAGGATGAAACGCATCGCCGCCGGGCGTCCGGCAGCGGGCTGCACAGGCTCGGTCGTGGAACTCGTCGTGGTCAAGGGCGCTGACGCGGCCGGCGCGGCCGGCGTCACTCCATGCGGTAGTTGGGGGCTTCCTTCGTGATCTGCACGTCGTGCACGTGGCTCTCGCGGATGCCCGCCGACGTGATCTCGACGAACTCGGCGCGCTCGCGCATGTCGTCGATCGTCGGGCAGCCGCAATAGCCCATCGACGCCCGCAGGCCGCCGGCCATCTGGAACACGATGCTGACCATCGAGCCCTTGTACGGCACGCGGCCCTCGATGCCTTCGGGCACCAGCTTGTCGGCGTTCGGGTTCGCGCCGGTGTTGTCCTGGAAATAGCGGTCCGCCGAGCCCTGCTGCATCGCGCCGATCGAGCCCATGCCGCGGTAGCTCTTGTAGCTGCGGCCCTGGAACAGCACGATCTCGCCCGGCGCCTCTTCGGTGCCGGCGAACATGCCCCCCATCATGACGGTGCAGGCGCCGGCGGCGATGGCCTTGGCGATGTCGCCCGAGTAGCGCACGCCGCCATCGGCGATCAGCGGCACGCCGGTGCCCTTGAGCGCGGTGGCCACGTTGTCGATCGCGGTGATCTGCGGTACGCCGACACCGGCAACGATGCGCGTGGTGCAGATCGAGCCCGGGCCGATGCCCACCTTGACGCCGTCGGCACCGGCCTCGACCAGCGCCAGCGCGGCCGCGCCGGTGGCGATGTTGCCGCCGATCACGTCGATCTGCGGGAAGTTCTTCTTGACCCAGCGCACCCGGTCGAGCACGCCGGCGCTGTGGCCGTGCGCGGTGTCGACGACGACCGCGTCGACGCCGGCCTTGACCAGCAGCTCGAGGCGCTCCTCGGTGTCCTCGCCCACGCCCACCGCGGCACCGACGCGCAGCTTGCCGTGCGAATCGCGCGCGGCGTTCGGGAAGTTGGTCTGCTTGGTGATGTCCTTGACGGTGAACAGGCCGCGCAGCTCGAAGGCATCGTTGACGACGACGACGCGCTCGAGCTTGTGCTTGTGCATCAGCGCCTTCGCGTCGGCCAGCGAGGCGCCGTCGCGCACCGTGACCAGCCGCTCGCGCGGCGTCATGATCTCGCGCACCGGAATGTCCATGCGCGTCTCGAAGCGCAGGTCGCGGCCGGTCACGATACCGACCACCTTGCCGTCTTCCAGCACCGGAAAGCCCGAGATGCCGTGCTGGCGCGACAGGTTGATCACGTCGCGCACCGGCACGCCCGGCGAGATGGTGATCGGGTCGCGCAGCACGCCCGATTCGTAGCGCTTCACGCGCGCCACCTCGGCAGCCTGCTGCTTGGGCGAGAGGTTCTTGTGGACGATCCCGATGCCGCCCTCTTGCGCGATCGCGATCGCGAGGCGGGCTTCCGTGACCGTGTCCATCGCCGCGGAGACGAGGGGCAGGTTCAGGCGGATGTTGCGGGAGAGGTGGGTCGCGAGCGAGGTGTCGCGGGGCAATACCTGGGAGAAGGCCGGCACCAACAACACATCGTCGAAGGTGAGCGCTTTGCCAAGAAGGCGCATGAGAAAAACTCCTGACGCAAAAGCGAATTATACGGAGGTCGCACGCACCCGTCCGACAAGGGCTTCGGCGAGGCCCCGAAGCCGGTGCGGCGCCAAAGCGGTAATTCTTCACGGCCCTCGTCGTGCAGGCGGGCACCGGCATACAAAAGGTGACAGTGCGCCGCGCCTGCTCACATGTCCCGGCGACTACACTTTCGGCCATGCAATTTCTACCTTCCAGCACGCCAGCCAAGCTGGGTGCCTGCGCCCTGCTCGCCCTCCTGTCGATCGGACTGAACAGCTCCGCGCTGGCCCAGTGGAAGTGGCGCGATGGCAAGGGTCACGTGCAGTACAGCGACATCCCGCCGCCGGCCACGGTGGCCGAGCAGGACATCCTGCAGCGCCCCGCCGGCGCCGGGCGCCGGGCGCCGATGCAGGGCACGAGCCAGGCGGCCGCAGCGGCCTCGGCCCCCGCGAGCGGCCCGCGCACCACCGATCCCGAGCTGGAAGCCAAGCGCCGCAAGGCCGAACAGGACGAAGCGGCCAAGCGCAAGGCCGAGGAAGACAAGCAGGCCGCCGCGCGTGCCGAGAACTGCAGCCGCGCCAAGGCGCAGCAGCGCGCCCTCGACGACGGCATGCGCATGGCCCGCGTCAACGACAAGGGCGAGCGCGAGATCCTCGACGACAAGGCACGTGCCGAGGAATCGCGGCGCACCCGCGAGATCATCACCTCCGACTGCAAGTGAGCCCGGCTCAGCGCGAGCGCACCTGACGCTGCGAGCGCTGCCGCCGCGCCTCCTTCGGATCGACGCGCAACCCGCGCCAGATCTCGACCCGGTCGCGGTTGCGCAGCGGGTCGGTCAACTCCCTCAGGTGCCCCCAGGTGCCGACACGGCAGCGGGACAGGTCCATCCCCGACCCGGCTTCGAGCGCGCCGCTGCGGCGCAAGGCATCGTGCACCGTGGCCCCGGGCGGCAGGCGCAGCGCCACCACCCTCACCTCGCCGGCACGCGGGCTCCAGGCCACCTCGATCGCCAGTTCGCCGGCAGGCTCAGCGGGGTCCATGCACCTGCTCCGCCCGCTTGACGAAGGAATCGACCAGCGTGCTGGCGATGCGGTCGAACACCGGGCTGATCACCATCTCGAGCGCCGCGTTGGCGAACTCGTAGCGCAGCTCGAACTCGATCTTGCAGGCCTCGGCGTGCTCCTTGCCGGGGGAACCGAGCGGCACGAAGCGCCAGGTGCCATCCAGCGCCGAGAATGGCCCGTCGACCAGCGTCATGTGCACGCTCTCGTCGGGCACCTGGGCATTGCGCGTCGTGAAGGCCTGCCCGACACCGGCGAACGACAGGTGCAGGCGCGCGGTCACGCCGGCGTCGTCGCCGGCCAGCACCTCGGCGCGTTCGCACCACGGCAGGAACTGCGGATAGCTCGGGATGTCGGTGACGAGCGCGTACATCTCGTGCGCCGAATACCAAAGGAGGACGGACTTCTTGACATGCTTCATACAATCGCCGGATTGTATTGAGCGCCACGCGCCTCATCTGGATCCCATGTCGATTGCCGAAAACCGCCGCGCCCATCACGACTACCACCTCGAGGAACGCTACGAGGCCGGCATGGTGCTGCACGGGTGGGAGATCAAGGCGATCCGCGCCGGCCAGGTGCAGCTGACCGACGGCTACGTGCTGATCCGCGACGGCGAGCTGTACCTGATCGGCTGCCGCATCAATGCGCTGCGCAGCGCGTCGACCCACGTCAACCCCGAGGCCGACCGCACGAAGAAGCTCTTGATGCGCAAGGAAGAGATCAAGCGGCTGGTCGGCAAGGTCGAGCAGCGCGGCTTCACGCTGGTGCCGCTGAACCTGCACTACAAGGGCGGGCTGGTGAAGGCCGAGATCGCGCTGGCCAAGGGCAAGGCCGAGCACGACAAGCGCAACACCGAGAAGAAGAAGGACTGGGAACGCGAGAAGGGCCGCCTGATGCGGCACAAGGTCTCGTCCAACAAGGACTAGGGGCCGGCTTCAGCCCAGCGCCTGCAGCGCCTGCTCGCAATCGGCGACCAGGTCTTCGACCGCCTCCAGCCCCACCGAGAAGCGCACCAGCGAACCGTGCCAGGCCGGCTGCCGGCGGATCGCCGACAGCTGGTACGGCACCACCAGGCTGACCGGGCCAGCCCACGAGTAGCCGATCTTGTGCAGCCTCAGCGCGTCGACGAAGGCCTCGACCCGGGCCACGCTGTAGCGCTCGTCGAACACCACCGAGAACAGCCCCGCCGCGCGCGTGCACAGCGCCTTCCAGGCCGCATGGCCGGGCGACGCCGGCAGCGCCGGGTGCAGCACCTGCGCCACCTCGGGCCGCGCCGCCCACCATCCGGCCAGCACGCGGCCGGCGCGGTCCTGGGCGTCGTAGCGCAGCGCCAGCGACGGCAGCGAGCGCAGCACGAACTCGACGTCGTTCGCGCCGACGCCCCAGCCCATGCGCATGTGGCAGAACTTGAGCTTCAGGTGCAGCGCCTCGTCGCGCGTCGTCACCGAGCCCATCAGCACGTCGCCGCCGCCGGACGGGTACTTGGTCAGCGCCTGGACCGAGATGTCGACGCCCAGCTCGAAGGGCTGGAACGCGAGCCCGGCGCCCCAGGTGTTGTCGAGCGCGCAGACCAGGCCGGCCGCGCGGCCGATGCGCAGCAGCGCCGGCAGGTCGGGGAATTCCATCGTCACCGAGCCGGCGGCCTCCAGCCACAGCAGCTTCGTCGCCGGCGTGATCGCCGCCTGCAGCGAGGCCGGGTCCATCGCATCGTAGAAGCGGTGCGCGATGCCGAAACGCGCCAGCTCATGGCGCGCCAGCTCCTTGCCCGGCCCGTAGGCGTTGTCCGGGATCAGCACCTCGTCGCCGCTCTCGAGCAGCGCCATGTCGACCAGCGTGATCGCGGCCAGCCCGCTGGGCACCAGCAGCGCCTGCACGCCGCCCTCGAGCGCCGCGATGCGCTCCTCGAGCGTGAAGGTGGTTGGCGTGCCGTGCAGCCCGTAGGTGTAGCCGGTCTTCTCCTTCCAGGTGCGGGCATGCAGCGCCGCGGTGTTGGCGAAGATGACGGTGGAGGCCTTGTACACGCCCGGCGCCACCGCGCCGAAGCCGGCCGGCGGCTCGTAGGGATGGTGGATCAGCCCGGTGCGCTGATCCTGCTTGCCTTGCGTGGCCATTTCAGATGGGTTGCGCGACCAGGTCGTGGCCTTGTGCGCCGACGATGCGCGCCTTCGTGAACTCGCCCACCTTCAGCGTCTTCGACGCCTTCTCGGGCGGCAGCAGCTTGACGTGGCCGTCGATCTCCGGCGCATCGGCATAGCTGCGGCCGACGCCACCCTTGCGGCCGAGCGCCGGCGCCGAATCGACCAGCACCTGCATCGTCGCGCCGATGCGCTCGCGCAGCTTGGCGGCCGACACCTCCTCGGCGACCGCCATGAAGCGCGCGCGGCGCTCTTCGCGCAGCTCGGCCGGCACCGCGTCGGGCAGGTCGTTGGCGGTGGCACCGGCCACCGGCGAATAGGCGAAGCAACCGGCGCGGTCGATGCGCGCCTCGCGCATGAAGGCGAGCAGGTGCTCGAACTCGGCCTCGGTCTCGCCCGGGAAGCCGGCGATGAAGGTGCTGCGCACCACCAGCTCGGGGCAGATCTCGCGCCAGCGCTGCAGGCGATCGAGGTTCTTCTCGCCGTTGGCCGGGCGCTTCATGCGCTTGAGCACGTCGGGGTGCGAATGCTGGAACGGCACGTCCAGGTAGGGCAGCACGCGGCCCTGGGCCATCAGCGGCAGCACCTCGTCGACGTGCGGATACGGGTAGACGTAGTGCAGGCGCACCCAGGCGCCGTGGCGCTCGGCCAGCTCGCCGAGCTTCTCGCACAGGTCGAGCATGCGGGTGCGCACCGGCTTGCCGTCCCAGAAGCCGGTGCGGTACTTGACGTCGACGCCATAGGCGCTGGTGTCCTGGCTGATCACCAGCAGCTCCTTGACGCCGGATTCGAACAGCCGCTGGGCTTCGCCCAGCACGTCGCCGACCGGGCGCGAGACCAGGTCGCCGCGCATGCTGGGGATGATGCAGAAGCTGCAGCGGTGGTTGCAGCCTTCGCTGATCTTCAGGTAGGCGTAGTGGCGCGGCGTCAGCTTGATGCCCTGGGCCGGCACCAGGTCGACGAAGGGGTCGTGCGGCTTGGGCACGTGGGTGTGGACGGCGTCCATCACCTCGTGGGTGGCATGCGGGCCGGTGACGGCCAGCACGCTCGGGTGCATCTGGCGCACCAGGTTGCCGCCGCCCTCGCCGGCCTTGGCGCCCAGGCAGCCGGTCACGATGACCTTGCCGTTCTCGGCCAGCGCCTCGCCGATGGTGTCCAGGCTTTCCTTGACCGCGTCGTCGATGAAGCCGCAGGTGTTGACGATCACCAGGTCGGCCCCGGCGAAGGTCTTGGAGGTGTCGTAGCCCTCGGCGCGCAGTTGCGTGAGGATCAGTTCCGAGTCCGTCAGCGCCTTCGGGCAGCCGAGCGAGACGAAGCCGATCTTGGGGGTGGCGTTGGCGGCAGCGGGCGCCAGCAAATCTTGAGTCATGCCGCGATTTTCTCATGCGGCCCCGGATTGGCATCCGGGCTGCCCATTTGCCCCGTCAGCGTTTCGGCGGGACAAATCCCGGCATTCCGGGAAACAAGGCCTCGGCCTGCTTGGCCATCTGCTCGAACATGCTGCGCGACTGCTCGAGGTAGTTGCCCATCAGGCCCTGCACCGCCGGTGTCTGCCCGTTCAGGAACTGCGTCCACATCTCGGGGCTCAGCCCCTTCGACTGCTCGGCGAAGCGGCTTTGCATGTCGGTGAAGGTCTGCAGGTTCTTCTCGAGGTACGACCCCATCATCCCCTGCATCGCATGGCCGTAGAAGCGGATGATCTGCGCCAGCATCTGCGACGAGAACATCGGCACGCCGCCGGTCTCTTCCTCCAGGATGATCTGCAGCAGGATGCTGCGCGTCAGGTCATCCGACGTCTTCGCGTCGCGCACGACGAACTCCTGGCCCGACAACACCATCGCCTTCACATCCGCCAGCGTGATGTAGCTGCTGGTCTGGGTGTCGTAGAGGCGGCGGTTCGGATATTTCTTCAGCACCCGCATCGAGCCTGCCTCCTTGGCGGCGTCGGGGGAAGCGGCTTCCAGCTTGGCGGAAGCGCGGCGGGTCGGGGCCATTCGGCGAACTCCTTGGTGTCTGACCGTCGTGCAGTCGATGTGCAGTTGCACAACGATTCTAGGAGCGCGCTGTCACACCGCCGCGAAGGGTTTTCCCGCCGGGCATGCAGGCACGCCGATTTCCTACGGCAGGCCGCGCCCTGCCCTACAGACGCGCGCCGCGGCGCGGCCTAGTCTGCTGCCATGCCAACCGCGAAACAAGCGCGAAAGGACACCACCATGGCGACCAGCAGCATCCTCGGCGGCGAACGCGCCGCCCCCCGCGCCAAGGGCCGCGACGTCGATGCGCTCGGCCCGAGCGACAGCTCGGACAGCGGCAGCGACGTGCAGGGCGAGCGGGCGATGCCCACCGACGCCGACAACCCCGGCGAACTCGGCTCGCTTCCGGTGCGCGGCAGCAGCGACAGCGACGCGCGCGGCACCGGCGAGCGCGGCTCGGCCACCGGCGACGATGCCGACGATGCGGCCGACATCCTGCCCGACCACCTGGTGTCGGACCCGATGTACGCCACCAATGCGGCCGGGCGGCGCCTGGCGTCGGACGACGAGGACACCGACGTCGCCGGCCTGGCCGACGGCGACGAGCCCGACAGCGACGACATCGAGCGCGGCTGAACCCTTCAGCGCAGCAGCCGCGCCCGCGCGAATTCGTCGAGCAGCGCCTCCGACCCGACCGGCTTGCTGAGCACCCGGAACCCGGCTGCGGTCGCGTCGTGGATGCGCGACGCATAGCCGGTCAACAGCACCACGGGCAGCGTCGGCCAGCGCCGGCGGACCTCGTGCGCCAGCTGGATGCCGTCCATGTCGCCCGGCATCGACACGTCGGAGAACACGAGATCGATCCCGTCGTGGAAACGGGCCAGTTCCTCCAGCGCCGCCGCGGCCGAGCGCGCATGGCGCACGTCCAGGCCCGAGGCCCGCAGCATGTCGGCCGTCGCGTCGAGCACCTCGTCGTTGTCGTCGACCAGCAGCACGCAGCCGCTGACGCTGGCTTGCGGTGGCGCCGCCGGCGTCGGCAGTTCGGGCTCGGCCGCGCCATCGGCCGGCAGCCACAGCAGGATGGACGTGCCGCGCCCCGGATGCGATTCGACCTCGGCCGACCCGCCCGCCTGCACGCAGAAGCCCTGCACCTGGCTCAGCCCGAGGCCGCTGCCCTTGGTGGCCGGCTTGGTGGTAAAGAACGGCTCGAACACCTTGGCCGCGAGTTCAGGTGCGATGCCGATGCCGTTGTCGGTGGCGCGCACCAGCACCCGGGGCAGGTCGCCGGGCGCATTGCAAACCTCGATCGTGAAGTCGCCGCCGCCCGGCATCGCATCGCGCGCGTTGGAGGCCAGGTTGATCAGCGCCAGCTCCAGTTCGCCGACGTCGACCCGCACCGGTCGCACGTCCTCGGCCACCTCCAGCGACAACGCGACGTTGCCGCCCAGCGTCGCCTTCAGCAGCTCGGACACCGCCGGCAGCCAGGTCCGCAGGTCGACCCGTTCCGGCTTCAGCGCCTGGCGCCGCGAGAACGACAGCAACTGGCGCGTCAGCCGCGCACCGGAGCCGACCGCGCGCGAGATCGCGCCCAGCTGCTTCATCTCGGCCAGCTCGGGCCGCAGCTTCTTCAGCACGTGCAGGTTGCTGTTGACGATGGCCAGCAGGTTGTTGAAGTCGTGCGCGACGCCGCCCGTCAGCTGCGCCAGCGCCTCGAGCTTCTGCGACTGGATCAGCGCCTTCTCGGCCTGCGCACGCTTGCGCGCCTCGGCGTTGAAGTCGATCGCCATGCGCTGTTCGAGCTGGGTCTTGCGCAGCGCCAGCCACGCCACGTACACCAGCCCGACCGTCACCGGGAACACGATCGCCGCCAGCAGCGCGACCAGACGGTTCCACTCCGCCAGGATGGCGTCGTCGCGCAGCGAGCTGCTGACGTAGACCGGCAGGTCGGAGCGCACGCGGTGGTAGCTGACGAGCCGCGGCAGGCTGTCGAAGCTGGAACGCAGGCTCAGCACCCCCGACGCGGCCCCCTTGCGCACCTCGGCCATCACCGGGCTGGCCTCGGGCAGGCGATTCACTCCGACCGGCGGCGCCGGCCAGCGCGTCAGCAGCGTGCCGTCGTTCTTGAACAGCGTGAAGGTGCTGAGATCGGTCTCCTCCAGTGCAATCGAGCGGTAGAACTCCTCGAAGAAGGCCGGCGTGATCGCGATCACCGCCAGCCCGCCGAAGCGGCCGTCAGGCAGCGTGCGGCGCACCGCCACGCTCAGCGCAGGCCGGCCGGTGGCGCGGCCCGCCACGACCTCGCCGATCACCAGCCTGGCCTGCGTCGCCTTCATCTCCGCGAAGTAGGCGCGGTCGGCGATCGACACCTCGCCCGATCCGACCGGGAACGCACTGCTCGCGAGATGCCGTCCGTCGGCATCCCACACCGAGATCGAGACCACGCCGGGAATGCCGATGCCCATGTCCGTCAGCCGCTGCTTCAGCGCGGCCTCGTTGGCGCGCACCTGCTCGTCGGAGTTGCCGACGATCTCGAGGGTCTTCAGGGCCAGTTGCTGCGAGGCCTCGAACACCCGCTGCGCATGGCCGGCCGCGACGTCGTTGGCGCGCCGCAGCGTCGCGCGTGCGTCGGCGTAGGCTTCCTGGTAAGCCCACCAGCTGGCGGCGATGAAGCCCGCCAATGGCAGCACTGCCGCGCCCCACATCACCGCGCGCAGGAAGCGCGTGAGCGGGGTCTCGAGCGCCTGCGGGTCGATGCCGGCCAGCGGATCGGGCGCCTGCGGCCTGCGGAACTGCGCGCAGATCAGCACCGTCACCAGCGCCGACGAGCCGGCCGCCAGCAGGTTCATCGGGAATTCGCCGCGCGGCAGGTGCGGCGCGAAGCCGGGAGTGACCGTCCACAGCCCGCAGACCCCCGCCGTCAGCAGGCCGTGGCCGGCGCCGTAGCGCAGCGAGATCAGCACCAGCGCCGGGAAGCCGAACGCGAACGGCCAGGCGCTTTCGAGGATCGGCTGCAGCGCCGCACGTGCCGCCATCGCAAGCGCGCCGGCCCCGACGGCCACGGCCCATGACATCAGGGTGGGAGATGGGTCGGTGCGGGCCATGCGCCGGGGATATTAGCCGTCCGCCGGCCCTTCCGCATCGAACGGCGGCACGCCCAGCCGGGCGGTCGTCGCGTCGACGCTCGCGGCCAGCTTCGCGAGCTTGCGGTTCAGCTCGCGCCAGTTGCGGATGCCGTCGTTCACCGGGTCCATCGGGTGGTAGAGCTTGTGTGCCTTCGGCTTCGCGGCCGACAGCGCGAAGCGCACCAGGTCGTTGAGTTCGAAGGCCAGGTCGGCCATCAGCGCGCGCGTCTCGTCGACATGCGCCTCGATCTGGGCCTTGCGGCGCGGCGTCATCTCCATCACGAACCTCCGGGCAATGAAAAAAGGCCTGTCCGTTGGGGGGACAGGCCTTCTTTTGTCGACGTGTACTTGGTGGGCGATGAGAGGGTCGAACTCCCGACATCCTCCACGTCAAAGAGGCGCTCTACCACTGAGCTAATCGCCCGAGCCCATGACTATAGCAGTACTTTTTTCGGTTTTTGCCGGGCCAGGCGAATTTTTCGTGGCGCACCGTCACTTGCGGCGTGCACTGCGCACGCCGCCGATGCGCGCCACCGCGGCCAGCACCTGGGCCAGCCGCGCCGAATCGGCCACCTCGACGGTGAAGGTCATCCACGCGGTGCCGCCGCGCACGTCCTTCACCGACTGCGTGTTGACGCCGGTCACGTTCATCTTCTCCTTCGCGAACACCTCGGAGATGTCGCGCAGCAGGCCCTGCCGGTCCGAGGCCTCGACCATCACGTCGACCGGGTACAGCGACGGCTTGTCGCGGCCACTGCCGCCGCGCTCGCCCCAGGTCACCTGGATCACCCGCTCCGGGATGCGCGCCGCCATCTGGCGGAAGTTGCTGCAATCGGCGCGGTGGATCGCGACACCGCGCCCGCGCGTCACGTAGCCGCCGATCGCGTCGGGCGGCGCCGGCCGGCAGCAGCGCGACAGGCTGGTCAGCAGCGACTCGACGCCCACCACCAGCACGCCGCCCTTGGGCGCCTCGCCCTCGGGCCGCGTCAGGCGCTGCGTGATGATCTCGTCGGCATGCGCCGGCGGCTCGGGCGGGCGCAGCAAGGCCTCGATGTTGCGCAGCGAGAACTCGTCCTTGCCGACCACCTCGAACAGCGCCTCGGCATGGCGGAAGCCCAGCTGCGCCGCCAGGTCGTCCAGCTTCATCGAGGTCCGGCCCTCGCGCTGCAGCAGCTTCTCGACCGATTCGCGGCCGCGCGCGATGGTGTCGCGCAGCGCCAGCGCATTGAACCAGGCGCGCACCTTGGCCTTCGAGCGCGGGCTCTGCAGGTAGCCGAGCTCGCCGTTCAGCCAGTCGAGCGACGGGCCACCCTCCTTGATCGTCGTCACCTCCACCGTCTGCCCGCTTTGCAGCGCGGTGTTCAGCGGCACCATCGCGCCGTCGACCTTGGCACCGCGGCAGCGGTGGCCGAGGTCGGTGTGCACCGCGTACGCGAAATCGATCGGCGTCGCACCAGTCGGCAGCTCGATCACCGCGGCATCGGGCGTGAACACGTAGATGCGGTCGTCGAACACCGCGCCCGGCTCGGCCCGCGGGCTGTCGCCATCGCCTTCGACGAACTCGCGCTCCCAGGCCAGCAGCTGGCGCAGCACCGCCTTGCGCGCCTCGGCCACCTGGGCATCGAAATCGCCGCTCGCGCTGACGCCGGCATAGCCCCTGGTGCCGGCCTCCTTGTAGGCCCAGTGCGCGGCCACGCCGTGCTCGGCATGCTCGTGCATCGCGCGCGTGCGGATCTGCACCTCGACCGCCCGGCCCTGCTCGTCCAGCACCACGGTGTGCAGCGACTGGTAGCCGTTGACCTTGGGCCGCGCGATGTAGTCGTCGAACTCGCCCGGCACCGGCCGCCAGCGCTCGTGCACGCGGCTCAGCACCGCATAGCAATCGGGCACGTCGGCCACGACCACGCGCAGCGCGCGCACGTCGAACACGCGGTCGATGTCGAGCCCCTTGCCGCGCATCTTCTTCCAGATGCTGTACAGGTGCTTGGGCCGGCCCTGCACCTCGGCGCGCAGGCCGGCCGCGGCCAGGTCGTCGGCCAGCCGGCAGCGGAAGGCCTCGACGCCCTGCTCGCGCTCGACGCGCTTCTCGTCCAGCAGCCGCGCGACGGTCTTGTAGTTCTCGGGCTCGGTGAAGCGGAACGACAGGTCTTCCATCTCCCACTTGATCTGCCAGATGCCCAGCCGGTTGGCCAGCGGCGCGAACACCTGCATCGATTCGCGCGCCAGCACCGCCGGGCACGGCTGCTTGCTGCTCGCGTAGTGGCGCAGCGTCTGCAGCCGCGAGGCCAGCCGCAGCAGCACCACGCGCAGGTCGCGCGAGAACGCCAGCAGCATCTTGCGCACCCGCTCGGTCTGCTCGGCGCGGCGTTCCTCGTGCACGCGGGCCTCGCGCGCGGCGCGCTGGATCTGCACCAGCTTGCGGGTGTGCAGCACGAGGCTTGCATACGAGGCGCCGAAGGCCTTGCTGACGACGTCTTCCGGCTTGCTCAGGTAGTCGCTGGCGTAGACCAGGTAGGCGGCGGCGCGCATCGACGGCGCGGCGCCGATGCCCTGCAGGATGGCCGCGACGCCGTCGGCATGCACCAGCGCGTCCTCGCCGGTGTCGAGCACCTGGCCGTCCAGCAGCGGCTCGGCGAAGGCCCGCGCCCGCGCGAGCTGGGCCATCTCCGCGTCGCGCGTGGAGCCGTGCAGGCCATCGCGCGCCGCGTCGTCGGCCAGCTGGACGATCGGCGCCGCATCCTGGTGGGTGTCGAGCAGGCTCGTCTTCATGCCGCCAGCAGGAACTCCCGCACCGCGGCGATCTGCTCGGGCGAGGTCAGCATCGGCGCGTGGCCGACGCCCGCGAACTCGCGCAGCAGCGCGCGCGGGCCGCGCTGCGTCATCGCCTGCGCGGTGGCGCGGGTCAGCAGGTCGGAATCGGCCCCGCGCAGCAGCAGCGTCGGGCAGCGCAGCCCGTCGTACAGGCTCCACAGCATGGCCTCGCCGGCGCGCGCCGCCTCGGGCGTGATGGCGCGGAACGGCAGCGCGATCTGCGGGTCGTAGTGCGGCACCCAGCCGTCGCCGTCGGGCTTCAGCATCGGCCGTGTCAGCGCGAGCCACTGCTCGCGGGTGTGCGCGCCGAAACCCTGCGAGATGCTCCACAGCGCGTCGGCCGCTTCGTCCAGGCTGTTCCAGCGCGCCGGCAGCCCGAGGTAGCTGCCGATGCGCGCCAGCGCCGACGGCTCGATGCTCGGCCCGACGTCGTTCAGCACCAGCTTGCGCACCGGCGAGTCCTTCAGCGCCGCAAGGCCCAGGCCGATCAGCCCGCCCATCGAGGTGCCCACCCAGTGCAGCGTGCCGGCATCCAGCCGCGCCAGCAGCGTCACCATGTCGGCCACGTAGGCCGGGATCTGGTAGCCCATCGGGTCGGACAGCCGGTCGGACTGGCCGCGCCCCACCACGTCGGGGCAGACGACGCGGTACTCGTGCTGCATCGCGCGCGCGAAGGTGTCGAAATCGCGCCCCTGGCGCGACAGGCCGTGCACGCAGACCAGCACGCGCGGGTTGGCCGGGTCGCCCCATTCCCACCACGCCATGCGGTGCAGGCCGCGGGTGTCCAGGCACTGCACGTGGTTCAGGCGTGGAGAGAGCGCGTCATCGTGCATGGGATCCATCCTCTTCGATAATGGACTGTATCAACCTGGAGGTTCCCATCGTGCTCAAAGGAAAAACCGCCCTCGTCACCGGCTCCACCAGCGGCATCGGCCACGGCATCGCGCTGTGCCTGGCGCGCCAGGGCGCCAATGTGGTGCTCAACGGCTTCGGCGAATTCGAGCCGGCACGCGCCGAGGTGGCGGCGCTGGGCGTCAAGGCCGGCTACCACGGCGCCGACATGAGCAAGCCGGCCGACATCGAGGCGATGATGGCCTACGCGCAGGCCGAGTTCGGCGGCGTCGACATCCTGGTCAACAACGCCGGCATCCAGCACGTCGCCGCGGTCGAGGATTTCCCGGTCGCGAAGTGGGACGCCATCATCGCGATCAACCTGAGCTCGGCCTTCCACACCTCGCGCCTCGCGCTGCCGGGCATGAAGGCCCGCAACTGGGGCCGCATCATCAACATCGCGTCGGCCCACGGGCTGGTGGCCTCGGCGCAGAAATCGGCCTACGTGGCCGCCAAGCACGGCATCGTCGGCTTCACCAAGTCGCTGGCGCTCGAGACCGCGCAGACCGGCATCACGTCGAACGCGATCTGCCCGGGCTGGGTGCTGACGCCGCTGGTGCAGAAGCAGATCGACGACCGCGCCGCGCGCGAGGGCATCCCGGTGGAGCAGGCCTCGCGCGAGCTGCTGGCCGAGAAGCAGCCGTCGCTGCAGTTCGTCACGCCGCAGCAGCTGGGCGAGCTGGCGGTGTTCCTGTGCTCGCCGGCCGCCGACAACGTGCGCGGGGTCGCGTGGAGCGTCGACGGCGGCTGGACGGCGCAGTAGTGCCCGGCCCTACTTCGTCATCTGCACCGAGCCGTTGACGCTGACGGTCACGCTGCCCTTGCCCAGCTCGACCGGCAGCGCCTCGTCGGCGGCGCCCATGGTCTTCATGCGCGCCATCGGCGCGGCCGCGTACATCACCGGGTCGTTGGCGCCGACGTTGACCTCGCGCAGCGTGTAGCCGCTGAAGCCGAACTGCTTCGCATACTCGGCCGCCTTCGCGCGGTAGCGCGCGATCGCCTGCGCCGCGACATCGGCCTCCACCTTCTCGCGCTGCTCGCGCGACAGGTTGCTGCCGACGCGCGCGATGGTCAGCGTGCCGATCTTCGCGGTCAGCGCGGCGATGCCGGGGATGTCCTTGCCCTCGACCACCAGCTCGGCAGTGCCCTGCCAGCCGTTGATGCCGCCCTTCTGGCTGTAGCGCGGGAAGAGCGAGAAATTGCCGGTGTGCACCTCGATGTCGCCCGGCTTAGCGACGCGCTTGGCCTCGGCCAGCGCGGCGTCGAGCGCCTGCTTCAGCCCGGCCTGCACCACGCCCGCGTCGGTGCCTTCGCGGGTGGTGCTGAGCGTGACGCTGAGCAGGTCCTTGTTGACCTCGACGGTGGCACTGGCCGACAGGCTGACCACGTTCTGCAGCGGCGGCTCGTTGGCGAGCACGGGTTGGGCAGCCAGCACCGCGGTGACGGCAGCAGCGGCAATGAGCGAGAGCTTCGATTGAATCGTCATGGATCCTCCTTGTGAGTGGCGCACCGGTGCGGCGTGGATCAGGCCGCGATGAAGGGCAGCGCCTCGAAGCGGCCCTTCAGCACGGCGTCGGGGTCCACCCCCCACCAGCGCTGCGCGATGGTCGCATAGACCTGCCGGAAATCCGCCGTGTGGACCAGGTTCTGGCTTGCATCAAGACGTTGCAGATCGGGCAGGCGGCCGACCACGCCGCCCTTCACCGCACCGCCCAGCGCGAAGTGCGGCGCGGCGGTGCCGTGGTCGGTGCCGCCGCTCTGGTTCTGGCGAGCGCGGCGGCCGAATTCGGAATAGGTCAGCACCAGCGTGCGGTCCCAGGCGCCCGCCTCCACCAGCCCGCCGCGCAGCGCCGCCAGCCCTTCGGCCAGCTGCTTCAACAGGGCCGCATGGGTGGGCAGCTGGCCGCGGTGGGTGTCGAAGCTGCCGTGCGTCAGGTGGAACACCGGCACGCCGCCACGGCCCTTCTGGCCGGCGACGATCTCGCAGCAGGCGCGCACCGCCTGGCCGAACGCGTGTGGCGGGAACTCGGCCTGCAAGGCCGCGGCGGCCGGGTTGCGCAAGCCCTCGGCGGCCTGCAGCACGCCGGCCTCGACCCTCAGCACGTGGTCCAGCGCGGCATTGCCCTGCAGCGCCGCAGGCCGCGCGAGCCGCGACTGGTTCACGAAGGCCTCGGCGTTGGTCAGCGACACGGCGCGCGCGCCGCTCAGCGCGCCCAGCCCGGCGGTGCCGACCGCCACGCCCTCGGCGGTGAAGCGCCCGCGCTCGCGCAGGCCGGCCTCGAACGCGCGCGCGACCCAGCCTTCGTCGAGGTACTCGTTCGAGGCCGATGCGGTGTCCCAGATCTCGATCGAGCGGAAGTGCGACAGGTTCGGCTGCGGATAGCCCAGGCCGAGCAGCAGCGCGAGCTCGTGCTTCTCCCACAGCGGCAGCAAGGGCGCGAGCGACGGATGCAGCCCGAGGCTCGCATCCAGCCGCAGCAGGTCGGCAGCCGGCAGCGCCAGCGTCGGCCGCAGCGCCGCGTAGGCCGGGTCGGCGTACGGCACGACGGTGTTGAGCCCGTCGTTGCCACCCTTCAGCTCGACCAGCACGAGGACGCGGTCGCCGGCCGAGGCGGCCGGCTGCAGCTTCGCTCCCTGGGCCCAGGCCGCGGGCGGGAGACCCGGCAGCGCGAGGCCGCCGAAGGCCACCGCACCGCCCGTCAGTCGCAGGAAATCCCGGCGTGTGTTCATCGCATGTCCTTCCGATTCATTTCAGCTGGAAAGCCGGATCCAGGCTCAGCGCCCGCAGCATCGACAACCCGACCGTGCCGGCCGGCAGCGGGTTGACCGGCGGCGTGGCCAGCATCGCGGCCTCGATGCGCGCGCGTGCCCCCGCGTCGGGCTCGCGGTCGGCATGCGCGCCGAGCGCGCCCAGCCACGCGTCGGCGTCGAAGCGGATGCCGCGCGCCATGCCGGCCATCTCGACGCCGCGGAACAGCCGCTCGGTGAAGCGCTTGCGCTCCAGCAGCGTGGTGCTGGTGATCCAGTCGGTGTAGCCCGGCCAGCCCTTCACGTTCGGCGGCATGAACAGGCCCTGCCCGAGCCGGGCGCTCGCCATCGCGACCGGCACCAGGTTGTCGAGCTGGATGTCGAACTGGCGCAGCGTGCCCACCGTCAGCTCGACCGGCGACTTGATCAGCACCGCGCGCTGCGCCGGAGCCCAGAACGCGTCGCTCAGCAGCAGCTCGCGCAGCGCGGCATCGATGCGCCAGCCGCTGTCGCGCAGGCGCTTGGCGACGCGCTCGAGCGCCGGCCCGTCCGGCACCGGCGAGACGAACTCGCGCCACAGCTTGCCGGCGATGAAGCGCGCCGCGGCCGGTTGCGCCAGCATCTGGTCGAGCGCGCCGTCGGCGTCGTAGGCCGCGCTGCGGCCGAACAGGGTCTTGCTGCCGGCATCGTGCAGGCGCGGGCGCAGCTGCGCGCTCCACGACTCGCGGTCGACGGTCCAGCCCGAGAAGGCGCGCGCCGCCTCCTTGATGTCCTGCTCGCCGTACCGCCCTTCGCCGAGCGTGAAGAGCTCCATCACCTCGCGCGCGAAGTTCTCGTTCGGCGCCTGCGCGCGGTTGGCCGCGCCATCCAGGTAGATCAGCATCGCCGGGTCGCGCGCGATGCCGTGCAGCAGGCTGCGGAACGACCCGAGCGCCTCGCGGCGCAACAGCTGTTGCTGGATGAACAGGCCCTGCGGGCTGTGCACCTTCTGCTCCGAGGTCGCGAAGTGGTTGTGCCAGAACAGCGTCATGCGCTCGGCCAGCGGCGCGGCGGTGTCGCGCATCTCCTGCAGCCACCAGGCGGCCAGCTCCAGCGTGTCGCGCCGCGCCTGCTGGCGGGCCGCCTTGCGCGCCTCTTCGTCGGCCAGCCGGCCGGGCGGCGTGCGGATCGGCTCGCGCGTGAACGCGGGCGCCGGATGCAGCGGCTGGGCGCTGCGCGCCGCGCCGATCAGGCGGTCGACCGCGGCCTCGGCCGTCAGGCCGACCCAGGGCGCCAGCTGCTGCGGCGACGGCACGAAGCCGGTGCGCGTCAGCAGGTGGCGGGCGTCGCTCTCGTTCAGCGTCATGCAGGTCTCCCGAATCGCCTCGTCGCGCCCCAACGGCGCAGGCCGACGCTTCGCCGACAACTCTTGCCGACCTTCACAAAGCTTCACTTGCCAAAGCCGGAAATGCGTGTCGCAAGATTTGTAACAGATGGTCCCGGCGCTCGAAAAGCCGGACGGAACCTGCGCACAATCTCGCTTGTTACAAATACCGGGAGCCCTTCATGACGCCCACTGCCACTGCCCGTCCCGACCGCGTTGTCGTGGTCGACGACGATGCCCGCATCCGCGACCTGCTCAGGCGTTATCTGACTCAGGAGGGCTTCGAAGTGCTGCTGGCCGAGGATGCCAAGGCACTGAACCGCGTGTTGACGCGCGAGACGGTCGACCTGATCGTGCTCGACCTGATGCTGCCGGGCGAAGACGGCCTGTCGATCTGCCGCCGGCTGCGTGCCGCGAGCGACGTGACGCCGATCATCATGTTGACGGCCAAGGTGGAAGACGTCGACCGCATCGTCGGGCTCGAGGTGGGCGCCGACGACTACCTGCCCAAGCCCTTCAACCCGCGCGAGCTGCTGGCGCGCATCCATGCGGTGCTGCGCCGCCGCCCGGCGATGGAAGCGCCGGGGGCGCCGGCCAAGGATGCGCAGACGGTCACCTTCGGCCCGTTCGAGTTCGACCTGGCGCTGCGCCGGCTGTCGAAGGACGGCGAGCAGATCGCGCTGACGACCGGCGAGTTCTCGATGCTGAAGGCGCTGGTGCGCCACCCGCGGCAGCCGCTGTCGCGCGACAAGCTGGCCCAGCTGGCGCGCGGCCGCGAGTTCGAGCCCTTCGACCGCAGCCTGGACGTGCAGATCTCGCGGCTGCGCAAGATGATCGAGCCGGATCCCGCGCAGCCCCGCTACATCCAGACGGTGTGGGGCGTCGGCTACGTGTTCGTTCCGGACGGCGCCGCCTAAAGCGGGATGGCCCGCAATGCCGTTGCGCTGAGTCTTTTCTGGCGCACCTTCTTCCTGCTGGCAGTCCTGCTGACCGGCGGGATCTTCGCGTGGGTGCAGACCTTTCGCGCGCTCGAGTTCGAGCCGCGCGCGGTGCAGGCGGCGCAGCAGATCGCGAGCCTGGTGAACCTGTCGCGCGCGGCGCTGCGCTATGCCGACGGCATCAACCGCGTCACGCTGGTCAAGACCATGTCCGACCAGGAGGCCGTGCGCGTGCTGCCGCGCGAACCCGGCGACAAGTGGGAGGCCTTCGAGGTCGACCGCTTCTCGCGCGCCATCGGGCAGGAGCTGCGCTCGCGCCTGGGCCCCGACACCATCGTCGCGACCAGCGTCAACGGCAACGGCGGGCTGTGGGTCGGCTTCTCGATCGAGAAGGACCCGTACTGGCTGCAGGCCGACCCGACCCGCGTGCGCCCGCTGGCCGGCAGCACCTGGCTGCTGTGGGTCAGCATCGCGCTGCTGGCCACGGTGGTCGGCTCGGCCGCCATCGCGCGGCTGATCAACCAGCCGCTGCGCGACCTGTCGTTCGCGGCCAGCCGCATCCGCGACGGCGAATACGAATCCCAGCTCGACGAGAACACGCTGACCAGCGAGATCCGCCAGGTCAACATGGGCTTCAACCGCATGGCGCGCGAGCTGGCCAAGGTGGAAGAAGACCGCGCGGTGATGCTGGCCGGCATCTCGCACGACCTGCGCACGCCGCTCGCGCGGCTGCGGCTCGAGGCCGAGATGAGCGTGCACGACGAGGAGGCCAAGCGCAACATGGCGCTCGACATCGACCAGCTCGACGCCATCATCGACAAGTTCATGGACTACGCCCGCCCCGGCGAGACCAAGATGGTGCCGGTGCACGTCAGCAGCCTGGTCGAGCGCGAGATGCAGGGCTTCCGCGACCCGAGCCAGATCCGCATCAGCTCGCGCGTGGCGATCGACACCAAGGTGATGGCCGACGAGACCGAGCTCGGCCGGGTGTTCCAGAACCTGTTCGAGAATGCACGCCGCTACGGTCGCTCCACCGATTCCGGCATCGCGCGCGTGCAGGTCAGCTATGCGCGCACCGGCCCGTGGGTGATCCTGAGCGTTCGCGACCACGGACCCGGCGTCTCGCCCGACAAATTGAAGCAGCTCACCACCCCGTTCTTCCGCGGCGACGCCGCACGCACCGCCGCCACCGGCGCCGGCCTGGGCCTGGCCATCGTCGAGAAGGCGGTGCAGCGCATGGGCGGCAACTTCGAGCTGGCCAACGCCTCGGATGGCGGCCTGGTCGCCCACGTCAGGCTGAAGCGGGCGCCATGAGCAGTGTGTTGCCGATGACCCGCGGCTGGGTTCGCGGGTGGCGGGCCTTGTTGTGCGTCGCCGTCGCCGTGCTGTTCGGCGCGCTGGTCGCGCGCGATTTCCAGGCCGCCTGGTACGAGCAGGAAGACAGCGAGCGCGTGGTCGCCAAGCTCGCGATCTACTGGTTCTCGTGGCTGCTGTGGCCGCTGCTGTACTGGCTGGTGCAGCGCACCTGGCGAGCGGCGCGCGCAGGGCGCATCGGTGCGGTCGCCGGCGGCCTGCTGGCCATCGCGCTGTGCGGCTGCTTCACCTGGGCCCGCTTCATCGAACCCCACTGGCTGCAGGTGCGCGAGACCTCGCTCGGCCCGGCCTGCGGCGTGCGCGTGGCGCTGATCTCGGACATCCACTTCGGCCTGTACGTGCGCGAAGCCGAACTGCAGCGCCTGGTCGACCGCTTGAACAGCCTGCAGGTCGATGCGGTGCTGGTGGCCGGCGACTGGACCTTCGAGCCCAGCCGCGACCTGCGCACCGACTTCGCACCGCTGGCCGGGCTGCGCCACCGCACGCTGTCGGTGCTGGGCAACCACGACGAGGAACGACCGGGGCCGCCGCTGCAGGCATCGCTGCGCGAGGCACTGGCCGCGGCGCACGTCGAATCGATCGACGGCCGGCGCGTCAGGCTCGGCCAGTGCGAGCTGCAGGGCCTCGGCGACCGCGCGGCCGGCTCGGCAGCACGCGACCTCGCCGCGTCGCGCACGCAGCCCTGGACCGTCGACCGCGCACACCGCGTGATGCTGACCCACAACCCGGACACCGTCTTCGACCTGCAGCCCGACGAGGCCGCGCTGCTGCTGGCCGGCCACACGCACGGCGGCCAGATCGACATCCCGGTGTTCACGAAACGCCTGCTGGCGCGCGCCACCGAAGGCGCGTTCCGCCAGGGGCTGTACGAGATGAAGAATGCCCGCGTCTACGTGACGCCGGGCGTCGGCATCGACAAGCTGCCGATCCGCTTCCGCGTGCCGCCGACCATCGACGTGCTGAGCTTCTGAGTCCATCCGTCAGATCGACTCGGGGCAGGCGGCGCAAGACCTTGTGCAGCACGTGGCCGTGCATCGAAACGACACCGTTTGACATGTTCATGTCGTAGAAACGAGGCACAAGTTCACAGATCGATCAGGGGGTCACGATGATGCAGATGCTCGCACGCCTGTGCGCAACGCTGTGTGCCGCGGCGGGCCTCATCGCCGCGCCGTCCGTTGCCAGCGCCGCCTCGTACACGCTGTTCGACCTGGGGATGCTGGGGGCGCCCGGCGAATGGCACAGGATGACGGCCACCGGTCTCAACAGCAGCGGCCAGGTGGTGGGCTATGCCTCCTTCTTCTCCGCCGACGCCCAGGGACAACCGATCGAGGCGACCCAGGCCTGGGTCACCGGCGCCAACGGCATCGGCCTGAGCACCATCCCGACGCTCGGCGGCACGTGGAACCGTGCCAACGGCATCAACGACGCGGGGTGGGTGGTCGGCAGTTCGCTGACCGCCAACGGCAGCGAGCGAGCCTTCGCGGCCGGCCCGAACGGCGCGTCGCCGCACGATCTCGGCACGCTGGGCGGCAGCTCCAGCGCTGCCGCCGGCATCAACGCCAGCGGCCAGGTGGTCGGCACCAGCACCACGGCGGCGGGGGTTCAACGCGGCTTCATCAGCGATGCGCAGGCCGGCAGCCTGCACGACCTCGGCAGCCTGTATGCCGGCGCCACCGCGACCAGCAGCGCCACCGCGATCAACGACGCCGGGCAGGTCACCGGGACCGCCATCGCCGCGCATCCACTGGACGGAACGGAGCGTGCCTTCGTCACCGGACCGAACGGCAGCGCGATGCGCCCCGTCACCGTGCCGACCGCGAACGGGGACGTTCCGAACTGGGGCACCGACATCAATGCGAGCGGCCAGACCGTGGGCACGACCTCGGCCTTCTACTACTACCAGACCGGATTCATTGCCGAAGCCGACGGCAGCGGCCGTTTGCTGCAACTGCCCGAAATTCCCCAGGGCACCGAGCCACCGTTCCATTTCCTGGACAGCCGGGCGACCGCGCTGAATTCAGCAGGCCAGGTGGTCGGCTTCTACCACCTGGGCACGCTCGCCGAAGGCCTGTTCGTCACGGGGCCCGACGGCGTCGGCGGGAACTACCTGGGTTTCGAGGACTTCGTCGGCGGCACGCTGCCGGTGTTTTTCAACGAAGCGCGAGCGATCAACGATGCCGGGCAGATCATCGCCAATGCCGGCAACGGACACGCCTACCTGATCTCGCCGGTGCCCGAGCCGGCCGCGGTGCTGATGATGGCGTGCGGTCTCTGCTGGCTGGCTGCTCGGCGAGCGCCGTCCGGGCCCAGGCGCCTGGTAAAGGAGAACTCATGAAGCACATCCTGAAGCAGCAGATGGCCCGCGCGCTCGCGGCGCTGGGAATATCCGGCGCCTTGCTGGCCACCGCGCCGCTCGCGCAGGCCGGCGACTACCTGCTGACCGACCTCGGCGGGTTCGGCGGCGACTGGATCGGCATGGTCGCCTCCGGCCTGAACGACAGCGGCCAGGTGGTCGGCTATGCCTATGCGCGCGGCAACAACGGCTGGTCGTCCGACAACAGCTACATGGCCTTCGTGACCGGTGCCAACGGCATCGGCCTGAGCAGCATCCCGACACTGGGCGGCAGCTGGAATCAGGCGACCGGCATCAACAACCAGGGATGGGTCGTCGGCACCTCATCGATCAACAACAACGGCGAGCCGCCGGGCGACTTCCACGCCTTCGTGATGCAGGGCCCCGGGGCCACGCCACGCAGCCTCGGGTCGGCCGCGAACAGCGCCGCTTCGAGGATCAATGCCGGCGGCCAGGTCACAGGCACCTTCGTCAATGCCGACGGGCTGCAGCGCGGTTTCGTCACGACACCCGGCGCCGGTGCGATCCAGCCGATCGGCACGCTGGGCGGCGCGACTTCGATGGCCAGCGGGATCAATGCCGCCGGCACCGTGGCGGTCAACGCCGAGAACCGCCTGCGCGGCGACGCGTCGGAGCCGGTGCGCTGGCGCGGTGCGCTGGCCGATGCGGGCAACCAGGCGCTGACCGAGGTGAGGGTTCCCGGCTACGACTACAACAGCATCGACACGATCACGACCGTTTCAGACATCAACGACCGCGGGCAGGTGCTGAGCAGCGCCGCCGCGTTCTACGGCCCGGACTCCGGTGTCTACCTCACCGAGCCCGGCGGCGCCGTGAACAAGATCGATCTGGCGCAGTTGGTCACGTTCCAGGGACAAGGACGAGAGGAGTTCTATGCCGGGGGCCGCGCGATCAACAACCTCGGCCAGATCGCGGGCAGCTTCACGTTCTCGCCCTACCTCTACGCCCACGCCTTCATCACCGGCCCGAACGGCAGCGACCCGGTCGATGTCAACGACCTGTCGTTCGTCAACGCCGACCCTTCGTTCAACGACCTCTTCCTGTACGCGAGCGACATCAACGACCGCGGGCAGTTCATCGTCACCACGCTCGGCAGCCGCGCGTTCCTGGTGACGCCGGTGCCAGAGCCGGCAGTCGTGCTGATGATGGTCTGCGGATTGGGGTGGGTGTACTGGCGAAGGCGCGCAAGCATCCCGGAGGGGCATCCGGGCGACGGACTCAGGCCTTCATCAACAGGCACACGGCGCGCGCCTCGATCGCCTCGAGGCGCCCGACCGGGCCCATTTTCTCGGCCGTCTTGGCCTTCACGTTGACCCGGTCGACCTCGACCCCCAGCGCGCCGGCGACACGCTGGCGCATCGTCAGGATGTGCGGCGCCATCTTCGGCTGCTGCGCGACGATGGTGCTGTCGACGTTGACGATCTCCCAGCCGGCACCGCGCACGCGGCGCGCCGCCTCGGCCAGCAGCGCCAGCGAATCGGCGCCGGTGAACTGCGGGTCGGTGTCGGGGAAGTGGCGACCGATGTCGCCCAGCGCGGCGGCGCCGAACAGCGCATCGGTCATCGCATGGCACAGCGCATCGGCGTCCGAATGGCCGAGCAGGCCGTGGGTGTGCGGGATCTCGACGCCGCCCAGCACCAGCTTGCGGTCGGCCACCAGCTGGTGCGTGTCCCAGCCCTCGCCGACGCGCATCGCCGGGGCCTTGTTGCGGGGGTGGGTCATCAGCGGGTCCTCAGCAGGCGTTCGGCCAACGCGAAGTCGTCCGGGTAGGTGATCTTCAGGTTCTCGAAGGCGCCGCGCACCAGCAGCGGCGAGCGACCCGACGCCTCGATCGCGCTGGCTTCGTCGGTGACCTGGTCGCCGGCGCGCTGCAGCGCCTCGCGCAACCGGCCGATGCGGAACATCTGCGGCGTCTGCGCCTGCCACTTGTGGCGCCGGTCGAGCGTGGCCTCGCAGCGGCCCTGCACCTCGTGCTTCAGCGTGTCGGCCAGCGGCAGCGCCAGCAGGCCGCCGACGGCGTCGTGCAGGCAGGTGTCGATCAGGCTGTCGATCCAGGCCGCGCGCACCAGGCAGCGCGCGGCGTCGTGCACCAGCACCCAATCGTCGGCATGCGCGCCGCGCTGCACCAGCTCGGCCAGGCCGTTGGCGACGGTCCGGGCGCGGGTGTCGCCGCCGATGCGCGCCGTCCAGCCGGCAAAGGCCGGGGCATGGGTCTCGAAGGCGGTGTCGCCGGGGCTCAGCACCACCAGCACCTGGGCCAGCCGCGTCACCTGTGCCAGCGCGGCCAGCGTGTGCGCGACGACGCTGGCGCCGGCCAGCGGCGCGTATTGCTTCGGCCCGTTCGCCGCCGCGCGCTCGCCGACACCGGCACAGGGCACGAGGGCATACAGGCGGGGGGGCGAAGGGATGGTCATCGGGCGCGCAAAAGTGGCCGAATTCTATAATCGGCCCGCTCGATCGCCCCGCAGCTTTGCCCTCGCGGGGCGATTTGATTTTGTAGAGCGCCTTGCCTCATGCACCTGCCCAGCCTGTCCCCCGGAAAACGCTTCACGCTGCCGCGCCCGATCGGCTCGGCCGACGCCCTGTTGCTGGCGCGCTTCGCGCAGGCCCGGGCCGCGCAGCGCCAGCTCACCGCCATCGTCAGCGCCGAGCCGGCCGACACGCAGCGCCTGGAAGGCGAGCTCGCGTTCTTCGCGCCCGAGCTGCGCATCGCCGTCTTCCCCGATTGGGAGACGCTGCCCTACGACACCTTCTCGCCGCACCAGGACCTGATCTCCGAGCGCCTGGCCACGCTGTGGCGCATCCAGCGCGGCGAGGTCGACGTGGTGCTGCTGCCCGCCTCCACCGCCCTGGTGCGGCTGGCACCGCCCAGCTTCCTGGCCGCCTACACCTTCAACTTCCGGCAGAAGGAAAAACTCAACGAGGCCGCGCTGAAGGCGCAGCTGACTCTGGCCGGCTACACCCACGTGAGCCAGGTGGTGTCGCCGGGCGAGTACGCGGTGCGCGGCGGGCTGATCGACCTGTTCCCGATGGGCTCGGCGGTGCCGTACCGCGTCGACCTGTTCGGCGACGAGGTCGACAGCATCCGCACCTTCGATCCCGACACCCAGCGCAGCCTGTACCCGGTGCCCGAGGTGCGGCTGCTGCCGGGCCGCGAGTTCCCGATGGACGAGGACGCGCGCACCGCGTTCCGCGCACGCTGGCGCGAGAAGATGGAAGGCGACCCGACCAAGGTGCGGCTGTACAAGGACATCGGCAGCGGCATCGCGACCGCCGGCATCGAGTTCTACCTGCCGCTGTTCTTCGACAGCGTCGCGACCATCTTCGACTACCTGGGCGAGAACGCGGCGATCGCGCTGCACGGCGAGGTCGACGATGCGCTGAAGCGCTTCTGGGTCGACACGCGTGAGCGCCACCGCTTCCTGCAGCACGACAAGGAACGGCCGATCCTGCCGCCGGAAGACATCTTCCTGCGCACCGAGGACTTCTTCGCGCTCGCCAATGCGCACGCGCTGCTGTCGGTGCGCGGCAAGGAAGAGACCGACTGGGCGCGCCCGCTGCCCGACCTGAGCGTCGACCGCGGCGCGCCCGAGCCGCTGAAGAAGCTGCAGCTGCACGTGGGCAGCACGCCGCACCGCGTGCTGATCGTGGCCGAGAGCGACGGCCGGCGCGAGAGCCTGCTGGAGCTGCTGCGCGACAACCGCATCGAGCCGCCGTCGGTCGCGAGCCTGGCCGAGTTCGACCAGGGCGGCGAGCGCTTCGCGATCGCCGTGGCACCGCTGGCCGAAGGCTTCTTCTGGCACGACGCCGAGCTGGGCAAGGCGATCCAGTTCATCACCGAGACCGAGCTGTTCGCGACCTCGCCCACCGGCCGGCGCAAGCGCAAGCAGGAGCAGGTCAGCGACGTCAACTCGCTGATCAAGGACCTGTCGGAGCTGAAGGTCGGCGATCCGGTGGTGCATGCGAACCACGGCATCGGGCGCTACGTGGGGCTGATGAACATCGACCTGGGCGATGGTGCCAGCGAGTTCCTTCACCTCGAATACGCCGACAAGGCGACGCTGTACGTGCCGGTCGCGCAGCTGCACCTGATCAGCCGCTACACCGGCGTGAGCGCCGAAGAGGCGCCGCTGCACCGGCTGGGTTCGGGCCAGTGGGACAAGGCCAGGCGCAAGGCTGCCGAGCAGGTGCGCGACACCGCGGCCGAGCTGCTGAACCTGTATGCCCGGCGCGCCGCGCGCGAGGGTTTCGCGTTCCGCTTCGCGCCGCACGAGTACGAGGCCTTTGCCGCGAGCTTCGGCTTCGAGGAGACGCCGGACCAGAAGGCCGCCATCCACGCGGTGATCCAGGACATGGTGAGCCCGAAGCCGATGGACCGGCTGGTCTGCGGCGACGTCGGCTTCGGCAAGACCGAGGTCGCGCTGCGCGCCGCCTTCGTGGCCGTCACCGGCGGCAAGCAGGTGGCCATCCTGGCGCCGACCACGCTGCTGGCCGAGCAGCATTTCCAGAACATCTCCGACCGCTTCGGCAAGTGGCCGGTGAAGGTGGCCGAGCTGTCGCGCTTCCGTTCGCCGAAGGAGGTGAAGGCGGCGCTCGAAGGCATCGCGGACGGCACCGTCGACATCGTGATCGGCACGCACAAGCTGATCAGCCAGACGGTCAAGTTCAAGCGCCTGGGCCTGCTGGTGATCGACGAGGAGCACCGCTTCGGCGTGCGCCACAAGGAAGCGATCAAGGCGATGCGCGCCGAGGTCGACGTGCTGACGCTGACCGCGACGCCGATCCCGCGCACGCTGGGCATGGCGCTCGAAGGCCTGCGCGACCTGAGCGTGATCGCCACCGCGCCGCAGCGGCGCCTGGCCATCAAGACCTTCGTGCGCAACGAATCCACCGGCACCATCCGCGAGGCGGTGCTGCGCGAGCTCAAGCGCGGCGGGCAGGTCTACTTCCTGCACAACGAGGTCGAGACGATCGAGAACCGGCGAGAGAAGCTCCAGGAGCTGCTGCCCGAGGCGCGCATCGGCGTCGCGCACGGCCAGATGCCCGAGCGCCAGCTGGAGCACGTGATGCGCGATTTCGTCGCGCAGCGCCACAACGTGCTGCTGTGCTCGACCATCATCGAGACCGGCATCGACGTGCCGAGCGCCAACACCATCGTGATCAGCCGCGCCGACAAGTTCGGCCTGGCGCAGCTGCACCAGCTGCGCGGGCGCGTCGGACGCTCCCACCACCAGGCCTATGCCTACCTGCTGGTGCCCGAGGTCGAGGGCCTGACCAAGCAGGCGGCGCAGCGGCTGGAGGCGATCCAGAACATGGAGGAGCTGGGCTCGGGCTTCTACCTCGCGATGCACGACCTGGAGATCCGCGGCGCCGGCGAGGTGCTGGGCGACAACCAGAGCGGCAACATGATGGAAGTCGGCTTCCAGCTCTACAACGAGATGCTGGGCGAGGCGGTGCGTTCGCTGAAGGCCGGCCGCGAGCCCGACCTGCTGTCGCCGCTGTCGGCCACCACCGAGATCAACCTGCATGCGCCGGCCCTGCTGCCCGATGCGTACTGCGGCGACGTGCACACGCGCCTGAGCCTGTACAAGCGCCTGGCCACGGCCGACAAGGCCGAGCAGATCGACACCATGCTCGAAGAGATCACCGACCGCTTCGGCAAACTGCCGCCGCAGGGCCAGACGCTGTTCGACGTGCACCGGCTGCGCGTGCTGGCCAAGCCCTATGGCGTGATGAAGATCGACGCGGCGCCGGCGCTGATGGTGATCAGCTTCCGGCCGAACCCGCCGGTGGATGCGATGCGCATCATCGAGCTGGTGCAGAAGAACCGCCACATCAAGCTCGCCGGCAACGACAAGCTGCGCATCGAGCGCCAGACCCCCGAGCCGAAAGACCGCGCGCAGCTGATCCGCGACGTGCTGCGCTCGCTCGGCCAACCCAAAGAGACCGCCTGACCCCATGAACTCCGAATTCGCCCCCGGCCTCGTCATCCAGCGCTTCACCCCGCCGCTGCGGTTGGCCGATTTCCGGCTGATCGCGTTCGACATGGACTCGACGCTGATCAACATCGAATGCGTCGACGAGATCGCCGATGCGGCCGGCCGCAAGGCCGAGGTGGCGGCGATCACCGAGGCGGCGATGCGCGGCGAGATCGCCGACTACAAGGACAGCCTGCGCCGGCGCGTGGCGCTGCTGAAGGGGGTGCCGGTGGCGGCAATGCAGCAGGTGCTGGACCAGCGGCTGCAGCTGAACCCCGGGGCCGCGGCGCTGGTGCAGGCCTGCCAGGCGAAGGGGATGAAGACGCTGCTGGTGTCGGGCGGGTTCACCTTCTTCACCGACCACGTGCGCGACCGGCTGAAGATCGACTTCACGCGCTCGAACGTGCTGGAGGTGGCCGATGGCGCGCTGACGGGCCGCATGGTCGACCAGGCCTGGGGCGACATCTGCGACGGCGACGAGAAGAAGCGCATGCTGCTGGCGACCTGCGCGCAGCTGGGCATCGCGCCGAGCCAGGCCATCGCGATGGGCGACGGCGCGAACGACCTGCCGATGATGGGCGTGGCCGGCTTGTCGGTGGCGTATCACGCGAAGCCGGCGGTGCGGGCGCAGGCGATGGTGGCGATCGATGCGGGCGGGCTGGACCGGTTGCTGGAGGTGGTTCGGTAGCGGACGCCGCACCCCGGATTGGCATCCGGGCTACAGGCCGGCCCCAATCTTGCGGATTGGCGGTTTCACGTCTTCGCGCCGCGGCGGCAGCATGGTCTGGTGCTCGCGCGGCGTGTTCAGGATGATCGCGGTCGAGGTCTCGGTCAGCAGGCAGAACTTCGTGACCACCGCGTCGAGGTGCGCCACGTCGATCACCGCGATCTCCAGCAGCCAGCTGTCCTCGCCGGTCACGTTGTAGGCGCTGACCACCTCGGGGCTCTGCTGCACCAGCTTGACGACCCGCGCGTACTCGGCCCGGCCCACGCGCACCATCGCGCGGATGCCGTAGCCGAGCTTGCCGAGGTTGACCGTGGCGCGGTAGCCGGTGATCACGCCGGCCGCCTCGAGCTTGCGCACGCGCTCGGTCACGGCCGGCTGGCTCAGGTGCACGCGGCGACCGAGTTCGGCCATGGTCAGGCGCGCATCGGCCTGCAGCTCGGCCAGGATGCGCGTGTCGTGGGCGTCGATTTCAGCGTTCAAGGCAAACCCTCCAAAAGACCTTCAAACATGGCATGCAGCATAGCGATCGCCTTTGTTTCATGCCTTCCAATCGATGCCGCACCTTCGTACGATAGCGGCCTCTTTCCGCACGCACCACCATGTCCGCATCGTCGCCCACCCTCACCTCCTCGCCCCCGCGCAACGGCTCGCAGGCGCTGATCCTGCTGTGCCTGGCCGCCACCTGGCTGGTCTGGGGCTCCACCTATCTTGCGATCAAGTTCGCGCTGGTCAGCTTCCCGCCCTTCCTGCAGATGGGCTCGCGCTTCCTGTTCGCCGGCGTGCTGTTGATGGCCTGGATGCGCTGGCGCGGCGCGCCGTGGCCGTCGTTCGTGCAATGGCGCAATGCGCTGATCGTCGGCGCGCTGATGCTGGGCGGCGGGATGGGCGGCACGGCCTATTCGGAGCAGACGGTCGGCTCCGGCCTCGTGGTCGCCTTCATCGCGGTCGTGCCGCTGATGATCGCCGGCTTGAACCTGTTGTGGCGCGTGGTGCCCAGCCGGCTCGAACTCACCGGCATCGCGGTCGGCCTGGCCGGCGTGCTGATGCTGACGCAGGGCTCCGGCTTCCAGGCCTCGCCGGTGGGCCTGGCGGCCATCGCGATCGCGTGCCTGACCTGGTCGGTGGGCAGCGTGCTCAGCCAGCGCAGCCTGCCGCTCGCACCGGGTGCGACCGGCTTCGCCAGCGAGATGATCTGCGGCGGCGTCGTGCTGCTGGTGCTGGCCGCCGTCACCGGCGAGCAGTTGCAGTGGCCGCCGGAGCCGAAGGCGGTCGCGGCCTGGTTCTACCTCGTCGTGTTCGGCTCGCTGATCGCGTTCAACGCCTACATGGTGCTGCTGTCCAAGGCGAGCGCGGGGCTGGCGTCGAGCTACACCTTCGTGAACCCGGTGATCGCGATGCTGCTGGGCGTGGCGATCCTCGGCGAGACGGTCACGCACTACGAATGGACGGCCGCCGGCGTCGTGCTGGTCGGCGTGGTGCTGCTGCTCTGGAAGAAGGGCCGCTAAGCCGCCAGGGCGGCGTCGCGCCGCCACAAGGTGAAGCGCTTCAGCTGCCGGCTGCTCACCGCGTTCAGCAGCTGCGCCTGGTCCATCGGCCCCAGGTGCTGCGCCATCGCGTCGAGCAGCTTGTTCGGCACCGCCTGCGCATTCGAGATCACCAGCGCGTCGGCATCGCTGCCGGTCTTGGTCATCAGCACGAAGAACAGGTCCTCGCCCAGCGGGCCGTCTTCGGTGGTCAGCACGTCGACCTGCTGGATGTCGGACCAGGCCAGGCGCCGCGTCGACGGCTCCTGCGGGTCGTCCGGCAAGCCGCTGCGGTGCACCAGGCCCCAGCCGTTGACGTCCATCGTGTCGTAGCCCGGCACCGCCACCTGGCGCCGCTGCGAGCGCAGCAGCGGCGGCAGCAGGCTCAGGGCCAGCAGCAGCACGCCGGGCCACCAGCGCGCTTGGCCGGCCCAGGCCGCCGCCAGCCACACCAGCGACAGCGCCAGGCAGGCCCGCCACACCCAGCGCTCTGCCGGCGTGGGCGCCGGGGTGCGGTTGACGGGCAGAACTTTGTGCATCGGGCTCAATATATCGTCCGCAGCTGGGGGGTGGTGTGACATTGTCCTGAAAGCGGATTCTCGCCCAGGCATTCCGCACGCAAAGGGCGGGCCATATCCTACGAAGACGCTAGGTGCTGCCGAGGCGTTTTCGGGCTGCCTCGCGAATGGCTTGCAGCGTGCTGCGGCTGGTGCTGACGTCGGCATCGAGCTTCAGGTGCAGCAGCGTCGGCCGTTCGCTCGACAAGGCCGCGGCGAACGCCGGCTCGAACTGAGCTGTTTCCGAGACGCGGTCTGCCCGCCAGCCATAGGCCTGCGCCAGCGCCGCGAAATCCGGGTTGAACAGGTCGCTGCCGCTGACGCGCCCCGGGTACTCCCGCTCCTGGTGCATGCGGATGGTCCCGTAGGTGCCGTTGTCGACCACCACGCTGATCAGCCGCCTGGCGCCGTAGCCGGTGGCGGTGGCCAGTTCCTGCCCGGTCATCAGGAAGTCGCCGTCGCCGGCGATGTTGACCACCGTGCGCTCGGGGTACAGCAGCGCCGCGGCCACCGCCGCCGGCACGCCGTAGCCCATCGCGCCCGAAGTCGGCGCGAGCTGCGTGCGGCCGGTGTGCTGCAGGCCGTGGTACCGGCAGTAGCGGTGCAGCCAGCCGCTGTAGTTGCCGGCACCATTCGTGTAGACGGTGTCGGCAGGCGCCAGGCGCTGGATGGTCTTGATCACCACCGCCATGTCGAGCGGCTCGACGGCAGGCGCCCCATGGTTGGCTTCGTAATCCGCATGGGCCGCGGCCGTCCATTCGCCCCAGGCGGGTTTCGTCGGCGCGGCCAGCGCCTCGAGCGCCTTGGCGGCGGCGGCCATCGACGATTGCAGCAGCAGGTCGGCCGCGTAGACGCGCCCCAGCTCTTCCGGCCCGGCGTGGATGTGCACCAGCTTCTGCGCCGGCCGCGGCGCCTTCAGCAGCGTGTAGCCGCCGGTCGTCATCTCGCCCAGGCGCGCGCCGACCGCGATCACCAGGTCGGCGTTCGCGATGCGCTGGGCCAATGCGGGGTTGATGCCGATGCCGACGTCGCCCGCGTAGTTGGCATGCCGGTTGTCGAACAGGTCCTGGAAGCGGAACGCGCAGCCGACCGGCAGGCTCCAGTTCTCGGCGAAGCGCTGCAGCGCCGCGCAGGCGGCGGCATCCCAGCCGCTGCCGCCGGCGATCACGAACGGCCGCTCGGCGGCCATCAGCATCGCGCGCAGGTCGCGCAGCGCGCCGGGTGCCGGCCAGGCATGCGCCGGCTCGGCGCGCGGCAGCACCGGCGCGTCGGTCGCCTGCGTCAGCATGTCTTCCGGCAGCACCAGCACCACCGGGCCGGGGCGGCCCTGCAAGGCGGTGTGGAAGGCGCGTGCGATGTACTCCGGCAGGCGCGCCGGGTCATGCACCTCGCCGACCCACTTCGCAAAACCCAACGTGCCGGGGCCGAAGACCTGGCGGTAGTCGAGCTCCTGGAAGGCCTCGCGGTCGCGCTGGTCGCTCGCGACCTGGCCGATGAACAACACCATCGGCGTGCTGTCCTGGAAGGCGGTGTGCAGCCCGATGCTGGCGTTGGTGGCGCCCGGCCCGCGCGTCACGAAGCAGACACCTGGGCGCCCGGTCAGCTTGCCCTGCGCCTCGGCCATGAAGGCGGCCCCGCCCTCTTGCCGGCAGGCGATGAAGCGGATCCTGTCGCGGTACTCGTGGAAGCCGTCGAGCACGGCCAGGTAGCTCTCGCCGGGGACGCCGAAGACGGTGTCGATGCCTTGGGCGATCAGGGCCTCGACCAGGACATGGCCGGCGAGGCGGGACGATGACGGGGGCAGCGAGGAGTCAATCATTTCTGTGCGACGCGGCTCTGAGGCGAAGCCTGGAGTGTGCCTCGTACGAGAGCTGGAATGCTCGACGGTACGGCTGAAGGTGCGGGCTTCGACGCCATGCGCTGACATGCGTGGTGGGTTGACAGCCTTGCGCTGATGCAGGGAACGACCGAACTACGTCTGTGTTCCGAACTGCTTCGCAGTGAATGCCCATGCCATGCGTGAGGCGTCAGGCCCCTTCCTGTCGCTGAAGTGCTGGTTGGCCGCACCGCCGCTCCACGCGTGCGCCAGGCATTCCACCTCGACGAGCGTGGCCACCGTGGCGCCCTTGCGCTTGAAATCGATCACACGCATGGGGTGCCTCTTTCCGCGCTGAACATTCCTGCCGGAGCCCGGAACGGCGCCCGCGGCATTGGCCCAGACCTGCGCTGCAGCGCGTCCATTGCTGGGCGCCACCACGGCGTCCGAATCTCCATGGATGACCAGGAGCGGGGGCCACGCGAGACTTGTCGTGCCCGGGCTCGCAGGAAGCGGCTTCGTTGCTCGCCGACCATGCATGGCACCGACCGCTGACAGCGGAGAAGTGGCGGTGCCGGGCGGAATTCCGGAGTGCATCGTCACGGCCTTGAATCGCTCCGGGTGGAGCGTGACAACCAGTGCAGCCATGCTCGCACCCGCTGACAACCCCACGATCCCGATCCGCTCTCTGTCGGCGGAGTAAAGAGTGCACGCCTGGTCGATCGCTCGCATGATCAAGGCGACCTCGCGGTGTGCGCGGCCCGACCTGGTATCGAACCAGTTCCAACAACCTTGGGGATTCGACAGACGATCCTGCTCCGGGTACAGCACGAGGAAGCGTTCGCGCGCAGCCACCACATTCATCCGCGTGCTCGCGGCGAAGGTCTTCGCGTCCTGGTGGCACCCGTGAAGCATCACCATCAGCGGCAAGCGTTCGCCAAACTTGACGCCCGGCGGACGAAAGAGCCTGAACTGCCGAACACCGGCCGGGCCCATGGCCATGCCGGCAAGCCAATCGCCGGTTCCCACTGGAGCGCGTCGCTTTGCCTGCACCGGCTTCAGCGCCTCTTTCATCGAGTGCGTGCCGGCGTGCATTGAGAGACGGGTCAGTGCTGACAGATTGCGGGTCCAGAGCCCGGCCCATGAAGTTGACCGCTTCATGCCTGCTGTCCCATGCGCGCTACCGCCTTCTCTTTCGTTTCGATGCGGGAGCCTTCGCCATCGCGTCGGTCATGAACGGGTTCTTCTTGAGCCTAGGATTGGACATCGAGATTCCTTTCTGACAGCCGCACCGCGGCCGTTTCGGCTGTCTCATCTGTTCGGAGTTCGCGGGCCCGAGCGCTGCGGGATCATCGGCAGGAGTCACCAGGCAGTATTGGTTGAGGAGGTGCACGCAACCCGTCGGACTTGAGTCCTTTGTGGCGTAGGCGGTCAGGCTGCGTGGTGGTCGTGCGACCGATCACGACCTCCCCCACCCCCTGCCGGCCGAAGCCTTGTCAGCACCACGACGCTCGCCTTCCCGAGCCAGGGTTCATCCGGATGCCGAGAATTCACCATTCGGTGAATTATTGCGACCATGTCGTCACCCGCCCCCAACGTCGTCGAGCTGCGCACCCGCGATGCCGAGCGCACCCAGCAGGAGATCCTGCGCGCCGCGATGGACGAGTTCGCCGAGCGCGGCCTGGGTGGCGCGCGCATCGACAGCATCGCCGAGCGCGCCGGCGTCAACAAGCGCCTGATCTACTACTACTTCGGCGGCAAGGACGAGCTGTTCCTCGCGGTGCTGGAGCAGACCTACGCCGACATCCGCAGCGCCGAGCGCGAGCTGCACCTCGACCGCCTCAGCCCGCCCGACGCGGTGCGGCGGCTGGTCGCGTTCACCTGGGAACACTACCTCGCGCACCCGGAATTCCTGACGCTGCTGAACAGCGAGAACCTGCACCGCGCGCGCCACCTGAAGGAATCGAAACGCATCCGCGAGATGAACTCGCCGCTGGTGCAGACCCTCGGCGAAGTGCTCGAGCGCGGTCGCCGCGACGGCGTGTTCCGCGGCGGCGTCGACCCGGTGCACCTCTACATCTCGATCGCCGGCCTGGCGTACTTCTACCTGTCGAACAACCACACGCTGTCGACCATCTTCGCGCGCGACCTGATGTCGCCCAAGGCCTTGTCGGAGCGCCTGTCGCACATCACCGAGGTGGTGATGGGCTACGTGCTGCTCAACTGATCCCGGGCCCCTAATTCACCAGGCAGTTAAGAAGGACGCCACCATGAAACGCTGGATCCTGTCGCCCGCACTGCGCCCCGTCTGGCTGCTGGCGCTGCTGCTGGTGCTGTGGGACCTGGCGATCCGGCTCTTCAGGATCCCGCCCTACCTGATCCCCACGCCGTGGTCGGTGGCGCGCCAGCTGGTCGTCGAATGGCCGATGCTGTGGCGCGAGACGCTGCCCACGCTGTATGCCACGCTGGGCGGCTTCGTGCTGTCGGCGCTGTTCGGCGTGCCGGTGGCGATGTGGATCTCGTACTCGCGCGTGGTCGAGAGCTTCGTCTACCCGCTGCTGGTGTTCTCGCAGTCGATCCCGAAGGTGGCCATCGCGCCGCTGTTCGTCGTGTGGTTCGGCTTCGGCATCGTGCCCAAGGTGATCGCGGCCTTCCTGCTCGGCTTCTTCCCGGTGGTGGTGGCCACGGTGCAGGGCTTCAAGTCGGTCGAGGGCGACGTGATCGACCTGGCCCGCTCGATGGGTGCCAACCCGCTGAAGGTTTTCCTGAAGTTCCGCCTGCCCACGGCGCTGCCGTCGATCTTCAGCGGGCTCAAGGTGTCGGTGACGCTGGCGGTGGTGGGCGCGGTGGTCGGCGAGTTCGTCGGCTCCAACTCCGGCATCGGCTACGTGCTGCAGAAGGCCACCGGCAGCTTCGACCTGCCACTGATGTTCGCCGCGCTGGTGCTGCTGTCGATGGTGGGCGTGCTGCTGTTCCTCGCGGTCGAACTCGTCGAACGCTGGTTGATGCCCTGGCACACCTCGCAGCGCGCCGAACAGCTCGGCACGCCCTGAACAACAACCGAAGGAGACCTCCCATGAAGAGACGCGTCCTGGTGCAAGCCGCTGCGGCGGCTGCGTTGTCCGTCGGCCTGGCCGCGCCTGCGTTCGCGCAGGCCCGCGACAAGGTGGTGCTGCTGCTCAACTGGTACGTCTACAGCGAGCACGCGCCCTTCTTCATCGGCAAGGAAAAAGGCTTCTACGAGGCCGAGAACATCGACCTGGAGATCCAGGAAGGCCGCGGCTCGGCGGTGTCGATCCAGGCGGTGGCGGCCGGCTCGGCCACCTTCGCCTACGTCGACGTGCCGACGATGATGAAGGCCGCTGCCAAGGGCGCGCCGGTCAAGGCGGTGGGCGTCGCGCTGCAGGTGAGCCCGATGTCGGCGATGGGCTTCGCCGACAAGGGCGTGAAGACCGCCAAGGACATCGTCGGCAAGACGGTCGCGATGACGCCCGGCGATTCGATGAGCCAGATCTGGCCGCTGTTCCTGAAGAAGACCGGGCTGCAGGAGAGCCAGTTCAAGACGGTGTCGGGCGACGCGCAGACCAAGCTGAACGCGGTGATCAACGGCCAGGCCGACCTGCTGCTCGGCTACGTGATGGACCAGAACATCAAGCTGCAGGACGCGACGAAGAAGCCGGTGCAGGTGGTGCGCTTCGCCGACTACGGCGTCAACCTCATCAGCTCGGGCATCGTCGCGCACAAGGACACGCTGTCCGGCAAGGCCGACCTGGTGAAGCGCTTCATGCGCGCCTCGACGCGTGCGCTCGAAGAGGCCGAGAAGAACCCCGAGGCCGCGGTCGACGCGACGCTGAAGGCGAACCCGAAGTCCGGCCAGCGCGACACCATGCTGGTGGGCCTGAAGCTGACGACCGCGCTGTACCACACCGACGAGACCCGCGCACTGCGGCCGTTCCGCGTCTCGATGAAGAACGTCGGCGAATCGCTCGACCTGCTGGTGCAGTACGGCGGCATGGACCCGGCCACGCGCGGCAAGCCGGAAGACTACGTCTCGCTCGACTACCTGCCGTGAGCGCAGTGCTCAAGCCCGTGGCGCACGCCGAGCCGGCCCCGGTGCTGATCGAGGCCCGCGGCCTGCACAAGACCTACCGCACGCAGGACGGCGAGGTCGAGACGCTGCGCCCGCTGGATTTTTCGATCCGCGCCGGCGAGTTCGTCTCGGTGGTCGGCCCGTCCGGCTGCGGCAAGAGCACGCTGATGAAGCTGGTGGCCGGCCTGCTGCCGTTCAGCGGCGGCGCGCTGTCGCTGAATGGCCGGCCGGTGCACGGGCCGCAGACCGACGTCGGCATCGTGTTCCAGAGTGCGCTGCTGCTGCCGTGGCGGCGCGTCATCGACAACATCCTGCTGCAGGCCGAGATCCGCGGGCTGCCGATGGCCGCGGCGCGCGAACGGGCGCAGCAGCTGATCGACATGGCCGGCCTGCGCGGCTTCGAGAACAAGTACCCGTGGCAGCTGTCGGGCGGCATGCAGCAGCGCGTCGCGATCCTGCGCGCGCTGCTGCACGACCCGCCGGTGCTGCTGATGGACGAGCCCTTCGGCGCGCTCGACGCGATGACGCGCGAGCGCATGAACCTCGAGCTGCAGCGCATCTGGCTGGCGGCCGGCAAGACGGTGCTGCTGATCACGCACAGCATCCCGGAGGCGATCTTCCTGTCCGACCGCGTGTTCGTGATGACCGAGCGGCCGGGCTCGATCGCCGCCGTCTACGACATCGACCTGCCGCGCCCGCGCTCGCTGGACGTGATGGGCAGCGAAGCCTTCGCGGCCTGCGCGCGCACGCTGCGGGCGCACTTCTACGCGCAGGGGTCGCTCGATGCGCATTGACGGCGGAACCCGGGCATGAGGACCGAGGGCATCCTGCTCGTCGTGCGCGCGATCGACTGCGGCGTGCGGCCGGTGCGGCTGCGCCTGCCGTTCCGCTTCGGCGCGGTGACGCTGGAGCGCTGCCCGCAGCTCTTCGTGCGCGCCACCGTCGAGGTGGCCGGACGCGGCACCTGGCAGGGCCATGCGGCCGAGCTGATGGTGCCGAAGTGGTTCGACAAGCGCCCGGGGTTCTCGCACGCCGACAACGTCGCGCACCTGGCCGGCGCGGTCGAGCGCACCGTGCAGGCGTATGCCGGCGACCGCCCGGCGAGCGCCTTCGAGCTGTTCGAGCGGCACCACGCGGCGCTGGCCGCCGAAGGCCGCCGGCTCGGCGCGACCGACCTGTCCAGCACCTTCGGCCCCGCGGTGACCGACCGCGCGGTGATCGACGCGCTGTGCGCCGCGCTCGGGCTGTCGGTCTTCGATGCCGTCGCGCGCAACGCGCTGGGCCTGCAGCCGAGCGCCCTGCTGCCCGACCTGCGCGACCTCGACTGGAACGCCTGGCTGCCGACGCTCGCGCCGCGGCGCCACGTCGACGCCCGCCACACGGTGGGGATGCTCGACGCGCTGCAGCCGGTGGCCGCCGACGGCGGTGCGCTGCCGGTCAGCCTGCCTGCCGTGATCGAGCGCTACGGGCACCGCGTGTTCAAGATCAAGCTCGGCGGCGATCCGCAGGCCGACGTGCAGCGGCTCGGCGACGTGCTGGCGGTGCTGGACCGGCAGGCCCCGGAGCACCGCTACTCGCTCGACGGCAACGAGCAGTACGCCGACCTCGACAAGCTGCGCGAGCTGTTCGATCGCCTGCGCGACCTGCCGGCCTTCGCAAGGCATCCCGATGCCCTGCTCTACCTGGAGCAGCCGCTGCCGCGCGACCGCTCGTTCGACACGCCGCTGCCCGCGCTGCCCTGCCCGCTGCTGATGGACGAGGCGGACGGCACGCTGGATGCCTTCGTGCGCGGCCGCGACGCCGGCTGGCAAGGGGTGTCCAGCAAGGGCTGCAAGGGCTTCTACAAGTCGCTGGTCAACCGCGCGCGCTGCGACCGCTGGAACGGCGCCGCGCGCCGCAACGGCCACGGCCCGGGCTGGTTCATGTCGGCCGAGGACCTGACCTGCCAGGCGGGCCTGGCCGTGCAGCAGGACCTGGCCCTGACCGCGTTGCTGGGCCTGGGCCATGCCGAGCGCAACGGCCACCACTATGCCGACGGCTTCGGCGACGCGCCGCCGGCCGAGCGCGAGGCCTTCGCACGCGCCCACCCCGACCTGTACGACGGCGATGCGCGGCTGCGCATCGTGCACGGCCGCATCGCGCTGCATTCGCTGTCCGGCGCCGGCTACGCACATGCCGCGACGCCCGACTGGGCCGCGATGCAGCCGCTGTCGCACGCCCCCACCCACGTCTGAACACAAGGAGCCCCATGGCCACCCAACGACTCGGCCTGATCATGCACGGCGTCACCGGCCGCATGGGCATGAACCAGCACCTGATCCGCTCGATCGTCGCAATCCGCAACCAGGGCGGCGTGGCGCTCGCCAACGGCGACCGGCTGATGCCCGACCCGGTGCTGATCGGTCGTGACGCCGCCAAGATCGAGGCACTGGCCCGCGCGCACGGCATCGCGCGCTGGGGCACCAACCTCGACAGCGCGATGGCCGAGCGCAACGACAGCGTCTTCTTCGACGCCGGCACCACGCAGATGCGGCCCACGCTGCTGGCGCAGGCGATCCGCGCCGGCAAGCACGTCTATTGCGAGAAGCCGATCGCCACCAACCTGTCCGAGGCGCTGGAGGTGTGCCGCATTGCCCGGCAGGCCGGCGTCAAGCACGGCGCGGTGCAGGACAAGCTGTTCCTGCCCGGCCTGCGCAAGCTCGACCTGCTCAAGCGCGCCGGCTTCTTCGGCCGCATCCTGTCGGTGCGCATCGAGTTCGGCTACTGGGTGTTCGAGGGCGACCTGCAGCCGATCCAGCGGCCGTCGTGGAACTACCGCCAGGAAGACGGCGGCGGCATCATCCTCGACATGGTGTGCCACTGGCGCTACGTGCTGGACAACCTGTTCGGCGAGGTGCAGGCGGTGTCCTGCCTGGGCACCACGCACATCCCCGAGCGCTTCGACGAAGCCGGCAAGCCCTACCGCGCGACCGCCGACGATGCGGCCTATGCGACCTTCCAGCTGGCCGGCGGCGTGGTCGCGCAGGTCAACAGCTCGTGGGTCACGCGGGTGCGGCGCGACGACCTGGTGACCTTCCACGTCGACGGCACGCACGGCTCGGCGGTGGCGGGCCTGACCGACTGCCGCAGCCAGTCGCGCGTCAACACGCCGCGGCCGGTGTGGAACCCCGACACGCGCCAGACCATGCCGTTCTTCGAGCAGTGGCAGGAGGTGCCCGACACGCAGCCCTACGACAACGGCTTCAAGCTGCAGTGGGAGCAGTTCCTGCGCCACGTCGCCGAGGACGCGCCCTGGCGCTTCACGCTGCCCGAGGGCGCCAAGGGCGTGCAGCTGGTCGAGGCGGCACTCGCGAGCTGGAAGGAACGGCGCTGGGTCGACGTGCCGGCGCTGGCGGTGTGACGCGATGGACCTGTCGCTGAATCTTCCGACGGCCGACGGCAGCCTCGCGCGCTACACGCTGAGCGGCCGCGAGGCGTGGCGTGCGCCGGCCGCGCCGGTCTTCAACCGCATCGCGTTCTCGGCCGCGCACGTGGTGGCCGATGCGCGCGCGGCGATCGACCCGTGGCTGGGCTGCGCGATCGACTGGGACGCGACCATCGCCTGCCGGCAGCGGCTGTGGCGCATGGGGCTCGGCGTGGCCGAGGCGATGGACACGGCGCAGCGCGGCATGGGGCTGGACTGGCCGACCTCGCTCGAATTGATCGCGCGCTCGCTCGATGCGGCGCGCGACGTGCCGGGCGCCCTCGTCGCGAGCGGCTGCGGCACCGACCAGTTGGCCCCCGATGCGGCGCGCGACGTCGACGACGTGATCCGCGCGTACGAGGCACAGATGGCGGCCATCGAGAAGCTGGGCGGCCGGCTGATCCTGATGGCCAGCCGCGCACTGGCGCGCGTGGCGCGCGGGCCGGCCGACTACGAGCGCGTCTATGGCCACCTGCTGCGCCAGGCGCGCGAGCCGGTGATCCTGCACTGGCTGGGCGACATGTTCGACCCGGCACTGGCCGGCTACTGGGGCAGCGCCGACGTCGACCGCGCGATGGACACGGCGCTGGCGGTGATCGAGGCGAATGCCGCCCAGGTCGACGGCATCAAGATCTCGCTGCTCGACAAGGACCGCGAGATCGCGATGCGCCGCCGGCTGCCGCCGGGCGTGCGCATGTACACCGGCGACGACTTCAACTATGCCGAGCTGATCGCCGGCGATGGGGTCGGCAGCGCGAGCACGCAGCGGCAGAGCGATGCGCTGCTCGGCATCTTCGACGCGATCGCGCCGGCCGCCAGCGCAGCCCTGGCAGCCCTGGCGCAGCACGACAGGGCGCGCTTCCACGCCATCCTCGCGCCCACGGTGCCGCTGTCGCGCCACGTCTTCCGGGCGCCGACGCGCTTCTACAAGACCGGTGTCGTCTTCATGGCCTGGATCAACGGCCACCAGGACCACTTCGTGATGGTGGGCGGGCAGCAGAGCACGCGGTCGCTGCCTCACTTCGCCGAGCTGCTGCGGCTGGCCGATGCAGCCAGGCTGATCGAGCAGCCGGAGCTGGCCGCGCGCCGCATGCGGCACCTGCTGGCGCTGCACGGGGTGGACGGCTGATGCGCGATTTCAGCGGCGATCACCGGTGGTTGTCGATCAACACCGCGACCGTGCGGGCGCAGTGGCCGTTGGACCGCATCGTGCTGGAGTGCGCGACGCGGGGCATTCGCGCGATCTCGCCGTGGCGCGACCAGGTGGCCGCGGCCGGGATCGACAGGATCGCCGGGCTGCTGCAGGACACCGGCATCGAGTTGTCGGGCTATTGCCGCGGCGGCATGTTCCCGGCCGCCGACGCCGAAGGGCGGCAACGCGCCCTCGACGACAACCGGCGTGCGGTCGACGAGGCGCGGGCCTTGAACGCGCGCTGCCTCGTGCTGGTGGTCGGCGGGCTGCCCGGTGCATTGAGCGGCCGGGCGGCGCACAAGGACATCGCCGCCGCCCGCCATGACGTGCGCGACGGCATCGCCGCGACGCTGGACTACGCGCGCCAGGTCGGCATGCCGCTCGCGATCGAGCCGCTGCACCCGATGTACGCGGCCGACCGCGCCTGCGTCAACACGATGGAGCAGGCTCTGGACCTGTGCGATGCGCTCGACCCGCAACGCAGCGGCGCGCTCGGCGTGGCGCTGGACGTGTACCACGTGTGGTGGGATCCGAAGCTGCAGGCGCAGATCGAACGCGCCGGGCGTGAACGGCTGCTGGCCTTCCATGTCTGCGACTGGCTGCTGCCGACGCGCGACCTGCTGAACGACCGCGGGATGATGGGGGATGGGGTGATCGACATCCCGCGCATCCGCGGCTGGGTCGAGGCGGCCGGCTACGCGGGCTACAGCGAGGTCGAGATCTTTTCCAGCGAGGACTGGTGGAAGCGGCCGGGGGGCGAAGTGCTGGACACGTGCATTGACCGGCACCGCAGGTCAGTCTGACGATTCCCGGATTGGCATCCGGGCTTGTATGTTCCGTCTGCACCCCCAGACGCAGCGGATGAGGGTGTCGGGATGGAGGGACGATCCGGGCCATCTGCCGTCAGCAGCGGACAGACCACCGTAGTGATTCCCCATTTCGTTC
>Ga0209758_1000282_pt1 | contig 100746 bp, 96 predicted proteins | sample AraplaMF_Col_mMF_FD_184258 | JGI IMG/M metagenome (GOLD analysis project Ga0209758, IMG submission 184258) | Arabidopsis root microbial communities from the University of North Carolina, USA - plate scrape MF_Col_mMF (SPAdes) (version 2) | ecosystem: Host-associated > Plants > Roots >... | reverse complement strand
TCTTCCAGTGGGACAAGAAGCCGGGCCCGTACAAGATCGCGCTCGTCAACGGCTTCGTCGGCAATACCTGGCGCATCCAGATGGTGAAGACCGCCAAGGCCTTCGCCGAGCAGCCTGGAATCAAGGAGAACATCAAGGAGTTCAAGGTTGTCTCGACCGGGACCGATGTTGCAGCGCAACTCGGCGCGATGGAGGATTTCATCAACCAGGGTTTTGACGCCATCGTCACCATCGCCGTGGCGCCCGACGGCTTCGATCGCATCATCCGGCTCGCCGACAAGAACAACGTGGTGGTCGTTCCCTTCGACAACGTCCTCGACACCGACAAGGTGATGATGGTCAACGAGGACCAGAAGGAGATGGGCCGCATGTCGGCGAAGTGGCTCATCGATGAAGGCGGCAAGAAGAGCGGCGACATCCTCGAGGTCCGCGGCCTGCCGGGCAACTCGGTCGACCGTGACCGTCATCTCGGCTTCCGCGAGGTGATGGAAGCACCCGGCAACAGCTTCAAGATCACTGAAGTGGTCGGCAATTGGGACACCGGCACCTCGCAGAAGGTGACGGCGGACGCGCTCGCGGTGCACGGTCATTTCGACGGCATCTTCACGCAAGGTGGCTCCGATGGCACGGTCCAGGCTTTGATGGCGGCGAAGCACCCCTTCGTGCCGATGTCGGGCGAAGGCGAGAACGAGTACCGCAAGCAGATCGCCGATCACGCCAAGGACGGGCTCAAGGGCATGTCCTACGGCCAGTCTCCGGCGCTGGTCGCCATTGCCACCAAGGCGGCGATCTCCGCGCTGCAAGGCAATATCATGCCTCAGCTCATCTCGATCCCGATCCCGGTTGCGACCTACAAGGACCTGAAGCCTGGTGTGAACTACTGGCCGGAGCTGAATGCGAACTTCTTCGCGCCGAACCAGTTCACGCCCTGCGGCGTCAACTTCACGGCGCCGGAAATCATGTCGCAGAGCGAAAAGAATACGCAGTGAGGATGTTACGATTGCGGCCCGGCCTTTGCCGGGCCGCCGCTGCGTGAGTCCCGCCATGACGGATGCCGCCCTGACCCAGTCCGCCTTCCTCACGCTATCCGGAATCTCCAAGCGCTATGCCGGCGTCCGCGCGCTCGAAGGCGTCGACTTCGCCTGCGAGCGCGGCAAGATCCACGCGGTGCTCGGCGAGAACGGCGCCGGCAAGTCGACCCTGATCAAGATCATCGCCGGCGTCGTCCAGCCCGATAGCGGCACCATGCGGCTCGGCGGATCCGAGGTGAGCTTCGCGACGCCGTCGGCGGCCAATGCAGCCGGCGTCGTCTGCATCTTCCAGGAGCTGTCGCTGATGCCCGACCTCTCGGTCGCGGACAACATCTCGATCGCCTCACCGCCGCGTCGCTTCGGCCTCATCGACGCGCGGGCGCAGCGCCTCCGCGCCGAGCAGCTCCTTGCCGAGATCGGTTGCGAGGACGTCAACCCCTTGATGCGTATGCGCGACCTGCCGCTGTCGCGCCGCCAGGTGGTTGAGATCGCCAAGGCGCTCGGCAAGAAGCCGCAGCTCCTGATCCTCGACGAAGCCACATCGGCTCTCACCAGTGCCGACGTCGAGAAGGTGTACGCGATGCTGGCGCGGCTCAAGGCCGAGGGCGTTGCCATTCTCTACATCTCGCACCGGATGCACGAGGTCGAGGCGCTCGCCGACCGCGCCTCCGTGTTTCGCAACGGCCGCCATATCGAGACCTTCGACAAGGGCAGGCGCTCGACCGCCGATATCGTTCAGCTCATGATCGGGCGTGACATCGCCGCCCAGTATCCGCCCAAGCCCGCGCGGGAAGCGCCAAAGCCGATGCTCGATATCGAGAACCTGAGCTGGGACAAGCGCCTCGACCGCATCTCGCTGCGCGTCGGCGCCGGCGAGATCGTCGGCCTCGGCGGGCTCGATGGCCAGGGGCAGAAATCCCTGCTGCTGGCGTTGTTCGGCGTGCTACGTGGCGTCTCCGGACAGGTCACGGTCGAAGGCCGTGAGGTACATCCGGGTTCACCGGCGGCGGCAAAGTCGGTCGGCATCGCGCTCGTGCCGGAAGATCGCAAGACCGAAGGCCTGATGCTGCCGATGTCGATCGCGGACAATCTGGTGATCGCCTCGCTCGATGCGATCTCGAGGGGGCCTCTGGTCGACCGCGCCCGCGAGAACGAGGCGATCAAGCGCGCCATCGCGCGGCTCCAGATCAAGATCGGCGCGCCGGGCGATGCGGTGTCCACGCTGTCCGGCGGCAACCAGCAGAAGGTCGTGCTCGCCAAATGGCTGATGACCGATCCGCGTATCATCCTGCTCAACGATCCCACGCGCGGCATCGACGTCGGTACCAAGCAGGAGCTCTATCGGCTGATGCGCGAGCTCGCCGACCAGGGCGCGGCCATCCTGTTCTACTCGACCGACTATGACGAACTCATCGGCTGCTGCGACCGGGTGGCGATCATGTACGACGGGCGGATCGTGCGCGAGCTCGAAGGCGACGAGCTCACCGAGACCAACATCATCGCGAGTGCGCTGAACATCGACGCGGCGACGCCGGACGCTGCCGGAGCGGCCCATGCTTGACGATATCGCCATCAGGGTCCGCCAGAACATCGGCATCGTCACCGCCGTTCTATTATTCACCGTGCTTTATCTGCTCTATAATTTCGCTCACCCCAGGGGCTTCTCGTCGGCGGTTCTGGTGCAGAACGGCGACGAGATATTTGCGCTCGCCATGCTGGCGATGGCCCAGACCGTGCCGGTGCTGGCGTCGGGCCTGGACCTCTCCGTGGGCGCCGTCATGACCATGGTGGGATGTTTCGCGAGCTATCTGCTCACGGGGGCTGCGGATGGCACGCCGCTGCATCTCGATATCTTCGGCCTGCAACTCGGCCTCGGCACTTTTCCCGGCGGGGTGAGCGGCATCCTGCTCGGGATCGTCGTGTGTCTTGCGACCGGCACGCTGGCCGGCTTCATCAACGGCTGTATCGTCGTGTACGGACGCATCCAGCCGATCATCGCGACGCTTGCGACCGGCGCGGTCTATATCGGCATCGCGCTGTTCCTGCGACCGACGCCGGGCGGCAAGATCGACGAGGACCTCAACTGGGCGATGACCAACTCGCTCGGCGATTTCGCCGCGACAGTCCACATCTTCGACGATGGCGCAGCAAGCTGGTTTGCGCCGGTGGCCTGGATTCCGGTGCCGTTCGTGCTGCTGATCCTGATCGCGCTCGTGGTCTGGGTGCCGTTCCGCCGCTCCGTGCTCGGCCGCGCCGTGTATGCAGTCGGCTCGGCCGAGGGCGCCGCCTACATGTCCGGCCTGCCGATCGACCGCGCCAAGATCGCGGCCTTCACGCTCGCCGGCTTCTTTGCCGGCTGCGGCGGCCTGTTCCTCGCCATCCAGACCTCCTCAGGCAATGCCGACATCCCGCAGGCCGGAGCCTATACGCTGAATTCGATTGCCTCTGTCGTCATCGGCGGCACGTCACTGTTAGGGGGCACCGGCAGCGCGATCGGCTCGATCTTCGGCGCCATGGTGCTGCGCGTCATCTCGTTCTTCTTCCGGATCTTCGATATCGCGCCGCTCTTGCAGCCGCTGTTCGAGGGGCTGATCCTGCTGGCGGCGGTCAGCATCGGCGCGCTCGGCGTGCTGCGCGTCAAGAATACGCTGGAGCTGTTTCGATGAGTTCGGCCTCCCTCAGTCTCTCGCGCGACGACCGCCCGATCCTGATCGCGGCGTTGTTCATCCTCGTCATCCTCGTCGCCGGCACGGTCTATACGTTCGCCCGCTTCGGCAGCGCGCCGCTGTTGTCGCCGACCTATCTGCTGCAGCAGCTTCAGATCGGCGCCTTCCTCGGCATCGTCGCCGCCGGGATGATGATGGTGATCCTGATCGCCCAGATCGACCTGTCGGTGCCCTGGACGCTCGCCGCCGCCGCCATGATGGCGACCTCGATCGGCGGGCCGTTCGCAATTCCCGTCGGGCTCGGCATTGGGCTCCTGGTCGGTCTCATCAACGGCATTGGCGTTGCTTACTTGCGTGTGCCCTCGATGATCTTCACCCTCGGCGTCAACGCGGTGATGCGTGGGCTGATGGTCGCGCATACCGGCGGTTATGCCCCGCAGACCGCTGCCACCGATCTGATGCGGACGCTTGCCGGCGACCGCACGCTCGGCATCCCCAACGCCCTGTTCGTCTGGGCCGCGGTGTCGGTGCTGGTCACGATCATTCTCCAGCGCACGGCACTCGGCCGCTACGTCTATGCCATCGGCAACAAGGAGGCAGCCGCGTATCTCGCAGGCGTCGACACCCGCCGCATCACGGTGATCTGCTTCGTCTTGTGCGGTGTCGCAGCAGCGCTCGCCGGCGTGCTGCTCGCAGGCTATTCCACCAAGGCCTACCAGGGCATGGGCGATGCCTACCTGCTGCCGTCGATCGCGGCGGTCGTGATCGGCGGCACCAACATCCTCGGTGGCCGCGGCCGCTATCTCGGCACGCTGATCGGTGTCGTGCTGATCGTGCTGCTCAACAGCGTGCTGTCGATCATGGACATGCCCGAGGCCGGCCGCCAGGTGATCTACGGCCTCGTCATCATCTTCATGTTGCTGGTGTACGGACGTGGAGAGCGGGTCACGAGCTAGGACGTCGACTCGTCAACCCGAAGTCACGATCCGTTCGCTGCCCTCCGCGCTCTGGTCCCGACTCTGCCGCTTTCCAGATGTAATTGAGGCTGCCAAATCTTGCCGACGACGCCTTCAGAGGGGCGTCACGAGGCAAGCGCTGTTGCATCTCTGGAGTGCCAAGTGAAATTCGCTGGAAGCCCGACCCTCATATCTTTGATTGTGATTGCAAATTCCTTCCTGATGTCGTCGGAAGCTTTAGCCCAGTCCCGGCCAGACGATGAGGTGTTCGATCCGGTTAAAGTCATTAATGGAACGCAGATTTCGCCTGAGGTCTGCAAAGAGATGGAGGCGCGGCAAACCGCGGTCTGGGTCAGCGTCGAGAGCGAAGGATATTGCCTTAGATATTACGCGGCAGGATTGAAGGCAGACGGACCAAATCCACTGGCCGTAGCCTGGATGCCGGGTGACGTGATGGGCGGGCCCAAAGGCGTTCGCCATCAGGCAGGACTCGGTGTTGCAGCGATGATCGAGCAATCACAAGGGCAATTCGGACGATACGGCGTGCCGTTCGTTTTCCTGGCCAGGCCGGGGACATATGGAAGTGCAGGCAAGCATTACGATATCAGGCATACGCCACTGGAAGCGAAGCTGATGGCCTCTGCAATCGATGCCTTGAAGTCGCGCTACCATATTGGCCGCTGGGTGCTTGGAGGGCATAGTGGAGGTGGAACGCTTGCGGCAGAGTTGCTTGCTCAGCGCAAGGATCTTCAGTGCGTTGTTCTTTCTTCTTCGGCCGCAGCGTATCGCGCGCGATTGAGGGCGAGGGGATGGGTCAACCGTTTGAAGACCGAAGTCTTTTTTGACCCTTATGATTCCTTGAATCAGATACCGGATCAACCGGCGCGCAGGATATTCTTGATCTCAGACCCGCGTGATTCCAACATCCCGTTTTCTACGCAGGAACTGTACTTCAATGGGCTGAAATCGCATGGACATGCCGCCTGGCTGGTCCCGCTCACGAAGGCCCGGGGACCGACGTATCATAGCCTCGTTGATTTTGGCCAAGCGGCGGAAGGAATGTGCGCGACCGGGATGGCGACCGACGTCATGCTGCAAACCTTGCGCGCGATGCCGATGCAGTCAGATCGCATATCAAACTAGCCCGAAGCTGCTGCCGCCGCTTCAAAGCGTTGCCGTGCTCAAAGTTGCTTCTTGAACCATTCCAGTGTCCGAGCCGCAAGCTCGTCCAACGTTTCGCTGCCCTCGAACACTCCGATCCCTTGGTCAGTGGGAAATGAAACGAGTTGATGCGGGCCATGATGGTAACGCAAGAGAGCTTCGGCAGAGGCCTTCGGCACATCCTCTGCTTCCTTCGTTCCCATCGCCACGAGCATGCTGCCGTCAAATGAACGCAGCTCTGCCGCGGGGCTGATGGTCCAGATGTCTCTGTAAAAGCCCGTCTTCAAAGGGCGAGACGTTTTTGACTTGGTTGTAAGAGGAACAAGCTCGCCCTGCTTGGCATTCAACCCATCCGCCAATTGCGAAACGCCGGATCGATTGCCGTAATAAAATAGGGGATTGATGATGGGCAGCCAAAGCGCGATCGACTTGATGGTTGGTGTGTCATGCATGCGACCCGCAGTTGCGGTCGCGACGATGGCGCCCTGATTATAGCCAAGAATTCCGATCTTATGTGGATCGATATTGGATTGACTTGCCAGCCACGCGACTGCTGCCATCGCCTCTTCAATGCGACCTTCGATAGTCATGTTTTCATAGCTGCCACCCGAGCCGCCTGAGCCTCGGGTGCTGATCCGAAGGGTGGCATAGCCTTGCTCCGCCCACTGCCTGGCTGGCCTTGAGAACATGCCTTCCTGCGTCGCTCTTACGGGTATGCCATCACGTTCAGGTGCAAAGCCGTGGAGGATAAGGACAGCTGGAAAAGTCGTCCCTGTTGCGGGGAGGGAAAGCGTGCCAATGATTTTGTCGTGCCCCACGTCGATGGTGGCGTCTTGCTCGATAACTGTTTTGGCCAAATGGGATGGCGCTGGAAACGGACGTGACGTCTGCGCCGCGGACATGGAAACAAGGCTGATAAACAGTATTCCAGTCAGGCCAATCTGGCCTTGATTGGCTCTGACTTTCATTTGCATCTTTGCCCAGCCACCTTCGCGTTACAGAATGCTGGTGGCAAACGGGCCATGATGTTTGGACGAAATAGTGGCGGTTGGCCGCGCTTGGTACATTAGAGCGCCAACCGCGTCCCGGACGGTAGTCGTAGCCGTCCCTTGCGCCGTGACAAGGGCGGCCGCCAGGTTCTTTGCGTTGACAATTTCTTCACCGGTTCGAAGCGCAACATCGCCCCACTGATCGGCGATCCCGCCTTCGAGGTGATGCGACACGACATGACTTCCCCGCTCTATGTGGAGGCGGGCCAGATTACAATTTCGCATCCCCGGCGAGCCCCATTCAGTACCAGCACGATCCGATTCAGACGACAAAGACCAGCGTCCACGGTGCAATCAACTTGCTCGGCCTCGCCAGGAGGGTCGGAGCGCGGATCCTGCAGGCCTCAACGTCCGAGGTGTATGGCGATCCCGAGGTTCATCCGCAGCACGAAGGCTATTGTGGGGCATGGTTAACCCGATAGGCGTCCGCAGTTGCTACGACGACGGCAAGTGCTGCGCCGAGACGCTATTCTTCGACTATCAACGTCAGTATAAACTCGAAATCAAAGTAGCCAGCATGTCAGATGTTGATGAGACCACGGTAGACCGCTTGGACCGTTGCCTGGGTCTTGTTGTTAGCGCCGAGCTTGAGCATCGCGCTCTTGATATGAGCCTCCACGGTCTTGCGACTTACGCTCAATATCATGGCGGTCTCATCCGAGGTCTTTCCCATTCCGGCCCACTTGAGCACCTCTTTTTCTCGATCCGTCAGAGGCGATGTCCGCAGTTCGGCGAAATAATCGGTGCGCTTCGAACCCATGGTCTCGACGGCGTAAAGGTCGATAACTTTCTGAGCTAGATAGATCAGAATGACATGCAGCTGTACGCCGTTATATCTGAGATTTGCAAAGAACTTTTGGACGCGATCCTTCCAGAACAGCGCGCAGACACTGCTGTAGCGGCGGCCGAGCGCGTCATTGTAGTGAACCGGAATGGTAAGTCCTTCATTGATTCCGAAATCGCGTACAGCCTCCATGGTCTTAACGGCGCCCGGCTTGCGCTTGCCTGTGACCGGCGGTAGCGGCACGCTTCCCCAATGAAAGGGTAGGTTTGTCCGTCGGGCCACCGCCAGGCAGGGATCGGTGCTGATAAAGTTCTCAGCCCTATAGGTGTCGATCCAGGCTGGCACGTGTGTCGATACCAGGAGCGGCTCGTCCTCCCAGGGATGCGATGCGTCCATGAAACCGAACGAACAGAAGCCGTAATCTTCAATAATCCGTTGAAACACTTGGCGAATCTCAGCTGTCGAAGCGCAAGCTTCGATTGCGTTCAAATCGTCTTCAAGAACGCCCATCCGGTCAAACCTTAGGAAAATTCCTAATTTCAAATCCTGAATCGATCCCATCATCTTCCCCCAGCTGACGCAAGGTCATGGGGAGCCGGGACGTGCAACAACCGCGATACACGGCGACGTTCTTTTCTGCCGCGAGGCGTCCTGACCTCGCCGAGGCCTTGTTTAGGTTGCGATACGCACTCTTCGTACGGGAGCTCGGCTGGTCGCTTTCGGTCGACAGCGGCCATGAGCGGGACCAATTCGACACCGATGACGCCATCTACTGCGGCCTGTCGATAGGCGGCGAAATGATTGGTTGCTTCCGCGCTATCGGTTGCGAGCGACCGTATTTGGCACAGTCGATATTTCCGCATACGGCCACGCACAAGCCATTCCCAACCTGTGCAGGTTATGTGGAAATCAGCCGCTTCGGCGTTGTGGCCGCCCACCGGCAGGCCGGCACGGTCCTTTATAGTCTCCTGATCCGATTTGCATTGGCACGCAACGCCGTTGGCCTGGTTGCGCTGGCCGAGCTCAATCACGAGAGGCTGCTTAACCGCATTGGCCTTCCGACCTCTCGCTACGGCAACCCCCAGATCGTCGGATTTCGCGATGACGGAGCGTGGATTCTGGCAGTTGCCGGCGAGATACCAATTCCTCAAGAGCCTACGCCCGCGCTCAGGGCGCTTCTTTCACTCACTCAATTCATGGAGATCAGCGATGAAGCATCCATTTTCGGATGTGAACGCCTTTCGGCGTGATCCACTCGCGTTGTTCGAGGAGCGCAGCTCTCAGGGGGCCGCATCTCTCGTTCGACTTAACCTTGGTCCCTCACCCGTCTTTCTGGTGACGGACGCGGCAATCGCCAAGTCCGTTCTTAGAGCGGACGAAGCTTCGATCGACAAGGGGCGCTTAGTCCACAAGCTCCGGACGGTTATCGGCAGCAGCTCGATCACTTTGAGCGGTGCGGAGCATCAACGACGACGCGCGGTCATCCATCTTCATCTTGCGCGCGGCATCATGAATGACTTCGTGCCGCGGATCGCAGGTTTGATCCGACGACAGGCATCGCTTCTGACCCACGAGCGGTCGTTCGATGCCCATCAAGTGACTGCACCCCTGGCTCTGCGAATGGTTGTGGCTGTGCTGTTCGGGCACGGAGCACTGACAGCAGCCGATGAATCGGCGTTGATGGAAGCCGTCCATGTTGCGGAAGAGGAAATGGCCGATAGTCTCTTTCGAGTCTTCCCGCGCATGCCATGGCGCAGCCTCTCGAAGCGGTGCGAACTGCGACGAAGTCGGGCCATCATGGGAGAGGTCGTAGATCGCGTCCGTAACCGCGCGCGTGAGGGTACCCTGGTGCAGGCCTTGCAGGGTCTCAATCTACCCCCTGACGATATGCGCGATGAGATCTTGTTGCTACTGCTCGCGGGTCATCACACCACGGGAAACGCCGCTGCCTGGTTGCTCTATTATCTGGCAACTGAGCCCGGACTTGCGATGCGCCTCGCGGACGAATCGCACTCGATCACGGATGAGTCCGGAGAGATAGATCCGCTCAGACTACCGAAAGCCGAAATCAGCCTTCGGGTGGCGCGCGAGGTACTGAGGCTTTATCCCCCCTTCTATTGGTTTTCGCGGGAAGTACGAACGCCCCAGGAAATCGCGGGCGTAAAATTGAAGCGCGGAACGTCGCTTATCATCAGTCCATGGCAATTGCAGCGCGATCAACGTTACTGGAGCGATCCGGCCAGCTTCCGGATTGACCGTGCCTACAACACGCCGGCCTTCATGCCGTTTGGCCTCGGGCCGCGCGCCTGTGTTGGTATCGGCCTTGGTTTGCTTGAGCTCCAGTTGCTGGCGCTCGAGTTGTCGGCATCCTGTAGTCTGGAAGTCCTGTCCAGCGTTCCGGCAGGAAAGCCAACGCCTCAGATCACACTCTTGCCGCCGCGTATCGAATTGCGATTGCGGCCGCGTGGTCAGGTGAGGCACCGGTATGTCGCCTAGATGCTGGCAGATCACCCCGGGCGCACGAGCGTTGCGCTTAGTGCTGACCGTATCGTTCGACCAGGGCGAGTATCTTGCGGCGCTGCTCCGGTGAGAGCCTGATGAACATCTTGAGTAACAGCAAACCTTCGACAGCATCGCGCGAAGCGTCCCGTGTCTTTTGGGATCGCAGAAGCTCGGCAAGCCAGGAGTCGTCCATCTGGGTTCCTTCGGCATGGATAGCGCAATGACACGGCGAGCGAACATTGAACGACTTTCCAAAGCACTTGATGAAGCAATTGCATGCGCGGAGGAGGCCGATCTGACCTTCGTCCTCGTTATTCTCGAAATGGCTCGCCTGGAGGTTGATCAAACGGATAACGACAACGGGGTTACTATGCCCAGTCCGAGGCCTTCCGGCAAGGGCAGGTAAGCCCCTTCCTCGTTGCGAACCTGTAATCGCCCTCCAGGGCAATGCATGGCGTGCGGGTTTGCATCAAGGCGATGCTGCACAGCCTCGAACAGATGCTCCTGCTACCATCGCGTGATCCGCCGTTCTGACCCAGGCGTGCACCGCTCCCCGGCCGGGCAGCGACAAGCGTCCAGCTCCGGCAAGTAGGCAACCTCCTGTTTACCGAAGCGTCCGTCTGCTTTAGCGCCGGACGTCAGCGGTTTGGGCAGAGTTGCCGCCGAACCCGATGCAAGGGTGACGCGGCAAACTGGCCGGGCTCGCGGCTTACGCTTCGACGCCGAGCGGGATTACATGGCCCGTACGCGGCAGGAGGACGCGCAACAGCGGCGCTGTCATCACGGTGGTCGTCACGGCTACGATCACAAGCATCGTGAACACAGCCGGCGGAATGAAGCCGAGATCAAAGCCGATGTTGACGACGACGAGCTCCATCAAGGCGCGCGTATTCATCAACGCCCCCATCACCGAGGATTCCGCTTGGCTGAAGCCGCACAGTCGGGCTGCAGCGTAGACGGGGAAGACCTTTGCGAGCACGGCAACAGCCAGGATCAACGAGAGCCACGCCCAGTCCGAGGGAGTCGTCAGACCCAGAACGTTGGTGCGCAGGCCGGTATAGGTGAAGAAAATCGGCAGGAAGAACACGAGCACGAAATGCCCGATCTGATGGCGCCAGGCGTCAACGAACTCGCGCTTGCGATAGAACAGGAGGCCCGCCGCAAATCCGCCAAAGATAGAGAAGATGCCCATCATGTAGGTGCAAATGCCCGAGGCAAAGAGCAGGGCGACTGTCGCGGCCATCAGATTCGACGAGACCCGCCCGTTGACGAGTGGAAACATCTGAAAGAGCCAGTTGACGAGCGGCGGGCCGCCGAACCTCAGTGCGACAGCAAAGGTGACGATACTGCCGATCTGCAATGCAGTGTGCTGTGCGGAGAAATTCGCGGATGCATAGGCGGCCGTGCCAGCAAGAAGAATCCAACCAGCGACGTCGTTCAACGCTGCCGCCGAGATGGCGATGACGCCGACCTCTGTACGGCTCAAGCCATATTCGTGCAGAATGCGCCCGAGGATCGGCACGGCCGTGATGGCAAGCGAGACGCCGATGAAGAGGCTGAAGGTGAAAACGTCGACGTCGGGAGCCAGAATCGGCGCCGCGACGCGACCGATCAATATGCCACAGACTAGCGGCGCGGTGACACTGGCGGCGGCGACTGCGATCGCCATCCTTCGGTTGCGTCCGCTTCTCAAGTGCGAGAATTCGAAATCGCTGCCGATCTGGAACATCAGCAGGATGAGGCCAATCTGGCTGATGATGGCTATCGGCGCGGCGGCCGACGACTTGAAGAGGAATTGCGACACACTCGGCGCAAGATAGCCGAGCAGAGAGGGCCCGAGCATCAGTCCCGCGACAATCTCTCCTACGGCACCCGGCTGACCCACACGACGCGAAAGTTCGTTGGCGCAGCGCGCGGCGATTACAATGATCACCAATTGCAGAAGTACCGAACTGAGAACGCTTTCCGTTTGATACATCGGTCACCCCATGATTGTGATCTGTTAAAATGCAGGTATCGGGAGACTGCCAGGTTCGCGGCAAGGCATGAACGCGCCGCTCGCTACCTTGCGGCTACCGCGTTGCGCAACTCAATCGCTCGGCGCTTGTCCAAAGTTCGTTCCAGTCGCCGGAGACGCGGATCTTGAACGGCTCATCGCAGTGGTTGAGCCCCGTGAGAACGAGGCGACCTTCCGGAGGCGCCGGACAGGTCCCCTTGCTACAGAATGCGACGGCGGTCGCTCGCGCTTCCCTGGCGTCCTTGCCCGTCACGATGCCGAGATGTCGATGCGATCCGTTCTCCTGATCGCCATACCAGACCAGGTCCGGATACTCCTCGCCGCGATCCGAGCGCATTGCGCAGCGGACGCCCATACCGGCGGCGACCGTGAGCTTGGTGAAGAAGCGGCCGCAGTTTGCGACCGGCCCCAGATGGCTCGTGTAATTCGCAACGCCCGATTTCTCCAGGATCCATTTCTCAGGCCACTCGCTGGTCTCCTGGATGAGATCTTGGCCATTGATCGGCGTCAGCTTGAGGTCATTCGCCGAGAATTTCGCGTTCTCGCCATTTCCGTAGATATCGGAGGCCAAGCTGACGATCGTGGTAGCGCCGGTCGCCGGATCCTTCCTGAGGTACACGTTGCCGAGATGCCGATAGATATATTGGTTCAGGGTGCCTTCGCCGTACCAGTACACGCCTGTGATTTGACCGTCGACAAGCTGGTAGTCGATGAATTTCACGCAGCGCACGCCGCCGCCGGTCGAACCTTGCTGCACCTGGACAGAATAGGTGAGAAAACCAGGGCCACAACGAAAGCCCTCGCTTGGGTCGGATCTTGCCGAACTTAACAACACGAGCAGGATCGAAAGGCCGGTGATGGCCGCCAGCGTCGACATGATTGCGGGCGTTCGCAGCATGACTGTTTCCTCTCTATTGCGCGGTCGTCCGCGCTCCACTCAGGGCGCGCGGTGTGACGAGCGTACGACGGCGATCTCCGCGTTGACCTTGACGGGGGCCGACCAGCTTTCATCGGCGCCCACGTTCGGGGGGACGATGGTGAAGCGATCGATCGCATCTTTCTGGAACACCAGGCAGAGGGACGAGCCGCCATAGCTAAAGTAGCCGAGTTCATCTCCCTTCTTGACCCGCTGCCCGACGGCGACCTCGATTGTCACCGATGACACCTCGGTGATTCCAACCGGGATCACGCAAACCATTCCGAGTGAACGTTCGTCGCTTTCGATGAAGATGAGGCCTCTCGCGTTGACGCTCGAGTCGTATCCTTGCGGGAGCTTGGCGGGATCGTCCGGGTGAAAGCCGAGCGAGAGCAGCTGGCTGAACATCAGCCCCGGCACGCGCCTCGCTTCCTTCACCACCCCGGCAATCGGGGCCCGCCATCTATGGTAGTTGTTCGCGGCCAGGAACGTCTGCAACACGTCGCCGCCGACGAATCTGTCCACGAAGGGGCTATTGTCCAGCATGTTGACGAGCGAGTAGGGCTGGCCCTTGATCCAGAATAGATCGGAGCGCTGGACCTTCCGCGCCAGCTTATAGACGGTCCCGTCATTGGCAGATACGATCACATCCGGATCGTCGGGCGCAGCAATCGGACGGCACTCCGGCTTCACCTGGCGGTGGAAGAAGTCGTTGAACGACTTGAATCCCCAATGCGGCGCGTGGCGATCCGGGATGATGAACTCATCGAGACCGCAATACTTGCGTGCGGGTGGCGAGAGCCAGCCGAACTCGCCCTCGTTCAACACGTCCTGGGACTTCGGCGAGTCGAGAAGAGCGCGCCACTGGTCGAGAATCCCGCAAAGGGCGGAGTTAAACGCATCATTCCTGAACGCCACGGCTCCGGCGGGAGTATACATCATGTAGAGAAACAGGGTGTAGAAGGGGAAGAAGTTCTGCTTCTTCGGATCGGGATTGTATCTCGGCGCATGCTTGATGATGTGGTTCAGCGCCTTGAGGAGTTCGCCAATGTTGGTGACCGTCTTGTATCTGGCCGGCACCTGGTTGATCATCTCCGTGACATACATCCGGACAATGCCGTTGCGTTCGATCAGGGTCGCCAGTTCCTGAACGGACGTCTCATATTGCCTGACGTCGTCCGTCTCGCTGCGGGCCTCTTCGACGATCGCGCGTTGCCATTCATCGATGCTGTTGCGATCCTGCGGCAGGTAGCCTGCGAGTACGCCGAAGCTGCGGGAATAATTCTCGTTGAGCTCCTGCACAGCGTTTACGTTCTCGTCGCCCATGATGCCCTCCTGTTTGATCCCTTCCGGCTTACGTACTTACATCCCAACCTCACCCCGTCCGGTGACGAAAGCGTCGTCCGACGCATGAAGGCCGTCGATAAAGGCATCGGCGAGGTCATGGTCCGCCGCGCTGAAGACGATATGACCAATCCGATGGTTCAAGATGCGGATGTTGTCGTGGTCGAGCGTCGCATCGTGCGTTTCGGTCCTGGTCAAGCGGAGGCAATAGTCGACGCCGGGCCATGCGCGCGGAAGGCGCGTGATGCGATCGAGCTCGCCTGCATGAAGAAACTGGATGCCGGTCACGGCGCGCACTGGCTTCACTGCCGGGAGCTGGCGGCCCAGCAGGACATCGTAGTAGGCGCCAAAGACATTGTACCCGAATGCGTTCTCGATCAGCATGGGAATGTAGTCGCCGCCGAACCGCGTGTGGATTTCGATGAGTTCGATGTTGCGCCCGCTGATCTTCAGCTCTGCATGGATCGGTGTCGTATCGAGGTCGAGCGCGGCTGCGACGGCCGCGACGAAGCCGCCGCAATCGACATCGTCGCGCCGGCGCGCCGGTACTGTGTGTCCGACCTCAGCGAAGTTCGGGAATCCGTTCGTGCGCTTCTGTACGACGGCAAAGACATGAAACTTGCCGGCGGCATAGATCCCATCGATGCTGAACTCTTCGCCTTCGATGAAGCCCTCGATGACGAACTGTCGTCGGCGCTCTTCTTCGGCCGCCGGATCGACAAATCGGGCCTTGAACGCGGCGACCTCGGCGCGACATCGGACGGCGTGGACACCTATGCTCCCCGTCATCGACACGGGCTTGATGACAAATGGCGCCTCGAACCGTTCGGTGACCTTGTCCAATTCGATCAGCGTCGTCACCTGGAAGTCCACCTGCGTCAATTCGCACGCCTTGAGGCGGCTGCGGGTCTCATGTTTGTTCCGGGTTCGCCTGACCGCAGTCACGGACGGTCCATCGATATCTAGGCGCTCGCGGACTTGCGCCGCGAGCTCAAGATTGAACTCGCTAAAGGAAACGACGAATCGAGGATTGAGCCCGCCTATCGCCTCGACGATCCCTTTTGCATCCAGTTGGTCGAGGCCGATCCTGCTTGCGTCGGGGAGCAACTCTCGGCATCCTTCGAGCTGCGACGGCCTATCGACCAGAATGACGTCCATGCCGCGTAAGCGAGCCTGAATGATCGACTGAGCGAGCGTGTAGTCGGTTCGGGGCGTGCCGATGATCACCAAACATGTCATGGGACTACTCCACATCCACTCTCACGCGACGCCGGATGTCCTGTGCGGCGGTCTCGAGCGTCTCGCGGCGACTTCCCACCAGCATGAAGCTTGCGATGTGGTAGTCCGAACCCAACGGCAGCGGAACGAGCCGGTCACCGGGCTGCTTCAGGAGCTTGAACATCGAGAGACCCGGCACGGAGTTCCTGACCGCTCGCTCGCCCGAGATGGATTTGATGCGTCCTTCGATGCCGCAATTCACCGCGCCATACAGGCACGAAACGCCGGCCGGCAGACTTTCGATGTCAGGAAACTCGCCCGTCATCAGAAGCCGCGCCAACGCGGAGACGGGGTGAACTCCGGTGAGATGATTTATCGCCAGCGGTGTGAGGAAGCCGCCCGGCCGGAGCGCCGCCTCGATAATTACCGGTCCTCCCTTCGTCAAGCGTAGCTCCACATGCGCAGCTCCGATGGTTGCGCCGAGTGCCCTGACGGCGCCCACCGCGGCCTGAACACACTCCTCCATCTCGGAGGCGCGGATACGTGGCGGGTAGACGCTCTGGACCTCCTCAAAGGTTGGACCGTGCATCGGATACTTCTCGAATATGCCAAGCAGACGGTGCGCATCGGGCGCGATCAGGAGATCGATATTCAGCTCGATCCCATCGGCGTATTCCTGAACCAGCACCGGCTGCTGCGCGGCCCGTTGGGCGTAGAGCCCGAAGAGCCGGTTGTCACGGTTCGGGCTGTACAGGCGCTTCAACATGGCCAGGGCCCCGTTCAGCTCCTCGCGCGTTCGAACCAGAGTGACCGACTGGCTGTTCGTAGACCAGGGGCTCTTCACGATGAATGGATACGTAAACTCACTCTCGATGCGGCTACACTCCTCTGTGGTCGCGGAAGCCACCATCGTGCGCGGGTGGGGAACGCCGTGTCGTTCGAAGCACAATGCCGCCTCGTGCTTGTCACGGGCGGCTCGGGCGGCGGCAATGGAGTTGCCCGGCAATCCAAGCGCGGCACTGAGCGCAGCTGTTGCCTCGACTCCACCTTCCCAAACAGTTGGGATCGCGCTGATGCGGCTGGTACGATTGATCTCGTGCGCCGAAGCGACGAGATGCTGCTGACTGGTGAAAACGTGCCGTGTGATGCTCGCCTGTCGATCGGTCGGCTTGCTTGTCCCGTTCGACGCACTCATCACCACCACGTTCGCGCATTCGGATAGGAGCGCGCGTAGCATGGTTTCGTCCGGCGCCGGATGAACAATGAGTGCTGTTCCGACAGTCATCGGCCTCACCAGGTCTTTTTGCTAATCCTCACCCGCAGACTTAGCCAGCTTGCTCGCGGTGTCGTCATCGACAATGCAAGCAGCCGCGAAGGTTGCTCCCTGCTTGCAATTGGTGACGCTTTGCGAGCTTGCTGGTACCTGACGCAGGAGAAGACCAGCGAACTGCCCGCCGAAGGACAGGCAGCCAATGTTGAAATGGTAGGCGATCGAGCCCTGACACGTCGGCATCGAAATCGGGGATGGGGCGGCATAGTCCTGCAGAACGTACGCCGCTTGCGCCTGGGTGGCACGGTCGAGGGCATCGTTCCAGGCCGCTTGCTCACAGTCGGCGCCGACCACAACTCCATCGCCGCCATAACCGATCGAAGGCTTCAGGACGAGCGCGCCTCGGTTCGCCGAAGCAAAGGTGAGGAGATCGGGCGCAAGGCGCCGCGTCTTGAGAAGCAGGCTCGCGTTGGCCAAGTCGGCGTTATCGCCGACCTCCGCCAACATCGCCTTGTTCCCAAATACCGTGAACGCCGGCGGCGAGATGTAGAGGGGGCCGCCTGCACGATGGCAGGCCATCGCCTGTTCGGCGAATTTCCGATAGACCGGAGTCCTGAACTGATCATAGGTGAAGCAGGCGTAGACGACGTCGACGCGACCTCGCGGCGTCTCCGCGCGCGCATCATGGAACCGCACTTCGTCGACGCAGACGATGTCGACTGTCATTCCCTCGCGGCGGAGGTAGCTTGCTGCCTCGTGTGGATGAGGGATATCGGTTTCGTCATCGGCGACGACCAGCGCGATTCTCAGTCTATTCCCGGCCGACCCGTCGGATCCCGCGAGCCGACGCAGAACGTGCGACCAGATCACTGCCGGTCGCGGCAGCGAAATTCCGCTCGCGGGGGAGCCGCCGATCAGGTCCCTGCAAGTCAAGTCGAAAACATCGCTGTACCGGTCCAAGACACCGATGCCGCCGATCGTGGGCCCGACATTGACCTCGACGAGTCTCGGCCCGGCTTCGCTTACGATGAAATCTGCGCGCGCGAACGAGGTGGCGATCTCGACCGACCGGGGATCGGCCATTGTCTGCAACCAGTTGCGTTCATCCTCGGTATAGCCCAGCCCGCGCATCCACTCAGCCGGATTGCACTCGGCCTGCCGGTGGAAAATGTCCTTCAGCTGCGAGAGCACGGTCGCGGTGGCGCGCCAGATGTGCCCAGCCAGCGCGTTCGGCACCCCCAGCGGGAGCAGCGCAGGCTGGACCCTTGCATAGCCAGCGTGATGAGAGAGAAACTCGCTCGGAAAGCGCGCAAACGCGGTTCCGAAGTCGGCGCGACGACTGGCGACCGATAGTAACGGGCGGAGTATCTGTAGGGCTGGCGCGAAAACCACGGCTCATGCTCCCCGCGGGCTTGTTGCTCCAGCTCCGCATAGCCGGTCGACGACGAACGACACGTTCTCGAAGATCTCATGGTAGCGGTCCGAGGCGAACAAGCAGTGTCCCGGGCGCCAGTATTGCAGTCTGACACCTTCATAGGCCTCCAACTTTGGCCTACGCTGTCTGTTGAAATCGATCTCGACGATGGTCCCCGGATGAGGAAAATCAAACGACTTTAGCCGATAGTCCTGCCCGATGCGGCCGGTGAAGAAGCCGGCACCGCAAAACTGCCTCGCGCTGACGGCGCGAGGCGCGCATCCCCGTAGCATCGCGGCAAAATAGATCTCGAATGCGCGAATGCCAAATGCATCTTCGAGCAGCCGAACAATGTTGCCACCTCCGAAACGGCTGTGGATCTCAACCAGCTCGGGCCCCCTGTCGGTCAGCTTCAGCTCGGCATGAATGGGCGAGGTCACGATCTTGAGTACTTCCACGATCCGTTGGAGATATTCGGCGACTTTCATCGACCATTCTGTGGTATGGCGGCTCGGCATGATGTGGCCGACCTCGAAGAAATTGGGTTTGCCGGTATTGAACTTGTCGGTGATGGCGAGAAGCGTGAGCTTGCCGTTGACCACCATTGCCTCAGCGCTCACTTCTTCCCCGGCGATGACCTGCTCGAGGAGCAGGCGGTCGCGGCTTCGGTCGGCGGCCTCGGCGTGGTCGTATTGGGCCTCAAGGTACTCGAGATCGGCTGTTGTGCTCAGAAGGCAGACGGCCGTACTTCCGGTCAGAGCGCGCGGCTTGGCGATCAGAGGCAATTGCAGAGTCTGGACGAGCGACCGTAGCTCTGCGAGCGACGTCTGCCAGAATTGCACGTGGGTCAGGCCGCTCTCCGAGAGCGCAATGCGCGTAAGGGCTTTGTCAGTGATGCTGCGCTCGGAGCTCGTCGAGGTTCCAACATGCCCGAGCAGCTCGCGCACTTCAGCGGCAAGCTCCAGGGTCATCTCCGTGATCGACACCACGCAATCCGCACGGCCGTCCCCAAGCGCCGCAACAATCTCTGGAGCCGTCAGATTGGCAACCGGAACCATCTCGAGATCGAGCGATGCCTCAATTCGGTCCAGCATGTCCTGCGTATCGACTAGCCGCAAACGCGCGCCGAGGCTCTTGGCATCCCGTACGGCCGGTACGAGTTCATGAATGCTCCATGGCACACCGATCACGGCAATGGTTTGCGACACACTTGGTCCCTTCCCTGACGCAGGATGCTATCGACTGTCACCGAAAGACGGGCCACGCGCCATGCTGGATTGCTACAAGGTGACGCGGTTGGAAAATCGCGAAGCAAGTTGCTGTACCCATTTGTCATTGATCGTCCTCTGTTCACTCTCGAAGAGATCGACGGTGATGTTCGGAATCCAGTCTTTGCCATCTTCAGTGATCGCAATGGTGTGATTTTGCCGGCGTGCCAATCCGCCGTCGATCAATTTCTGCAGGACGGTCATGGTGCGGCCGTCGTCTGGCACCATGCTCTCGTCGATCGAGAAGAACTTCGGGAAGAAGACGAGGCCTCTGTTGCGCTCGTCGCGCAGCCGATCCGAGACCTTGAAGACCGGGAGTTTGCCGGCTTCGACTTCGGCCATATAGGCATCGTGCGCCACGTTGTTGGCGTAGCTATAGCCGTTGATATAGCCGCGTGACGACGCTCCAATGCCGAGCGTCTCGGCATCATGCCGCCCAAAGCCGCCGCCCCAGAGCAGACGATAATATTCGGACCCCTTTTGCGACCTCGAAAAAACGTGATCCGTGACGTGGTGGTAGCCTGCCACGGACATGCGCTCGCGCACCTGCCGGTTCATTGAGAATCTGGCTCCTTCAGGCGGCCGCTTGGGAAACAGACCGGTTTCCATATCCTGGAACGCCTTCTGTGGAAGGCCGTAGTAGGACATGTAGTAATAGTCGATGCTGTCGAAGTCATGCCGGGCGAGTTCCGCGATATCATCGTCCAGATCCGCCGGCGTCTGGCCCGGGAGAAAGAACATCATATCGATGTTGATCTCGCCTATGCCGGCCGCTCTCGCCACTTCGGTACAGTGGATTACATCTTCCACAGTTGCGGCGATATTCAACGTCTCTCGCAATTTGCGATCAAAGGTCTGAACGCCGAAGCTCAGTCGCGTGGTGCCCTGCTCCGCAAGATAGGACAGAAGTTCTGGATCGGAGAGGCTGTGGGGCTCCCCCTCGAACGTCCACTCGGCATCTTGGTCAATGTCAAAATGGCTGCGCAGGGCATCGTAGAGGCGGCGCACCAAGGCGGTGCTGAGCATCGAGGGCGAGCCTCCGCCGAAATACACCGCTTTGAAGCGCATGTCGTCGACATAGGGAAGCCGAGCAAGCATCTCTATCTCGCGCTCGAGCGCGCGGACATAGCGCTCGAAGATCGTCTCGTCTCGCTTGACGCGGACATGGAAGGGACAAAAGATGCAGCGCTTCTCGCAATATGGGATGTGAAGGTAGATGAGATTGTCGGTTGGCTTGCGCTTTCTTTGTCCCAGTCCGCGTACGAAGTCGGAAAATGGCGACAGCTCGGGGTCGGAGCAGTGCTGCAGCGGATAGAAGTGATGGGTTACCGGAAAGAGCTGATCGTACGTCATCGCTTTTCGATCTCCGCATTTGAAGGTCTTGGGCTTTCCGGCTCACATCGCCGATAGCAGAGTAGGCTCGCGGACGTTTAGCGCGGCGAGAAAACCCTCGAGGCGTTGGCGATTGGCGGTAATGCCGCTGAACCTGTTCAGCAGGCTTTCCTCCAGATGCACCTCCCGCGAATGTCCCCTGTTCCACGCTCGGACCACGGGATGGATATGAACGCTCTTGTCGGGGTCGCCCGGACTCCTCGGGATCTCCATGACATTCGGAAAAGTGTGGATGTCCCCATATTCCAGCGTGGCGAGGAGCAGGGTGGCGTCCGAGGGTGGTGCCGTATCGAACCAGCGCCGTGTCTGATATCCGAGGTCCGACCATGTTCCGTCGCCCGTGCAACGATAACATCGGCCGATGTAGCCGGGCTGGAGATAGCACCCGGCATCCTCCTCGAATTCGATCATCAGGTGATCCAGCAGTCGCTCGCCGGCAATGCAGGCGGGCGCCTCGACCACTCCGAGCTTTGCGGCGACATGGTGCGCCAGCACTACTGAATTGTAGCGGAAGCCATGGATGAAGCCGCTGGAGGAAAATGAACGGTAGTCGGGCCCGTGAGTGAGCGCGCCGGCGAAATAGAGCCCTTCGACGCCACGACATCCGAACTCGTGGTCGATATCGGGAAACTTGCCGTGGAGCCGCGGCGGCGCGAACGTCTCGTCGATCACATCCAGGTTACCGGTGAAGCCCGTTGCGGCGATGATGGCATCGAAGCGCAGGCTCTCCACCTCGTTGTTGGCGTGCTTGTAGGCGACGGTAACTTTGTATGAATCGGACAACCGCTCGATCTGCTTGATCTCGCAGTCGAGAAGCGCGGTGTGGTGCTTGAGTTGATAGTTCTCAATGGCCAGGGCATTGATGCTGCGCAGGTTGCCGACATAGTGCGTCTGAAACGCCAATCGCACCGGATTGCGGCTCGCCAACATGATGACTGAAGCCTCGTTCAGGATATGGTTGGCACATTCGAACCCACTATTGCCCTTGCCGATGATCAGGACCTGCTGGTCGCGATAGCGACTGGCTGGTCCCATCTCGGCATAGGGGATCGCGTGCTCTATCCCGGGAATTGTGGCCGTGATTGGCTTGAGCCCGGTGGCGACAACGACGAGCTGCGATTTGACCGGGCCTTGCTCCGTCTCGATCAGGAACTGACCGTCGCTCTGCCGCTCAACGCTGGTGACCGTCAGATCATATTTGATCGGGAGGGCATAGCGGCTACACAGGTCCTGCAGCATTTTGCAGATGATCTCTCTGCGCGGATAGAAATCCCGGGAGTAATTCCTCGTCAGAATCTCCCGGTCTTCTGTGATCAGGCTGTTCCAGTCGAAGCGCTCGGCAAACCGGCTCTTGGGATCCCGTCCTGAGTACAGTTTGTTGTTGCTGATCAGCTGACCATGCACCGGAAACCGCTTAAAGAAACCGCCGGGTGCGCTCTCCTTCTCGATGATGCAGTACTTGATCTTAGCATGGCCACGCCGGCTGATCTCTCCGAGCGTCAAGGCCAATTGTACGCCGCCTGGACCGGCGCCGATGATCACGATGTCGAACCGTTCCATTGCAATTCACCTGTCGATCAAGCGCAGTTCAATTCAACTGAAGCACCCGGCGGGCATTGGCGGATAGGATGCGGTCGAGCGATTGACTCGAAATGCCAGAACGACCGAGTGCGGCGATGTGGCCGGACAGCGAACGCACGCCGGCTGGCCAGTCGCTGCCGAACAGGATCTTGTGGGAGAAACGCTCCAGGTTCGGCTGGTAGGCGAGCAGCTTGTCCGCTGCAATGAACGCCGTATCGAGATAGCAGTTTGCATATTGTAACGCACAGATCTCGGCTTCCTTGCAGTAGGCGGGCTTGCCTTTGCCGGCATGCGCCATGACGACCTTCAGCGACGGGAAGCTTTCGAGGATCGGGCGGAATATTGCGGGATCACCGTATTCGTCGATGCCATCATCCTGCCCGGTCGTCCCTGTGTGAAACATCAGGATGAGTCCGTCGCTGTCGAGCCGCTCGTAGAACCGCATCAGCTCGTCGGTGATCGGATGGTAGTTGTGATCGGCGGGGTAGAGCTTGTAGCCCCGAATTCCTCTGCTCAGATCAGATTCGTATTTTTCGATAATGTTGGACGTGTAGGTGGGGTTCATGCAGCCAAAGGGAATGAACATGCCCGCCTCTTCAGCCGCTGCATCGCGAAAGTCGCAAACGAACTCCGTTGTGATGTGGTAGTTGGTACCCGGCCCGTCCTCGGCAAGGATCACCGCCTTCTCGACGCCCTCCCGTCGCAGGTATCTGGCGAGCTCCCTGGGGCGCGAAATCAATTCTTCCAGATTGAAGTCTTGCTCGGCCTTCAGCTGAAGCAGCAGGCGCTGGATGTCGGCCCGCAAGCGCCGGAAATCGCCGACATGTACATGAAAATCGATAACATCCGAGCGGGAGTTCATTTTGCGATCTCACAACCTAGAGACGTTATCAATTAAGCCACACTTATTAATACACAACACCAGAATGGAGCGCAACGATTAGTATGCCCGGTCTAGTTGTGCGTTCGCTGAAGCTTGAATGCTCACGATTCCGTCATTCCGCATCTGGGCTGATTGGGAGGATCACAGGCAGAATCGCGCATCTCGGCATAGTGAGAGCCAAGCCTCATTTGCAAGTTGTCCCGCAATTTGGCTTTCGCATTGCCCTGCGCGCTCTCACCCGCGACGTCCGGGTTGTAGTGACGTACTTTGCGTCCTTTGGTTGATTTCGCGCAAAAGTCGTATTAGCATATGGCGCTCTCGTTGATAGAGAGCGTCATTTGACGCCGCTTACTGATGGAGGATCTGATGGATGCAGTGTCGAACCTGAAAGCATTGTTGGACACCCAACGCAAGGCCAATGATGCGAGGCTGAAAGCTCAAAGAGACGCATGGGATAAGGCTTTGGTGCACATATCCAGCGGCGAAGAGGCCGCAGTGCTCCTGAAGGAAATTGCTGCCAACCCATTGGCTTGGTGATGTCGATGGGGAATGGCAATTCCTGCCATTCCCCGCTTTTTGTTGGCTTTCGACAGACTGAACCGAATTTGATAACCGGCTGACGAGGATGGAACCTTCTGGCTCGCGAGAGGTCGTCGTTGTCCGCGTAGCTGATGGTGCCGAAGAGCTCGCAGTCCTCCAAGCGCTTAATGTATCGCCGCGTCCGGCTTCAGGTCGGAATGTTGGTCAGGCGGGCGCCAAGGTTGTGCCGGTTGTCAATCATCTCGTCCCCGCCGTGTGCCGCATCGGTTCGGCTCACGATTACGCTTTTCGTGTCATTGACGTCAGCGAGTTCCTGGCAGGAGGGCCTGGCCGGAGTGAACAACGAGGCTGTTCCGATTCGTGCCTTCGCCACGAGCTTGCGATTCTGCCGCTCGCCGGCGTGACTGATCAGGCGATCCTGCTGACCGAGCATCTCTGCGGCGGTGCGGTTCTCTCTGATATCGCGCTATATCAGGGGCTTCCCGGCTCGTTCCGAAAAGTGCTGGTCCTGTTTAGTCCGCAGACTCCAGCTGACGATTTCTGCCGGGCGCTGGCGCTGCTGGCGCAGCACGACGTCTCATTTGGCGTGCTGTCCGCCGATGATTCGGACCGAGGACGATTGTCGCTCCTCAAGTCCCTGTTGTTCGCGACGGTCGAGATTAGAGATGTCGACCAGATCGAAGACCTTGCCTCCCAAGCCATTGTGGACCGCTCCATCACAGGTGCGACAGACGGGCCGTCGGATCGCGACCGGCGTATCCTTCTATTGAGCGGACACGGAAATTCCGTTGATCTCGGCGGACGGGGAGTGGTTATTTGTCCCCGAACCCGGCCCGACGAAAGCAGGTCGCCGGGCGACATGACGGGTCTCTATCCCTGCTTCGCGGATGGCCTCTGTTTCAGGCAGCCCCTGTTCGGACGCTCGCCAGCGTCCGTCGAGGGACTTAGTGATCCAGCACTGTTTCGCTACCCTGTGGTTCTCCTTCTGGGCTGCGGCACGCTCCCGCTCGACGACCGGCCCTTTCACCGCAGCGGCACGATCTTGTGGCGCATGGCCGAGAGCGGGGCGTTAGCCGCAGTGGCTACGCTTGGGGCTTTCTATCATGATTTGAATGTCGAGGCTGCGCTGCTGTCGTTTCTCCTTGACGGCCACGAGTTCGGCACGGCGGTGCGTCTCTTCAACGCGTGGCATCGCGCATCCTATGGACCGACGTCCCCCGCCAAGGAAGGCTATGGACCGCTCGTGGCCGTCGGCCATCCGGGCCTGCGGCTGAAGTCAAGCCTGATACATGACCTCGGAGCGTTCCGCACAGAAGAGGACTTTCCGGTCAGTATTCCCTCCGACGCGATTCCGTTCTCCCACAAAGGACGGGCCATCCTCAAGTTCAGGAGCACGTCGGTGGAGCGGCTCCCGATGGCGTTGCATGCGCCGCGTCCTTTAAAAGGCGCAGCGATCTCCGTCGTCCTCGGCGCCGACGATGAATCGCTTATCTTCGTCGCTCTTCAAACCGACGGGATGACTGCTCTTGAGGAGCCCGTCGAGCTGTCTGTGTTGCCTCGGCAATCTTTCGAGCGCGACTTGGCTACGCTCCGCGACGCGCTCCCATATTTGGGCTTCTGGCGCCTGCTCCTCACCGCCGCCTCAGGACCATTAGCCGCTGCTCTCGGCCCGGAGGGTGAGCGGCTGGTTGCGGATATTGGTTCGCTCGAACTGGAATCGATCCTGTTGGGATATTTGTCGGCGCGTCCGTTCGAAAAGGACGGCGCGCTTCCGACCTCATCGACCATAGCTGTGCATATGCTCGTCATGGATCGCTGGCGCAATTGGCAGCGGCTCGTGCTCGATGCCGTCTGTCTCTATGTCCAGCGAACCGGCGGATTCATATTTCATGCGTGGCAGAAGCTCTATGCCCGCAGCTGCAGCGAGGGGGGACACCAGAAGTGTCCGAGCTGCACGCGCGAAACCAGTGCACTTTCATATCACTCCCATACGGATCCGTCGGATCGGCACCAGATTCTCCATTGCACGGTATGCGGCGTGCTCGGTGAGCTGCCGCCCGCAATCGCCGTGCGCGCGTGTGATCCGATCGAGGCGTGCCATGGCACGCTGACCGCACGGTTTGAGATCAAGAGTGAGAGGTCTGCATCGGTGCACGGCTTTCTCACGCTCATTCGAGAGAGCTGGTTTCACTCCCTACACGATACGGTCGAGCCGACCGAATTGATCATCGACGCTGGTGGAGAGCGGGCATTCTCCATTTCTCTGCCGATTTCGGGTGGGCTTGCTCCGGGACTCTATCCGCTTGTCCTTGTCGGTGTCCTCAATGGAGGGTTGGTCCAGCTTCGCTATCATGTTTCGATCGTCGACACGATTTGACCCGGCAAGAATGAAATCAGAGCATGTCCGGACCCAAAAGCGGCTGCGTGGGTCGGAGGCCGGCTCTCAGAGCGGTGAGGGGCCATGAACAGCTATTGCAGCGTCGCGTCCGAACATCCCCTGCACGATGCATATCATTCGACTGAATATGGCTTTCCGCAGCGCGACGAGTCCGTCCTGTTCGAGCGCCTCTGTTTGGAGATCATGCAGGCCGGCCTTTCGTGGGGGCTGGTGCTACGGCGTCGGGAGACGATGCGGGGAGCGTTCGCGGCCTACAACGTCGACCGCGTGGCTGCGATGGGAGAGGCCGACGAGGCGCGACTGTTGGCTGATCCCGGCATCATCCGGAACCGGCTGAAGGTGAGGGCCGTCGTCGAGAACGCACGGCGCGTCCAGGCTATGCGCGAGAGCCACGGCGGCTTCGCACGTTGGTTGGATGCCCACCATCCGCGGGAGAAGGAGGAATGGGTGAAGCTTTTCCGCAAGACCTTCAAATTCACTGGAGGAGAGATCGTCGGAGAGTTCCTGATGAGCTTGGGTTATCTTCGCGGCGCACATTCCGAGGATTGTCCGGTCTATGCCCGGATTCTGACCAGTCGCCCTCCTTGGTACGTCTCCAAGCGCGACAAGACCCAGTAGACCCAATCCCGTTACTCGAAGGCTGAGCGCAAGATGGCCCGCGCCGTCGGTGGAACACCGCCGTGCTTGAGTCGATCGGTGCGGATCTCGTAGACGCTGCCGTACTTGCCTGGCACGGCCGGCGGAAGGAACGGAAACGGCGCGTAGATATCGAAGCTCATCTCGGAGATGGCCTCGCCGGCCCCGAAGGGATTTGTGGTGCGAAGCGTACGCTCGCGCTCGACACGGCATGCCTCGTGGTCCCTGAACGAGCGCAGCACCAGGAGCTGATTGAGCTCGCCGATCTTGCTGGCCCAGCAGCCGAGTAGCGTGCCGTTGACGTCCGATGCGCCGACGTAGCCGCCGATGCCGGCCACGGCCGTGGCCGCGGTGTCGAGTTTCACCGTCAGCGTTGCGATCTCATAAAGGACGTTCTTCTCCTTGCGGTCAGGCGGCCGCCGACCGGTTGTTCGCGAGTGGAACTCCACCGGCATGACAGGCCGCGACGTAGCCGAAGATCATCGCCGGTCCCACGTCGTTGCCGACGGCGTAGAGACCTTCGATCGGCTTCGCCTGACCATCGAGGACCCGGGCGTATTCGTCGATGTTGAGGCCTGCGAACGTCCCGAGGCTGCCGGCGACGATCTTCACCGCATAGAACGGGCCGGATTCGATCGGTGCGATGCAAGGATTCGGCAGATGCGCCGCGTCGCCCTGCACGCGATTGTAAGGTGTGTCGCCGCGCCCGAAGGCGGGATCTTCACCGCGAGCAGCGAAGCGATTGCAGTGCTCGATCGTCGCTGCGAGTCCGCCGGCGGCGATGCCGGAGGCCCGCGCGAGCGTCGCGATGCTCGCCCCTCGCTTTAGATAGCCGTTGCGGATCCAGGGCGTGATCGGGAAGGGCGGCGGACGCACGCGGCCAAGACCGTCCTGTGTCTCACACCAGCCAATGGCCCAGACAATGCATGGTTCAACTGGACATCAGCTTGTCGAAGGCGGGTTCCGGGTCATCAACCTCGACGAGCCGCTTTCCCGAGATGACCCAAATCCGCGTCGCCACGGCACGGACAAAGGCGCGATCATGGCTAACGAGAAGACAGGCCGCACCGTGCTCGATCAACTCGCTCCCCAGCATGTCCTGCCCCTTGATATCGAGATGATTAGTCGGCTCGTCCAGGAGATAGAAATTCGGCTGCACCAGCCGCAGAAGCAGCATGGCAAGCCGCGCCCGCTGGCCGCCCGAGAGCCGCGAGATGGGTGCAGCCTGGGCGTCGATGCCGACCCCGGCCCCCGCGAGCCGGGAGCGCATCAGTTGATCCGGAAGACTACTTAGACGCTTGACCGCTTCCCAAGGCGTTGCAAACGCATCGAGCTGAGATAGCGCCTGATCCGAGTACCCTAGCTTGAGGCTCGTCGCCCCTCGTATGTCTGGGTCCGACTCCGCGAAAGCCGCCCGCAGCCTTTCGACTAGCCGTGTCTTGCCTGAACCGTTCGCCCCGAGCAGCGCCACTCTGTCCCCGTTCTCGATCCAACTCGGTCCGATACGGAACAGAATTCTCCCGTCTGGCGTGGTGATCACAGTATCGTTGATCGTTACCAGCGCCTTGGCGTGGCTGCCACTGTTGGCCAAGCGGATCGTTCCTGCCGAGCGCTCGAGATGCGCCGGTCGGGCGCGCTCTTCGAGTTGGTCGGCTCGCTCAGACAGCTGCTTGGTCTTTACCACCAGCAGGTCGGAGCCGGAATTGATGCCGATATTCTTGAGCTTCGCCGCCTGCTGCCGGAGCGCCTTGACCTTGCGCATATTGTTCTCGAACTGCCTTTCCCGCGCAGCATCGTGTTCTTCCAATGCCCGCACGGCATGAGAATAGGGCAGGGAAAAATCCGCGCTTTCCTCGGGGCGCAGAAACAAGGTGCGGCTGGTCACATCATCGAGAAACGCCCGCTCATGGCTCGCTGCGACCACCGCGCAGTCGCGAGGCAAGGCGGCGAGAAACCTTTCGAGCACGCCAATCCGAACAATGTCGAGATCATTCGTCGGCTCATCCAGCAGAAGCAGATCGGGCTTGACCACTGCTGCCCGCGCCAGCAGCATTGTCCGTTGCCAGCCGCCGGACAGGCGGTGAACGGCGCGGCCCCTTATGGACTCGTCCACCAGGAGATCATCGAGCAGGACATCGACGCGCCAGCTCTCGGTCTCGGCGACCTCCGGGCCGAGAGCGTCGTGCACGGCATCGTGAAAGCTGAGGGACAGGAGCTGTTCGGGTGGATCTTGCGGGGCCGCCGCCACAATCAGTCCGCGTTTGCGGGTAACGGTTCCGGTCGTTGCATCGTCCTCGCCCGCCAAAATACGAAGGAGGGACGACTTGCCGCGTCCGTTGGCGGCGACAAGGCCAAGGCGATCGCCTTTGGCGATTGAGAAACTCAGTCCGGTGAAGAGCGTCTCAACACGCGTCAGAGAAACGTCTTTTATGGCGATAAGGGACATTGCAGTCTCGTTGAGTCAGGGGGCGCGACAAAACGCGCAGAAGCGGCTGACAACGAGACGGCGATGCGTTCCTTGGTCAGCCCCGCGAGATGAAACGCGGGGCCGAGACAGGTCCACGAGTTGGATTCTGAAAAGTATAATAGATCACAGGTCTTCTTACGCCTTCAACCTTAGGCTATGAAATACTACCGACTCAATCGCGGCAGGGCAAGCTTCTCCGAAGCCTGCCGGCACTACCTTTGTTCGATTCAGCTTAGCTCACATTGGCCTATGATCCAGAATGCAAGTTCTTCATGATTTAGGCGCGGCGCGACCAATCTTTGGCGACCACGCACATTGAACGTGATGGCCATGGTGGCAAACACCAAGGTCACGGACCCAGCCTCCCGAGCGCAACGAGGGACATGAGCGCCATCATAAAAGTGGATCCCTATTTCTGAAAGTCACGAGGCGTCGCGCCGGTCCAGCTCTCAAACGCTCGCCAACACGCGGTCGAATCCACATAGCCAAAAGTCTCCGCAACATCAGCGAAGCGGCACCGGTCACTGGCAAGGCGTGCTTCGGCCAGCGTCTGACGATGCGCTCTGAGCAGAAGCCGAACCGAGGTATTCTGCCTGGCAAGTTCGCGCTGCAACGTACGCGTTGACATACCTAGATCTCTGGCCGACCGTGTTCGATCATTGCCGATGTAGGCTGTGATCAGGCGTCGGACCTGACGCAAAATGTCCGCTTCCGTCTTTGTTTAGCAAGACGTCTGCGCCGCGGACATGGAAACAAGGCTGATAAACAGTATTCCAGCCGATAACCAAGTCAGGCCAATCTGGCCTTCATTGGCTCTGACTTTCATTTGCATCTTTGCCCAGCCACCTTCGCGTTATAGAATGCTGGTGGCAAACGGGCCATGATGTTTGGACGAAATAGTGGCGGTTGGCCGCGCTTGGTACATTAGAGCGCCCACCGCGTCCCGGACGGTAGTCGCAGCTGTCCCTTGCGCCGTGACAAGGGCGAACGCGCACACCGACATCGCGTTGGTCCGCGAATAGACTAAACCGCTCCCCGCGTGTTGAGATAGATCGAGTACAGCGAGGTCTGGCCGCAGATGTAGAGGCGGTTGCGGCGCGGGCCGCCGAAGCAGACGTTGGCGACGATCTCGCCGATCGGGACCGTGCCGAGATGCGTGCCATCAGGCGCATAGCAGAACACGCTGCGTCCGGCCGACGTCCAGATATTGCCGTGGATGTCGACGCGAAAGCCGTCATACAGCCCGTCCGGGCAGGTGGCGAACAGCGAGGCTTCCCCGAGCGCCTGTCCTTTAACCTGGTAAGACCAGATCGTCGGCGGCAATCCGGGTACATGCGTCGCGCCGGTGTCGGCGACGTAGAGCCTGGTTTCGTCAGGCGAGAAGGCGAGCCCGTTGGGCTGCACCCGGTCGGCTACGACGCGCGTGATGGCGCCGGTAGCGCCGTCGATCCGGTAGACGTTGGAGGCGCCGATCTCGGACGGGCTTTGCTGCCCTTCATAGTCGCTGTCGATGCCGTAAGTCGGATCGGAGAACCAGATCGAATTATCCGATTTGACCACGGCGTCATTGGGCGAATTCAGCCGACGGCCCTCGAACGCGTCCGCCAGCACGGTGATCGAGCCGTCATGCTCGGTCCGGGTGACACGCCGCATGAAATGCTCGCAGGTCACCAGCCGGCCCTGGCGATCGGTGGTGTTGCCGTTGGAATTGAAGCTCGGCGAGCGGAACACCGACACCGATCCGTCGGTCTCGTCGAAACGCATCATCCGGTTGTTCGGGATGTCGGACCAGACAAGATAGCGGCCGGCCGGGAAATAGGCGGGGCCTTCGGCCCAGCGGCAGCCGGTGAAGAGTTTTTCGAGATTGACATGGCCGATGACCAGCCGCTCGAAGCGGGGATCGTGAGCGACATAAGGGAGCATGCGTCCTCCGTGCTGGCCGCAGATTCTTGGAGCTGCCTGCGTGCGATCCTTAGTGTGATCGACGCTGCGAGATTTGCAAGCGGGCTTCAGCCGAAGTGCCTGAGACAGAAACGACAATGCCCGGGCTAGACCCGGGCATTGCGCGCCTGCGAAGCCGCCCTTCCGATATTTTTACTGCGACAGTTTCACGAAGTTGGGAAACTTCAGCTTGCCTTCCGCGATCTTCTCCGGCCAGACCACGACCTGCTTCTCGTCCTGCCACTGGAACACGAGGCCGGTCACGAAGCCGGGGCCGGACTTGATGCCGTGGGTGAACTCGTCGTTCTTGCCGTAGAACTGGATCTTGCCGATCGTACCCTCGTAATCCGTCTTCTCGAGCTCCGCGACCATCTTGTCGGGATCAGTCGAGCCGGCGCGCTTGATGGCGTCGGTGATGATGTAGACCTCGTCATAGGCGGTATAGCCCGTGTAAGCCGGCGGTGCGCCGAACTTGGCCTTGAAGGCGGCGGCGAACGGCTTGGTCTTCGAGGTCACGGCGACGTCCGGTGTCGCGACGGCGAGCGACGGGATGCCGTCGGCGGCGCCGTTGGTGTCCTTCCAGAAGGTCGGGCTCAGCGCCTGCGCGCTGATGCCGAACATCGGCACCGGCACCTGCTGGTTCTTCCACTGCACGGTCGGCTGCACGCCGACATGCGAGATGCCGGTGACGATCACGTCGGGCTTCTTGCCTTCGATGTTGTTGAAAATCGGCGTGAAGTCGGTGGTGTCGGGCGAGAAGCGCACGTGCTCGACCACCTTCAGCCCGGCCTTGGGCAGGCAAGCCTCGTAGCCGACGTCGAGCGGCTTGGTCCAGGCGGCATCCTCGCTCATGATCGCGACGGTCTTGAACTTGAGCTTGTCGACGAGGAGGTCCTTGGCCGCGTCGCAGACGAGCTGGGCTTGCGCGGCCGAGGTCAGATAGCCGTGGAAGGTGTACTTGTTCTTCTCGTAGTCGTTGTGGATCGCCTTGGTGATCTCGTTCGAGGCGGCGCCGGGCGTGATCAGCGGCATCTTCAGCCGCGCGGCCCAGGGCTCGAGCGCCAGCACGACCTCGGAGATGTAGCTCGCGATCACGGCCGAGACCTTGTCCTCGCTCACGGCGCGCTGGAAGGCGCGCACGGAATCGGCCGAGGAGCTCTTGTTGTCGTAGGTGACGATCTCGACCTTGCGACCGAGGATGCCGCCCTTGGCATTAATCTCGTCCGCGGCGATCTGCGCTCCGCCCGGGGTTGCCGCACCAGCGATCGATTGCACCTCGGCGATGACGCCGATCTTGATCGGGTCGTTCGACTGTGCGTAGGCCGGCGCGGCGAGGCAGAGCGCCAGCGCGGACACCAGGAAGCTGCCGCTGAGAGCTGAAGGTCGCATGGTCGTTTCCCTTTCTATGCTTCTTGTTGCTGTTGATGGACTTACAGAAAATCGGCGCCCGCTTCAGCGGCGAAGCGGGCGGGATCGCCATCCCACACGATCCTGGCATGCTCCAGCACATAGACGCGGTCGGCATGCGGCAGCGCAAATGTGACGTTCTGCTCCCCGAGCAGTACCGTGATCGAGGTGGTTTGCCGCAGCTTCTCCAGCGCCTTGGAGAGCAGCTCGAGGATGACGGGCGCAAGGCCCAGCGTCGGCTCGTCCAGGATCAGGATCTGCGGCTGCATCATCAGCGCCCTGCCGATCGCCAGCATCTGCTGCTCGCCGCCGGACAGCGTCTGCGCCAACTGGCCCTGGCGCTCCTTCAGGATCGGGAACAGCTCGAAAAGCCAGGCAAGCTGCGTGGCGCGCGCCTCGTCGGAAAGGTGCTGACCGCCGAGATCGAGGTTTTCCCGCACCGTCATCTCGCCGAACAGCTCGCGCGATTCAGGGCATTGCACGAGGCCGCTGCGGGCGATTTTTGCCGGGCTCGTGCCGCGCAGCTTTTCGCCGCCGCGGATGATCTCGCCGGTGTAAGGCAGGAAGCCGGAGATGGTGTTGAACAGCGTGGTCTTGCCGGCGCCGTTGAGGCCGACGATGGAGACGAACTCGCCCTCGTGGATGTGGATCGAGACGTTTTCCAGCGCCTGCGCCTTGCCGTAATGCACGCTGACATTCTCGACCTGGAGCAGCGGCACCTTGTCCTTGAAGCTGGTCTCGGGCCGCGCATGGGTCTCGATCGCGCCGCCGAGATAGACCCGCCGCACCGTGTCGTTTCGCATGACCTCATCGGCCTTGCCGGTGACGATCTCCTCGCCGAGATACATGGCGAGGACGCGGTCGACCAGCGCGGCGACGCTCTTGACGTTGTGATCGACCAGCATCACCGCGCGGCCCTCGTCGCGAAAGCTGCGGATCAGGTCGGAAAAGACGTCGACCTCGGCGCGGGTGAGGCCGGCGAAGGGCTCGTCGACCAGCACGACTTTCGGATCGCGCGCGATCGCCTTGGCAAGCTCGAGCCGGCGCAGATCGGCGAAGGGCAGCGTCGGCGGGCGGCGGTTCATGACGCTGCCGAGCCCGACGCGATCGGCGATCCATTTGGCGCGCTCGACCAGCGCCTTGTCCGGAAACAGCATGAACAGGCTGTCCGGCAGCAGCGCTACCATGATGTTCTCCAGCACCGTCTGCCGGTTCAGCGGCCGCGAGTGCTGGAAAACCATGCCAAAACCCTTGCGCGCGATCTTGTGCGCGGGCAGGCCGGCGACATTTTCGCCTTCGAACACGACCTCGCCCGCGGTCGGGCGCTCGATGCCCATCACGCTCTTCATCGCGGTAGATTTGCCCGAGCCATTCGGCCCGATCAGGCCGAATATCTCGCCGCCATTGACGTCGAAGCCGAGGTTCTTCACCGCCGTCAATCCACCGAAGCGTTTGGTCAGGCCACGCACTTCGAGCACGGGCCGGTTTGAAAGCCTCTGATCCATTACGAGCGAGCCTCGCGCGAGAGGGCCGCCCCTAAGAAGCCGCCGGGGAAGAACAGCACGACGAGGAGCGCGACCGCCGAGACGATGAAGGTCGCAAGCTCGCCGGTCGGCCGAAGGAATTCACCTGCCACGATCAGGAAGATTGCGCCCAGCGCTGCGCCGAGCACGGTGCGCCGCCCGCCGAGCACGGCCGAGACGATGACGTTGACGCCGACCGCGACGTCGACGACGGTGCCGACCGAGGCCGTGCCGAAATAGAACACCAGCAGCGCGCCCGACAGTCCGGAGAAGAACGCGCTGACGATGAAGGCGGCAAGCTTGTGCTTGACGATGTTGAAGCCGAGCGCGCCTGCCTGCACCGGATCCTGGCCGCTGGCTTGCAGCACGAGGCCGACGGGCGATTGCGACAGGCCGTAGAGGATCGCGGCCGAGATCGTCATGAAGCCGAGCGCGATCCAGTAATTGGCGCCGGCGTTGATGGTGATGACATCAGGGATTGTGAGGCCGATCTCGCCGCCGGTGAGATCAGCGAATACGACCACGAAGTTCTGCAGCATCAGCACCGCGACCAGCGTGGTCAGGCCGAAATAAGGCCCGCGCACGCGCAGCGCCGGGAGCGCCAGCACCAGACCTGCGATGACCGAAGCGAGCGCGCCCAGCACGATGCAGAGATAGACCGACCAGCCGAATTGCGCATTCAGAATGCCGGCGGTGTAGGCGCCGACGCCGATCAGGAAGGTCGGCCCGAAATTGACTTCGCCGGCGAAGCCGAACAGGAGGTCCCAGGCCATCGCGAACACGCCGAAATAGAATGCGACGGTGAGGAGGCCCAGCACGTAGCCAGAGACATAGAGCGGCAGCGTCGCCGCAATGATGACGAGCGCCAGCGAGACGAAGAACAGCCGCGAGGTGAAGAAACCCGCCATCTCAACGTCTCCCCAGCAGGCCCTGGGGCCGGATATACATGACAAAGACGAGCAGCAGCAGCGCCGGAATGGTGCGATAGGCGGGCGAGACCAGATAGGCCGTCAGCGTCTCCAAATAGCCGACCACGAAGGCCGCGATCAGCGAGCCGGAGACGCTGCCGAGGCCGCCGAGCACCACGATCGAGAACGCGCTCGCGGTCAGCGGTCCGACGCTGTAGGAGCTGACGCCGAGGAACATGCCGAGCAGCACGCCGGCGATGCCGGCCAGGATCCCGTAGATCGCCCACACCACGATGTAGATGTTGGTGAGCTCGAGCCCGAGCAGCGTGACACCGCGCGGGTTCATCGAGGCCGCCAGTACGGCTTTGCCGGTGCGGGTGCGGTTCACCAGCAGCCACAGCAGGGCGATGACGAGGCAGCAGACGATCGCCGTAAAAATCTCGTTGCTCGGTGTACGGACGCCGAGAATGTCGACGACGCCCTCGACGATCGGCAGCACGGTCTTGGCGTTGTTGGTGAAGAAATAGGCGATCAGCTCCTGGATCATGATGCCCCAGAGCAGCGTTCCCGTCAGGACGAAGATCTCCTTCTCCTCATTGGGAATGCGCCGGGAGTCCTGGATCGGCTTCACCACCGCGAAATAGGTGGCAAACGCAGTGATGAGCGCGACTGCGACGCCAATCAGCGCGCCGGCATAGGTGCCGACGCCAAGGATGCTGGCCGCGGCCCAGGCCGCCACCGCTGCCGCTACCATAATGGCGCCGTGGGAGAGGTTGAGCACGCCGGAGACGCCGAAGATCAACGTGAAGCCGGTGGCACCGAGAGCGTAGAGAGCACTGATGGCAAAGCCATCGATCAGAATCTGGAAAGCTCGCATTGATGATTGGCCGCGTGGCAGCCAGGCTGCCGCTTTGAGGGAAAGTGCTGCGTGTGCCGCAAGTGGAAGCTCCCGGGAGGTGGTCCCGGGAGCGGCTCCGATCAGTTGCTGAGCTTGATGAAGCTCGGGAACTTGATATCGGCCTTGGCGACCTCCTTGGGCCAGACCGCGATCTGCTTGCCGTCCTGCCATTGCAGCATCAGCCCGGTGATGAGGCCCTTGCCGTATTTGATCGAGTGTGTGAACGGATCGTCCTTGCCGTAGAACTGGACGCGGCCGATCGTGCCTTCCCAGTCGGTCTTCTCCAGCGCATCGACCAGCTTGTCGGCATCTAGCGACCCGGCCCGCTTCACGGCATCCGCAATGTAATAGACCTCGTCATAGGCGGTGTAGCCGGCATAGGACGGATAGTTGCCGAACTTTTTCCTGAAGTTTTCCGCGAACGGCACCGACTTCGGCGTCACCGCGACGCCGGGGCCTGAGACGCCCTGATAGAGCACGCCTTCGGCGGCCTGATTGGTGTCCTTGCCAAACGTTTCGTTGGTCGCCTGCGAGGAGATGCCGAACATCGGGATCGGCACCTGCTGGTTCTTCCACTGCACCGTCGGCTGCACGCCGACATGGGAGATGCCGGTGATGATCACGTCGGGCTTGGCACCCTCGATCTTGTTGAAGATCGGGGTGAAGTCCGTGGTGTCGGGCGAGAAGCGGATGTGATCGAGCACCTTCAGCCCGATCTTGGGCAGGCATTCCTCGTAACCGACATCGAGCGGCTTGGTCCAGGCGGCGTCCTCGCTCATGATCACCGCCGACTTCATGTGCAACTTGTCGACGAGGAGGTCCTTGGCGGCATCGCAGACCGACAGCGCTAGCGCCGCCGAGGTCAGGTAACCATGGAAGGTGTACTTGTTCTTCTCATAGTCGGCGTGGACGCTCTTGCTGATCTCGTTGGAGGCGGCGCCCGGCGTCACGAATGGCGTCTTCAGTCGAGCCGCCCAGGGCTCGAGCGCCAGCACCACTTCGCTGATGTAGCTCGCAATGACCGCGTTGACCTTGTCCTCGTTCACCGCGCGCTGGAACGCGCGCACGGAGTCGGCGGAAGAGGAATGGTTGTCGTAGGAGATGATCTCGATTTTGCGGCCCTCGACGCCGCCTTTGGCGTTGATCTCGTCCGCAGCGAGCTGCGCCGCCTGTGGGATCGATGCGCCGGCAATGGCCTGTGCTTCCGCAATGACACCGATCTTGATTGGATCAGCCGCAGAGGCGGGGCCTGAGGCTGCCAGCAATGCGGCCGCCGCGGCCGCACCAAACGCACTTCGCAATGCACCAGAGAGTGCTTTATTCATTTTGTTCTCTCCCTTTGAACCAAGCTTCTTTGAGCTATTGGGGCGCGACTATAACGGCGAGAGAAACCCCGGCAAGTAAAACTGTATTCAGGATTGCACGATGGGGACTAAAGTCTAGCTGCGTAAATATCGGGCAGCGCGGAGCATTATTCCGCGCGTAGGCATGCAGATTTCGTCGATGGGCATGCATCTATATCGCGGGGCGCACCTGCGTCATCGCCATTGCCGCCGGCAGATCAAGTGGTTTGAGTTCGGCCGCTGCACACTGCCCTCAACCTCTATCGATGACCCAGCGGTTGACGGCCTGGTGAAAGTTGAGGGGACCGGGAACGGTCATGTGCGTCTTGACGTATTTGAAGCCTGCCTTCTGAAGCGTGCGGTTCGGCGCCACATTGAACGCGCTGGGCTCACAGAAGAGCTGCTTCAGATCGAGCGCCTGAAAATAGAGCTCGATCGTCTGTCTGACACACTCTGCGCCGATGCCTTGCTTGCGCCCCGAGGCGTCGACAATGTGAAGGTGCATGTTCGCCTGCTGTCCGATGCGGATCTTGTCGGCGGTCGAGAATCCCAGGAACCGATCGTCGTCGAGCCAGCTCACCAAGAGGCTGCCCCTCTGCTCGGCGGGCAGGTCGAACATCTGCTGGTAAAATCGTTGCCATTGCGTCGGCTGCGGCAGCCGCGTCGGATCGACGCCGAGCATTTCCAGATGCTCCGGGGTCGCTGTGTGGAAATACGCGATGATCTCCGCAGTTTCAGGCAAGGTCATTGCACGGACGGTAAGTGTCATTTGGATGTCCTCGCTCTGGCCGCCAACAACTCGCGGGCGCGTTCGAGATCGGCCAGCGTATCCACGCCGAGCGGCTCGGTCCGGATTACCTTGGCGTCCATTCGCATGCCGTGCTCGAGCGCTCTGAGCTGCTCGAGGCTTTCGCGCTGCTCGAGGATGCCACGCGGCAGGCCGACATATTTCGCCAGGGCCTCGCGGCGATAGGTATACATGCCGACGTGATGATAGTGCTTGCCGGCGCCCGAGGGGATCACGGCCCGGCTGAAATAGACTGCGCGACCGATGGTATCTTCGGGATGGATCGCAAGGGCAATCTTCACGACGCTCGGCGCCTGGAGCTCGATGGGATCCTCTATCTCGGTGGCGAGCGTCGCGATCGAACAATCGGCATGCCGGGACAACGGCTCCATGGTCGCCCGTATCGTCGCCGGATCGATGGTCGGCAGGTCGCCCTGAAGCACGACAACGACATCATATGCCGCGTCCGCGTCGATCAACTGCAACGCCGCGTGCGCGCGATCCGATCCCGTCGGCAGGTTCGGGTCAGTCAGCACCGCACGGCCGCCCAGGCTCGCGATGACATCCACGATGGCTTGATCGCCACAGGCGACAACGACCGGGCCGACATCGGCCTCGAGACCTCTTCGCCAGACGTGGGCGATCATTGGCTGACCGTTGATCTCGGTGAGCGCCTTGCCTGGGAGCCTGGTCGAACCAAGCCGGGTGGGTATGATCACGATCGGACGCATGGAAACCTTTCGCTTCCTGAAACGCAGAATTCAGCACGCAAGTCTGAGGCGCCAGCGGGGGTACGCTGGCGCCTCGCCGCAATTCAGCTCAGTCGCTCAGCCCACCCCTGCACCTTGCGTCGCCGTGTACACGGCGTAGAGCGACTGGCTCGCGGCCATGAACAGGCGGTTGCGCTTGGGGCCGCCGAAGGTGATGTTGCCGCATACTTCGGGCAAGCGAATGCGGCCGAGCAGTTTGCCCTCCGGCGACCACACCGTCACGCCATTATAGCCGACGGCGCGGCCGGCATTGCTGGAGGCCCAGAGATTGCCGTTGACGTCGCAGCGCACTCCGTCGGGTCCGCATTTCACGCCATCGATCATGAAATCGCTGAACCTCTTCTGGTTCGACAGCTTGTTGTCGCTGCCGACATCGAAGACGAAGACATCGCCCTTGCCGCCGGGGCCGGTGTCGCCCGGGCCCTTGCCGGTCGATACGACATAGAGCTTCTTGTAATCCGGCGAGAAGCACAGGCCGTTCGGATCTGGCACCTGGTCTTCGCTGACGACGAGATCGACGCGGCCTGAGGGGTCGATGCGATAGCAGTTGGTCGGCAGTTCGCGCTGCTTCGGCATGAAGTCGGCCGGCTGCCCGATCCTGGGATTGAGCTTGCCGCCCGAATCGGGCTCGCCCTCGTAGAGCTGGCCGCCATAGGGCGGATCGGTGAACCAGTAGCTGCCGTCGGGATGCGCGACGACATCGTTCGGCGAGTTCAGCTTCTTGCCGTTAAAGTTGTCACAGAGGATCGTGGCGGTGCCGTCATTCTCGTAGCGCGTCACCCGCCGCGTCAGATGCTCGCAGGAAAGCTGGCGGCCCTGGAAGTCGAACGAGTTGCCGTTGCTGTAGTTCGATGGCGTGCGGAACACGCTGACATGGCCGTCATCCTCGCTCCAACGCATCTGCCGGTTGTTGGGAATGTCGCTCCACAAGAGATAACGTCCTTGCGCGCTCCACGCCGGGCCTTCGGCCCAGAGCACGCCGGTGTAGAGCCGCTTGATTGCTGTGTTGGGCTGCGCGAGGTCGTTGAAGGAAGGATCGACCGCGATGATATCGGGGTCCCAGAAATAGGTGGTCGGTGCGCCGCGTGGACTGAAATCGCGCGGCGGGGTGGTGATCGTCGTCGGTGGCGCAGCAGGTCCGGTCTGGGCCAGCGCGGTGCCCGTTCCGGCGATCGTCGCCGCGGCACCGAGCGCAAGACCCTGAACCAGGGTCCGGCGTGAAAGCGCAACATCCTGCTCACGCTGCTGTTGGCGTGTCATTCGTGTCCTCCCGGGTCATGTTGGCTGGCCGGTTGATCCGGCCGAGCCAGCGCAAGGTTAGTCCGGTCTGCGTCTGGTTGCGAGAGGAAGGTTCGCATCCGCTGCGTGATACAATCTGATGCGCCGAGGTCGAAACATGGCCGCATTGCGGCTGCGAATGGGCAAGCGCAATTCGTTCTCTCGCTGCAGTTCGCCGCAGCGAGCTTCGGTCATGTCAAGGCTTGACCTCGCACGCGATGCTTCGCAAAAAAGTCTTGGGGCGAAAAGGTCGGAGTTGGTTGTGGGTGTTGTCATACTGATCGTGCTGCTCGGGATTGCATTCGCGGCGGGTTTTTTCGTGCGCGACCTGATGTCCCGCAAACGCCGTGCGGAAGCTCGCCGTTGGAGCGACTATGTGGAACCCGATTGGCTCAACGCGCATCCGGCCGCCAACACCAACGAAGTGATCGTCACCAATCAGATTGCGCGACCGGCCTCCGGCGAGCTTGGTCAACTTGGTCAGATGCTGGACCGTTGGGAAACCAGGGCCCGCGCCCGCCGGGTGGGATAGGCTCGGCTCGACATGGTGCAACAATTCGTTGTGCTGCCCGACGGGCAAACCATCCCGCCGCTGGGTCAACACGCGCCGCGTCAGACAATATTCCACTTCTCAGAAATTCGGATTTGTCGGGCCACATGCGCCGCGAGAAGGCGAGGGCGTGTAATTGCTTTGGGAAAGATGTTGCCGTGCGCGCGCTATCTAACGCCGTCAGCCGGACTGCCGTCCAACCAGGTCAATCTTCCTGACCATCTTTTTGACGTTGCAGTTGTCGCCATTTCTCGTCTAGAAACGTCGCACCGAGCCTTCCCGGCAACCAACCGTCAACGGTTTTGACCGAGAATTTGGGGCTCAAAAGGGTCTGGCAATGCTGATTCGCGGCCAAATCGATGGGATTTCGGAGGAGGTGGCTCTGGCCGCCGCCACGATCCCGGCCGCGCTGCTGCCCACCTTCCTTCTTGGCGGCCTTCTTCTTACTTGCCCCTGAGGGCCGGCTGGGCGCGACGCGCCTGGGCGCTCAGGGGTTGGTCGAGATCACCGGACACCTCAAGCGCCCCTAAGACTGACGGCGCGAAAGCTCAAAAGGAAATTTGAAATGGCCCCCGCGAACAAGTCCGATAAGGACCGCGTCATCATTTTCGACACCACGCTGCGCGACGGCGAGCAGTGCCCCGGCGCCACCATGACATTCGAGGAGAAGCTCGAGGTCGCCGAGCTGCTGGACGATATGGGCGTGGACGTCATCGAGGCCGGCTTCCCGATCACCTCCGAAGGCGACTTCCAGGCGGTGAGCGAGATCGCCCGCCGCTCCAAGAATTCGATCATCGCCGGCCTGTCGCGCGCCCATCCGGCCGATATCGACCGCTGCGCCGAAGCCGTGAAATTCGCCAAGCGCGGGCGTGTCCACACCGTGATCGCGACCTCGCCACTGCACATGCGGGTGAAGCTGAACAAGACGCCGGAGCAGGTGATCGAGACCTCCGTCGCGATGGTCGCCCGTGCCCGCAACCAGATCGACGACGTCGAATGGTCGGCCGAGGACGGCACCCGCAGCGAGATGGACTATCTGTGCCGCATCGTCGAAGCCGTCATCAAGGCCGGTGCGACCACGGTGAACATCCCCGATACCGTCGGCTACACGGTGCCGGAGGAATACACCCACTTCATGAAGACGCTGATCGAGCGGGTGCCGAACTCCGACAAGGCCGTGTTCTCCGTGCACTGCCATAACGATCTCGGCATGGCCGTTGCGAACTCCCTGGCGGGCGTCGTCGGCGGCGCGCGTCAGGTCGAGTGCACCATCAACGGCATCGGCGAGCGCGCCGGCAACGCCGCGCTCGAGGAGATCGTGATGGCGATCAACGTGCGCAACGACAAATTCCCGTACTGGAACAAGATCGACACCACGCAGCTGACCCGCGCTTCGAAGCTGGTGTCGGCGGCGACCTCGTTTCCCGTCCAGTACAACAAGGCCATCGTCGGCCGCAACGCCTTCGCGCACGAGAGCGGCATCCACCAGGACGGCGTGCTGAAGGACGCCTCCACCTACGAGATCATGCGGCCCGAGATGGTCGGCCTGAAGCAGTCCTCGCTGGTGCTCGGCAAGCATTCCGGCCGCCATGCCTTCGTGCACAAGCTGGAGGAGATGGGCTACAAGCTCGGCCCGAACCAGCTGGAAGATGCGTTCACGCGGATGAAGGCGCTCGCCGACCGCAAGAAGGACATCTACGACGAGGACATCGAGGCGCTGGTCGACGAGGAGATGGCGGCATCGCACGACCGCATCAAGCTGACCTCGCTGACCGTGATCGCCGGCACCCATGGCCCGCAGCGGGCGACCATGAAGCTCGACGTGGACGGCCAGATCAAGATCGAGGAGGCCGAGGGCAACGGTCCAGTGGACGCGGTGTTCAACTGCATCAAGCGCCTCGTCCCGCACGATGCCAAGCTCGAGCTGTACCAGGTTCACGCGGTCACCGAAGGCACCGATGCGCAAGCCGAGGTCTCGGTGCGGCTGTCGCAGGATGGCCGTTCGATGACGGCGCGCGCGGCGGATCCGGATACGCTGGTGGCATCCGCAAAGGCGTATCTCGGTGCGCTCAACAAGATCGTCATGAAGCGCCAGCGCGACACCGTGACGACCGCTGCCGCGAGCTGACGAGCGAAGCTTGTCATTCCGGGATGGTCCGAAGGACCAGACCCGGAATCTCGAGATTCTCCGGTGCGCAACTGCGCACCGTAGTTCGATGCTCGGCATCGCCCCGGAATGACGGTGTTGCGAATAGCTGCCCTGCTAACAGCCAATAGCGGCTCGATTCGCGAGCCGCTATTGATGTTTCCGGCTAGAGGATAGGTGGCCGTGTTAGGCTGCCCAAAAGAACAACAAGGGAGACATCATGCGCATCTTCGCGACCGCCGCGTCCATCGCGGTTCTGACACTTGGCCTGGCCGTGCCGGCATCGGCCCAATCGCCAATCATCATCAAGTTCAGCCATGTCGTCGCGACCGATACGCCGAAGGGCAAGGCCTCCGAGAAATTCAAGGAGCTCGCGGAGAAGTACACGAACGGCAAGGTCAAGGTCGAGGTCTACCCGAACTCGACGCTCTACAAGGACAAGGAAGAGCTCGAGGCGCTTCAGCTCGGCAGCGTGCAGATGCTGGCGCCTTCCAACTCGAAATTCGGACCGCTCGGCATCCGCGAATTCGAGGTGTTCGATCTGCCCTACATCCTTCCTGATTTGAAGACGCTGCGGAAGGTGACGGAGGGCCCGCTCGGGGCCAAGCTGCTCAAGCTGCTCGAGCCGAAGGGCATCACCGGGCTCGCCTACTGGGACAACGGCTTCAAGCAGATGAGCGCCAACAAGAAGCTGATCGCGCCGGCCGACTACCAGGGTGTCAAATTCCGCATCCAGTCCTCGCGCGTGCTGCAGGCTCAGTTCAAGGCGCTCGGCTCGCTGCCGCAGGTGATGGCGTTCTCTGAGGTCTACCAGGCGCTGCAGACCGGCGTCGTCGACGGCCAGGAGAACACCTGGTCGAACATCTATACCCAGAAGATGCACGAGGTGCAGAAGTACATCACCGAGACCAATCACGGGTACATCGGCTACGTCGTGATCGTGAACAAGAAGTTCTGGGACGATCTGCCGGCGGATATCCGCGACCCGCTGTCGAAGGCGATGAAGGAGGCGACCGACTTCAACAATGCGCAGTCACAGAAGGAGAACGAGGACGCGCTGGCCGAGATCAAGAAGAGCGGCAAGACCGAGATCATCAAGCTGACGCCGGAGCAGGACGAGGCCATGCGCAAGGCAATGGAGCCGGTCTACAAGGACGCCGCAAGCCGCGTCGGCCAGCCGCTGATCGACGAATTCCAGAAGGAAGCCAAGAGTACGACGAACTAGCGCAACGAACTGATCTTTACGGGCGATGAATGAAGGCTTCCGTGCGGGCTGCACGGAAGCCTTTTTGTTGCGAATGATTTCCGATTGCGGCCGGAGGTAAAATCGAGCGTTACACCTTCGTAAGATCGTCCTGTCTGTCCAACTTGTAAGTTGCACGTCAGCCCGCCGGCGCCCATCTTCGGAACACCCTTCCAGAGGAGGTTCTCATGAGGAAGTTCACCATCGCCGCCATCGCCGTGCTCAGCATCGCCGGCTCGGGCGCGGTCTACGCCCAATATCATCATCCGTGGATGGAGCACTTCCACCACATGCGCATGAACCCCGAAGATCGCGCCGCCTTCGTCGACGCGCGAATCGCTGCCGTGCATGCCGGGCTGAAGCTCAATGCCGACCAGGAGAAGCTGTGGCCGCCGGTCGAGGCCGCCGTGCGCGACTTCGCCAAGCTGCGCATCGACCGCGCCAATGCGCGGATGAACGCCGGTCCTGGTGACGCCGACAAGCCTGACGATCCAATCGCCCGCCTGCGCCAACGTGCCGACGACATGGGCACGAGCTCGGCAGCGCTGAAGAAGATCGCGGACGCCGCCGACCCGCTCTACAAGACCCTCGATGACGGCCAGAAGCGCCGTCTCGCCGTGCTGACCCGCCACCGCGGCCCGTTCGGCGGCGGCGAGGACGGCCCGCGCCACCACTTCATGGAGCGTGGCATGGGCCGCATGATTGAGCACGGCATGGACCATTTCCGCGGCGGCGACCGCGATGACGGCCCGGATCGGGAAGGGCGCCTTTGAGGGCACCGGAAACTCCCGGGGATTAACCTTGGCGAAGCCGCTGGAATCCAGCGGCTTTTCGCATTTCCGGGGGCTGTGGAAGAAGCTTGGAAAACATGCGCCACATCGCTTGCCAGACCCGGATCGCTTTGCTAAACGACCGGCCTCGCAAGGCATTGACCGCCTTTCGGGCGCATAGCTCAGTTGGTAGAGCAGCTGACTCTTAATCAGCGGGTCCCAGGTTCGAGCCCTGGTGCGCCCACCATATAAATCAAGACCTTAGCGAGAGAAACCGTTTGAGAGAGCCGAACTAAAACGGTTTTTCAAACGGTGTTTTTGGGAGCTTGCGAGCAATCAGCTCCCGGTAATGTGATCGGCGGTATCGGGTCTTGAAAAGACCACAAGCGCACGATCTTGCCACAGGCCTACTCCTGTCCCCGCTACTCGCGGGTAAAAGCGATCACCGATAGGGCGCTTTCAGTACCTTGATGTTCTTGTAGCCAAGGGTCTCTCCGCCGCGGAATTCCCACCGGCCACCAAATCCGTGCGGTCCGTTCCAGTATTTGTTCAAAAGCTCCGTGAGCCGTTTTCCGTAGGAGTGCATCACTCGCTCGTATCCGGCCCAATACCTCTCGTGCAGAGCTTCACCCTGTTTTGTTTCTGCGACATTCAGTCCGCACGGATACCGAAACCATGAGTCAAGCCCGGACTCGAATGCTTGCAGTACCCAGAGATATTTGCGCTTGTACGGAATCAGGTTCGACCGCTCTTGAAGTTTGGTAAGGCTGTGAGACTTCAGTTTGCTCGATAGCTGCCCGTTAGAAACCCATTCGGGATGCTCGTACACAAGGAACGCCTTTATAGCATTTTCAAGCGCGAAGCCGCAAAGCAGGAAGACCGGCTTATCGACGCCGCGCGTTTCGCCGATTACCCTTCTATTCGCATCCACTTTGGTAACAATGCTGGACTGGCGGCGCGTGCGGTAGAGCGCGGTCGCTTGCTCATGCAGATTCTCAGCCGTCAGCAGCCAAGAGTGTGGGTTCGCGTACTCTTCGACAAACCGTTTGTTTTTATCGGTCATGTCTGTCTTTCATCGTAGGCCCCCCAAGCCGCACAAAATGCGCTGGAGCCGCTCAAAAGCAGAAAGCCCCTTTGTTCAGGACTAGAGCGCGGTCGTGATGGGCCGGATTCCAACGAACGTTCCGTACGTGAGCAGGGCGTGCGAGTTGCAGAAGCTCTCGAGCCGGAATTCGCAACGCTCGCCGTTAGCGTTCAAGAGGACATCGCTGGCGTCGAAGACCGGACCGCGCTTCCTTCGGGTCGCGTTCCGCTCGATCAGTGCATACGCAATTTCGGGCGTGACCCCTGCAAAGGATTCGCGGAATGCGCGGGAACGGATGAAGTAGCGAACCGGCCTTCCGTCGTCTGTGGCACCGATCTCGGGATGGAAAGGATGGGCGGTTACCATGCCGAAAACCGGTGCGTCCGGGTCGCGATCCTCGATCATTCGCCAAAAGGTGGTTGTTAGCGTGTTTCCGAAGCGCTTCGAGATCGCCTGTATCGTTCTGAAGTCGAGCGTCACGTCGCGCGCTTCGCGCGCGAATCGCTGTTGTAGAAACAACAACTGAGAGGCGGCGTAGTTGGCCTCGGCTTCGACGATCGCGTGACAGGTCGGATCGAGCGTGTAGTCGGTGTCGCCGAACAGAAATTCCCGATGCCACGGGATGAAGCTGTGGCCGATCTCGTGCCCCTCGATCCATCGATGTTTCGGCTTGGGTACCGCCTCGTCGATCAGTATTCGCTTATTGTCGGGTACCCATAGCGCCGACAGCTTCGCCTTCGTCACCGCCTCGACCAGCAGCATCGGGCGCTGCAGCACCTGTTTGCCGGCAATCTTCATTCGCGCGGCGACATCCTGCAGCAGCGTCGTATCAGCCGTGCTGTAGTAGCCCAGATTGAGGTCGAGAAGAACGCGAACGTTCGACAGGTTGAGAGGCGGCTCGGGGTCGTCTAGGTCACGGAGGATGCGTGCCACGATCTTTCGGATGTCCTCCGCTTCGTACTCTCCGACCCCGTCGCCTATCATCGGTCAAGTCACCCGTTCGACGAGGTACTTCACGTAGTCGTTCAATGCCCGCTGCTCCTCCTTGCTGAGCTTGGACATGTCGTCCGACTTGGCTGCGAAGCGCTTCGCTTCCTCTTCGAAGGCTTCGTCCCTCGTCACAGTAGCGCCCGACAGCTTCATCAGCGCGCGTTCGGGCATGCTGAAAACGACGGCGAGCTGATGGACGACCCTGGGCCGCGGCTTGTTGTGTGGATCGCGTTCGATCAGACGCAGATCCTCCGCGTCGACCCGGGCTCGTTTGGCCAACTCTTCGATCGTCCACTGCCGTTGGCGGCGGAGTTGGCGAACCAGGACACCAAAAGCCATAATGAGATTGACGACCTTCGCATCGTCGGCGGGCACCAATTCTGCAGGAAGGAACATGCCCGCGGATTCGAGCACGGCCATGGAAGGACCCGCGTCGGTGTCCACATCTGGATCCAATTCGACCTTGCGCCGGAGCCAGTCTGGAGAGATCAACATTTCCATCGCTTACCTCCTTTCCGTGTGTCTTATTCGATGAACGCGCGGGCCTGGGCATCGGTCATCTCGAAATATCGCATCTTCGTCCCATCGACGCCAAGATCGGTCATACCGCAGACGTCCCGGTACCAGGACTCCGCTTGCGGTAACGAGTGCAGTCCGATGCGGCCTCCGAATTCTTCGCTGACGCTCAGACTGATCGCAGCCGCCAATAGGAGACGTCCGATTCCCTTGAACTGCGGCTCGTGAACCAAACGAAAGCGATTCCAGGGCGCAATCGCCAGTAAGTCAACTTCAACGATGTACTTGTTGCGCTGGGATGCCTCGCGTGCGCGGACGTCCGGTCCCGCGCGCGTGAACATGAGTCCCTGAGTGACGTTTTCGGCTTCGACGGCGAAGGAGGCCCAAGACAATTGATCGCGCCGCTCGGGGATCTTCTGGATCCATTGCCAGTGAGCATCCTGGAGATTGTGCTCCGCAAGCAGCTCGTTCGTCAGGAGCCTGCCGCGCTTGAGCTCCTCGACCTTGGCATCGAAGATGGGTTTCCACTTGGTGGAGAAATCCTCCACGTGGCGGTCTTCAATCGCGCTCCAAAGCTTTGCCTCGACCTCTTGGCCGGTGCGCCGGTCCTTGAGTGGATAGACTCCAAGCAAGTCGCCCATGGTCAGCTCAAGACCATGAGCTCAGCCTTTTCCTTGGTCGCAGGATGTTCGACGAAGACCTTTTCACCGTTGTCCAATCGCGTGGAAATCGACTGGTAGAGCCGCAATGCTTGGCGCACTAGCGCCGTCTTGGACAGCCCTTTTTCCTCCGCCAGACGCTCGATCACGTCCATTTCGTGCGCGCTGAGATTCAGCGTCATTGTCCGTTTTTCAATCATGGGAGCCACCGTTGCTGGGGCGCCAGATACACCTTGCCAAATCGAAAGTCAACGTTTTTTAGCCATGGGATGGCTATTGACTATACGAAAAATAGCTATTATTTAGCTAAATAACATGTAGCCACGAGAGGGTTCCCCATGGAACAAGACGTTTCAGATACATATGCGGGACAGGGTGCTTCTGCTGTCCAACCGCACGGTCAGTTCGAAATTCCGGTAAAAGCCGGGCACACGGACGAACGCAAAGTCGTGCTCGCCCCGGGTGCACGGATCATCGCCGTGCTGGAAGTGTTTGCCGCCGAGTACGGTTGTTCCGTTGCGGAGCTGGCTCTCTTTCGTGAGGGGCACGCCGAGCCGATTTCCGAACTGATCGTGGTCGATGCCGACTACCCACATCAACGCCGCCATCACGTACATCGCGCCCACGCGGTGAAGGTGACGGTGTACTATCAGGGGGGGAGTCGGCATCGCGAGTTCGCTCGGCGAGCTACGGTCGAGCAGGTGCTCGTATGGGCGATCGAGATATTCGGCATCGATGCGAGCATGGCGGCGGAATTCGAGCTCGCGCGCCATGGCCAGAAAGAAGAGTTGCCGGGATCGGAGCATATCGGGCACTTGGCCGGTCGCCACGATCACCTCGAATTGGATTTGGTGCGTGGCGACATCGCCAACGGGAGCTCATCGTGATCCCGGATCCCTGTGCGTCCCGCGTCAAGTCCGACCTTCTGGATCACGATTTCCTGCAAGGTCGCGACGCGGGGCGCTGGCGCGTGATCGCCTTCGCGTTTCCGAGGCTCGATTTCGCGATATCGGCGATCGGGACGGACGGCCAGCCCTTGGAGTTCGGGTTCAGGGCTGAACTGTCGAACTACCCCTCCCAGGCGCCGATGGTGAGAATCTGGGACTTCGACGCCGATGCGCCGCTCGCCGCGAACAAGCGCCCGAAGGGCGGCGTGAGGGTCGAGAGGTCGTTCCAGCAATGGGGCAGCGACACGATATACCGTCCCTGGGAGCGCGTGACGGGTCCGCACAACGGCAATGCTGCGGCATTTCCGCACCTGGCTTGGCGTCCGGACAGGCGTCTCACATTCGTTTTCGAAGACCTTCATGGCATCCTTAACAGCAACTTTCGTACGCAGCGTATTCGGATCCCGGCCTGAGATCGTCTGCGCTGACGAGACGTGGCGCGCTGGAATCTCGGAGTTGAGGAAGCGCGCGGGAGGCTACCGCGAAAGTGGTGCATTTCTTCTCGGGTCGAATGCCCCTATCCGCAGGATCGAGGAGTTCGTCTACTACGATGACATCGACTGCAACTCGCTTTTGACGGGGATAGTTCGCATCGATGGACGGCGCCTCGGCGATCTTTGGGCCCATTGCCGCAAGACTGGCCGGTCCGTTGTGGCCGACATTCACGTTCACCCCGGCGGTTTCGGCCAAAGCGCCTCCGACAAGGCCAACCCGATCATCGCGGAAGTTGGTCACATCGCAATCATCCTGCCGCATTACGCGACCCGCGGGCATCTTCCGGGCGAGATCGGAATGTATCAATATCTCGGCTCTCGGCACTGGCGAGACCGCAGTTTCGATTGGTGGCCCATGCTTCACGTCGGTTGGTGGCCGTCATGGCGCTGAAGCGTCAGATCGCCCGCCTGGCGAAGATACTCGTCGACAGCGAGGGAATCTCGTTCGATCAAGCGCAGGCGAAGCTGGAAGGGCTCACGCTGGAAGTGGTCGTCGGGAAGGATGCCGTTTCGCCCGCCGCGCACGCTGCTGCCCTTACTGCCGTTTCGGTCGGCCGCAGGTCCTTCGTCGGCGGCGTGAAGGTCGTTGGCGAGATCGACCAACCCCTAAATTCGGCGCTTCCTTTATCCGCAGATACCTTGGGCGGGGCGGCGGCCGAGATCGGAGCCTCCCAGTTCGCGGGACTGGCGTCGCGTACGATCCATATCGGAGACGACGGCAGCGCTCAGTCAATCAGTGCGTGGTGGAACGGTTGGCAGGCCGGTACTCGATTCGGAGCGGAAAGAAGCGGCACCGGCGACAACCCACTTTCGGGAATCGCAGCCGGAGGATTGGCCGTCGGCGCAGCCTTCGAGGCCGCGCGCGGTCGCGACGTCGACCATAAGTTCAGGTTGAACCTGTGGGCAGCGGACGCGTCGGATCACACGGCACCATCCTTTGCAGAGGTTTTCTTACCCGGCGCGCTTTGGATGATCGGCATGGGCAACCTCGGCCAGGCATATCTGTGGGCTCTAGCGTCACTTCCGTACGCAGATCCGAAATCCGTGTCGCTTGTCCTACAGGACCACGATCGGATCACCGAGGAGAACTGGGCCACATCGGTCCTGGTGAGGGAAGAGACCTACGGCGTGCTGAAGACGAAAGTGAGCGAACAATGGGCCGAAGCCAAGGGTTTCGACGTCAGACGAGTCGACCGAAGGCTGGGAGCTGGCGACCGCCTCGACGACAACGATCCGCGCGTAGCTCTTTCGGGGGTCGACAAGATCTCGGCGCGGAAGCTCATGGCCGGGACAGGGTTCGACTGCATCGTCGATGCGGGACTGGGCCGGACCGCCAACGACTTCGATCGATATCGGGTCTCTGTGTTTGATCGCGCGAGAACCATCGACGGTCATTTCGCAGCTGTTGGAGACGAGAAGGAGGCGACATCTCTTCCCACCGACGAAGCTTACCGCAGGCTCGAGGAAGAGATCGGTCGTTGCGGAGCCGCTGAGATCTTTGGAGGAAGCGTTGCGGTCCCCTACGTTAGCGCCGTCGCATCCGCCGTAGCGGTTTCACGACTCATTGCGGTCGCCTCGGGGTGCGAATGTCCGGCCTCGGAGGTAGGACGCATCTCGGCATCGACGCGCAAAGTCTCGCCAATTGCTCGGATTCAAGCGCGTGGCATGCGGCACGCCGGAAGGCCATCGATCATTTTGCGCCGATCGAGCGGTGCATGCAGTTCGTGAACACCACACCCCAGGCGATAGTAACAAATCCGTCCGAAGCAGCAGTTTCTCACTCAGATCCCAGCAGTTTGGCCTAATGGCGGCCGTGGACTGATAAGCTTTTCGCGGAAATGGAGTCAGTTAGCTTCCTGATAAGGAAACTAACAAAAGCCTATTAGTGGCGAATTCGCCCCGCCTTTGCAGGACTAACGACGCCTCCCTCAACATCGATATTCTCAAAGCTAGCTGGGCAGTGATCGATGCTGTCTTTCGATAACCTCGATTTCGTGGCTTGCAACCGGATCCGACACGATCTTTAGGGGGAATTGACCGACCGGCCTTGCGGATTGGATGGCAACTTCGCCGCCTGCCTTTGCAACCAACGCCTTCAGCCGGTCGAACTCGCCGCACCAAATCGTTTCCATGTCACGATCCCGGTTTGCATCACGAACTTCGGCTGAGTTGCCGATGCCTACGGCGCGGACCTGGAGAAGATCCGATTTCGACCCGCCCGACAGCTCCACCCCGTAGCCCGGATTAGCGGCCTTCCGCAGAACGATCTGGCCGTTCTGGACCCAGGCGGTGGCCATCCCATCGGATACCTCGTAGCCAAGCCTAGCAAGCCCCTCGAGGACGGCACGCCTGCGCTCTTCGGCGGCCATTACCTTGAATTCTTCCTCCATGAGAGAGTCTGCGCGTTCGATGAGTTCTTGCCCGTTGCTGGCCGATGGCGCAGCGAGCGTCTTGTCGATTTCGGCGAGCAGCGAAGCTGCCTCCGGTGACTTCATCACAGAAAGTTCGGCGTGCCGTTCGCGCAACTCGTTGGCAAGTCGTGCACGCGCTCGGCCATCCTTCACGGCCGCGGCAAGATCCAAGAGGAGACTATCCGCGATAAGCGATCTTCTCGCCGGTGGCTCTGCTTCCAGGACCGCGACACGAGCCGAGAATGAGCTAGCATCGATCCCAAGTCCGCGTAACTCGCCGAGAAAAGCATCGACGCGCGCGAGGGCTGGATCCTCCGTTCCCCGAGGCTGTCGAGAAATCCATTCTTGCAGCGTGTCGCGGCGCTCGCCGGCGCCGAGCCTGGCGGCGAGCTCGCGTTGGCGGTCTGTCGCGGCATCCGGTGCATCTTGAGAGGGAAGCAGCAACAGCGCCTTGGCCATGACCGCTTCCAGGCGCTCGGAAGGTCCGGTCGAGCCGCTGAGCTCGCTGCGCATATCGGGGGGAATCTCGATTTTCAGAGTTTGCAGTCTTTGGAGCAACGCCTCGGCCGCTGCTTTGGAGCGCCTCAACTCACGCTTCGAACGAGCGGCCATCTCGGCGGCCCTTTCGACCCGGCTTTCAGAGTCCGCCTGAAGAAAGGCGATCTCGGCTGCGACCTGCTTCTGTAGTTCGACGAAACGATCGGCATCGAGCAGGCGACGAAGCTCGTCCCGCCGGGCTGTGACCTTGTCAATATCCTTCTGCTCGATCGTCCCGTTGCGTCTGCCGGCGCTAGTCCAGCTTTCGATCGCGGCGTCGAGCCGCGCGAGGTTGCGACGGCAGATGGCGATGATTTCGGCGCGGGTAACGATCCTGAATGCTTTGGGTCCGCTCATTGCAATCCTCCCCCACGGAGCGCGTTTTCTACTGCATTCTTAAGCCGCAGACGCTCGGCGTCTCCGGCGTGAGTCCAAGCATACGACGAAACTCTGTGGACGTAAGGGACGGCTCTCCCCAACACCTTGGGACGCCAGATCTCGCGAGCACGAGCTCTTTCCAGCAATCGATGTCGTGGCCCGTCGCATTCCACGCCTATCGCGTAGAGGCCGGTCCGGGGATCGGTCACTGCGAAATCGAGACTGAATGCGCCGCCGTCGCGCGCCTTCCTGGGCTTCCAGCCATTCGCCTCCAGGAAGGCTTCGACGGACTTGGTGAAACCGTCGTCCTCGTGATCTCCCACTTCGTGTTGGGGACGCTGTTCGGTCACCATTCGGTCCAAGAGTGTCTTGCCGGTCTCTCCGAGTCCATCGGACACCGTCCTGGCATACTCGAGGTAGCCTTGCAGATAGTCGCGCGGCACCCTGGGTCCGCTCCGCCTCGTCAACAGATCCGATATTTCCGATATCGGCATAGACGTGACGATGACCACCTTTTCTCTCGCGCGCGTCACCGCGACGTTGAGGCGCCGTTCGCCACCGGCATGTCCCAACGCGCCGAAGCTTTTTCGGAAGCCCCCGTGTTCGTTGCGCCCGAATGTCGTTGAGAATACGATGACATCGCGCTCGTCGCCTTGCACGTTTTCCACGTTCTTGACGAAGAAGCCCATATCCTCGCCATTCTCGGTACGCTCGCGCTCGCGCATCAATGCGTCGCGGAACGCCGTATCGTTCTCGGCGCGATCTTCCAGCGCGTCTTCTATGGCGTCGGCCTGCTTGCGGTTGAACGTGACGACGCCGACCGAAGGCGGCGATGGATCTTCCCATAGCTCGGAAAGGTATTCTACGACATCGGTCGCTTCCTTCTGGTTCGTCTGGCTCTTGTACGTGCCATCGGAACGCACCACTTCGATGGGCTTGAGCCTGCGGATGGTCTCTTCGGGATGGCGTACGGGGACGCTGAGGCCATTGCCGTAGAACGATGCGTTCGAAAACGAAATCAGCTCCCGATACTTTGAACGATAGTGCACCTGCAGGGTACGGGTCCGGAGCACGGAGCGGGCGAGCTGAAGAAGATCTGGACAATCCTTGATCTCCCGTCGATTCCAGGTCTCGGCGAAGGCCTCCCGTTCCTCTTCGGTCGCTCCTTCTTCGGGCTCCTCGCCATCGAATATCGCCGCTTCGTCGTTCTCGACCTTGCTCGCGAAGAAGGAGGTCGGTGGCATCTGCTTTTCATCGCCGCTGACGACGACGAGCTTGCTGCGGAAGAGCGATGGCAAAGCATATTCAACCGGCATCTGCGAAGCCTCGTCGAAGATGACGGTATCGAAGAGCCCCGGGCGAGGTTGCAGTACGCGACTGGCGACGTCCGGCGTCATCAGCCATACCGGGCGGAGTGCGAAGAGACCGAGCGGAACTGCCCGATCGATGAATTCACGCAGCCGCAGAGCTCTCGGGCCGCGAAGCTTGGTGATCGCGTCCCAATCGGACGTCGGACGCACTTTTCCGGCGTCGATACCTTGCACGAGAAGATCCCTGTTGTACTGTCGGATCTGCGCATCCGCTTCCGCGAGCGATTTTACCTTGGCCTCTACCTCGCCGCCGTCGAACAGTACGTCCGGATTGCCGGCCTCCATGGAGGCCTTCCATTCCAGACGGGCTTCTCGCCCTATGGTGGCACGAACGCAGGCATCGAGGTCATCGGAAGGCAAATCCAACAGCTCGGACTCCCTGGACCTGAGAGTGGCGAAGATAGCCCGCTCCTTTTCGCCGAGCCGCGCGGATCGAAGCCGGAATTCCTGGTAGTTTGTGAGCATTGGCAACGCCTGCACGATCTGGGCGACGGCGCTCGCGTTGGAGCGTCCATTCTCTATCGACGAGCGTCTCGATCCGAGCCAGAGTTCGTCGAAGTAGGTCCTGAGCCGGTCTAGCGCAGCGCGGCTCTCCTCCCTCGCTTCGTGCCTTCTGAGAGCCCGATCGCCCCGCTTGAAAAACAAACCGAGTTCTTCGGTAGTTCCGGTCGAGACGGCTCTATCGAGTTCGGACCGGCTCGGACACCGATCGATGAGCGAATTGTGGCTTCTCAGTCCGTCGAGGAACGAATGAAGGCTCTCGGCGAAATCGGCCAGCTTCGCGGGCGACAAATCGAGATTGGGGGATCGGCCGAAGAGGATGTTGAAGTATTGGTCGAGTTCGCGCCTGGGTTCGCGCAGCGCCAGTTCGAGCTCGGCCGCATAGTACAACGAGCCGATATCGTCGGCACCTTGCGGAAGCTGCAATGACGAAAGGACCTCGCGCACTCGGCGCTTTCGCAACCAATGTAGCGGGTTCATCCATTGCAGACCGCTTGCCGGCGAGCGAACTCGGCCCGCGAGCTCCGAGGCGGACCGCAGCTCTTCTTCGTTCAAGGCGATGAGCTTCGAGGAAAAGTTCGCCTTGTAAGATGGGCCGTCGAGAGATGTAAATATCTCTTTGATCCGTAGTAACCTATCCAGCATGTGTGCCGCTTGCGATGTTCCACCATCCGTGCTCCGGAACAAGGGGCGCAACCGGGCGAGATTCGAGCACACGGAATCGCTGATGGTGCGAAGATCGTCCGCTTCGATGAGCCACGACCGGAGGGCGATCGGTTCCGATATCCTCAGACAATCCGACGTCTCCGCATCGGTCTCCCCGCGCCGGACGTCCGCTTCCAAGAATGCCTGGAGATGCAGGGCGACGGCGGCGGTCGTACCACGATCGGGGTTGAACGACTTGAGGGCAGAAAGGGGATTGTCTTCGAATTTCGCCGGCAGCCAGAATTTCGCGAGCGGGCCGCAATTCTCTTCGATCGTCGCGACATCCGTCGGATGCAGACCCGACAGTAGCGGGCGGAGCTCAGGAACGTCGATAGGTTTAGGATTGCCTTCTTCGATCTCCAACAGCTCGCCGAGCAGCGTCCGATATGACAGTCCGGTCCAATCGTCCACGGAATGAAGCGCGGTTTGACGACGATCCAGCTCCGTCTCCAGCGTCTCGATGCGCGCCGCCAATCGTTCACGCTCCCGCCTCCACGCCGGGCTGCTCCCCGGGGGTAGGTTATGCAAGACCTGGACCTGCGAGCGGATCGCGCCGACGATCGGCTCGCGATCGCGATTGACGTCGGTGATCATGACGAAGCGGTCGGCCAGGCGTTCTTTTTCCAGACGTTTTCGCACGACGTCGAGCGCTGCTTGTTTCTGGCAGATGACGAGAAGCGACTTCCTCATGCCGATGGCGTCCGCGACCATGTTGACTATCGTCTGACTCTTGCCCGTTCCGGGAGGGCCTTCGATGACGAGTCCTGGAGCCTGACGCGCTTCGATGACGGCCGCCTCCTGCGAAGGATCGCTGTCTGCGGTGAAGTATCGGTCGGCCTCCCTCACTTGGGGCGGGGTCGGAGGCGCGGCCTGCTGTTCGTTCAGGCGCAGTGCGGCCTCGAGCGCTGTAGCCGTCGGGGGCGCCCCTCGGAGTGTCTCGAGGTCTTTCATGACTGCCTGACCCATGAACGCCAGGTGGAAAAGCACGGCCGCGGGCACGAGCTGACGTTCTTGCGAGCCGACTTTGACGTCTTTCCCGGGAAGCGCCGTCAATTCGTTGCCGACCGGCTGCGCCAACCTGCTGAAGGCGTCCATCACCGCCTGGACGGAGAGGCTGGCATGGGTAAGAAGCTCGTTTGCCGCTTCCTGCCATCGTCTCGCTTCGAGGATGCCCACCATTCCTTCGAGAGCCGGATTGATGACGACGTGTTCGATTTCCGTATCGGGATTTCTCTCGCGTCCGTATCCCAGAGTGATGTGACCGCGATTTCCGACTTCGGGACTGACGCGCACCGGCCACAGCAGCACCGGAGCGATCCGCGGTCTCGCGTTCGGCCGGTTATCGCGCATGATTAGGAACGGAAATCCCATGTACAAGCCATCGATGCCAGTATCGCGCTTGTAGAGCAGCGCGTGGGAATGCAGCGACCGCAGTCTTCGCTCAAGACCGTCGTCCTCGGCGAAGGCCGCGGGATCGACATTCACGATCCGGTTCGTGCGACCGAGCAGTTGGTCTAGAATTTCGGTTGCCGGCACCCTGGGAGTGTCGAGTTCGGTGAGGTCGATCCTTGCCGATTTGCCGATGAGCATCCGCGTCAGCGGTCCGCGCAATACTCCGCCCGAAATCCGCTTGGCGAAAAAGTCCAGGATCGTCGAGACGTAGCCTTGCTTCGGAAGCGGTTTCCATGTTTCGGCGGACACGGAGAGAAGAGCAAGCGCGCGCCCCAAGGGCATACGTCTGTCCAGGCGAAACTGGTCCGCCCATTCGTCGGCTTCCTTGATGCCGCATCTTGCGAAGTTCTGAATGCGCTCGTCGATCGTCTGGTAGATCTCGCGACGTGGCCGGCCGAGGAGCGTCGCAGCTTCCTCCGGTGAAAAGTCGCGGAGCCCTGCCGTGGATGCTTCCTTTTGCGCTTCTTCGATGACCTCGGCGACAGAGCGAAACTGGTTCGACGTCGCACTGAGCAGGATGAGGAGGTCTTCTTCCGCCGAAATGCGGCGCTCGGTGAGCGCGGCGACGCCGGCATGGTCGGTATCGGGGAAGAGCTTTCGCCGTTCTTCCCAGAGGGCCTCCAGGCGGGCCATTGACGTCGACAGAAGGTGGACGCGTAGAGCATCCTCGTCGACCGCGATTTCGAGTTGGTCCAGTCGCTTTCGAACCGTGTCCGACCGTACCTTGAGGCGCCAAAGCCAGTCGTCCGGATCGATCTTTCGAAGCAGGTCGGGTGCCGGGCCGGTGATCAGACTGTATCCGTCGGTCGGGTGATCGAGGAGCCAACCCGGCGTTACGATATTGCCTCTGACGATCAGAGGCATCGATGGATTCAGCGTCTTGAGGGAAATGGAGAGCTTCAAGTCCTCCTGAAGGTCTTCGGTACGCAGGATTTGCCTGAGACCCGCCGATATTGCCGCGTCGAAACCGGCTTCGGAAGCCCAGCTTGCGACGGCGCCTCTGAGGACGAGGACCTTGGCTAGGTCCCAATTCGCCGCTTCGGCTGCCGCCAATGCGAACATGTTTGCGGACCGATGTTGCTTACCACCCAGCGAAATCGAGGTTCGGCCCTCTGTGTCGCCTGCTGTTTCGGCCGCTGGAGCGGATACGGTCTCTCCGCGCAACCAGGCTTGAACTTCCTTCCACTGCCACCGCAGGCGCCTGTCGCGAGCCAAGAGACCGCGAAGCAGGGTGTTGATCCGATCATCCAGACTTTCGGGTAGGTGTACACCGTTGGTGAGAATGTGGATCAGAAAGGCCTGTTCGTTGATCCCTTCAAAGCATGCGCCTCGGGTGATCTTCTCCAGCAAGATCATGCCCATGCTCCACCAGTCGGAAGCCGGAGCTACGCCTCCGGCTATCGCTTCCGGAGCCATGTAGCGGGTGGTTTCGAGCGGAGACACGATGTCCAGGTCGAATTCGGAAAGCCGTGCGGATCCGAAGCCTCCGATGACGAGGTCGAGCGGCTCCCTTGTGCGCACGAAGATGACCGAAGGCCGCAGATCCCTGTGCCGCAATCCCGCTTCGGTGAGAGCATGAACGGCCTGTGCAAGCTCGCCGACCAACTTCCCTATCGCCGCATGATCGGAAGGGTCGACTGCGAAATCCGTCAGAGTACCGCCGCTGAATTCCTCGGCGACCTCATAGGCACGGTCCTGCCAACGACCGGTGGCGAAGAACTCCGGGACGTGATCTCGAGGGAGCTTCGAGAGCAAATCGTAGATGGCCTGATCCGGCTCCGAGCCGGCTGCGTAAAGCGTGAGTATTCCTCGCAGCCCGTCGGAGTCGCGCGTGGCGACGAAGCGCTCGCGGACGGCGCTCGACGAGACGATCCGGTCCTGTAGACGCCAACCGTCCACGATGGTTTCGCCCCCGGGTTCGGGCTCTGGCTCTGGCCTGGGGTCGGTGCCGGTCGGGGAGGGCACGTCGTGCGGTTCGACGATTGGCTCGCCGCACAAGCTGCAGACGAGATCGCCGGGAGACCCTTGATGACCGTTTCGGCACGTCGGGAGGCTCGGAGCGGAATTTTCAGGCGGATTCGGCGTCGGTCTTGTCGCTCCGGGCGACCTTATATCGACCGTCGACAGGTCCCAGCCGCAGTTCTGGCCATTCAACGTGCCTTCGCAGAAGATCTCGGTGACAGGCCGCTCAGTATTGCAGTTCGGGCAAAGTCTAATCATTGGCTAGATTCTAGAGAGATGAAAATCGCGTATCTTCCGAAATTCGAAGCGTCGATCCGTCGCCTTCGAGAATATTTCGCAGGCGCCGGAAATCGCCGCGGGCAGGAATGCCCGCAAGCCAGACGTCTCCGTTTTCGTCGAACATGACGTCGAAGGTGCGGTCTCTTTCGTCGATGGGGCGGTTGAAGCTTTCGAATTGAGCGCGGCCCAAGGGCGTCATCAGGTGCAGTTCCTGATTGTCGCTGCCACGAAGCGCTAGAGTTTGCTTCTCGTCGATGTCGAATGGCCCGGTGACGATCGCATCGATGAGAGATGGCGAGGAAGGGAGCTCTTCGGAGATCGTGGTCCAGGGGTAGCCGGTAAAGACGAGGATGCCCGCGGTGGTTCGAACTCGGAGCCGCTTCAGAAGCTCGAACAAGGCCTCCCGCTGGTCGAAGGGCTCTCCACCCGAGATCGTGATTCCGTCGGCCGTCAAAAGCCAGGGTGAAATTGCCTCTACGACTTGGTCTATAGTCGTCGCTCCGCGTCCATGCACCCAGGTGTCCATGGAGATGCATCCCGGGCAGCGGATCGAACAGCCCTGAAACCAGATCCCGATCCTTCGGCCCGGCCCCAAAGTAGTGACCGGGAAATGGATTCGCGACAGATTCACCGTCGTGGTCATGGGGACGGCTCGCTCATGATGTCGATCGTCGTCGATGCTCCGGGGCGGACCCCTTCGATCCTATATCTGCGCCCAGCTTCCGCTCCGCTATCGAACAGACTCCGCGAGAGCGGGTTGACGAGATGAGATTCGACCTGGTTACGGATGCCTCGCCCGCCGTTCGAGAGATCAGCCAGGCACAGGCTGCGAAGGACCTCGCGGGCGGGCTCTGCCAGCGTGATGTCATGCCCCAGCGATTTGACGTCTCTGAGCAAGTTGTCGACCATCTGATCGAATATCTCGTTTGCGACGTCGGGCCGGATGAAGTCGAAGACGATTATGTTCTCTCCGATGCGGTTCAATATCTCGGGCCGATTGAGGACCTGTTTGAAATGTTTTTCGATCTCGCTTCGGACCTTTCTCCGCACCCCTTCGAAAGTCTCTTCAGGCGTCACGTTGGCAATTCTCTCACCGGACGGCCCCGGTACGTAGATGCCCAGATTCGACGTAAAGACGATGAAGGCTTCGGAGAAATAGACGCGATCGCCTCGTCCCGAGGTTAGGACGCCGTCGTCGAGAACCTGCAAGAACTTGTCGAGGATTCTCGGATGGGCCTTCTCGATTTCGTCGAACAGGACGACACTGAACGGCTTCTCACGGATCGCGTTCGTGAGCTCGCCACCGACGTCGTATCCGATATAGCCGGGCGGTGCGCCGATGAGCCGTTGATCCGAGTGCTCGGCGCTGAACTCCGACATGTCGAACCGGATGTACGCGCTTTCGTCGCCGAACAGCAGGCTGGTGATTGTCTTCGCGAGCTCCGTTTTGCCTACGCCGGTCGGGCCCGCGAGAAAGACGACACCTCTTGGTCGGCCACCTCTCGGTGACTGGCCGATACCGGTAACCGCGCGTTTGACAATGTCCAGCATATGGGTGACGGCGTGAGTCTGCCCTTTGACGCGGCGTCTCACGAATTCTTCACCCGAACTAATCTTGTCGCGGCTGATCTTACGCCAAGGATCCTCGGTCACGCCCACCTTGAACCGCCGAACGGCATCCCCGATCCGATCGAACTGAACTCCTTCGCTTCGGGCGAGCTGCGCGACCGCGCTCAGGTCCAGTAGCAGAAGGCCTTCCGTCTCGTCGACGAATCCTTGGGTAGACTTGTCTAGTTCCGAATGCTCCGCGTGCTGCGCGCCCGGCAGACCGCGAACCAGGGAACGAATCATGCTTCTTCTCGCAACATGATCGGGTCGTCCAATGGGAATATGACGTATCCGCGGGTTTCCGATCAGGAACCAGTCGGGCAGGTCACCCTCCTTGTCGACGATCCAGATGACCGTATTGAAGAAAGGCAGGCGTCTGCCGCCGGCAGGTCGCGCACGCGCCGAATGAGAGAGGATCAGCGCCCGGGAGAAAAGCTGGTGCTCGGGAGGTGAAAGAGCCTCGTTTCGCGCGACCAGTCTAGAGGCGAAGTCGACAATGAGGGCCGATGGCAGTCCTTCGGCTCCGACGTGCCTTTCAAGGGTGGCGGACAGGAGGTCGATCCCGCCCGGCGCTGTGCCGTTGGTCGGCGTCAGACCCAATTGGGTCAGATAGCTTCCGTCGGCCGGCTCGATATCTCGAAACCCGTTCAGAAGGTCGAAGCATGCGACGCGCGCATAGCCAGCTTCTTTCAAGACGTCTGGCAAGACCTTGGATAGCGGCGCTGCGGTAACTTCGCCCGGAACGACCTCGTGCATCTGAAGGTCCCGGGTATTGCCCGAGAGGACGAATTGGCTACGGAGCGGCAGAAAGCGCAGCAAATCTCGTAGCCATCTGGCTCTTTCCACCGAATTATCGTGCACCGAGAAGGCCCCCCTTGTACCCGCATCGCGCGACTATAAGCTATCTAACTCGCCTATTTCGAGAGCAATTCCCACGAGTTCATAGGGAAATGGGATAAGACGACAGCAACGACGAGAAGGGCGGATCGACCGAGATCAGAAGGGCGCATGCAAAGCATCGGGGGCATCATCAATCTGAGCGCCGGCGATCTCGTCGGCCACCTAAACTGCCGGTACCTGACGGTACTCGACCTGAAGGTGGCCAACGGACACCTGCAGAAACCGAAGATATGGGACCCGGTTCTTGCAACGCTCGCCGAGCGCGGCGCGCTGCATGAACGAAGCTATGTCGACCACCTTGAGAACGGCGGTCTAACCGTGACGGTGGTCGAAGGCGTCGGGGTGGACGGTGCCGCGGTTGACGCAACCATGTCCGCCATGGAGCGCGGCGATGCCGTCATCGTCCAGGGAGCTCTCCAGGCGGGAAGATGGAACGGACGCGCGGACGTCTTGCGCCGGGTCGACACGCCTAGCCGATTTGGAGGCTGGTCGTATGAAGTGACAGACACCAAGCTCGCCCGGGAGACGAAAGGCAACACGGTCCTTCAGATCTGCCTTTACTCCGATTTGCTCGGGGAAATGCAAGCCGTGCAACCGGCGATGGCCCACGTCGTCACGCCGGCAGCCGACTTTATTCCGGAGGAGTATCGGATCGCCGACTATGCTGCCTACTACCGGCACGTCAGGAGCAGTCTCGAACTTTCGGTTGCTGCTTCGAGCACCGGCGACGCATATCCCGAACCCGTCGAGCACTGCGACATCTGCAGGTGGCGCCGGCACTGCGACGAAAGGAGGCGAGCCGACGATCACATGTCGCTGGTAGCCGGCATAAGCAAATTGCAGATCGGAGAGCTTGAGCGACGCGGCGTGGCGACCATGGCGGCGCTTGCCGAATTGCCCGTGCCCCTGCGGTGGCGACCGGATCGCGGCGCCGCACGCAGCTACGAGAACGTTCGCGAGCAGGCGAGGATCCAGGTCGAAGGCCGTACGAAAGGCGCCGTCCTCTTCGAAGCACTGCATCCAGAGCCTGGTTTCGGACTCTCGAGGCTCCCCGAACCCTCTCTTGGCGACATCTTTTTCGACTTCGAGGGTGACCCGTTCGTCGGAGAAGGGGGATTGGAGTTTCTCTTCGGATATCTCTTCAATGACGAAGATGGCTTGCCCCGATACATGGGCGACTGGGCGTCCACGCGGCAGGGAGAGCGGGTCGCTTTCGAGCGCTTCATCGACTTCGTTACGGAGCGACGCAAGATCTTTGCCGATCTCCATATCTATCACTTCGCTCCCTATGAGCCGGCAGCGTTGAAGCGATTGATGGGGCGCTACGCGACCCGGGAACGAGAACTGGACGATCTTCTCCGCTCGGAAGTCTTCGTGGACCTCTATTCGGTTGTTCGCCACGCGATCCGGGCGAGCGTGGAAAGTTATTCGATCAAGAAACTGGAACCCCTTTATTCGTTTGCACGAAGCGTACCGCTGCAAGATGTCGCGGCCGTGCTCGCCAGAACGCAGGCGCGGCTGGAATCGGCTGATGGCGCCGACGTTCCAGCCGAGGACAAGGAGGCGATCAAAGGTTACAATCGCGACGATTGTGCTTCTACCGAGGCACTTCGGAGCTGGCTGGAATCCTTGCGGACTGACCTCCTGGCCACAGGCGCGACGATAGAACGACCGCTGCCAAAAGAGGAAGAGATCAGTCCCAAGCGCGACGCCTGGTTGGCAAAAGTCGAGCCCGTGGCGTCGCGGCTACTCGACGGCATTCCCGACGACGTAACTCAACGAAGCGAAGAGCAGCAAGCAAGATGGCTGCTTGCGTTCATGCTCGATTGGCACGGCCGCGAGGGCAAGGCCGTATGGTGGGAGTACTTCAGACTTCGCGACCTTTCGGCCGAAGATCTTGTCCACGAACGGGCAGGTATTGGCGGCATGAAATTCGTCGGAAACGTCGGAGGGACCACAAAAGCGCCTATCCATCGCTACGAATTCGCGCAGCAGGATACCGACGTTCGTGCGGAAAGCAGGCTACGGAGCGTCGGAGGAGACCACTTCGGAGTAGTGGATGCCATCTCGCAAGAGGATCGAACGGTCGACATCAAGAAGCGGGGCGACACCGCCGATCTGCACCCCGAAGCTGTCTTCGCCCACAAATCGTTCGACCATCCTGAGCAGGCAGGGTCTCTCCTGCGTCTCGGAGAATACGTCGCGGAGAACGGCATCGAGGGGCCGGGCAAATATCGCGCCGCGCGCGATCTGCTGCTCGGATTGGCGCCACGCCTGCAAGGACAGGCATTGCTAGAGCCAGGGGAGACGATTTTGGCGGCCGCCGAGCGCATCGGCGCCTCGCTGGATCAGAGCGTCATTCCGATTCAAGGCCCACCGGGAGCCGGAAAAACATACACGGCTGCGCGTATGATTCTGCGCCTTGTTCGCGACGGAAAGCGGGTCGGCATAACCGCGAATAGTCACAAGGTCATCCGCAACCTCTTGACTGAAGTCATTTCCGCCGCCGCCGACGCAGGATTGCGCCTCGAATGCGTGCACAAGATCTCCGAAAAGGAAAACAGCAGTCTTCCTTCCCTGCAGTTGACCAAGAGCAACGAGGAGGCTCTGGATCTTCTTGGCGCGACATGTTCGGTCGGAGGAGGGACCTCGTTCTTTTGGTCGCGGACGGACGCGCATCTCAGCGTAGATGTCCTGTTCATCGACGAGGCGGCCCAAATGTCGCTCGCGGACGTCCTTGCCGTGTCGCAGGCTGCCGAGAGCATCGTGCTGTTGGGAGATCCTCGTCAGCTCGAACAGCCGGTTCAGGGAAGCCATCCCGACGGTGTGGCCGTCTCGGCGCTCGATCACATCCTCGGAGCGCACGCGACCGTTCAGCGCGATCGGGGCTTGTTTCTTGCGGAAACCTGGCGGCTACATCCGGATATCTGCGCCTTCAACTCCGAGCTTTTCTACGAGAAGCGGCTTCGATCGCGTGCCGGACTCGAAAAGCAGGAAATCAGGTCGACGAGCAGGGTCAGTGGGGCCGGACTCAGATATCTGCCCGTCGAACACGCAGGCAACCAGAACTCCGCGAAGGAGGAGGCCGAGGCGGTTCGGCTTCTAGTTTCGGAGATATTGGACGCCGGCAGCACTTGGATCGATCGGCAGGGTGTGGAGCGACCGATCGGACTCGGCGATATCCTGATCGTCGCTCCTTATAATGCCCAGGTCTTCGAGGTGCAGGAGCTTATCTCCGGCGCACACGTAGGCACCGTCGACAAGTTCCAGGGGCAAGAGGCTCCCATCGTCATCTATTCCATGACAACGTCGAGCCATTCCGACGCTCCGCGTGGAATGGAATTTCTCTACAGCGCCAATCGGCTCAACGTCGCCGTGTCGAGAGCGAAGTGCGTCTGCGTCATTGTCGCCTCGCCTCGACTTTTCGAGGCTGAGTGCCGAATCCCGCGGCAGATGCAGCTCGCCAACGCCTTTTGCAGATATCTTGAGATGGCAATCGAAGTGCGATCTCTTTGAAGGCAGGTAAAGTCAGTTCGATCTTCAGCCTTGTCCGTCACCTGCAGGCAAATTCCAGATCGTCAAGATCTCGCGGTTCCTCTTTACCGTTCTCCTTAGAGTTCACAAACTTCATGTTGACGCGAGGGGGCACTGCGAAATCTACATCGAGAAACGCTGTTCCGAGCTTCATGCTGCTCTGGATTCGTTTGGCGGTGGCCGCGCTAGAGATAAGCGCCGATACCAACACGCCACTAGCGGGAGTTTTTGCTTCAATTGCGTTCATCTTCTCGACATCCGCTCCGCTGTTTGATTTCAATCGTAAGCGCGCCTTGGGTGGAAGGCCCCAAGTAATTTTGAAGCTTGTAACCTCGTAGCCCATTTGTTCGAGCACGGGCAACGCGTCCCCCACCTGTTGCGTGAACGAGTTGAATTCGGCCAATAACTTTCCAGTAGGATCAGACATGTCGGGGAGAGACAAGTCCGGCATTGAAGGTAGTGAAACTGATGGCAACGAGGGCATCATGTCGCGAGCCGACTTGGTGAGGCTGTCTATGCGGTTGGGGGCGGAGGCGTCCTCAGCGCGAGCGGTCCACGTGGCGCAAAATAAGAATATCAGTATCAACAATGCTCTCATCCCGAATTCCTTTGGCTAACGTGTCGCATGTCACTATAAGGGACGTTACCACCTTAAGAAAGCAGCTATGGTCAATGCAATCACAGAAGGCATTAGGAAGTGGCTGATTAGCTGCTTCGCGTCGGCCATCAAGCGTACGACGCGTGCCGAAGATCGCGTGCTCGCCGTTCAGTGGCTCAGTGATTCTCGTGATGTTATTGCCAGTGACTTGCGCCCCGTTGAAAAGTTCAGAAAGTTAAACACGCTCATCAATTCCCGAACGGTCATTGCGGCAATTGCAAAGAGCGTTTCAGAAGCTGTTTCGAACTACCGGAAGTCCGACCTTCCACTTCCGATGAAGATCGCGCTGCCTGCGACATTGGCCGCCGTTCCTCTGGTCGGCGGGCACGCTGCCGGTATTGCAGCGTTCGGAGGCGCACTCGGCGTACCCGTTCTGTTGCTAATCTTTCTCGGCACGGCAGGTATCACGTCGATAATTGAGGCCGTCCTAATTAGTCCCGAGGCGCGACCCCACATTGCGGAAATCATTGATGCTATAGTGCAGGACGAACGTCTGCGTCGCGCTAGTGCGGAGATGAAGGCTGCGATGAAAGAGCAGCCGATGGACCCAACTCGCTTTACGATGCCGCCAGAAGAGCAGGCGCTTCGCGCATATCTGCTCAGCATGGACCCGTTTCAGTTTGAGCGCCACACGATGAGCTTTTTCGACGCAGCAGGCCTCAAGTCCTGGACAACGCGGAAATCGAATGATTTCGGAGTCGATGGATTCGCCATTCACCCGGACGGCTTGATTGTCGTGCAGTGCAAGCGAAACGCACCGGAGAACAGGGTAGGACGGCCGATTATCCAGAAATTTAAGGGCGTGATTGAAGAGCAGGGGGCTCTTCGCGGATACATCGTCACGACATCCGCATTCACTGATGAAGCGATGGATTCGGCCGGGCTTTCGGGGAAGGTCGTGTTGGTGGATATGGACGCGCTCGTATCCTGGCACGCTGACGCACCAACGTTTTGAAGGCTTTGGAGGGGCAACGCAGAGGCCCGGCCGTCCCGAAGTGGGTCGCCATGCTTGATGAGCGGACGATTGTCTGCGGACCTGCTGCGCCGCCAAATCGGGCCGCGCAGTATGTGCGCATGTCGAGGGATCAGCAGAAATATTCGACCGAGAACCAGTCGACAGCGGCATGTGATAGAAGCGCTTGTGGTGCGATCCGCGGCTTAAGTAGCTCCGCAGCCGGGAGCCGAATTGTTGGCGAGCTGAGCCGCCTGCTTCAGCACATCGTGGTACTCACAGACCGCCATCAAGAGAAAGCTGCGGACGTACTCGATCCGTGTCGCTACGAGACATGCGAGCGCGGAGGGCCAGCCCCATACGAGGCCGGTCACGACTGCGTCATCCGGCGACCATTCGTTGCCTTCTTGGAGACGCTGCACGAAGCGCGTATTCCAGACGAGAGAGCCACTAAAGCCCTTCGGCTGCGGCAGCCCGCGTGAATCGCCACTTGCGATCTTGGCCATGTCCGGTCGGTAATCGACACCGAAGTGAAATCGGTCTTTGAAACGAACGTCCTGCGGCAGCGGGACTTCCCGGAAAACGTAGGAGGTTAGCCGGGAGAAGAGATTCCCGAACAAGAAATGTGATCCTTCGCCGCTGAATCCTTGGAAGAACAACAATTCGCTCTCAACCGGAGCATGGAATAGTGCCAACCGGTGTTCTGGAATCGCGGCGCCCTCTTGTGTCTCCATCGTCCGTACATCTTCCGGTACGCGCATGATCGCGGCGTCGATGGGCCACCCGAACGTCAGGAACGGATTGAGCGCTCGAAAGACCAGATCACTTCCCAGGAATTGATGGGTAATCGAGTTCAACTGAATCGCAGATGCGACGTGCTCGTTCGTGATGAGATACTTGTGATCCCCGATCTGAACGTAAACTCCTGTCCCGTGCATTTCACCTTCATCATTGTTCAATGTGCGCGAGATCGGCGTCACGAACTGTTTCGTGTGTGCCTGCATCTCTCTTAGAACTTCGGACGAGCGGGCGTCCCAATCGCCCTCTTCAATCAGCATCACCACTCACTCCTTGATCGGGGCCAACGCCAATCGCGACTTGGATTCGTTTCCCTCAACGAAGGCCACAACCAGATCAAGGTAGCGCTCCAATTCGGTTCGCAGCTCGATCAGATCTTCAGTCTGCACCGGCATCTCGCTCTCCTTCGGAAACAGCCGGCCGAGTTGGATGCATACTCCACCAGCCCCGCTCCAGGTCGTGCCCTGCATCGTGCGCGGGCTCTTTTCGTGCGAGATCTGATAGTCTCGGATGTCCGAGATTCGTCGCTTCAGCTCCGCGGCCTTGGCGAGAAGCTCCGTCTCAACGGTGAGCGATTTTGCCTCTACATATTTCTCAATCCGGGCACACAGATCATCATGAGAGTCGAGGGCAAGCCCGCGCGCTGGGCCGAAATAATATTCGACGGCTCGCGCCACGTCATCCAAGACGATCTTCGCGAACAAGTACCAGGCCTCGATTTCCAGATGCACCTGAATGCCAAGCTGGTATCCCTGCTGATGCAGCGCTGCTTGCTCCGCCGTAACCGGATGCGTGCCGGGCTTCGCCAGTGCACGGGTCGCCTCCGAGTTCGCGATGAACGCAGCGCTCAGCTCCCGGTACCGGGATTCGATCACCGCGAGAAATTCCAGTCGTCGCGTCACCTTGGCCCAGGAGAACGCAAAAATGTTGTTCTCCTTCCAGTCGAAACGGTCGCGGTGCGATGCAATAAAGTCGGATAACTTGGTCATGCGAATGAGTTTACCGATTTGGTCGAATTGCATCCCAGGAGCGCTGAAGCCGTCTCCGTTCTAGCAAAGCCGAACCGTCGCGTGCAGATGTTCCATGGTGACGCTGGTGCATGCCATCTAACCAGTGTTGCTCCGAAAGCGCCCCCGCGTGTAGGCATGCGATACGGCCTTCTTCAACTCTGACATCTCCGATTCCAGGAAATTGTTCGCGACGATCAGCGCGCGAATAGCCGCGCGCATGTCGCCGTCGCAAACGGCGATCGCCTGCTCGACGGCGGCGTCCAGCCCATCGTCCTGTTCGTTCGGTTTTGAGGCCGAGGACATGGTCTGATCCAGGTTGACCGTCGATAGTGTATGTTCGTATTTTGTTCTCATGAAGTCAAGTCGCCGTTTCAAGCCGCCCTGGACGTTGGTCCGGGAAAATTCCGAGTGCTATGTGGTGAGGGACGCTAACGGCGTGACCCTCGCGTGGCTCTATTGCCGGGATGACGCGCAGCGCTACAGCTTTGGGGTCGGCAAGCTTTCGTCGGATGAGGCGCGGCGCATCGGCAAGGCAATCGCGCGCATTCCCGAATTCCTGATGCCGCGCCAAGGCTTTTATCCGCGCGGGGGCGGCCCGCGCTGGCGCGCCAACCGGCCATATCACGTGGCTCTGGAGGATCGCTATGTCCGCGAGCACTGAGACGAGATCTACGCGCTCTGCAAGCTCAATAGCCTGCCGTTCAATGCAACTGGTGAAGTCATAAAGAGCGACGGCGTTTGGAAGGTCTATGAGTTTACCTGGCAGATGGATGCGATCCTGTTCTGGGACCGTTTCCAGGGCCGCTGGCTGCGCGGCACGGAGTTTCATTATCCCGAGCGGCCAGAGAACCTGCCGGTGCTGAAGCCGCTTGAGAACTGGCCGAAATTCAATCCCCGCAATCTGCGGTAATCGGTGATACCTAACGCCATGAACAAACGCCGAGCCCTTGTATTGATGCTGCTGCTGTCATCGAATGTGGCGCTTGCCGACAATTTTGTCGGTCAGGCCAGCGTCATTGACGGCGACACGTTGGAGATCCACGGTACGCGGATCCGCCTTTGGGGAGTGGATGCTCCGGAGAGCGCTCAGCTATGTCGCGGTGAGGATAGTTTACAGTACCGCTGCGGTTCGAAGGCCGCGAACGACCTCGACGCTTACATTGCCGGGCGCCCAGTCAACTGTGTCCCGCTCAGCCTCGACCGGTATGGCCGCACGGTCGCGACCTGTTCGGTCGGGGGCAAGGATCTTGGGGAATGGCTTGTGCGCAACGGTCTCGCACTGGATTGGCCTCAATATTCAAAGGGCAGATATCACGACGGTCAACGCGATGCTGAGCGCGCCGGCCAAGGATTGTGGAAGGGCAGCTACGTCGAGCCGTGGCTCTATCGTGCATGCATCCGCGCCAGCGGAAACCCGTCCGCCTGTTCGGACGATGCAAATGCCCATCCTTGATGCGATCCATTGCGAGGCGTCAATCCACAAGGTGCGATGGTTCATCACCGCACTGGGGCAGGTGGGTCTAGCGCCGTTTGGGCGACTCACGCTACCCATCAATCCGAGCCACCTCACTGCACAATGGGAATGAAATGGTTGCAGCCAATCGTGAACTGCCGGCCTCTGGTTACGCACTTGAAGTGGACGGCCGACTCAAAGCCGAGTTTGCAACCAGAGACGGCGCCAGGGCGGGCGGAGAGGAACTAAAGAAACGTTTTCCCATGCTTCAGATCAGGATTTATGACGCGCAGACGAATGCGCGTGAGGACATCTAGATCTCCGACTGGCGAATTCGTTCGCATGCGCGATTGCGGCTTTCGCCGCACCGGGCTCTCGTGAACCGAGCCGCTTTGCGTCTCGGCCGCCGTGCGGCTTCGATCCCTCGCGCAAAGAGATGCGGAGCTCCTCGCCGGGGGCACTCGGGAAAGGGGCTCGCCTGCGGCGATCGCTATCACTGCCCCGTTCCCGGGTGCCGCTATTGAGCCGGTCTCGTCGCTGCACTCGGACCCGCGTGGCCCTTCGGGTCGCTATGCTCACGCTCTCCGGGTGCCATTTTCAGTTGAGGCGATGTGCCGTTGGCGCACGCCTGGCCGGGCCTGCGGCCCTCGGCACCTCAAGGCCAAGTGCCATGAAGAAATCGGACGGAGGGAAAACCCGCCCAAGTAGAAGGTGCGTTGTTTGAGCGCGCGACGTGCATCGAATCAGCAGGCGGCATATTCTCCGGCAAAGTCGCCGATTCTCTCTTCAGTCGGCCAATTTCGTGCAGCCGGGGGCTACGCCATGAAGGTTCTGCGATGGATCGAGCGGATTGCACATTCGATCGGCCTCTTGCTTGCGATCGTGGCCATAGTCTGGATCGGGGTGATTATTGGTCGTCCTTCGGAGAAAAGTGGAAATCAGCCGAACTTCGTCGGCGCGGAGCAGCAGCAAAAGCGCCTCGCGATCTTTCTCGATGGCACATGGAATAGCATCAACAGCAATACGAACGTCTGGCGCATGCGCGCGCTTTGCGCCGCGAAAAGCAAGGATGGTAAACCTCAACTCGTCTACTACGAGGTCGGGGTCAACGGTTTCCTGGGCGGTGTTTTCGGCCAGGGGCTCGATGAGAACATCCGCCTAGCCTACGAGTGGCTCATCGAGAACTACAACGACGGCGATGAAATCTTCATTTTCGGCTTCAGCCGTGGCGCGTTTACAGCCCGAAGCCTGGCCGGGTTGATTGCCATAGATGGCATCCTGAAAGCAGGCTCCCCCATCGGCGTGACCGAATTGTTTGATCGCTACAAGAAGGGAGACGAGGAAAGCATCTGGACGTTGAAGGAGAAGGAAGCGTCCGGAGACACCAGAGAGCTGACCGAGCAAGAAAAGTGGCTGCTCAAATACTCCCAGCCGGCCAAAGTGAAAGTTGTCGGCGTGTGGGATACCGTTGGATCTGTCGGCGTTGCAGCCGGAAACATTCCGGGCATTAGCCGTTCTCAGTTTGATTATCTGCAGACGGGATTACGCATCCACATCCTGAACGGCTATCACGCGCTTGCCGTCGATGAGCACCGCAACGACTTCGCACCAACGCTGTGGGACATTCGCCACCCGAAAGATCCGAACGCGGTGATCGCGCAACGGCGTCCGCTCTCCGGTGTTGAGCAGCGCTGGTTTGTCGGTGCCCACGCAAATGTTGGGGGCGGCTATCAGACGGATCTGCTTGCTCAGGCTCCGCTGCGCTGGATGATGAAGAAAGCGGAATCCCAAGGGCTCTCGTTCCGATCGGAAGTCGATCTGGATGGAGATGCTGTGAAAGCACCGATTGCCGACTCCTATGCGTCGTTTGGCTCGGGATTGTATGCCAAGATTTCTCCGCCTCTGTTCAGGACGATCGGCCGAGAACCGGATGTCCGGGAAGACGGAAGCCATATCAACGTCAACGAGACGATCGACGCGAGCGTGTTCCAGCGGTGGCGTGCTGATCCAGCCTATCGGCCGGCCAACCTCGTCGAGTGGGCGCAGCGCAAGAAAGTTGATCCTGCGCAGTTGCAAGCTTCCGTGCGAGCTGACGACCCCCACGTAAACGTGCCGGACCAATAGACTCGCGCGAAGTGCAGCTGCCTAACTTCTGGCCGGTTAAAGAGGAGGACCGCAAGTCGGATGTATTGGCGCCAGCGCTGAGGATCTAGACCGGCCTTCGTTGCCTTTGTACTGGCCGCGGTTTGCATAGGGATCAGCTTGGTTACCTCGCGAAGGTTCTGGCGGACGCGCGCGGTATGCCAGCCGCCACGCGTTTTCTTTAGTACAAGCATTGGTTGCCCTTGGAAGTACGTGGCATCATCAGGTAGGTTTTAGGTTCCACTTGAGATCTTCATTGGTGTTGAGGGGCGCAAATGAGGCTTCATTCTCTGGCTTGTGCGGTGCTTTGGGTCTGGTGTTGGACGGGCGCCAGGGCACTCGCGGCCGAATGGAGCGTCGCCGGCGTCATGGTGACGCCAAGCGGCATCCTCGCGGATGGAACGTTGTCGATTTCGGGCGATGGCAAGATCCTGAGCGTCGGCCCTAGCGCGTCGGCGCAGCCATCAACGTCTCCGGTCAAATTGTTAGGTGTCATTTTGCCCGGCTTCATCGATCTCCATGACCATCTCACCTGGAATGTTCAGCCACGATGGTTGCCCGGCCGCAAATTCAACAACCGGTATGAATGGCAGGATTCCGCGGAATACGACCGCTTGCTGAACAATCCGCACTATGCCGCAATGCCGGCTGTGGCCTGCGAAGCCGAGATCTATGCAGAAATCAAGGCGCTTGCCGGTGGGGCGACGTCCGTCCTTGGTGGACTATTGAGCAGTGACAAGACCTCTGAAAACCATAAGTGCGTTGCGGGACTTGCCCGAAATCTCGATACCGATTCCGGCTTCTTGCAGCAACAACCGGTCTTCGACGACAAATGCCCCACGGTAAGACCTGAAACCGATCGCAAGATTCTTGATGTCGTCGACAATGAGGTCTTTCCGCTCGAATTGACGCACGAGAGGTTCGAGTATCTTCTGTGCGCGCTCGACCATAAGACCTTGCGGGGCATGGTGGTCCATCTCGCGGAGGGCGCGAGCACTGATTCCGCCGCGCACCGCGAATACAACATGCTCAGCAAGGAAGTGTTGCTCGCACCCGTCAGTGGGAAGCCCAAGCCTATTCCTATTCCACGGGACGGTCTTGCCCTCGTTCACGGTACGGCTTTGCGTGACGCCGATTTTCTCGGCATGAAGGACAGCAACGTCGGACTCATTTGGTCGCCACGCAGCAATGACGAACTCTATGGCTCGACCACCAACATTGCCGCCGCGAGGTTGGCAAAAGTGGACATCGCCATTGCGCCCGATTGGAGCCCGTCCGGCAGTGCAGGCATGCTGCAGGAAATGGGTTACGCATACAGGCATTACGGCGTCAGCTCCGACGAGCTCGTGGCCATGGCAACGTCGACCCCCGCGAAGCTCGTCAGAATATCCGATTACGTCGGTGCGCTGGCGCCCGGGCAATTCGCGGATTTTGTCGCTCTGAACGTCACAATCGACACCACCCGCCCCAATCCTCTTGACCCTGTCGTCAAGGCCACCCCCGCCAATGTGTCGCTTGTCGTGGTCGGCGGGCAAGCGGTCTACGGGGACAAAAACTTGCTGCAGCAACTTTTGCCGCCCGGCGCCGTCACGAGCGAGTTAAAGGTGTGCGGGGCGGATAAACTTGTGAATCTTTCGGGTACCGGCGCGGCCGCTCATGGATGGACACTTGATGATGTCAAAGCCCACCTCAAGCAGGCTCTTGAGGCGCTCGGCACCTCACTCTCAGACATCGAATGCGATTGATCTGAAGAGATGACGTGACTGTCCACAGGACGGGCCGCAAGCAAGCCGGCACCGCAGGACCGCAAGTCTGTTCCGATAGAGTGGTGGGCTGTCCTCTCTCGCCCCAGGTCGCGTCGACATGGATGATTTGCGTGGACGTGGCGATGGGCCGATTTCGTCGTCGGCTTCGTGAATCACGATGTTGGCCCTGCCGGGTCTTCCTTTACGCCACGGGCGACGACCTGGAGCGTTCCGTCGGAAAGCGGCCGCTGCAGCTTCAGGGCCTCGTCCGGAGGGGCCGTCATCCAGGTCTCGACTTCGTCCGGCGTCGTTAGGATCACTGGCATCGCCTTGGGGTGGATGGCGCCGACCTCGGCGTTCGGTTCGGTCGTGAGGAACGCGTAGAGGTCGTTCGTGGTCTCACCTTCCTTGACCTTTCGGACGGACGTCCAGTTGGTCCAGATGCCGGCGAAGCAGGCGAGGGGACGGGTCTCATCGAGCGCGAACCAGACGTCACCGCCCTCGGCCTTGTTGAACTCGCTAAAGGAGTTGAACGGTACCACGCAACGATTTTCGATCCCTAGCCAGCGCGTCCAGTGCTTGCTCTTCACGTTGCGGATGTTGGTCGTGCCGCCGTCCGGCTCCATTCTGAGCAATTCCTTGAAATCCACTGCCCTGCCTTTGGCCTGCAGCTTTTCGGCTCGCTTCTTCGTGGCGTCCATCAGCGCTTTTGACGACGATGGCATGCCCCAGCGCGCCGTGGCGAGCTCGCGGCCCTGGGCTCCGTTGCGCACGATCGGTGCCTTAAAGTCCGGAAAAACCCCCGGCATCGGCGCCAGATTGCCGACGTATCGGTTCACCACACGAAATAGCGCGCTGATGGCAGCCTGGTTGGTCGTGATTGAATAGAGATTGCAGATGTGGACGGCCCCCCACTTGTCAGGATGGTAGCAGACTTTTGACCTGATCGCTTGCTATCAGATGTCCGGCCTGTATGCGCGGACAAAGTCCGCTGGCCAAGATGGTGTTCGCTACGCACGCTCCAAGCACATAGGCGACCTTGATGATGCCAGTGTAATCTACGGAAGCTCGCGCGTATCGACCGATAGGTCCTTCCATCTACTGCGTCCTGCAAGTTCGTGGGCTATCCGCCGAGCAACCTCGCTCGCGGTGCCGATTTCAGATCAGGCGGGCATGGCGGCTACCGGTCGATTGTATACTCCGCCCGATATCATCAGTCGCCAAGCGATACGAGCGAACTTGTTAGCCAAGGCCACCGCCACCAATTTCGGCGGCTTTCGCTCCAGTAGCGATGCAAGCCAGGGTGTCGGCTTATGACGGCCCTTTCGAATGTGCCTTAGCAGCGCGGTCGCGCCGACAATCAACGTCGATCGGAGCATTGAGTCTCCGGCCTTTGTGATTCCACCATATCTTTGCCGGCCGCCCGTCGAATGATCCTTGGGTGTCAGTCCGAGCCAAGCGGCAAAGTCGCGGCCCGACCTGAACGTCTCCGGCGGCGGCGCCTTCATGCTTAGCATGGACGACCCAATCGGACCGACGCCGGGAATCGTCGCGATCCGCCTGCTGACATCATCGTCGCGGTGCCACCTCATCAGCTTGGCTTCGATCTTTGCCAGGCGGGCTTCGACCGCGGCATATTCCTCTGCTTGGAGTCGGAAGAGATCCTTTGCCATTTCCGGCAAGCTATCATCCTCGAGTACCCGCTTGATAAGTTGCGCGACATTCTGCCGACCGGCGGGGCCGACGATGCCAAACTCAGCCGCATAGCTCCTGAAAGCATTGGAAAGCTGCGACTTCACGCTGACCAGGCGTTCCCGCACAGTCATTAACATGCAGGCCGCTTGGCGTTCCTTCGATTTGACCGGTACAAACCGCATACTCGGCCGGGTAACCGCTTCGCACAGCGCCTCGGCATCGGCCGCGTCGTTCTTGCCGCGCTTCACGTAAGCCTTCACGTACTGAGGTGGGATCAGCTTCACCTCGTGACCGAACGACCGCAGCAGGCGCCCCCAATGGTGCGAGCTGCCGCAGGACTCGATGGCGACGAGAACCGGTGGAAGCCGCTCGAAGTAGCGGATCATCTCGGCTCGCCGGAACTGGCGGCGGACCACCACCACCTCGTTCTCATCAACACCATGAAGCTGGAAAACCGACTTGGAAGTGTCCATACCGATGCGAACAGGAAGATTCATCAGACTTTCCTCTCATCTAGCTGTGACGCTGACAGCGCCATAGAACCGTGGGGATGAGAGGCCGTCCACACCAGCACATCAGTCAGGACTCGGTTCGAGGGTGGCGCGGCTGCCACGTCAACTGTAGCAGAGTCGCGGATGGACGCCGGCCCGCCTTGGCGCATTTACGGCAGCGCAGCCGGCTGGCGAGATCGTGCACGAAGGTGGTCGGCGGGTGCTTCATCGCCGCGAGGTCCACGTCGCTCGGCGTCTTGCAGCGCGCGCACCTGATCTCCAGCCAGGGAAAGCCTCCGTTCACGGCCTGATCGATGGTCGGCGACGGATCGATCGGTTCACCGTCACTCCACATCCGTTCGTTCCAGCTTTCGCAAAGCAGCCTGTCGGCTTGCTGGATCATCGCCTCGCCCTTGGCCCGCATCTCCGCCGATTGGGTAGCAAGGATGTTGGCCATCGCGCGTGCCTTGCCGAGCTCTTTCGCCAGAGCCTTGCGATCGCCGCCCGAAAGGGGCGTGGGGTGATACTTCGGGGCCATCCGGACATCCAGGCGCAATGAGATCGGATCGGCAAAGCACGAGCGGCTACGGCGTCTCGAACGCTGGCCAGCACCCGTCTTCTTCATGCCTGCCGGCGCGCTGCTGGCAGGTGTTGTCGAGCAACCGCTGCGCCACGTCCTTCCAGACTGCGTTGGCGCCATACAAGCGGACGGCATCGGCGGTCTGCATTTCCACGGTTCGCTCGCAGCGGCGGCATGAGGCGCGCAGCACGTGGGCCTTAATTTCCGAAAGGCGTCGCTGTCGGGCCTGGCCCACGGTCGCGCCGGCGCGAGGGTCTTTGAGGACCGCTTCCCAATATTCGGCCGGGAGGGGAGCATCCGGACCCATAGCGGACGGTTCTCGTCTCCGGTCGGCTTCAGCGGCCAATTTTTCCATCTGTTTCGGGGTGGGCATACGCCAGCTCGCGGGTCGGTCGGTCATGCCCAAATTAGAACATAACAAGAACAAATGTCGAGTCCGGCGGAGGTAGCCGCCGAGAATAATCTTCCTGGGGGACGCGGTCGCGATGTCGGAACCAAGGTGGGCGGTTCGTCTTGAATCCGGCATCAGTAATGGAGTTCCCCCGCGATGGCCCCCCGCGCTAACTGGAAAGGCTTCCTGCGTCTTTCCCTCGTCACCTGTCCGGTCGCGCTCTATCCGGCCACCTCGGAATCCGAAAAGGTCTCGTTCAATCAGCTGAACCGAAAGACTGGCCATCGGATCAAGTACGCCAAGGTCGACGCCGACACCGGCGAGGAGGTCGACAACGAGGACATCGTCAAGGGCTACAAGGTTGATACCGATACCTTCATTGAGGTGACCAAGGAGGAGCTTGAGAACGTCGCGCTGGAATCTACACGAACCATCGAGATCGATGAGTTCGTCGACCGTAGCGAAATCGATCCGCGATATCTCATTCGGCCCTATTACCTGCGTCCTGACGGTAAAGTCGGGCACGATGCCTTCGCCGTCATTCGAGAAACTATCCGCGAGATGAACAAAGTCGCGATCGGCCGTGTGGTGCTGACCAATCGCGAGCACATCATCGCGCTTGAGCCTCTCGATAAGGGGCTCATGGGCACGCTGCTGCGCTACCCCTACGAAGTCCGTGCCGCGGATGAATATTTCGACGACATCCAGGATGTCAAAGTTACCAAGGACATGCTCGATCTCGCCAAACACATCGTCAATCAGAAGGCGGGCCATTTCGAACCGGACAAGTTCGAAGACCAGTACGAAACCGCCCTCATCGATCTCATCAATCAGAAGCGCGCCGGCAAACCCATCACCGCGAAAGCGCGTCCTCAAGGTGAGAACGTCGTGGACCTGATGGATGCGCTGCGCAAGAGCATCGGAAGAGAGGGGGCGGCCGCGGCAGAGGCGCCCAAGAAATCAGGAAAGAAGCCGCGCAAGGCGGCCGTCGGGCAAAAGGAAATGCTGATGCCGATCGCAGGCAAGAAGCCGGCGAAAGAAGCCGCGGCCAAGAAGACGGCGGCCAAGCCGCAGCGGAAATCGGCTTAGGTATGGCTTAGGTATGTCGTAAAGCATTCGGTGACGCCGGACGGCCACCACGTCGTCCTCGCGGCAGGCTCTGGCGGGTGGCAAATCCCACCCGACTATGTCACGTGAGATCATTTGGTCGGCAGGCTGAGATGGCGCGGCGAGGGGTGCGCGGCGCCAGGAAAGGTGGCGAGCGGCGAAGCCGAAGCAACGGCGCATAGGGCCGTGGAAGAGGTTAAGCGAGCGCTCGACTAGCGCGGTTACCACGCGATCGCCTCTTCTCCGTCGCTTGCATGACTACTGGCCTTGCTCGGGATGAACACACGAGTTGGTTCCTCTGAGGCTGATGTACGCGGTGCCGGTGGCGCGGAATCGGGCCCAGATGAGAGCCGGCCCGGTTCCTTCGAGAGGGCGTTGCGCAAGCAATCAGGCGGGATAGGTAGTTCAGACAATTGCCACAAAGTTCACCGACACGCCTCCCATACAGCCTTTCTCCACCAAAGCCGCGATGTCCCAATATTCACTTGAGGTTTTGCGTCAGCGCTATGTCATCGAGAAAAGGCCGCTCGAGGCCAGCGTGGAGCAGATCTTGCGGGCCGACACCCGTGCGGGAGCGCGTGCCATCCTGGCTGCGATCGATAAACGTCGCTTCGAAAATCGGTCCGAGGGACAGCGCCTCCGCAAGATGGTCCGCTTCGAGACCTCTCTCTGGGAAAGCGGCCATCATGCCGTGGCAGGCGTGGATGAGGCTGGAATGAGCCCTCTCGCCGGGCCGGTCTCCGCTGGCGCGGTGATCCTGAAACCCGGCACGCGGATAGTTGGGATCGACGACTCGAAAAAACTGGACGCTGCGGCTCGCGAAGAACTCGCAAAGGAGATCAAGGAAAAGGCAGTCAGTTGGTGTGTGGCGTTCGTCGAGGTCGAGGAAATCGACGCGATCAACATCTATTGGGCAGGCATCCAGGCGATGCAGCGCGCGGTCCGGGGGCTAGGGCTGACGCCGCAGCACTTGCTGATCGATGCGAAGCGGTTGAAGGAAATTGATATTCCTCAGCAGGCTATCATCAAAGGCGACGCCAAGTCCGCCAGCATCGCCGCCGCCTCCATTCTCGCGAAAGTCGAGCGCGACGCAGTTATGCGGACGATCGACGTGCGTCACCCCGGCTACGGATTTGCGGATCACAAGGGCTACCCGGTGCCGGCCCATTATGAAGCGCTTGCTAGGCTTGGCGCATGCGCTGCTCACCGGCGGTCGTTCGGACCTGTACGCAAGGCTCTCGGCTTGCCGCCCCTGCCGCCATGGCCTTCGGCATCCGAGCGCGAAGCCGGCTGAATTCCAAGTCGTCCGCTTCTCTCGGAGTTATTTTCGCGACCAGCTCTTTTCGCGAACGACGTCCGCGGCCTTTTTGTCAGACCGCAGTCCGAGATAGACCGGCTGGCGCAACTCGCCCTTGCTGGTCCACTCCGCGAACTTCACTTCTGCGACCAACGCAGGACGCACCCAAGTCGTGACCCGCTCATCCTTCACCTTGGCTGGGAACGGCGACTTTGCCGTTTTGAGCTTCATGAGCTTGGCGTGAAGCTCTTCCAGAGCCTGGTGGCTGAAGCCGGTGCCGACGTGGCCTATGTACCGCCATGCATCGTCTTCGCGTACCGCTAGCACGAGAGCGCCGAAGAAGGGCCGGGTTCTCCTCGGCGCCGTGAAGCCAGCTATCACAACCTCCTGCCGCTGCGCGGTCTTCACCTTCAGCCAGTCGGCGGTCCGGCGTCCAGACGCGTATTGGCTGTCGGCGCGCTTGGCCATGATGCCTTCGAGATGTCTCCGTTCGGCTTCTGCGAAGAACTCTGTGCCATTACCTTTGCGATGGTTGCTGAACGCGATCAGCTTGTGACGCGGCAGGATTGCCTTGAGCCGCTTCTTGCGCTCGAGGAGCGGCAGCGCACGCAGATCCTCGCCGTCTGTGAACATGAGGTCGAACGCACAGTACAAGAGCTTAGCCTCATGGCGCAGGGCGTTCTGAAGCAACTGGAAATGGGATACGCCGTCCTTTCCGATCGCGACCAACTCGCCGTCGATGACAGCGTCCGCCTTCACGCCTTCAAGTGCTTTCGCGACCTCGACATAGGAGTGGCTGATGATCTTCCCGTTGCGACTGTAGAGTGCGACCCGACCACCCCGGATTTCCGCGACCATGCGGAAACCATCGAATTTGTCCTCGAAGACCCAATTGGGATCGTCGAAGGGCGAATCTGTCAGCGTGGCCAGCATGGGCTGCAGGCGGCGAGGCAGGGTTGATTTGCGGGCCATGGCTGGACGACGGGAAGAGAGATGGGCAGGAACGAGTGGAATGTATCGTGAGTTCCGTGCGACACTTGAAGAAGATGGCCGAGCCCAGGTCCCAAAGCCAGGGCGTGCAACGCCACCGGCTGCGCTGCCCGCGCTCTGAGCGACCGTTGTGACAATTCTGCTCGCCAGTTCGAAGCTGTACTTGCCGCGAAGTTTAACATTCCTGAATCCACAAGCCGGCAAGACCGGTTAGGATGGGACTTTCCTCTTGGGGGCACCTCATGTTCGACACGGCAACCACCGCGCTTTTGCGCGCGGTCCTCGATGAAGTCTGCGAATGCGTCTCGCAGCGCGAGATCGGTGCACGTACCCACGTCGCCTCGAAAATTCTGGAGGCCGCTACCAGGGGCAAGATTTCTCCGGAGGCGCTAAGCAGGTCGGTCGCGATGCCCTCTCGCACGCGCCCACGATGTGGCGCTGATCCGGAGGAGCGGGCGTGAACTTCCAGGTGACCGTCCTCAAGATCCTGGTGGCATATCCGGATGGGTTTGCCGCGATGGAGGACCTCAAGAGGGACATGGCCATCCTGGCGACCAGCGGACGCGATTGGGCGGACCGGACCAGACGCCTCGCGGCGCGGGTTCCGGATCTCGACATCTGGTCACAAGGGCTGGTCGAACGCAGCAGGGGCGGTTGGAAGATCACGTCCAAAGGACGGGCGGCGCTTGAGTTCATGGAAGCCCCTCCTGCTGCACCCGACCCGAGCCAGCCGTCGGTGTTCGAGGAGACTACAGCTGCAATGGAGGTCGCGACGGACGTTCCTCCTCTGCGGCAGCCCGCTGATCGTGCCAAGCGTCGCCGTGAGCGCCGGGAGCGTCGCCGTGAGGCCCGTGAACGAGCGAGGGCGAATGCCTCTTGAGGGATGGTCGAGCCAAAGAAAAAGCCGCCAGCGAAGTTGGGCGGCTTGATAGTCCCGGACCGTCGATTGCTTCCCCAGCCCCAAGCGTACCGCCGTTACCTTGTTTGCGGCCATGCCAGCCCGACTTACCGGGCGCTTTTCGATTCGGCCATCGATCGGCCGAGTTGTACACCGGGCTCTTACAGCGCCGGCAAGGTTTCAAAGGAGGTGGACGGGAGGCGAACCCGCGCGGTGTCGCCGGCCGCTACCGCTCCACCGGCCCGAACCACTCCCAGCACCCCGCATTTGAATGGAGGGCCCGTTTCCGCCGACGAGAGCACGTGCCGTTTCAGGCCAGCTCGGAAGCGGTCGATCAGGACACAGGGCGTGCGGAGGCCTGTCAACTCGATGATCGCCGCGGGCCCGAATTCGATCAGCATCCCGAGCGGCATCAGTTCAAGGTCCAGTCCGGCCGTGGTGATGTTCTCGCCGAGGTCTCCCGCTGCGACCGCGAAGCCAGCTTCCCGGAGGTGCGCAAATCGCTCCAATGCGATCAGGTGAACCTGCCGCAAATTGGGAAGCCGGGGGCGACGACGGGCGAGGTATCGGTGCCTGACAAACGGACCGGCGTGGGTGTCACCTTCGACACCATGGCCTTCCACCAGAACGATCTGATCCCGTGGCGGCGTGCTGAAGTGGTGCCCGCGATCGGCAGCCACCGAAATCACCCTTCCCTCAAGCGAAAGGTCGAGCGCGTTCGACATCAGGCAGCGCGGGCGAGCGAGCGCCGCTTCTGGCGGAGGTAGCGCGTGATCTCGGAAAGCGTCATCGCATTCAGGATACGGTCGGCGGGGACGCCGCCCTTGCGGGCCATCTCGACACCCCAGTGCATGTGGTCGAGCTCTGGAATTGAGTGCGCGTCCGGATTGATGCTCAGCATGCAGCCGAATTCGAGGGCCGCCTGGTGCCAACGCCAGTCCAGGTCGAGACGCCATGGATGTGCGTTGATCTCGACCACGACGTCGTGCTTGGCGCAGGCCCGCAGCACCTTCTCGACATCGATTTCGTAGCCCGGCCGCCGCTGGAGCTGCCGCCCTGTCATGTGGCCGATGATGGTCGTGTGAGGATCGGAAATGGCGCGAAGCAGCCGCTGGGTCTGCGCCTTGCGGTCCAGCTTGAAACGGCCGTGGATGCTGGCGACGACAAAGTCGAAACCTTCAAGCACCTCGTCGTCGTAGTCGAGCGACCCGTCCGCCAGAATGTCGGACTCGATGCCCTTGAGGATCCGAAAATCCTTGCCGAAGCGCTTGTTCAGCCGGTCGGCTTCCCGGTGCTGCTGCACGATCTCCTCAACGGAGAGACCACCGGCGTAATGGGCGGACTTGGAATGGTCGGCGACGCCGAAATACTCGAAGCCGCGCTGGCGGGTCGCCTTCGCCATGGTCTCCAGGGTCTCCGTCCCATCGGAAGCATCGGTGTGGCAGTGCAGGATTCCGCGCAGGTCCTTGTCGTTCACAAGCTTCGGCAACTTGCCCTTCAAGGCCAGCTCGACTTCGCCGCGGCCCTCGCGTAGCTCGGGATCGATGAAGGGCAGCCCGAGAGCCTGGTAGATATCGGCCTCGTCGCCGGCGACCAGTGTGCGGCCCTTGTGCAGGCCGTGAGCGTCCAACCGCATGTCCTTCTCGGCGGCCAGCGTCCGGAGCTGCTCGATGTGAGCGGCGGAGCCGGTGGCGAAGAGAAGGGCGGCGCCGAAATGTTTGCGGTCGGACACCCGGACTTGCAGTCCTTCGGACGATGGCATTGCCGTCTTGTCTGATTTGGCAGCCTCCGCAACGATTGCGAGGTTGCCGACCAGTTCGCAGCCTCGACGGAAATCGCCGGCGATCGTTATGCGCTTAAGCTCAGGCCGGGCCTTGCGGATGGAGTCCTTCGCGTGCGCGAGCAGGGCAGCGGCTCGGTGCAGGTGAAGGCGGCCTTCTCCGCTTTTCGCAATCGCCAGGTTCTGCAGGATCTTGGCCTGCAGCGCGGCGCCGAGGCCCTTGGCCTTCTTGATGCGGTCGTCCTTCGCCGCGGCTTCCAATTCCGCGAGCGAGGTGATGCCGAGATCCTGGTAGAGCCGTAGCACCTTCTCGGGCCGCAAACCCGGTACGGCCAGCAGTCCAAGCACGCCAGCGGGTATTTCCTTGCGAAGCTTTTCCAGGCTCGGATGAGTGCCCGTCTTGTGAAGCTTGGTGATGATGTCGGCTATCGCGTCGCCGACGCCAGGGATCTCCGTAAGACGGTCTTCGGCGATGAGCATGTCCAGAGGGACGGCAAGAGCCGCCAGACTGTCGGCAGCTCGCGAGTAGGCTTTTGCCCGGTACGGATTACCGCCTCGCAAGGCGGTGCGCTGCGCGTACTCTCGCAGGAGACTTGCCACACCGCGAGCGTCGAGCGCTGGCATTCAGCGAGCCTCCCGGTCCGCGCTTTGGGTCGCCATTGGAGCAAGGCGACCGCCGGGGCGGTCACTTGGCTGGCGATCGAGAGAGCTCTCAAGCTCCTGGGCTGCGCGGAAATCGTTCAGGTGCTGGATATTGGGTCCGTAGGCAGCTTCCTTCTTGAGGAGATTGTAGATCCGTCCGGCCACCAGCTGCAGATGCTTCATCCTGCCCCGCGGCGTGGATCTCGCTTTGCAGAGAGCTCGCACCGCGTAGGCCCGAAAGTAATGGAATGCGTCTGACATGCCAGGTAAACGCCCGCTATCGACCGGAGTTCGATGCGGCAGGGATTGGCCTTTTTGGCACTGCACTAAACGCGGGCCGGGTCGCTCATATTCGAAAGCTTGAGAACCAGCGAGGTTGTAGGAACTCCTGGCCACCTTCGAAGTTGCGAGACTCGTTGAGTAAGGTAGGTAAACTGCCCGCCACGGGCCCCCACCCGGCGGCGGGTTTTTTGTGAGTTGCGTAGCGTGGCGAAGCGTACAAGAGGGGCGCCTCCGGCCGAGAAGCCAGAAGCTCCTCAGATGCCGGGGTTCATCAGCCCCCAACTCGCGACCCTGAAGATGAAGGCACCTTCGGGATCGCAATGGATTCACGAAATCAAATACGACGGCTACCGCATCCAGCTCCGGATCGACGGTGACGATCGCCGGGCCTACACCCGCAACGGCTACAATTGGGTCAGCAAGCTTTCCAGGATCGCTGCCGCCTTCGATATCGAGGGGCAGGCCATCGTCGACGGCGAAGTCGTCGTCATCCATGACGGCCGCACCAATTTTTCCGAGCTGCAGGCAGACCTCGGCAGAGGCGACCAGGGCCGCCTGATCTTCTTCGCGTTCGATCTGCTGTGGCTCGACGGCAAGGATTTGCGCAAGGAGCCGCAGCTCGAGCGGAAGAGGCTGCTCAAAGAACTGATCGAGGAGCACAGGCTCGAGGAGCCCATCTTCTTTAGTGAACACCATGAAGGCGACGGGCAGGCTCTGTTCGTCGCCGCCAGCAAGTTGAACTATGAGGGCATCATCTCAAAGCGCGTGGACGCGCCATACCGATCGGAGCGGGTCGAAGCCTGGCAGAAGATCAAGGTCGTCCAGAAAGGGAAGTTTCCCGTGGTGGGCTTCATCAAGGACCCATCCGGCGTCGCCGCGCTCTATCTGGGCAAGAAGGAAGGCAAAGATCTCGTCTACATGGGGAAGGTCGGCACGGGATGGAGCCGGACCACCTCGGCGCAGATCCGCAAGGCGCTCGATACCGTCGTCAGCCCCAAGCAGAAGTTGACCAAGACCATCAGGAAACCGAAGGCCACCTGGGTCGAACCCAAGTTCTTTGCCGAAATCGAGTACCGCGACATCACCTCCGAAGGACTCCTGCGGGCCAGCTCGTTCAAGGGGCTGAGCAAAGGAACGCGCCGTTCATAGCCGCGTTTGCCTGAGAGTATCTGGAGTACCGGTCATGGATCCGGAACAGCGAGTTGCGAAGGCGTTGAAAGACGCTCAGGGCATCCTGGCCCGGTATGTCGAGCCTGGCCCCAGAGATTGCGAGCAAACCATAAACCAGCTCCTGGATGTGCTCGACGACGAGGCCGTCGTGCAGGCGCTCAAGCATTCGAAGATGGGAAAACCAACTGCAGAACAACTCGCCGAGCTCAAGAGGCTCAGCGCGATCGCACGGGTGCCGGATGAATCGGAGATCGTCACCTCGAAGGAAGAGGCCGAGACCCGAATCCGTGACCTGAAAGACAAGGCTCGGATGGAATGATGCCTGAGAAGTCCGGGAATGGCGTGGAGCCCCAACGCTCCGAGGACGACATTCACCGCGATCAGCTGGGTCCGCGCGGCGTACCAGGCAAGGAAAGTCCGGCGACGATGACACCTCAGCGGGAGAAGAAGACGCCCAAGGACGTCGATCCTGGGCATCCGGCATGAACTCGATGGACACGTTCGATCCCGATATGCCGTGTCGCGTGCACGATGGTCTCAACGACCAGATCATCGAATGGAGCCCTCATTGGGCTCCGATGTACCGCGAGCACGCGTCGAAATGGGATGAGGGCGTTGTAGCTTGGGACGGTCTATTGCTCGACGGCTGGACTCCCTTAGTCCGCGGCCGTTCTTGTTGCCACTGACCCGCGGCTATAGCTCGCACGGAACCCGCGAATCCCTGCAGCGTTGCATTGCCGTCACTTCTAAGAGGAGGAGCCGATGGCGGCAACGAAGAAGAAGAGCGCGGGTGGACGCAAACAGGATCGCGGCCGGGTCGCGAAAGGGCAGGACTACGAAGTCCGGTATGAAGCGAAGAAGACCGGCCGCTCGGCCTCGGCCGTGAAGAAGGCCGTCAAGAAGGTCGGGAATACGCGTAAGCGCGTGGAGAAACGGCTGGGCCGCTGAGTCGGAGAGACGGACTGGCGTCCGCGGGTGGCAGCGGTCGTTCTAGTCAGAGGGGCATTCAGGGCAGGTGTCACCGATCGAGTCCAGTACGTCGCGAACCGCGGCCGCGGCTGCATCAGGGGAGACGTCTGCTGGCGGATCTCGACGGGCGATATCGAAGGCCCGCTCCCGTGCATGCGGATCGGCGCGATCCTGCATCCAGCCGTGCTCCTCGCACTCGCGGATGGCGCCGGCTTCGTTCAGCACGTTGATCGCCCAACCGCGCAGGGTGCGGATCGCCGGCCGTCTCTGCTTGGTCATCAGCATTGAAAGGTTCTCCCAGGCTGAGACGAATCGTTTAGTCCCGCAGACGTTCCCCATCGCTAACACACGACTGGGATTCCGGATCGTGGGATCTCGTGGTTTTTCGAAGGCCGAAGTTTCAGCTCCGCCAGGTGCCAGGGTGGGCAAGAACGAACTAGAGAAACCGTTTTCCGATCCTTCAGACGTCCGAGCTCAGGTGGTTGCTCCTTGTCCGTTTTGCGCGTGTGGCTGTCGCCGCACCGGGCTCTCGTGAACCGAGCCGCGCAGCGTCTCGGTAGGGTAGGCGCGGGATACCTCGTCGAGGATATCCCTACACCTCCCCCCAAACCGTGCGGGCACTTTTCAATGCACACGGCTTTCCATACGCGCATGTGCTCGACCGGAGACGGTTGCGCGGCATGGCGGACACAGGACGATGGTCTTGCGCCGCCAACCGGACCGTTTCCAAACCGTCAGCGAACCGCTTCGCAGGTCTCCAGCGCGGCGGAGGTGATGCATCTCAAATGGTCCGGTCCTATCACCGCACGCTTCGCACCTGCGAGCGTTGAGGCGATCGATCAGATCATTGGGGCTTTTGACCCACCACGCCCCTGCCGTGACGTTGTCCACCACAGGACTCGTCCAGTAGGTCTGGGTCAGATGCTTCAGTCTCCACAGCTTGATACTGCGAAGTTTACCACGGACCACAGAGCTGACTTCGTAGTCCGTACCCTTCCACAGACGTGCCATGGTTCTCGCTATCGTCGTCCGATGTCGCATCGCCAGCGTCTTCACGAGGCTGCGGAACACAACAAGCTCCAACAGTCCCAAGGCGCTCTTGAAGTCATCGGCAAACGAATGGTAGTTCGCAAAACCACGGAACTCTGAGTTATAGGCGAGGACGGTTGCGACATCGCTGGTGACCAAGAACTGCTCGCGCGGACGGCCAGCCTTTCTGGCGAGATCGCCATAGCCGTGTCGCTTGCAGAACGCGGTAACCTCCTTGCGCGGCACTCGCAAACTGACATTGCCGGTGGTCGGCCGGCGTACCACGCGCCATATCCGGCCATCCGGCCCCGTGCGGTTGGATTTGCGTCCAGCCCCATAGGATGTGTATGTCGAGATGCGATAGCTGAGGAAGGTCACTCCCTTTGAAGCGGCGTGAACTCCACTTTTCTCGGCCGATACGGTGAGCTTCAAGGCCTGCGTAAGGAACTGTTCGACGCGAGCCATGATCTCACACGCTTCCCGCTTGCTCCCGATTACGCCGATGAGGAAGTCGTCGGCGTAGCGGCAGTAGCGGAGCTTTTTGAAGTTGGGGTCCATAGGATCGACGGACGGCACTTTCCGTCTCTCCTTGTTGACGGCTTTGATCTCTGCAAATGCAGCGTCGATCTCGGCCTGTTCCGCGCCGTCGGCACGGAGCCGTTCAATTTTCCGGCGGAGACTGAGGACGCGCCGTTCCAGCGCCGCGTAGCGCGGGAATGTACGTCGGTCGCGGCCTTTGTCGAAGTCCGCCTTCATCTTCTGCATGTGCTGGTCCAGCTCGTGCAGATAGATGTTGGCGAGCAGGGGCGAGACAACGCCGCCCTGTGGCGTGCCACTGTAAGTGCGTCCGTAGACCCAATCTTCCATGTAACCTGCTTTGAGCATTCCTTCGATCAGAGCGATGAACCTATCGTCATCGATCCGCTTCTTTAGAAGCCCAAGAAGAATGTCATGGTCGATGTTGTCGAAGAACCCACGCACATCCACTTCGACCAGCCACTTGCAGCCCGTCCAGGTCTTCTTGATGGACTTGAGTGCGGTATGACAGGATCGTCTCGGGCGGAACCCATGCGACTCATCGAAGAACACAGGTTCGTAGATCGCCTCGAGCAGAATCCTAACCGCCTCCTGAACGAGCCGGTCTTCCACCGTTGGGATACCCAGCGGTCGTGTTTTGCCGTTGTCCTTTGGGATATAGACCCGCCGGACTGGTCGGAAGCGATAAGTGCCATCCGCTACGCGCCTGGCGATGTCAGCGAGCTTCGCCAGCGACATGCCGTCGAAGGTCTTGCCATCTACACCGGGCGTCAGCGCTCCCTTGTTGCGGGAGACCTTTTCGTAGGCCCACTCGAAGAGATGCGGTGATCTCATCAGGCGGTGAAGGCCATTTACGCGCTTACCCGACCGCGACAAGGTCGGCAGTGATTCAATTCTTCTCTGGATGGTAGCGGCCTGCATCAGCAGAACCTCTCCGTCGAAGAATCTCTTCTGCGCATACTGCAAATGCCGTTTTTAGCGGCATCGTCCTTCCCCCGATCGGAGGCGCTTTCGGTCCGGTCACCCGGCCTTATACGCATGATCGTCCACCTTGCGGTGGCTGTCCCAGCCGTAACGCCGGGCATTTGGGTACTATGACGGCTCCGTCGCCATACAGGTTCTTGAAAGAGCCTGCTGCAGGCGATCCCGTAGTTGCGTGTGCAGGAAGTTGCGGTGTGTTTAGGTGTCCCTTTCGTCTCCTTGACCCACGGATAGTGGTCGTCCCACGCGGACTGGTGGCGGATCGCACTGGCCGGTGCGATCTGCCCCACGTGGCATAGCGTGTCAGCCGCGTTCGCTACGGCCAGCCCTTTGGCAACTGGAAACTGGGATTCAGGCAATACAGCTTTCACCATGCACACCTTACTCTGTGCTCTCCATCGGGCTGCGGCGCTCGATTTCGAGACGTTTCCCGGCATGCTTTGGTCCCGTTCTCCTTTCGGAGTTTCAGTCGTTTCCGACACCGGTAAGCCGGGCAAGTAAGAGCCATAACCAGCAGGCTCCATTCTTTCGAACACTCCCTTCTTCTCCACGCCTCAACGGCGCACGCCTTGCGGCTTCGATCCCTCGCGCTCGAGCAGATCGCGCCCTCGCGGGGCAGAAACGAAAAACCGGACCTTTGTGCAGCAGCCACCTGCACAAAGGTCCGGCCTTAGCTTAGCGTGCCGCGATACCAAACGGCTGCAAAGGACGCTTCATATCCTTTGGAAGGTCTCGCTTTTCATGCGGGTTGCGACCCGAAGGCGGCAATAGATCAGTCGCCGATACGACTACTTCTTTTTCTTTGAAGTCTTCTTTGCCACCTTCTTGGTGGCTGCCTTCGCGGTCTTCTTTGCCTTCTTCGCTTTCTTGGCCATGTCGTCCTCTTTAAGAATTGGCTCTCAGTGAACATGCCCACGCCGTGCATAGACATGCGCACGAGTGAGACGTTATCACAAAAGCAAAATTGATACCAAGCAGGCGTGAAGACGCATTGAGTCGCTCGCCGGAGGCACTCGCCCTCGGGCCCGCCGTCATTGCATGCCGGCGTCGCTATCACTGCCCTTCGGGTCGGGTGCCTTCTTAACCGGTCTCGCGACTGCACTCGGTCCCGGGTCCCGCCGCTACGCGTCGGCGCTATGCTGACCCTCCTGCGGGTGCCTCTTAGCCGGGTCTCGCGACCCTTAGTGGTCTCCGCTTCGCTCCGCCCACCCGCTTCTCTTCTATATTAGTGACGAGAGGAGCCGCGCACCTCGCGCACAAAGCTTCCTGATCCCGCCCGCCACCATCTCGCTGCTCAGACGCCGTGGCCCTCAGACGGGCAGGGGCGCGGCGTGATTCATAATTTTCGGCATCGAGCTGCAGGTTGTCCAGACGGGTCGGGCACGCGGCCCGTACGGTTCGAGGTCTCCGGCTGTAAGTCGTCATCGAGATTGAGAGTGAGAGTGCGGACCGGGTCCGTCGCGACGGGTCGAAGGTCGGGAGAGAGGCTTCCGGCGCCTGTCGCGGAGAACCGCGATGTCCAGACACACACGAGCTCGCGTTGGCGATGACCGGGCAAGCCTTTACACTGAAATCACCGACAAGATCATCGCCGAACTGGAGGCCGGCCGGATCCCTTGGGTGCAGCCATGGGGAACGGCGGCGATCAAGGCGCCGCTCGCCATGCCGCGCAATGCTTCGACGCTGCGGGGATATTCCGGAATAAACGTGCTGATTTTGTGGGGTGCCGTTTTTGAGTGCGGCTTCTCCAGCCAGAGCTGGCTGACCTTTCGTCAGGCGCTCGGGCTCGGCGGCCACGTCAGGAAGGGAGAGCGAGGTACGACCGTTGTCTACGCGGATCGCTTCATTCCCGAGGACGAGCGTCGGCGTACCGCAGAGACCGGAGAGGAGCCGGGCACGATTCCGTTTCTCAAGCGCTTTACCGTTTTCAACATTGAGCAATGCGCCGGCTTACCCGAGGACGTCGCTGGCTCGGTCGTCCCGCCGCCACCGGATCAGATCGAACCGCAGGCGGAAGCGCTGATCGCCGCAACCGGCGCCGACTTCCGCATTGGCGGGGTGCGCGCTTACTACAATATGACCGCCGATTTTGTGCAGGTCCCGCCGCCGGCGGCGTATTTCGAGCCGATCAACTGGCATCGGACCGCGTTCCACGAACTGTCGCATTATGCCGTAAGCCGGATTATGCCGCATGGCCAAGTTTGGCGGCGGTCACGCTGCTCCTGGCCATGCGGCAGTTCGGCATAATCAGAGCGCTTCGAGGAAGGCAAGCAGTTCGTCGCTGGGACGATATCGCCCAGGATGCGTTTCTGGACTGGCGACCTGAGAGAGTGCCTTTTCCTTCAACCGCATGTCGGCGTGGATATAGATCTGGGTTGTTTCCACGGATTCGTGCCCGAGCCATAGCGCGATCACGGATTGGTCGACGCCGTGATGGAGCAGCTCCATCGCGGTACTATGGCGCAGCGTGTGTGGCGTGACGCGTTTGCCTGCGAGGCGCGGGCAGGCTCGCGATGCCGTGAGGCAATGCTTGCCTACCAGATGTTCCAAAGCATCCCGGCTGAGCTGCTCGCCCCGGATCGACGGGAACAGCGGCCCGTCGGGGTCAAGGCGTTCGCCCATCCAGGCCTGGATCAGTTTGGCCGTATCACGACGAAGAGGCGTGCTGCGTTCTTTTCGCCCCTTGCCGATGCACCGGATATGAGCCCCGGTGCCGAGAATGACGTCCTTGCAACGCAGGTTGATCAATTCGGACGCCCGCAACCCGGTCTGCAGCGCAAGCACCAGCAGGACGTGATCGCGCCGTCCCACCCACGTCTTTCGGTCGGGCGCAGCCACCAGCGCCGCTATCTCCTCAGCGTCAAGGAACGTCACGCTCCGTTTTACGTACCGCTTGTTCGGCATTGAGAGAATGCGCTGGCAATGAAGAAGCCAACTCGGGTCGGTCAATGCAACGTAACGGAAGAACGAGCGGATGGCCGCAAGACGCGTATTGCGGGTGCGTGCCGTGTTGCCACGCGCCGTTTCCATATGGGTCAGGAAGTCGGCAACAAGATCGGCATCGAGATCTTCGATCGTCAGCTTTGTGGGCGGCTTTCCACATCGCGAACTTGCGTACCGGACCAGCAACCGGAATGTATCCCGGTAGCCAGCGACGGTGTGGCGGCTCGCTTCCATCTGCGTACAGAGACGATCGGTGAAGAAGCGCTGGATAAGCGCGGGGAAGTTGGTCGCCTTCATCGGGTTTCCGCCTCCACCGCGGTGCCTGTTATCCGAGCGGAGGCCAGCTCCAACAGTTCCGGGACCGCTTCAAGATACCAATAGGTATGAGCGGGGTTCGCATGACCGAGCCATGTCGTGAGCTTGATCATCTCGCGGCCCACGTCCTTGCCAGACCGATACCAGCTCAGCATGGTACGCACCGCAAAGGTATGGCGAAGATCGTGGATGCGTGGTCCACAGCCGTGCCGCATATAAAGCTGCGGCCTTCGCAGTCCGATCTGCTGGCATACCCGCGCGAAGTTGTAGCGCGCACCGCAATCGCCAAGACGATGCCCCTCGCAGGTCACGAAGAATGCTTCCGGCCTGCGTCCGAGCAGCCGGTCCCGCTCGCGACCGTAGCTTTCCAGTCGCTGCACGACGCTTGGGTCCAACGGCAGCAACCGCTCCTTGCCGAGCTTGCCCTGACGAACATGAAGCACGCCGGATTCGGCATCGAGATCGGCGAGATCGAGACCGAGAGCTTCGCTGATCCGAAGTCCCGTCACGGCGATAAGGCCGAAGAGCGTCGAGCAGCTTAAGCCACGCATGCCGTAAACTGACGGCAACGTCTGCGCGTGCTCGATGATCGCAACGATTTCGGCCTCACTATAAATATACGGATGCGCGCGTTGAACGCGGCCGGGCACCAGTCCTCGGGGCGGGGCTTCATGCTTGGGATCTATGCCGTGCAACCACTCGGCAAATTGGCGAGCGACCCTGAAGCGTGTTGCTCGGGTTCCGGCACTGGCAGTGGACAAGCTCTCAAGCCACCGCATGATCAGGTTGGTATTGACGTGCTTCACGTCATCGCGGTCGGCGAAGATGACGAAGCGACGTAGTATCCGCTCATCCGTGCTCAGATCGGCGCCGAGCTGCCTTCTGACGGTCAAGTAGCGGTCAAGTTCGGCAAGGAAGCTCATCGTGCCACCTCCGCGAGAGGCCAGGGCTGCGCGATGGAACGCAGGCCATCCGTGTCAAGCTTCGCGTAGAGCATCGTCGTCGCCCGCGACCGATGCCGTAGCAGATCGCCGATTTCTTCCAGCGAGGCGCCGGCGCGAACCATGTTCGTCGCCAGGCTGTGGCGTAGAACATGCGATCCCACATAGGGTGCCGGCGGCTTCACGCCGGTCGCCGCGAACGCCTCCTTCAATATGGCATTGATGACTTGGCTGTCCTTGAATGGGCGGTTTGGCGCCCGATGCGTCACGAACAGTGCGCGCGTGGTCGTTGAGGTTCGCTCCTCGCGCAAATACCGGATGATCGCTTCGCCGACGTCTGGCGGGATCGGCAGCCGGTCGTGACGCTGCCCTTTTCCACGAACGAGAAGCTCGCCCGAGCGCCAATGTATGTCGTCCAGTTGGGTAGCAATCACCTCCGGCGCGCGCAGGCCAAGGCGGGCCATCAGCAACAGCATTGCATAATCGCGAGCGCCATGGCGGCGATTGGCGCGCACCGAGGCCAGAACGGCCTCCACCTCATCAGGTGACAGATAGCGAGGAAGCCTTGCGCCCCAAGGTTTGTGGGCCCTCGGGACGCAGAGCGACAGATTTGTCGTCGTGAGTCCCTGTGCGAACAGATACTGGAAGAAGCTGCGCAAATGCGTTGCCGGCGTTTTGTCGCGGAACGGGCGCTTGCGCGAGAGAAGGTGCTCCATGAACGCCACAACAGCCCGGGCGTTCAGTGCCGGCAGATCGAGCATATGGTCGCCGAAGCGATGATAGAGAAAGCGATCCGCGAAGCGGAGCACATGATAGGCCGAACGAGGGCTGAGACCGCGCTGCCCCAGAAGATAGGTTTCGAAGTTGCTCAGCAGTTCGTGACGTTCGGCCTGCGCAGGCGTACGCGGTGGTTGTGTGGCTACACCTATCTCAATGAGATGCGCCACGAACAGCCTGGCAAGATTAGGAATCTTGATCTGGCTCTTCGGTGTAGCCGGCAACCGCCGCCCCACCGCGAAAGCAAGGTCTGGCGTCAACGCCGACGGCGCAATGCCTTCGGCTTCGAGCAAGAGACCAAAGCGTCGAAGCAGGTAGCGATAGTTCGTCAGGGTCTCGGGTCTGTAGTTCTTGGATGAAAGACTTTCCTCGAACGATGCGAAGTAGGGATCGAGGCAGGTCGTCTGGCCGGATATTTCCATTTGTCTGCTCCATGCTATTGGAGCAACAAACTTCAACTCAAACGCCTCGATATGTAATCAGCTATCGGCCGAGCCGCCCTGTGGATATGGCGCAAGGGGCGGCCGGCCGCAACAGCCGGACGACCCTACTTTTGCAATGTTCCTTTAGGATAAGACCGTCTGTGCTTCAGGAGTGCCGATTGCCCGTTGACGATTGATGCAGCCGCGGCAAGACAGTAAGATACCTCAGCGCTCGGCATGAGGGTTTACGACAATGAAGACCTTGTCTGCGGACATGATACCCGACCACTTCTGGCGGATTAGGTACGATCAACAGCACGATGCCGATTCGCTTCCAGCAATCTGTGGGAGGACACCACCGAGACCTGCTTGGTGTCAGATGAATTGAGGCCGCTCGATCTCTTGCTTTTCAATCGAACCGAGAACCCTTGGGGAGCCCATGTCGCGCTCTATCTGGGTGATGACCAAGCTATTCATCTGAGCAAGAAGCAGTCCGCTCCGGTGATCTGGCCGTTTGCTCAATTTCTCGAGCTTCCCGAATATCGAACCTTCGTTGGCGCAAAGCGGCTCCGCCAAATTGGGGTGGGCCTATAATCGAAGGCAGTTTTCGCAAGGTTATCCGCCTGACAGCAGACCCATTATGCTCACATTGAGCTTTGTCGAGTTTGACCCCCAGCGGACCTTTGACGTCCAATGTCCCCATTCCTCTATGAAGTGTCTTAATCGTTTTGACAGGCAGGGAACTCAATTGTTCTCGCGAGTATCCTAAGTTCAATTTTGAACCAAAGAGACCTGTGGTAGTTTACCCGCATCACCGGCCAAGGCTCTGCCCGTAGGCGGCGGTGGCTGAGAGACCGAGAGCGCTCCCGCCTGCATAGCAAGGGAGCGTGGCAATGGCTGACAAGCGCGCCATCAATCGCATTTGCCGCATCAACGACACTGACACGGAGATGGTCGAGCAATTCCGCAAGGCCAACGAACAGTCCTGGCGCATACTAAGGGAAAATCCGCAACCGGACACGTTCCTAGGCCGTAAGACGCAGGAGCCGTTCCCGCCGGAAAGAGAGAGCTGACTGTCAGCTGTTCTCGACATGTGCTAGAGCTGTCCGAAACCGTTGTAGGAAACGGTTTCTGTCGCCATGCCGTTTTCGGGAAATGGACCAGCTTCTTGAGCGTGCAGACAGACTATTGGCTGACTCCTGGGCATTGCGCTCAGAGCAGCGGGCGCGACTTGCGCAGGCGCGAAGGTCGGCGCGACAAGTCCGGGACATCGTGACGATGTTGCGCGACGAGAGGGTCAGGATTGATCATCTGCTGCGGGAAACGGCTGACAGAGCTCGCGTCGCTCAGGAAAGTCTTGCGGATACCGGGTTGGGCGCTCGGACATCTCAAACCGCCAAGTATGAAACAGGCGGTCAATATTCCTGGCCGTTACCTCCTGCCAATTCAGATTGATCTCATGCAGGCGCTTCGCCTCTGCGATAGCGGCGTCAGCACGCGCGATCAGTTTGCCGGTGTCCTGCATGGCGAATAGCTTAGATTGACCCAGAGTGGCCTTTTGGAAGTTCCTACTTCGTGCTGGGGTCGCCGCTTCCCATTCACCGAGCGGGTACTGTCCGTAATTGATTGCTAGTGTCCTAAGTTAATGAAAGCAATGTCCTAATTCGCTATTTGCGCTGCCAACCACGATGGCGGGCCCTATGGACAAACCGGTAGTGGAACCAAAAGCTCCGGAGTGTCGGGATTGCGGCGTTCCCGCAGCCTTCAGAATCGCTGTCGCCAAGATGAAGTCAGACGGGCACACTCGCATCTATCAGTGCCCCAATTGCTCCAAGCTGATCTGGAAAGAGTAAGGCCGCCTCAGGTTCGGGGCGCGACCGGTTCTGAGTCGTGCCGAAATGTCCGAAGCCTCCACCGGAACTTTAACTTAGGCTAATCGTTTGTACCTCGCCTTGGAGGTACGGCGAATGGATCAGCAAGATCGGAAGGCCGCTATCCGCGCTCGCATGAGCGAGCAGATTGAGGCCATCGCCAAAGCCATATGCGAGGGAAAGTTGCCGGTAGCGGAGCAGCGCGTACTGAGGGCACTCGCTACGCAACTCGCGAAAGAGGACATCTCGCCCCCCCAATAAAGTAAGGCCGCCACAGTTGGCGGCCTCTTTCATTTCAGCCCACGTTGATTTCCGCTGCTGGCCCATCAGCGACCTCGGGAGACGTCCGCTTTCCTGCCGCTGGTAGGGGTTGAGCAGACCTCAGGGGGCCCGGCAGCTTAATGAGTATACAGCCCAGCTAGTCGATTATGCCGAACTGCCGCATGGCCAGGAGCAGCATGACCGCTGCCAAACTTGGCCATGCGGCATAATCCGGCTTACGGCATAATGGACGCATTCGTGCGCGAGCGTAGCCGCGTAGCTCTCCGCGTCACGGAAGCTCTCGAATGGCGGCATCTGGATGAGATCGAGCGCCGGCGCGAAAAATGCTTTGTCGCCGCCATGTCGGATGGTGGCGCCCGTATTGGCGAAGAATCCGTCCACATGCGCAATGCGTTGCCCGGGCCCGATGCTTGGAGCCGGGCGCCCGTAATAGTGATCCGGCAAGTCGTCGATCTGATCGACGCAAAACACCGTATAGGCGCGCAGGAACGGAACGGTCCGTTCGACGTCGTCGCCATGCTCATCGGTCTCGGTCTTGGTGAACTTGTTGGCATAGACGACCATCGTTCCGCTCTCACCCTTGCGAACGTGACCGCCGAGTTCGAGTGACTGCTTGAAGGTCATCCAGATCGGTGATGTGAAGCCGCGCGCGACGGCCTCCGACCACAGCAGCACGACGTTGATGCCTTGATAGGGCATACCGTTGTGGCGCAGCGGCCGCGTGATCCGTCCACCGGCGTTGGCCGCATTCCATGGCTTGACCCACGGACGTACGCCGCGCTCCAGGTCCGCGACGATGCGATCGGTGATCCGCGCATAGATGTCGGCGCGTGGTTTCGTTTCCTTACCTGTCATGATTCCAGTCTCCGTTGAAGACCGCGCCCATCGCGGCCCGTCACGGCGGTCCGCTGCGAAGGTCCGCGGGGTCGCGCATCCGGTGGCGCTGATGGTCTGAGTGGCGACAGAGACGCCGGACCGGAACGTCAGTGGAGGACGGCAAAGCCGTTGCGCTGCCGCGCGGGCCAGAGCATCGACCGAACGCCGCTACGGGCCGCGAGGGGCAGCCCAACCCGGTTGATTTCTCTTTGCTCGTTTGCGCCCTCGCGCCGTGCGATATGAAAAAAGGCCGGCCCGCAGGGACCGGCCGACATTGAATCGTGAAAGAGAATGGCGGGGCCGAAGCCCCGCCGAGCGGCATTAGTCGAACGCCGACATCTGTGCCTTGGCCGCCTTCCGGCCGACGGTGTCGGTCGTGTTGTCGACAGGACGTTCGAAAGGCTTCCAGGTCTCGCCGACCACTTTTTCGTAGGCGGCAACAGCGCCCTCGGCGGCCATGCGAAGCGCGTGAGACTGCACGCCCATGTCGGCGGCGAACTCACGCTTGCGCTGTGCCTGGCTGTCGAAGCCGACCGGACCATCGAGGTCCTCATCGCGGCCGTCGTTGGCGAGCTTGGCGGTCGCATCTCGCGCTTCGGTAACTGCGCGGGTGTAGAACTGCCCGGCGCCGTGCGCGGAGCCGACGTAAGCGCCGACGATCCGTTGCAGGTGAATCTGCATTGCGCGTTCGCTCAGGCCGTCCTTGAGCGCGTCGGCGGTTTCGATGATGAGCCGCTCATGCAGATCGCGGATGCCGTCGCTGTCCAGGATCGCAAGGCCGAAGCTTTCGGAGATGCGCTGTGCCTGTGCCGCGTCGGGGCAGGCGAGCCGGACCATTTCGAGAGTGGTGCCCTTGCGAAGCGGGATGACACGGGCGCTGGCGCGAGAGGAACGAGCGGGTTTGGTCATGGTGAATTCCTTTCCAAGGTTTCGCCGTCGGTTCGATCCGGCCCCTGCCGGACCTCCCTTCGGGTGCGGTCGCCGAGCGCCGCCGGGATGAGGGCCGCTTCAAGGTCCGGGGACCGCCAGGCGAGCGAGGTCCGGCTGCGGACAAGCAGGGCTCAGCTTGCTGGAGCCCTGCGCCGAACGCGGCCGGGCCTTGCCGAGATCGGCGGTCTCCGGTCGCTTGCGACTTGGCCTTGAAGCGGACCGCCGGGGGCGCAGACCGCAGCAAACCCGAGGGGAGAGCCGACAGGGTCCGGGCCGGGTTGGCGAAACCTTGGAAAGGTTCGACCCGGCAGATCGCCAGCTTCGCGGCGCGCTCGAGACGTTCTTCTGCGCGGGCCGCAAGGTCGGCTTCGGTTCGGCTAGGCCGCAGCGCCATGGCGCTTGCGCGGACGACAGTCGGCCAGACTGCGACATTCGTCCATGCGATGTGCGCACTCCGGGTCGTCATGAGCGGGTCGAGACTCCGGCGCGCATCGGCCCCGCAGCGTCTCGATCGCGGCATCCTGCCGGGCGAGCTTGCGCGAGAGCGCGTCAATCTCCGGCTGGCGCTCTGCGGTGATCGCCGCAAGGTGCGAACGATAGCGTTCGAGGAAAGCGCTTGGGTCAGGCGGCTTGCCGCGACGGTATCCGGACCGTTTGCGGCCGAGTTGCGGGATCAGCGCCGTCATGCGGCGGATGATCTGCCGGTCGATCATGTCGAGCTGGCGCTGCGTCTGGCGACGCGCCTCCTCCATGCGCGAAAGCTGGGCGAGGCGTTCGGAGGAAACCTTCATGGCAACGTCCTTCCCTGCCAACCGATGACGCTCGATGGTCCGGAATAGACCAGGTGGCGGGTCTCATCGACAACGAAGCCGAAGCGGCCAATCCGATATTCGTCGCACGGTATGAGGAAACGCCGCTCCTCCGTGCCCGCGCCGCGTCTGCCGCCCGGCGTGGCGACGACTTCAACAAAACCCGGCTGCTGATCCGACGTGATCGCCGAGACCACGATCCAGTTGTCGGCGTGCTCCTTCTCGAAGGCGCGCCGATCCTTCTCACGAGATTCGCCGGGCTGGAGCACGATCCCGAAGATCGCCTCCCACGCATCGGGCCAGCTATCCTTGATGGTGCGCTCGGCGCAGCGCCGCTCGTAGCCGGTGAACAGATGCGGGAAGGTGATCGCCACGATCGCCCAGGCCTCGTCTTCCTCGTACCAGCCGTCCTCCGCGCGCAGTACAGGGTTGACCTTGCGGTTGCGCTCGGCCCAGAGATGGAAGCCGCCGTGGCCCGCCGTCGAATGGCAGACAACGCCTTCCGCATAGACGGTTGTACCCTGCGACGGCCCCCATGGCGTGTTCGCATTGGAGCCGATGTCGCGACGGCCGAGCGCACGCTTCTCGCGCTGATGCTCGGCGTTGTCCAAGACCGTCGTCCTGAAGGCCAACTCATCGGCAAGCCCGGCGGAATGGCCATAGAAGTCAGAGCGCTTCCATTCGGCAATCGGCCGGTTAATACGCCAGCCGGTCGAAAGATAATGGCGGGCGTCGCGTCCCGGCAACATGGCGAAGGCCGTGTCGCCGACGCGAGCGACGAGATGGCCGTCGCCGCTGCGGCCGAACTCGACCTCGGGAAATCCAGAATCCGAGTCCGGCTCGGTGGTGAGGGGTGAGGGCGTAGTCATGCGGCTGTCCTCCCCTCCCTGAGGTCGGCTGCCGACGCATCGGCTGTCACGTCGTCGAGAACCGCATCCGGATAGCCATGGCTCTGGAGCCAGGTTTCGGCGTCGGCACGGCTGCTGGCGAGATAGACGAGTTCGGCGTCCTCGCCGGGTCGGCTGAGCACGCGGACCGCACCGACCCTCGGGCGTTCGGTCACGACGAACCTCAGGTCGCTGTCGACCGAGAAGGTCCGGTGAACGCGAAGCACCACAACGCCGCCGCCATAGTCGCCGGCGTGCAGTGTGATGGTGGCGGCGATGACGGTGTTGCCGAAGCGGCGTTCTGCCTGCTTGCGGATCAGCCGGCCGCCGCTGTTGCGGTGTTCCCAGGCGGCAAGCTTCCTGCGGTGCCGCTCGGGTGGCCGCGGCGCGCCGTCGGAAAACCGGATGATCGCTCCGAGCGGGACGAGGTCGTAGATCAACTGCGCGGACATGGACGTCCTCCTGTTCATGGGTGGTGGAACGAAGCCGCCTCCGGCTGGGCCGACGGCGGGGCGTCATTCGGATTGTCGATGGCGTGCGAGCTATTCAGCCGCCTCGCGGAACGCCTCATCACCTAAGGCTTCGCCGCTGTTCTCGTCGCCAGCGCCCGGGTCGTCGATTTGGTCCGCGACCTGGTCGTCGGCCTCGTCGGCGCCCGTAACCGCGTTCTTCGCCAGCCAGGCCAACAAGTTGGCCTTGTCCGGAGCGAACA